>SXGQ01203552.1_pt1 | contig 29345 bp, 25 predicted proteins | sample 3178371 | NCBI WGS metagenome assembly SXGQ01 (sample SAMN11356859, study PRJNA531348) | freshwater metagenome | isolation source: freshwater sample F1-20 | place: China: Fuxian Lake, Yuxi | collected 2017-12-25 | reverse complement strand
GAACCTCGATCGCTTCGATCTCGCCTAACCGCTAGCTGTCGTGAGGGCGGTCTGATAGATTCAGATCGCCCGCATGAAACGCACAGCAGACGCAGTCATCATCGGTGGCGGGTGCATGGGCGCCAGCGTCGCCTGGCACCTCGCCCAACAGGGCCTGACCAACGTCGTCCTGATCGAGCGCGAGGCGCAACTCGCCACCGGGTCCACTGGCAGGAATGCCGGCGGCGTTCGCCACCAGTTTTCGCACCCGGCCAACATCGACCTGTCGATCGAGTCGATCGCGATGATGGCGCGGTTCGAAGAGGTGGTCGGCACGCCGATCGACTTCCACCAGGACGGCTACCTCTTCCTGCTGTCGAAGGCCGCGCACGTGGCCACCTTCCTCAAGAACGTTCAGCTGCAGAAGTCGCGCGGGGTCGACGTCCAGTGGCTCTCCCCGTCCGAGGCGCAGGCGCTGGCGCCTGGGCTCGACGTCACCGGCGTCAAGGGCGCGACCTTCTGCGCCGCCGATGGCGTGGCCGACCCGAATGGCGTCACCGTCGGCTTCGCCAAGGGCGCGCAGGCGAGGGGCGTCGAGATCGTCCGCGAGACCGAAGTCACGGGCATCCGCCTGGAGGGTCACCGCGTCGCCGCGGTTCAGACGTCACGCGGCAACATCTCGACGCCGTTGCTGGTCAACGCGGCCGGACCGTGGGCCAAGTCGATCGGCCGCATGTGCGGCGTCGATGTCCCGGTCGAGCCCGAACGCCGCCACATCTTCATCGCCTCGCCGCCGGGAGGCGGCTCGTGGGACGAGGGCGCGAACGCCGGTCGCGTGCCGACCAACAAGCTGCTGGTGATCGACTTCGACACCAGTTTCTACTTCCACCGCGAAGGCGGCGGGCTGCTGTTCGGCATGGGCGATCCCGACGAGCAGCCGGGATTCGACATCACCGTGCGATGGGACTTCCTGCCGAAAGTGATCGAGGTCGCGATGCAGCGGCTGCCGGCGCTGGCCGAGGCGGCCGTGTCACACGCGTGGGCGGGCCTCTACGAGATGACGCCCGACCACAATCCGATCATCGGCCCCTCGGGCGACGTCGACGGCTTCTGCACCATTGCCGGTTTCAGCGGCCACGGCTTCCAGCATGCCCCCGCCGCAGGCCGCATTCTCGCGGATGTGATCACCGGCCGCGATCCGAAGTTCGATCTGACGCCGTTTGCGCCAGAGCGCTTCAGCGGACGGCTCGCCGCCGGGGAAGCCAACGTCGTCTAGAGCCGCCGAGGGACGCCCGCCACGACCATCGCGGTGTCCTCGTCGAGGCCAATGCCGAGCAGCTCCGGGTGCCGGTCGATCACCTCGAGCATGTCGAACTGCCGGTTGCGGCGCGGGATCCGGCGGACGAGCCGCCGAGCACGCCGCCGCGCGCCAGGACCTCGGCCAGGGCCTTGTGCGTCAGCGTGTCGAGGTACGAATCCGCCAGCCGCCACTGCCGCCCTTCGGCCAGGAACACGCCGCGCGCGGCGCGAATGGGCTTTACGAACGACTCGGACTCGGCCACTGTCCGGTCGCGCGTGTGCACCGCCGGGTCAGACGGTCTGCGCTGCCAGTGGGCCGCCAGCCAGCAGCAGGGCGATCAGGAGGTATCTCATTGTTTGTAGACCTTGCCGCCCTTCATGACGAACGTGACGCGGCGCAGGGCCTGGACCGTCGCAGTTGGGTCTCCGGTCACGGCAATCACATCGGCCAGCAGGCCAGTCTTCACGCGACCGATGCGTTCGGCCTGGCGGAAGTAGGTCGCGTTGCCGGAGGTGGCCGCCACCAGGGCGGCGGTAGGCGACATGCCCCCCTCCACCATCAATTCCAGCTCGCGCACGTTGTCGCCGTGGGCGTAGACGCCGACGTCGCCGCCAAAGCACATCTTCACGCCGGCGGCGAGGGCCGCCTTGAAGGTCTCGCGCTTGCGCGTGATGCGCGCCGGCTCCGGATCGACGCCCTTCTTCCACCCGGCATACTGTGACGTCGCATCGCCGGCGGCAATGGTCGGGCAGAAGGCGACGTTCTTCTCGACCATCAGCTTCCAGATCTCCGGCGTGCCCTCGTCGCCGTGCTCGATGGTCTCGACGCCGCCCAGGATCGCGCGCCGCATCCCCTCGGGTGACGACGCGTGGGCTACGACCGGCCGGCCGCTGCTGTTGGCGGCCTCGACAATGCGCTCGATCTCACCCAGCGTGAAGCCAGGCCGAGTCTCGCCGTTCGGTCCCCAACGGTAGTCGGCGTAGATCTTGATGAAATCAACGCCGCGCGCGATCTGGCTGCGCGCCACGCGCACCACGCCATCCAGACCGTCGGCTTCTTCCGCGCCCTGCGGCACCGTGACTTCCGGCGCAAAGCCCTTGGGCGCGTAGCTGCCGGTGACGACCATCGCCGGGCCGGCGACCAGCATGCGCGGGCCGGGGACAATGCCCTCGCTGATCGCCTGGCGCAGGCCCACGTCGGCGTAGGCGGCGCCCTCGCTGCCGAGGTCACGCACCGTGGTCACCCCCGCCATCAACGTGTCGCGCGCGTGATTGACGCCGCGCGCGACCCGCACCGCCAGCGGCTCTCGCAGCACCTGGTCGTTCCACGAGGTTTCGTTATAGGGATGGAGCAACAGGTGCGAGTGGCCCTCGATGAGGCCGGGCATCAGCGTGGTGCCCGGCAGCGCGATCGTTCGCGCGCCCCCAGGCGCATTGGCCGTCGCCGGCGGGCCGGCGGCCAGGATGCGGTCGCCGCGCACGACCACCACCCAGCCGGCGCGCATGGTCTCGCCGTCGAAGACGCGATCGGGCTGCAGGACAAATGCCGGCGGCGGCGCCTGGGCGATGCCGGCGACGGTGGCGAGCAGGACGAGGACAGGCAACAGAGTGGCGCGCATGGAGCGCCAGTATACCGCCCGTCCGGCGCCGGGCCGGACGGGCAGCCGATCGGTTACTTGGTGCCCTTGTAGAGCGACGGCGGCATCGGGCCGGTCTTGCGGGAACCGGCTTTCTTCCAGGCGTCATAGCGCATCCGCAGGGTCTTCACCGGGTTGCCGCTTTCGCCCTTCACCGTGTTGAGGTCGGTGGCGCTCAGGTAAACGGAGTACTGGCCATCGCTATGGGTCGCGCCCATCGCGTCGTCTTTTTCGGCAATGGTGATGTAGGCCACGTACGAGGTTTTGTTGTCACACGGCACGAAATCCAGGACGTTGGTGCCGCAGTTGCAGCGGTGGTCGCCGCCGAAGGCATCGGCCGCTTCCATGGCGGCCATGACGCGGTCGGCCATGGTGCCGGTGGCGCGGGTAAATGCCAGCGCCGCCTGGTGCATGACCGCATCCCCAAGCAAGGTGTTGCCCTGAACCTGGTAGTGGAGGTCGCCGACCCGGCCGCCGAAGTACAGGGACGACACCGAGTTGCTGGCGCCGTTGAAGCCGGCGCGATTGTTCTGCGGCGTGATCGCCTTGCCGTCAGGAATGGCGAGAATGCCGAACTGGCGCCGCTCGATCAGGTTGTCGGGCTTGCGCACCGTCGCCTCGTAGTCCTTCAGCATCTCGAGGATGCGGACCGGCGGCGTGCCCTTTTTCAGTTCGTTGTAGACCAGCATCTGGTTCTCGCGGGTGTTGTCGGCGCCGGCCTGGCAGGCCGCCACCCCGACGCCGGGCACGATCACCGCCTGCAGTTCCATCAGATCGCGGGACGGAATCGGCTGGCGCTGCGGAAAGCCCTGCTGGCGCACGCAGGTGGCCGAGGCGATGATCACCTGGCCGGTGCTCGCATCCACCGCGATCACCGACCAGGTGGCGAAGGCCGGCACATGCGCGGCCAGCGTGAAGGTCAGGGCAAGCAAGAGTCGTTTCATGTGTCTACTCATCTCTCAAAAGCGGTAGCGGCCGCTGATCCGAAACACCCGCGCCGCGGGAATGGGGTTCGCCGAGGCGGCGTCGATGCCGCCGGTCGACAGCGGCTTGAAGTAGTTGGGGCCGTTGGTCGTGACCCGGCGCAGGACCACGCTCGAGTTCGTCAGATTGAAGATGTCGAGCATCGCCTCGAAGGAGTGGCCCTGGCGGATGGCCACGCTCTTCGACAGGCGGAGGTCCGACAGCTTGACCCAGTCGTAGCGCCCCGCCTGGCCTTCGACGGTGACGTTGACCAGGGTGTTGAGCGCGTCGCGCACCTGCACCACGCGGTTGTAGTACTCGCCCTGTTGCGCGGTGTAGGTCGACGAGACCAGGATCTTCCACGGCAGGTTGACGGTGCCGCTCAGGCGCACGCCCTGGTAGGTTTCGGGCAGTTCCCAGTTGTAGCGGGCCTCGTTCGGGTTGCGCGGGGCAATGTTCTTCACGTCGCGCTTGTCGATCTGATACGACGCCAGGACCGACCAGCCGTTGGTGTGGCTCTTGCTGAAGGTCGTCTCGAACGCGGTGAAGCGGTCGTCGCCCTCACCGGGGGCGGCATTGGTGAACAGCGACTGCACCTGGCCGAAACGCGGGTAGGTGCGAGGCACTGACCACACCTGGACCGTGCCATCGTCCGCGGTGCCGGCGACGTTGTCGCGGCCCGGGTCGATGCCGGTCACCATGTCGGTGAAGGCCTCGAACGGCAAGGCGACGTTCAGTTCCTTGCTGCCACGGTAATCGCCCTTGCGCACGACGTTGAAGCGGACCGACATGTCACGGCCCAGGCCCAGGTCCACGCCGCCGGTGTACTCGATGAGGTACTCGCCCTTCAGGTTGGGATCGAGACGGCTATCGCGACTCTGGCCGGTGACACTCGTGAGGTTGGCGGCAATCGGCGTGTACGGAATGCTGCCGTCCCACCGCGTGTAGGTCGAGACCAGCGTCGCCGCCGGGTTCACCGAGTTGGCCACCGGTCCGGCGGCGGCGTTGACGCCCGAGCCGTTGGCAGCGTACTTGCCGTAGCTGGCCTTCAGCGCGACCCGGCCTGACCCGGTGATGTCGTAGACCATCGACAGCCGGGGCGACCAGGCGTTGTAGGTCGGGAAATTCTTGTTCTCCGGATAGATCCGGGCCGTCGCGAACGGTCCGCTGCCGTCGTTGCCCTGCTCGGGCAGCCACGACGAGTAGCGGTCGAAGCGGACGCCGGCGTTCACCGTAAGCTGCGGTGTGAGGTTGACGCTGTCGTTCGCGTACCACGAGTTGTAGCGGATGCCAGCATTGGTGTTGTTGGGATACTCGAAGACCTGCACCGAGTCGGGCCGCTGGAAGAAGCCGGTGTCGCCGGGCAGGCTCCGGTAGCGGTAGAGCTGCTGGTTGGGGTAGCCGTAGTTCTCGACGTAGTTGGTGCTGTGGTAGCCAAGCACGCCCGACTTGATTTCGTGGTTCATGTTGCCGATCGTGCGGTACCACGACCAGGTGCCGTTCCAGCCCCACCGGACCGGCTCGCGTTTCACCTCCAGGAAAGCGCCGCGCGTGTGGGTGGTCGTCAGGTCGGTGATGCGCACGTCATCGCTGTTGGCGTAGTCGGGCCACCAGTAACCCGAGCGGTTGAAGCTGGCATCGACCGTCATGCTCTGGTTCATGATGCGCGTGAACTTCACCGCCGGGCCGATTTGCGTCCAGGCCTGCTGGTTCTGGGTCGCTTCGGCCGGCAGGAACGAGCTGGCGTTGCGGTAGGGCTGCCACTTGCGATTCACCTGCTCGGTGATCTCGAGCTTGTTGTTCTTGGACAACTGGTAAGTCAGCTTCAGCGTCGGGTTGTCCAGGCGCGTGAAGAACTCCACCTGCTCGTTGGTCGCGGTGGAGATGAAGCCGGGGATCAGCAAGCCCGAGTAGTTGTAGCCGTAGGCGGCGTAAAACCACAGCTTGTCGCGGACGATCGGCCCGCCCAGGTCCAGACTGACGTCGTTGTAGCGGGTGAACTTGTTGTTGCCGGGATCGAACCCCTGTTGCCGCAGCGAGTCGGTGACGTTGTTGCCCTGGAACGCACCGTCCTGCCAGGCCAGCAGGTAGGCGCCGGCAAACTTGTTGCTGCCCGATTTCACCACGAAGCTGAGCGTGGCGCCGGGGCTCTGCGATTCGGCTCCTTTGGCCGCACCGGAGACCGACACCTGATCGTAGGTGTTGTAGTCGCCGAAGAACTGGTCCCACACCACGCCGTCGAACTTGATCAACTCGCCACCCGTGCGGCCATACGAGCGCGCGCCCGTGGTCGTGGAGCCGCCGACCGTGTTGCCACCGACGTCGAACTGGGTCGGCGACAAGCCAGGCACCAGGCGCGCCAGGCCGCGGATGCCGCGGCCGTAGGGCAGATTCTCCATCTGCTCCTCGCTCCAGTTGACGCCGACCGTGGTCGACTGCAGGTCGATCGTCGGCGTCATGCTCGTCACGGTGATCGATTCGGCGAGGGTCTCCAGCTGGAGCGGCCCGTTGACCGTAGCCGTCGCGCCGGCGTTCACCGACACAGCGCCCACGGTCAGGACCCGGAAGCTGGGGAGTGCAAACTTCACCTCGTAAATGCCCGGAGGCACCTGCGTGAACCGGAACGTACCGAGCGAGTCGGTCACGGCTTCGCGCGCCCCACCGATCATGGCCGGGCTGGAAATGCTGACGTTAACACCGGGCAGCACGCCGCCGCTCGTGTCGAGAGCCCGGCCCGTAATGGTGCCGGTAGTCGACTGCGCGGAGGCCGGCCCGCCGGCCGTGAACACCAGCGCAGCGAGCAGCAAGATTCGGAGTGTCTTCTCAAACATAGTTATCCTTCGGCGATCAGCGCGTTTGTGCGCCACTTATGCTCTAACAGCCCTAAAAGAGTAGCCGATATTACGATTGCTTATATCCCTAGTGCCGACCCGGCAGGGCGCCGGCATCACCCACATGACCGCGCGGGCGTGGTTGCCGGAGAAGGGGCGCGAGTGCGACCCAGTCATCGGTTCACGTGGACGGCCACGCGGCCGTCCGTGCCTGCCTGAGGGGCACTATCGCCCCGGGTCGCATTGAGCGGTGGCGATGGCTTTGCGGCCGGCAGGGGCGTGAAGCACAATGTGACACCATGTCGCGTGCTCACCGCGCCACCGCCCTACTCCTGCTCACGGTCGTCACCATGACAGCTGAGTCCTCAGCGCAGACCCGCCGGATCTTCTGGGGCGACGAGGTGCCCGCCAGCTGGTCCGGCCGGTGGCCGGCCGACCTGCTGACCGTGCCCGAGCGCACCAACTGGACCCGCACCATGTCGACGCTGCAGCTCCACGAGTGGATTGCGGCGGTCAAGCTCAAGACCGAGTTCCTCCACGTCGAGACGATGTTCCGCAGTCCGCTCGGCAAGGCGGCGCCGGTGATGATTTTCGCCAACCCGCGCGTCACCTCGCCCGAGCAGGCGAAGGCGTCGGGCAAGCCGATCGTCTTTCTGCTCGGCAACATTCATCCACCCGAACCCGAAGCGGCTGAAGCGATGGTGGTGCTGGCGCGCGAGCTCGCGTCGGGCTCCCGCGCGGCGCTGCTCGAGAAGATGATCGTGATGATCGCGCCGGTCTACAACGTCGACGGCACCGACACATTCGTCCCGCAGAACGGCGGCTACGGCAGCGAGACTCCGTACATCCAGGGCGTCCGCGAGAATTCACAGGGCCTCGACCTCAATCGCGAGGGCGCCAAGCTCACGTCGGTCGAGTCACAAGGCCTCATCCGCACGCTGAACGCCTGGGATCCGCTGCTCTTTCTCGATGGCCACCTGATGAGCCGGGTGAACCATGGCTACGCCAACACCTACGGCACCGCCACCATCCCCGCCGCCGCGCCGGGCCCGCGCGACTACATGACCCACACGCTCTTCCCGGCCGTGCGCGACGCGGTGCGCGCCGACTTCGGCCTCGAGGTGTTCACGCACGCGCTGGCGGTACCCGACACGTGGCCGCCAAAGGCGTGGAGCCACGACCGCGCGGCCTGGACGGTGGAAGCCAAGATGCTGGTGAACGCCTACGGCCTGCGCAACCGCTTCGCGATCATCACCGAGACACCTGGCCAGCCCACATTCGAACGCCGCATCTACGCGCAATACGCCTACCTGGCGGCGCTCGTCGACTACGTCAGCGCCCGCGGCGCCGAAATGCAGGCGGTCGCGAAGAAGGCAGACGACGACACGGTGTCGGCGGTGCTGGCGGGCGCCGAGCAGGGCACGCTCACCAACTTCCTGGACGGCGAATACCAATCGGCCGGCGCCATCGACCTGCTGGCCTATCGCGCGAATGAGCCGATGTACCGGCCCGGCACGAGCGTGCTCGGCACCAAACCCGGTACCGCATCGGGACCGCCCGAACTGGTGCGGGACGTGGACGACCTCACCAAGCCGGTGGGCACCCGCAAAGCCACCGTGCCGCGCGCCTACGTGCTGCCGCCGACGATGGCCGTGGTGGCAGAGAAACTGAGGCTGCAGAACATCCGCGTGACGACCCTCGCCGCCGCCACGAAGGTGTTGGGCGAGCAGTTCACGATCGATCGGCTGTACGCGGTGCGGCGCGCCGGCTACGAAATGACCACCCTCGACGGGTCGTTCTCGCCCGTACTGACCCAGGAATTTCCGGCCGGGTCATTCGTGGTCGACATGGCGCAGCCCATGGCGAACGCCGCGTTCTACTATCTCGAACCCCAGTCGCGCGACGGCTTCGTCGGCTGGGGGTTGATGGACGAGGCGCTCAAGACCCTGGGCGCCGCCGATCGCCCGGTGGTGTATCCCGTCTTCAAGGCGCGACGACTGCCCGGCTCGTAACCCGCACTGCGGAGCGAGCGCGGCCGGGGGTACAGTCGGCGCATGGAATCCCGCCGCTCCCCGCTCGACTCGTGGTCGCCGGAGCAGGTCGCCGCTGGGTGAAGACGTGGCACGAGGCCGCACCGCGCCTCGAGGCGATCCGCCATCGCGGGCTGCGCGAGATGGATGCCTTCACGGCCATCTCGTGGCTGTGCGGACCGGCGGACGATCACGCCGGACCGCGTGCGCCCGCACCCACGTCTGGACTCATCGAACAGCAACGGCTGTTCACGCGGCTGCGTCGCCCGTGACGCCGCTCATCCAGGCGGCCGCAGACTTGCCACCCGTGTGCCAAGCCCACGGGTGGCGCTTCTGTATCATCGGCGGGCTGGCGGTACTGCGCTGGGGTGAGCCACGGGAGACGGTGGTGACCCGGTGGACCGGGAGGGCCGGATTCCAGACGCGGCGGCGTTTGCCCGCGTCAACCGGGTGTTGCTGCTTCGGGCCGGACAGCATTGCGTTGCGCACGCAGCCGAACGCCCACACGCCGGTCCGCCGAACGCCGGGCTTGCCGCGCGCCTGCTCGGGCTACATGCAGGCGGCGGTGCCGCGGTTTATCCCGACTGCGTCATCGCCGGCGTCGTGATCGCCGGCGACATCGACATGCGCCGCTGATTCCAGCCGGACTATTCATGAAGGCCCAGAATAGTCCGCCCTTCCCGGCAGGCTCTATACTGCCCTCGACGATATGGACGCCGCTGACCTCTCGCCCATCTCCGAGTCGCAGCGCACCCAATCGCCATTCGACCTGTTCCTGATCTTCGCTGCGGCGAACGTCGTCGCCACCACGCTGCAGACCGGCGCGGTGCTCGGCTCCCGCTACGGCAGCGCCGACGCGGTGGTACTGGTGGTGTCGGGCGCGCTGTTTGGCGCGTTGCTCGTCGCGCTGCTGGCGCCGGTCGGTTCGCGCTTCGGCGTGCCCTCGATGATTGCCGCCCGCGCCCCGCTCGGCCTGCGCGGCGCGCAACTGGTGTCGGGCCTGCTCTACCTCACCAACTTCGCGTGGATCGCGGTGAACAACACCATCGCGGCCTCGGTGTGCGCGCAGTTGCTGGGGGGCGAGTCGAGCGCGCGGATCTGGGCGGCCGTGCTCGGCGTGCTGGCCACGGCGATTGTGGCACGCGGGCCGCGGGCAGTGGGCCATGCCGACCGTGTGGCCGTCCCGCTGATGGTGATTGCCGGCTCGATGTTGACGTGGGCGGCCGTCGCGCTGCCGCCCATGGCCACGGCGGTCAGCAGCGAACCCGCCCCGCCCCTGCTTTGGGGCATCGACGTCGTGATTGGCTACCAGGTGTCGTGGCTGCTGATGTTTGCCGACTACTCGCGCTACACGCGCTCGCCCCGCGCCGGCGCCGCGGCGGTGTTCGCCGGGCTCGCCCTCCCCGCCCTCTGGTTGATGCCGGTGGGCTGGAACCTCGCCCGCATTGCCGGCAGCGACGATCCCGGCACCATGCTCGCGGCCGCGGGCGTCGGGTGGTGGGCGGCGCTGCTGATCGTGCTGGCCACGGTGACCACCAACTTCGTCAACATTTACCTGTCGTCGCTGGCGTGGCGAACCCTGGTGCCACGGTCCACAGGCGTGGGATCAGTCTGGACGATTGGCCTGATCGGCACCGCCCTCGGGCTGATCTCGTCTGCGTGGCTGACGCGGTTTGCCGACTTGATGGTCCTGCTGGGAGCGGTACTGGTGCCGGTCGGCGGCATCTTCCTCGCGCATTTCGTCGTGCTGCGCGCGAAGGTCGACGTAGAAGGGATTTACCAGACGGCCGGCATGCCCGCGTTCACCGTCGCGGGCGTGGCCGCCTGGGTGCTGGGGTTTGCCGTCTACAAGCTGGCCGCGCCGATTGGCGCCACGCTCCCGGCGCTGGCGACGTCGATGATTGCCTACCTCGTGATCCGGCGCACGGACATCGGTCGCTAAAGCCCACGACGGGTCCGGTATCTGAAATCGCAGCACGCGGCGCCGCCCATCAGCGTTTGCGTACGCGTCAGTTCCACATCCTGGTTGTAGCCCTCGATGAGCGAGAAATCGCGATTGCACGAGAGTACCGCGCCGAGTTCGGGGATGCCCAGGTCGCGATACATCTCGGCGTATCGACACCGTGTGACGTTGAAGTCGTACCGTTCGGCGTCCTGCTCGAGCACCTCGATCGTCAGCGCCTCGTCTTGCGCCCAGGCCGCGGTGGCCTCGGCGAAGTGGCTGAGCGCGTTGCCCCGGTGATGCGCGGCGAGGGCGGCCCCCTGCTCACGGGCGATGCGGACGACCGTTTCTCGCAGGATGTCGATGACGCGAGACCGGTCGAAGTGCGCGGCGAGCGCGTCCACAAACGGCGCCAGGACACGCGCCTCGATTTCGCGGCGCTTGAGCACACCGATGGCATTGAGGTCAGACATGACCACCATTGTATGGCGTCCGTGGCGGAGAGCGGCGAGCACGCTGAACTGGTCGATGATCGTCTACGTGCCGATCAGAATATTCCAGCGCGCTTGAGCGTTGCCGTCGGGTTGAAGGCGACGACGATGTCGAACCGCTTCTGGATGGTGACCGGGAAGTCGGTGGCGAAGGCCTGGGTGTGGAACGCCTGCACGGTCAACTCGGGCAGGACCGTGACCGTCCAAATCGAATAGAAACGCGTGCCGGATTCGTAGCGGTCGCCGTTGAACGGACCGAGCACCGAACCGTAAAAGCGATCCACCGCCATCACGCCGCCGGTGACCGCCAGCCGCTTCCACTTCGCATCGCTGGAGACATTGAAGCCGGAGCCTTCGACACCCGACACGCGCTGGTAGGCCTCGAACTTGAGCAGGGTGAACAGCTTGACCGACGAAGGCAGCTTGACGTTGATGCCCTCGCGCCAGATGTCGCGGCCGTCTTCGTAGGTGTAGTCGACCGACGCCGTCGCGTGCTTGCCCAGGCCGACTCCCACCAGCGCCTGGCCGTAGTTCCAGTCGTCCATGCGATCGAACCGCTTGAACACGTTCGGCTCGCGATAGTCGCCGAAGTACCCGGTCGTGACGGCGACCTGCTTGAGCCAGCCCTTGGCCGGCCGCACGGTCACGCGCTCGCCCTCGATGAAGGCGTCGTTGTCGTAGGTGATGTGCTCGGCCATCTCGCCGCGAGCCATGTGGAGGCCGCCGGCCTGGAACTCGAGCCCCGTGATCGGCTCGGCCTGGGCAAACAGCTGTTTGACGCTGAAGGCGCCGGAGAATGTGCCCATGCCACCGCCGGTGTTGTTCCAACTGGAGGGGAACGTCAGGCCGCTCGAGGCAAAGCCGTTGATGCTGTACTTCGCGCCCTTGTCGAACAGGAAGCGCGCCCGGATCTGCGGCTGCCACTGCAGGGTGCTCGAGATCAGCCGCCCCTGGCTGTTCTCGAACCAGCGGAAACGTCCGCCGAACGACAGCTGCTGCACGTCGACCCAACGGCGAATGGCCGGAGCCGGCGGCGCGGCCGCGGGCTTGGTGGCCGGCGGCGCGGGTTGTGCCAGGTCGCGTCCGGCTTCAGCCGGACCATTGCCTTGAGCCAGGGCGGCTGCCACATCGAGGCAGGCCAGCAGGATCACGACGATCAACGTTGGGCGAATCACTAAACGATATAGTGCCTGAAGCGGCCCCGCTGTGGGTTACACGAGTGTTACATTTAGGACATCGGCGTAAACAATGCAGACCAGTGAGATTCCTCGGCGATTGATTGTGGCGATCACCGGAGCCAGCGGCTCGATCTACGGTGTCCGCCTTCTCGAAATGCTTCACGGCTGCGGCATTGAGACGCACCTGATCATGAGCCGCTGGGGCGCGCGCACGCTGGTGCACGAAACCAGCTACACGCCCGAGCAGGTCAACGCCCTGGCGTCGGTCGTGCACCCCCTGACCGACCAGGGCGCCACGATTTCGAGCGGGTCGTTCGTAACCATGGGGATGGTGATCGCGCCGTGCAGCGTGCGCACGCTGGCGGCGATCGCCCATGGCCTGGGCGACAACCTGATTCACCGCGCCGCCGAAGTCGTGCTCAAGGAGCGCCGTAAGCTGGTACTCGCAGTCCGCGAAGCGCCGCTCAGCGAGATCCATCTCGAGAACATGCTGAAGCTCTCGCGCATGGGCGTGGTGATCTCGCCGCCCATGCCGGCACTGTACTCGCGCCCGAAGACCATCGATGACATGGTCAATTACACCTGCATCCGGCTGCTCGATCAGCTCGGAATACACGTCGAGACAACGCGCTGGGCCGGTCTGGGCCGCAGTGAATAGTCCCGCTATACTTTCGGCACGATCCGGCTCGTTGTTGTTGAGGTTGACCCCATGAAGCATGTGACACTTGTTCGCGCGATCAGCGCCCTGGCGCTGTCTGCGCTGATCGTTTCCTCCAGCCCGGCCCCGGCTGTCTCGGCACAGGGCGATGCCAATCAGATTGTCCCGGCCAACGCCTACAAAGACCTGAAGTGGCGCAGCGTGGGCGCCACGCGCGGCGGGCGCGTCACCGCCTATTCCGGCGTGCGCCAGCAGCCCCACACCTTCTACTTCGGCGGCGTCGGCGGCGGCGTCTGGAAGTCGGATGACGCCGGTATTTCGTGGGCGCCGATTAGCGACGGCCAGATCGGCACCGGCTCGATCGGTTCGATCGACGTCGCGCCGTCGAATCCCAATCACGTCTGGGTCGGCACCGGCAGCGCCGCCAGTCGCTCGAACGTGATCATCGGCCGCGGCGTCTACAAGTCGACCGACGCGGGCCGGAAGTGGGAGCTGATGGGCCTGAAGGACTCGGGCCAGATCGGCGGCATCAAGGTGCACCCCTACAACACCAACACGGTGTGGCTGGCCGCCCTCGGCTCGCCCTTCGGCCCCAACGACGAGCGCGGCATCTTCAAGACCACCGACGCGGGCCAGACCTGGAAGAAGACGCTGTTCGTGAATAACGAGACCGGCGGCCGCGACAGCGAGGTCGACTGGGAGAACCCCGATATTCTCTACGCGGCGATGTACAAGGGCTTCCGCAAGGGCTGGGACATCATCAGCGGCGGCCCGGCCAGCGAAGGCGGCATCTACAAGTCCACCGACGGCGGCGAGACGTGGAAGAAGATGTCGGCGGGCCTGCCGGCGAAGCTGATCGGCAAGATCGACATCGACATCGCCCGCAGCAACCCGCGCGTGCTTTACGCCATGGTCGAGGCGCCCGGCAACGAAGGCGGCCTCTACCGCTCGAACGACGCCGGCGAGACCTGGGCCAACGTCAACGCCAGCCAGCGCCTGCGCGCGCGGCCGTTCTATTTCCACTACGTCACCGTCAACCCGAAGAACGAGAACGAAGTGTGGGTCAACGAGCTGGGCCTGCAGAAGTCCACCGACGGTGGCAAGACCTTCACGACCGTGTCGACGCCGCACGGCGACAACCACGGCATGTGGTTCAATCCCGACAACCCCAACATCATCCTGCAGGTCAACGACGGTGGCGCCAACGTCAGCCTGAACGGCGCGAAGAGCTGGTCGTCGATTCTCAACCAGCCGACCGCCGAGTACTACATGGTCGCGGTGGACGAGCAGTATCCCTACCGCCTCTACATGCCGCAGCAGGACAACAGCACGCTGATCATCCCGAGCATTCCGCCGGTGTCGTGGGGCTTCGAGCACCCGGCGCAAGCCTGGCAGCAGGCCTCGGGCTGCGAGACCGGGCAGATCTGGCCAAAGAAAAACGGCCTGGTGGTGTGGGGCGCCTGCAAGGGCGAGGTCGGCCGCTACAACACCGTGACCGGCCAGGAGAAGCACTACTGGGTCTACCCGCAGAACCGCTACGGCCACGACCCGGACGAGATCAAGTACCGCTTCCCGCGCCAGACGGTGGTCTACGTCTCCCCGCACGACGAGCGCGTGATCTACCAGGCGTCGCACGTGCTGCACCGCTCGATGGACGAGGGCATTTCGTGGGACATCATCAGCCCCGACCTCACGGCCAAGGAGCCACAGTATCAGATCGTCTCGGGCAACCCGATCACCCGCGACGTCACCGGTGAAGAGGTCTACTCGACCATCTACTCGATGATCGAGTCGCGTCTCGAGAAGGGCGTGATCTGGGTCGGCGCCAACGACGGCCCGGTCAGCGTGACCCGCGACAACGGCAAGACCTGGAAGAACGTGACGCCGAAAGACCTGGTCGGCGCGCGCATCCAGACCGTGGAAGACTCGCCCCACATGAAGGGCCGCGCCTACATTGCCGGCTACCGCTTCATGCGCGAGCACGACCTCAAGCCGTACATCTACCGTACCGACAACTACGGCGAGACCTGGACGCTGCTGACCGACGGCAAGAACGGCCTGCCCATCGACCACCCGACGCGCGTCGTCCGCGAGGATCCGCGGCAGGCGGGCCTGCTCTATGCCGGCACCGAGTTCGGCTTCTTCGTCTCGTTCAACGGCGGCAAGAACTGGCAGTCGCTGCAGCAGAACCTGCCGGCGACGCCGATTACCGACATCAAGGTGCACCGCAACGATCTGGTCGTCTCGACCATGGGACGGTCGGCGTACATCATGGATAACGTGACGCCGCTGCAGCAGTTGGCGGCGCTCGCCAACGCGGCGCCGACGGCGACCGGCGGCCACGACGGCGGCGCCTTCGAACAGGCCTCGCTGCCGGCCGTGGCCCTGTTCCAGCCGCGCGAAACGATTCGCTTCCGCAACGGCACGGCGGCGGCCTCGCCCGACGAGCCGGAATACCCCATGACCGGCGCGCACTTCGACCTGTATTTCGCCGCCGCGCCCGGCGCCGAGACGAAGCTCGAAGTGCTCGACAGCAAGGGCGGCGCGCTCAAGACCTGGAACGTGCTGGCGCCGCGCAGCGCCGGCGCGCCGGCCCAGGAGATGCGTGGGCCGTTCCGTGGCGGCGGTGGCGGCTCGGCCGGCATCCGCGCCGAGGCCGGCATGCAGCGCATCACGTGGGACCTGCGCTATCCCGGTCCGTGGACCGCGGCCAACCCCGCCGGTGGCCCTGGCGGCCCCATGGTGCCTCCCGGCAAGTACAGCGTGCGCCTGACCGCCGGCGGCCAGACCATCACGCGGACGTTCGACCTCAAGTCCGATCCGCGGCTGGCGGCTGACGGCGTCACCGACGGCATCATTGCCGAGCAGGTGGGATTCCAGCTGCAGGTCCGCGACGCCATCAGCGACGCGAGGAAGCTCCAGCAGCGCATCGAGCAGGCGATGCAGAAGGCCGGCCAGAAGCCCAGCCTCGCCACCGGCATGCCCGGCCAGTCGCCGAGCAACACGAAGTATGACAACGAGCTGCAGGCGCTCTACGCGAAGGTCGTCACGACCCCCGGCATCTACACGCAGGGCATGTTGATCGATCAGCTGAGCAACGTGCAGCGCATGATCACGCAAGCCGACCAGAAGGTCGGCAAGGATGCTTACGATCGCTACAGCGACCTGATCAAGGAGCTGGCGGCGGTCGAGGCGCAGCTCAAGAAGCTCGGCTCGTAGGTGTGCGACTTCGGACAGCCCCATGGCCACGGCACAGACTTCGGCTTTCTCGTCGCTGCTCCTGAGGTCCGCGCGCTGATTGACGAGACCCGTCGGCTCACCCCCGAGATCGCCGACACGGCTGCGCGCGTGGGCATGCGTGACGCGCCACCCCTTCGACGCCGTCGCCGGCGCGATCACGCCGTTCCGTTCCGGCTACAGCAACGCGACGCGCGCTGATCGACGAACCTAAAGGTTTGTCGCCACGCTGTGCGGGTATGATGTGAGCGACTCGCATGCCCAAGAAGTTGTACAACAACATCCTCGAAACCATCGGCAACACGCCCATGGTCCGCCTCAATCGCATCCCGAAAGGGCTTGTCGCCGCCGACGTCTACGCCAAGATCGAGACGGTCAACCCGGGCAACTCGATCAAGGACCGCATGGCCCTGAAGATGATCGAGGACGCCGAGCAGGCGGGCAAGCTCAAGCCCGGCGGCACGATCATCGAGGGCACGTCTGGCACCACCGGCATGGGCCTGGCGATTGCCGCGGTGATCAAGGGCTACAAGTGCGTGTTCACGACCACCGACAAGCAGTCGAAGGAGAAGGTCGACGCGTTGCGGGCGTTCGGGGCTGAAGTGATTGTCTGCCCCACCGACGTTGACCCAGAGGATCCACGGTCGTACTACTCGGTGTCGTCGCGGCTCGAGCGCGACACCCCCAATTCGTGGAAGGCCAACCAGTACGACAACCCGTCGAATGCGCAGGCGCACTACGAGCAGACCGGCGGCGCGGTCGATCACCTGGTGGTGGGCGTCGGGACGGGCGGCACCATTTGCGGTGCGGCGAAGTACCTCAAGGAGAAGAAGCCGTCGGTCAAGGCGTGGGGCATCGATACCTACGGGTCGGTGTTCAAGAAGTACAAGGAGACGGGGATCTTCGACAAGAACGAGATCTACCCGTACATCACCGAGGGCATCGGCGAGGACTTTCTGCCGAAGAACGTGGACTTCAGTCTGATCGAACACTTCGAGAAGGTGACCGACCGCGACGCCGCCATCATGACCGGCCGCATTGCGCGCGAGGAAGGCATCTTCGCCGGCAATTCGGCGGGCTCGGCCATGGCCGGGTTGATCCAGCTGGCCGATCGCTTCAAGAAGGGTGAAACGGTGGTGGTGATTTTCCACGACCACGGCACCCGCTATCTCGGGAAGATGTACAACCCCGACTGGATGCGCGAGAAGGGCTTCGTCGATCGCAAGGGCCTAACCGCCCGCGACCTGGTCGCCAACCGCCGGAAGGCGCCGCTCGGGACCATCGACCGCAACGACACCGTGGAGAAGGCCGCGCACATCCTGACCGAGAATGCGTACTCGCAGATCCCGGTGACGGCCGACGGCCGCCTGGTGGGTTCGGTGAACGAGGGCTATCTCTATTCGGAGATCGTCAAGAACCCGGACGTGCTGCACGGGCCGGTTGCCACCATCATGCAGCCGGCCATCCCGTTTGCCGACATCTCCACCAGTGTCGATGCGCTGGCCGCCATGTTGACGCCCGAGAGCCCGGCGGTGCTGGTGCGCGACTTCAAGCTCGACGCGACCTACATCATCACGCGCTGGGACATCATCAAGGCGCTCGCGTAGGTCCGGCCGAAGGCGGACACCACAGCGACGTGGCGTCCGCCTTCAGGCGGACTATTCCAGTTCGCGGCCGCGGGTTTCGGGGCCGAGCCAGAGCAGCGTGATCACGCCGATGCCGCCGCCGATCACGCACCAGAACATCGCGGTCTGCAGCGCCGTGCCGGCGTCGGTCAGGACTCCGATCAGGTACGGCGCGAACGCCCCGAAGCCGACGCCGACGTGGTACGAGAAGCCGGTGCCCACGCCGCGGGCCTCGGTGGGAAACCGTTCCGACAAGTACCCGGGCACAATGCCCCAGGCGCCTGAGGCACAGAAGCCGATTAGCCAGGCGCCAAGTAACAGCCCGGCGCTCGTATCAGAAAACAGGTACACCGGCGCCGACAACAGGCCGGCCACCATCCCCAGCGTCGCTGCGCCGCGCCGCCCGCCCCACTTCTCGGAGAGGGTGCCGAAGGCGATCGAACCGATGACGCCGCCGGCGTTCAACAACAGCAGGAACGCCAGTGGGGCCTGCTGCAGGTTGGCCAGCAGCGTCGGGTACCAGATGGTCGTCGACTGGTACATCCACACGAAGGCCCCCATCAAGAGCGAGGTGTGGAACGTCACCCACCGCAAGTCGGGATCGAACAGGCGCGCAAGCGACAGGCGCTGCGGTTGGCCGGCGCGCAGGCGTTGCTGCTCCAGCCACAGCGGGCTTTCGCTGACGCGGGTCATCAGGAAGAAAATGGCGATCGCGGGCAGCACGCCGGCCCACAACATGATGCGCCAGGACCAATCCGGGTGGTCGCTGACCAGCGGATAGCCGAGCTGGTAGACCAGCGACGACAGCAGGAACCCGGCCGAGTAGCCTCCCTGCAGGATGCCGGAGGCAATCCCGCGATGCCTGGCGGGCCATTGCTCGAGCGCGAGGGGCATGCCGGCAGCCCACATGCCGCCCATGCCGATGCCGAACAGTCCCCGGCAGGCGAACAGCATCAGGTAGCTCGTCGACAACCCGCTCAGGAACGCAAAGGCGGTAAACCATGCGATCGAAAACAGGATGGGCCCCTTCCGGCCGTACCGGTCGGCATACATGCCGGCGCCGATCCCTCCGACCATGCGGAACAACAGCGTGACGGTCGCGAGCGCGCCCGCCAGGGCGAGGTTGACCTCGAAGCTGCGCCGGATGTCGGTCAGGACGAAGGTGATGATGGTGAAGTCGAAGGCATCGAGCGTCCACGCGGAAAAGGTGGTGAGAAAGGTCTTCCACTGCTGGCGGGATACGTCCCGGTACCACGGTTGCGACATGGCCAATAGCATACGAGTAGAATGCGCGGATGACGCGGGCGATTACGTCTCTGTTTGTCGGGGTGGGGCTGGCGCTGACCGCCTCAGCCCAGGCTCCTCGCACCCATCGTCTCGAGGCGACGCCGACCACCGTGGCCTATGGCCACTACTGGTCCGAGACCAGGCCGGTCCTGACCGTGGCCTCGGGCGACATCATCGACGTGGATACGTTGTTGACCTCGACGCCGGATCGCCTCGAGAAGGCGGGCGTGCCCGCGGCCGAGATCCAGCCCTCCCTGCGCGCCATCGTTGACACCGTCAAGGACCGGGGCCCTGGCGGCCACATCCTGACCGGCCCGGTGTTCGTCACCGGCGCCGAGCCGGGCGACGCCCTCGAGGTGAAGGTCCTGTCGATCGACCTGCCGATCGCGTATGGCTACAACGGGTGCAGCGGGTTCATTCGCGAGAACTGCGCGGCCGGCCGCGGGCCGACCATTATCCAGATGGATCGCCAGGCGATGACGGCGTCGGTCTTCGGCGCGGTCATTCCGCTCAAGCCCTTCTTCGGCAGCATGGGCGTGGCGCCGCCGCCCTCGCACGGTCGCGTCAGCAGCAACCCGCCCGGCATTCATGCCGGCAACCTCGACAACAAGGAACTGGTCGCCGGCACCACGCTGTGGATTCCGGTGCACGTGCCTGGCGCCCTGTTCGAGATTGGCGACGGCCATGCCGCCCAGGGGGATGGCGAGGTCAACCAGACCGGGCTCGAAACCTCGATGCGCGGCCGGGTGCAGCTGACCGTTCGCAAGGGCATGACGCTGGCCTGGCCACGGGCCGAGACGGCCACGCACTTCATCAGCATGGGCACCGACGTGGACCTCACGAAAGCGACTCGCATCGCCATCCAGGAGATGATCGACTTCCTGGCGGCGACCAAGAAGCTGGACAAGCACCAGGCGTATCAGCTGACCAGCCTGGCGGGTGATGTCGCCATCACGCAACTCGTGGACGGCACCATGGGCGTGCACGTCAAAATGCCCAAGAGCATCTTCAAATGAAATCGCCTGTCCTGCCCTTCGTGCTCGCGGCGGTGGTCACCGTGCTGATTGGCGCCGGCGTCGCCATGGAGCCGTACTTCGCCGGCGACGTAGCCGCGGCGCGGGCGGTGCAATCGGCCGCCCCCGATCCCGGCTGGTGGGCCACCCCGGTCAGCCGGCTGGCGCCGGCCCCGGCGAAGTATTACGTCATGGGCCTCACGGCGATCCTGGCGTTTGCGCTCGCCGGGGTTCGCGGCCTGCTGCTCGCGGTGGCCGTCATCGCCCTCGAGCAGTACGGCGCTGAGCACACCAAGGCGTGGTTCAGCCGGCCGCGTCCGTCGCGCGAGCTGATCACGGTGGTCGGCTCATCATCAGGCTTCTCCTTCCCGTCCACCACGATCACCTTCTTTTCGGCCACCTTCGGGTTGCTCGCGGTGATCGCCGCCCGGGTCAAGGAGACGCCACTCGCGCTCGGCGTGCTCATCATCGGACCAATGATGGTGGTGCTCGGCTGCCTGGCCCGCGTCGCCCTCGGTGCCCATTGGCCGAGCGATGTCGCGCTGACAATGGTCATCTGCATGACCTGGATTTGGGCGGCCTCCCGCATGGTCATCAAGCGCAGATGAAGCCGACGATTCGGTCGGCGGTGGCGGTGCTGTGCCTGCTCGTGGGGCGCGAAGCCCCGGCCCACCCAGCGCCGTTCAGTTACCTGGATCTGCACCTGGACGCGGCCGGCGTGCGGGGCACGCTCGTCGTCCACGACCTGGATGCCGCCCACGCCCTCGAGATTCCATCGGCCGATTCGCTACTCGACGCGGCGGTGGCCGCGAAGCACCGCGAGGCGCTGGTCGCGCTGCTGGCGCCGCGCCTGACGCTGGTGTTTGATGGCCAGCCGGTCACCGTGACGTGGGGTGCGATTGAGGTCGTGCCCGACCGCCAGAGCCTGCGCCTGGCGTTCACGGTCGGCGGCGGCCGGCCGGGCCGGCTGACGGTTCGCGCGTACCTGTTTCCGCACGATCCCATTCACCAGACGTTCATCAACCTCTACGAAGAGACGGTGCTCAAGCACCAGGCCATTCTCGACGCCACGCGACAGATCGCCGACTACTACGCGGGGACCGTGCAAGGCCGCCTGTCGGTCGTCCGGACGTTCGTGGCCTCCGGCATTGAGCACATCCTGATCGGCCCCGACCACGTCCTGTTCCTGATCGGGCTGCTCCTGCTCGGCGGCACGCTGGGACGGCTCGCGTTGATCGTCACGGCGTTCACTGTCGGACACAGCATCACCCTGTCGCTCGCGGCGCTCGACCTGGTCGCGCCGCCCGCGCAATTCATCGAGCCGCTGATCGCCCTGACGATCGTGGTGGTGGGCGCCGACAACGTGCTCGTGCTGAGGGGCAAGACGGCGGTCGCGGGCAAGGCCACCGACATCCGGGCCTGGCTGGCGGCCGGCTTCGGGCTGATCCACGGTTTCGGGTTCGCTTACGTGCTCAAGGAGTTCGGCCTGCCGCAGGCGGCGCTCGGGTGGTCGCTGTTCGCCTTCAACGTCGGCGTCGAGGTGGGGCAACTGCTGATTGTCGGCGTCGTGGCGTCTCTGCTCGTGCTGGTGCGCCGGCAGCGCGCGGCCGCGGCGCACTGGGTGGCCCTGGCGGGGTCGATCGCGGTTATCCTTGCTGGCCTGTATTGGTTTGTGGAGCGGGTATTCCTGACGGGAGGGGCATGATGAGACGAATGCATGTGCTGGCGGTCATCGCCGGCGTCGGCCTGGCAGCCATGACGGTCGCGGCGGCCCAGCAGCCGCCGGCCAAGCCCAACGTGGCCGAGATCGAAAAAGTGAAGGACAACCTGTTCATGATCACGGGCGGCGGGGGCAATACCGCGGCCTACGTCACCGCCAGCGGCGTCGTGCTGGTCGACACCAAGCTGGCCAACTGGGGCCAGGCCATCCTGGACAAAGTGCGGACGGTCAGCGACCAGCCGATCACCCACATCATCAACACCCACACGCACGGCGACCACGTCGGCAGCAACGAGTTCTTCGCGGCGAGCGTCGAAGTGGTCGCGCAGGCCAACACCAGCACCAACATGGCGAAGATGAAGAACTTCGCCACGCCGGACACCAAGCACGGCATGCCCGATCGCACGTTCAGCGACCGCATGACGGTGCTCGGCGGCAAGGACGCGATTGACCTCTACTACTTCGGCAACGGCCACACCAACGGCGATGCGTTCGTGGTGTTCCGCGAACTGCGCACCATGCACGCGGGCGACATCTTCGCGCGCAAGGGGACGCCTCTGCTCGACCTGAACAACGGCGGCAGCGGAGTCCAGATCGGCGAGACCCTGGCCAAGGCGGCGGCCGGCATCAAGAACGTCGACACGGTCATTCCCGGCCACGCCACGGTGCAGACCTGGGCCGACTTCGTCGAGTACGGCGAGTTCAATCGCGCCTTCCTCGCGGCGACGCAGGCGGCCCTCAAGGCCGGCAAGACCGCCGACCAGGCCCTGGCCGACTTGAAGCTGCCGGAGAAGTTCGCGGCCTACCAGATGAACGGCGCGAAGGACAACGTGCCTAAGATCTACGCTGAGCTCGGCAAATAACCGACGCGAGCGCCCAGCCGGTCACCAGCGGACTAGCGAACCGGGAGCCAGTTCAGGGGCGGCCGTTGAGGAACGGTTGCAGCACGGCCGTGATGAACTGGTGCGTCGGTGTCGGGACACCGGCGTCCCTGCCGAGTCGCACGACCGCGCCGCTCAGCCACGGCAACTCGAGCCGGCGGCCGCGCTCGAGGTCTTCGAGCATCGACGACTTCGAGCTCGCCGGGAAGTTGCGGATCAGCGCCAGCGTCTCGTCGACCAGCGTCGGTGGCAAGACAATGCCGCGGGCGCGGCCGACGGCAATGGTCTCGTCGATGGCGGCCATCATCATCGCGAACAGCTCCTCGTTGTCGCGCACGACGCCCATCGGCGACCGCGTCACCGTCGTCATGCCACTCCAGGTCGCGAGGCGCACGAACTTGATCCAGAGATCGGACTCGACCCTCGTGCTGGCCTTCGCCTGGAACCCGGCGCGAAGGCCGGCTTCCTCGAACGCCACCAGGCGTGGTGACCGCGAGCCGTCGCGCTCGCCGAACACCAGTTGTTGGGCGACGGTGTGGCGCAGGTGTCCGGGTTGATCAACCACGACGACGATGTAGGCCACGCCACCGGCGACATGCTCGGCGCCCACATGCCTGGCGACCATGTCGACCGCATCGACACCGTTCTGGAGCGTGATCACCACGGTGTCGGGGCCAATCAGCGGTTTCAGCGTGGCGGCCGCGGCCTCGACGTCGTACAGCTTCACGGTGAACAACACCACATCGACCGGCCCGACCTGGGCCGGGTCGTCGGTCGCCTGCACCGCGGGCAGGTGTAGCGCACCGTTCGGACTGTCGATGTGGAGGCCGCCCTGCCGCAGCGCCGACAGGTGCGTGCCCCGGGCAATGAACGCGACGTCTTCGCCGGCCGCCGCCAGCCGGCCGCCGAAATAGCCGCCGACCCCCCCCGAACCGAAGATCGCAATCTTCACAGTTTCACTGCATCCAGACTGACGACTGGTTGGTCGCCGATTACGGCCGCGTTGTGAACCGTGCCCCTGGGGATTTCAATCCAGTCGCCGGCCGTCAGCACCTTCATGTGGCCGCGCACGACCAGGCGCAAGCGGCCGGAGACGACGGCGTCGATCTTATCGAGGTCGTGGCGGTGATCGGGAAACACGGTGCCGGGTTCATAAACGTACCTGGCCACCGTGTAGCCCAGGGCCTTGAGCTTGGCGCGCAGCGCAGCCTCGGTGACCGGGCCGTCCGAGGCATTCCAGCGCTGTGGGGTCACGCCTACGCGCCGGCGGCGGGTTCTGCGGGCATGCCGGGCACCGTGCCGCTCGACAGTTCCTGGTCGATCATCAGCAAGCCGACGCCGGTGTTGCCGGCCAGGCGAATGCGGCCGAGCACCGCCCGGGCGGCTGCTTCCTCTTCCATCTGCTCGGCGACAAACCACTGCAGCATGACCACGCCAGGCCGGTCCTTGGCCTTTTCGGCAGTCACGTAGAGGTCGTTGATCGAGGCGGTCACGTCCTGCTCGTTCTTGAGGACGTGCGCGCAGAGGGCCTCGGCGGACTTCCAGGTCATGGGCGGGGCCGCGATCGCCGGCAGCACCACCTTCTGGTCGCGCTCGACCAGGTGGTCGATGATCCGCTGCGCGTGCAGCAGTTCGTCGGACGACTGCTTGCGCATCCAGGTCGCAAAGCCGGGCAGATCGTGCTCGGACAGCCAGATCGACATGGCCAGGTATTCGTGCGACGCGCGGAATTCGAGCTTGAGGTGCTCGTTCAGGCCCTTGAGCAGGTCTTTCGTCATGTTCTCTCCCGCCGTTTCAAGGCGTGATGGTAAATCGTTGCGGCGCCGAGGCCACGAGCAGCTGGCCAGCCTTGCGCGCGGTGACCTGCCAGGTGTGCACTTCGGGTTCGAGCGCAACGGTGTTGGGCAACTTGGTTTCGGTGGCGGACATCACGGGGCTCTCCCACACCACCCGCTCACCGGTCACGGCCGTGATCTTGATCACGTAGCCGTCGGCGCCGTCAACGGCCGACCAGCGGAACATGTCGATGTGTCCGCCCATGGCGCCCTCAATCGGTTCGAGCAGCGACAGGGTACCGGCCGGCTTGGGCGCCTCGGCGGCAGGGGCCGCGGTCGGGGCGGGCGCGGCGGCCGGGGCACTCGCGGGCGCACCGCCTCCGCAGGCGACGGTGAAGACAACAAAGGCCACGGGAACGACGCTAGTAAGCACACGGTTCATGATCGACGACGCGCGAGCTCGAAGCCCACGCCTCCAAGGATGACGAAAAGACCAGTTCCGGTCATGGCCAGCGGGAGTTGCCCGTTGCCTCCGAAATACACCGCCGACATCATTGACACGATGGCGGTGGCAAACACGGCCGCGACCAGGGCGGCGGACGGCTTGGTACCCATGGCTTTCAATTCTAGCGCACTGCTTGACGGGGAGGCACCACTTGACAGGGCGGCAGCCATTTGCCGGGTCACGAGCCAATGCGGTTCGAGAGCAGGCCCACGGCCAACGCATAGGCATGGGCGCAGTTGTAGCCCAGCAGCACGTCGTAATTGGAATACACCAGGTAATGCTTGGTCCCGGCTCTCAGCAGGGAGGCCACCCGATCCACCCTGGGCAGGGCCGAGCCGGTCACGGTCCTGACACCCAATTGCTGCCACTGCTGCAGGGGCACCGCGATGGTCAGCTCGCGTGACGCGCGGCAGCCGCTCTGGCGAAGGCCAACCTTCTCGACCAGGCGATCGGCGCCGCCCGCCGGCAGCCTCACCTCGCGGCCCCAGGTGTGGCCCCCGGTCCAGCCGTACGCCTTCATGTAGCTGGCGATCGACGCGAACACATCGGGCAGGCCCGTCCAGATGTCCCGCCGGCCGTCGCCGTCGAAGTCCTGGGCGTGGGCCAGGTAGCTGGACGGCATGAACTGGGGCTGTCCCATCGCGCCCGCCCATGACCCTTTCATCTCGCCGAGGCTGATGTAGCCCTTGTCAAGAATCTGCAGCGCGTCGATCAACTCGGCGGTGAAGAACGCGCCGCGACGCCCCTCCCACGCCAACGTGGCCAGCGCCTGCACGGTGGGCCGGGTGCCGGTGAAGCGGCCGAAGTTCGACTCCATGCCCCAGATCGCCACCAGCAGCGACGCCGGCGGGCCGTATTGGGTGCTGACCTGGTTTAGCAGCCGCCGGTGGGTCTTGGCATGCTCGCGCGCGGTCCGTACGAAGCGGGTGGTCAGCCGTCGCTGCAGGTACTGATCGATGGTCAGGACCGTCTCGGCCTGGGTGCGATCGCGTTCGATCACCACCTCGAGCGGCTCGAGGCCCGTCAGGGCGGCCTCGACGGTGGCACCACTCACGCCCTTGGCGAGCGCCTGCTCCTTCAGCCGCGAAAGAAAGTCAGCGAACGGCGGGCGCGCAGCGTCTTGTGCGACCAGCGTGGCCGTACCCAAGAACCCCGCAATCGCGACCGCAACCTTCAGCGCCACTCCCTACACTGTATCCGTCAGAGCGCGTTTCCGACTGCACCATCGACCATGATCGCCTGGCCGCTGATGTAGCTGCCGGCCTGCGAGGCGAGAAACACTACGAGGTTGGCCAGCTCGTCGGGCCGGCCCAGGCGGCCCAGGGGGATGCTCGCCACCGACGCCTTGCGGACATCGTCGATCGGCTTGCCGAGCTTCTGGGCGGTCGCCTGGTCCAACTCGGCAATGCGTTCGGTGTCGATGCGGCCGGGCGCAATGACATTGACCAGGATGCCCTGCGACGCCAGCTCGCGCGACAGGGTCTTGGCAATGCCCCACACGCCCGCTCGCAGCGCATTCGACAACGACAGGTTCGGAATGGGCTGCTTGATCGATGACGAGGCAATGGTGAGGATCCGGCCGTAGCCCGCCTTGGTCATTTCAGGCGCCGCCGCCCGCACGATGCGCGTGAAGCTCAGCAGGTTCTGCTCGAACGCCTTCTGCCACTGCTCGTCGGTCATGGCGAGCGTCTCGCCGGCCGGCGGACCGCCGGCATTGTGCACGACGATTTCGAGGCCCCCGTACTCGGCCACCGCGGTGTCGACCAGCCGTTGCGCCTCGCTGGCGCTGCTCACGTCAGCCACCAGTGCCTTGACCCGCGAGCCGGTCTCGCGGCGAATGGTGTCGGCGGCCGCCTCGATGCGCGCCTGATCGCGACTGCACACCACCAGGTCGCACCCCTCGCGCGCCAGCCCCAATGCCGAGGCGTAGCCGAGGCCGCGGCTGGCTGCCATCACGATCGCGCGCTTGCCCTTCAATCCAAAGTCCATGGTGAGCCTTCTTAGAGAGATTACGAACGGGCGCCGGACAGCAGCTGCAGCCGGGCAAGGATGTCATCGAGGTCCTTCAGCGTGTCGGCGTCCACCGGCGTAAACGGCGAACGCACGCGCGAGTGCTGGATGACCCCGCGTCACTGGTAGATGTGCTTGCGCAGCGCGAGGTTGATGCGCGGCTGGTTCTCGAAGCGGATGATCGGCAGGAACTGGTAGAACACCTCGGTCGCGCCGTCGAGGTCGCCGGCCGTGAATCGCTGGTAGATGTCGACCAGGATCTCGGGGAAGGCAAACCCGGTCATGGTGCCAATGGCCCCATGCCGCAGTTCCTCCAGGAACATCATGCCGCCCAGGCCGCCGAAGATCTTCACGTCCTTCGAAGCCGCACGGATCTGCGTGACCTTCATGGGCGCCGGTTCGTCTTCGAGCTTCAGGAACGACAATCGCGGCGTGGCGGCGCCGAGCTTCGCGATCAGCTCGACGCTCATGGTGATGCCGCCAACAGCGGGCGGAAAGTCCTGTACCACGACGGGAATATCGACCGCCTCGGCGACCGCCAGGTAGTGGCGTTCGAGGGCCGCGTCGTTGCTGCGGGCCAGCTTGGGCGGCGCCACCATCACCGCCTTCGCCCCCAGGTCCTGGGCGCGGCGGCTGTAGGCGATGCAGCCGTCGGTCCCGGCGTGGGTCGTGCCCACACAAATCGGGAATTCGGAACCGGCGGCCTCGATGACGAGCGCCGTCACGCGATCGCGTTCCCCCTCGGTCAATTTGTCGGCCTCGCCGAGCACGCCGAGAATGGTCATGCCATTGACGCCGGTGCCGCGCGTGAACGCGGTCAGCCGGCGCAGGCTGGGCTCATCGAGGTCACCGCCGGGCAGAAAGGGTGTCGGCGTGATGTTGTAGATGCCGGTCAGGTATTCAAACATTGGTCTCTCTTACTGCGCGTCTGGGAACTTGGTGATTCGGTTGGTGACGGGCGCCTGCGTCCGCAAGAAGGCGTAAATGGCCGCGAGGTCCTCGCGGGTCATGCCGGCGTACTCCGTCCACGGCATCGGCGTGTTCTGCCGCCGCTCCGTGTCGCTCAGGACCGCGTCCGGCGGCACTGCGAAGCCCTTGAAGCGATCGATGAACTGCGGCTCGGTCCACGAACCGATGCCGGTGTCCGAATCGGGCGTGAGGTTCGCCGACCGGACGCGGTAGCCGGTCTCCAGAAACTCCGTGCCGCCGGCGAAGTCGCGTCCGGGCACCGGCTGGCCGCGATCATCCATGGGAGTATGGCAGTCCGAGCACAACGCCGCCCGCGCCATGTAGCGGCCGTAGGCGACCTTGTCGTCCGGCGACGGCCGCGGCTGTGGACGGCCTGCGGCAGGAATGGTCCGGACCATGAGGTTCATTGGAAAGTTCAGCGTGCGCGGCGGCACCTGGCTCTCGATCGCCCGCCAGGAGCGAACGTAGGCCAGGATCGCGTGCATGTCGTCGGCGGCCATGACGCCGAAGTGCGGGTACGGCATCAGCGGAAACAATGGCGTGCCGTCTTTCGAGACGCCGGCGATCACCGCGCGCTGCAGCTCTCCGTCGGTCCACGAGCCAATCGCCGCGGGCGTGATGTTCTTCGCGTACAACGTGCCGGCGCCGCCCAGCGAAAACTCCTGCCCGCCGACACCGATGCGATCGGCCTTCACCGGTCCCGAGAACCTGGTCCAGTCGCGCTCGCTGTGGCAGGCGGTGCAGCCGGTCACGTGATCGCTCAGATACTTGCCGCGGGCCAGGCGTTCGGCCGTGGGCTCGAGCGTGATCACCGCCGGCGGCGGCACCTTGGGGAACGCGACCATCAGGTAGCCCACCCCCCCGCCGGCGGCACCCACCACGAGCGCCGCCAGCACCCCCACAATTTTCAACAGGGTTGTCATCGTCTCATTCGGCCCCTGATCCGCGATCCCCGAACCCTGCTCTACTGCCTGGCCGTCGTGGCCGGCTTGCTCCTGGCTTTCTGCACGATCGCCGCCACATCAGCGGCGAGCTTCCTCGCGTCGTAGAGGATGCCGTCCTTGACGGTGTACTTCACACCGCCGACCCGCTCGACCTGGCCGGTCTGGTCGTTGAGCTTCACGGCGCCGGTGGCATAGAGGACCTTGAAGTTCTCGAGAGGATTCTGGTCGACCAGCACCATGTCGGCCAGCAGGCCCGCGCGAATGCTGCCGAAGTCGGCCGGCTTGCCCTTCGGCTCGGCCAGCGTCGCTGCGCCATTGAGGGTCGCGGAGCGAACGACCTCGAGCGGATGGACGCCGGCCTCCTGCAGCAT
>SXGQ01275828.1_pt1 | contig 29349 bp, 24 predicted proteins | sample 3178371 | NCBI WGS metagenome assembly SXGQ01 (sample SAMN11356859, study PRJNA531348) | freshwater metagenome | isolation source: freshwater sample F1-20 | place: China: Fuxian Lake, Yuxi | collected 2017-12-25 | reverse complement strand
TCGGTGCATTCCTCAGCAGGGCGCGTGCGATGGCGAGGCGTTGGCGCTGGCCGCCGCTCAGGCTGGCCCCGCGTTCCCCGATCACAAAGTCGTAGCCCCCGGGCTTCTCGAGGATGAACCCGTGCGCCTGCGCGGCGATCGCCGCGGCCTCGACCTCGGCATCGGTGGCCCCAGGTCGGCCGAGGCGGATGTTCGCCCGGATCGTGTCGTTGAAGAGGATCGTCTCCTGGGTGACGACCGCGATCTGGTCGCGCAGATCCCGGGTCCTGACCTCGCGCAGGTCCACGTCCCCGACCCGCACCGCACCCTGCTGGGGATCATAGAAGCGGAGCAGGAGGCTGGTCAGTGTCGTCTTGCCGCTTCCGCTGGCGCCCACGAGGGCCACGAGATGTCCGGGTTGGATCCGGAGTCGGACGTCCTGCAGGGCGTTCCGGTCGCCGTAGGAGAAGGTGACGCGGTCGAACTCCACCACCGCCCCGGCCGCCGCCACGGGACGGGGGGTTGGGGGGTCGCTGATGTCCGGACGGGTGCCGAGCAGTTCGTCGACCCGTTCCACGGAGGCCCGTGCCTGCTGGGCCTGGCCGTAGAACCGGCTGAGGTTCTTGATCGGCTGGTAGAGAAGGAAGACGGCGCCGATGAACGAGAAGAAGTCGCCGGACGTCATCGTGGTGCCATTCCGGTTGTTCCGGAGCACGAAGAGGAAGACAAACGCCACACCGAGCGCCCCGGCGAACTCCACCAGCACGGTCGGTGTCTCGTTGCCCCGGACCGCCTTCATCACCTGGTGCACGATATGGGCCGAGGTGCTCGAGAACCGTCGGCTGAATTCCGGTTCCAGGTTGTAGGCCTTGAGCACCCTCTGTCCGGTGAAGGCCTCCTGCATGGTGTCGGTGAGCTGTGCGCCTCCGAGCGACACCGCCTGGGCCGCCTTCCGGACCCGGCGGCCGTAGACCACGACGGGCAGGACGCACAACGGGAACACGACCAGGGAGATCAGCGTGAGGCGGGGCTGCAGGAGCACCAGGTAGGCGAGCAGGAAGACGATGGTCAGTGGTTCCTTCACCACGGTCGACAAGGCGTTCTGGAGGATGCTCTGGAGCGCGGTCGTGTCCCCGTTGATCCTCGAGATCAGATCTCCGGAACGCGCGGCCGAGAAGTACCCCACGGGAAGGCGCAGCACGTGCTCGAACAGCTGGACGCGGAGCTCATGGATCGCCTGCTGAGTCGCGCGCGCAATGTAATAGAAGTTGGCGAAGGAACCGGCCAGTCGGAGTCCCATGGCGATGGGTATCGTGGCGATGAGCGCCAGTCTGAGAGGCGTCGATTCACTGCGAAGCCAGGCATTCAGCAGGTCTTCCAGGTGCGGCCAGAGCCGCTTCACGGTGGGCGAGAGCCGGGTCATGGGTCCATCGGATCCAGCCACGAAAAGCAGGTCGCAGGTCAGCTTCACGGCCATCATCAGCGCCGCGTTTCCGGCGGCGTAAAGGACCCCGGATGAGATGCCGAGCGCCAGCCGGCTCTTCTGCGGCCACATCAGTCCGACGAGGCGCCTTGTGAACGGGGTCATGATGGGGTCGTGGTCTTCCCCCACGGGTGGGAGTCCCGGAGATCCTGCACGGCCGACTGGACCTCGGGAAGCGCTTCCGGCCCCGGGCAAACCACGCAGCGCACCCATGGGTGGCGGTGCACCGCCAACGGATGCTCGAAGTTGAACAGGGCCACGGTCGGCACCCGGAGGCCGACCGAGATGTGATACGGGCCGGAATCGGAAGAGATGAAGAGATCGCAGGCGCGTATCAGTCCTGGCAGCTCAAGGAGGCGGGTCGTACCGGCCGCGTCCACCCGGGGTGGTCCCGGCCTTCCAGAGAGGCGCCCGAGGAGCAGCTGGTTGATCTCCGATTCGAACGGGGCCCCGGTGAGCACCACGGCGCAGCCGTGGACGTCCTGCAGCCATCCGATCAGACGGCATACCAGGTCGGTGTCGGGCCGGCGACGGTCTGCCCCCGCGGTTCCGCACCCGATGTTGATCCCGACGATGGGCGTACGGACCGGGATGCCGAAGCGTTCACGGAACCCCTCGCGGAAGTGGATTGCCTCCTGGGTTTCCCGAAGCTCGATCGGTCGGTTCCCTCGGCGGATCCCGAGTGCCGCCAGGGCCACAAAATCCAGTTCAGAATACTCGAGGGGCAGGGGTATCCCGTTGGCGGTGGCGTATCGGACACGGCTGGGAGCCGCTTGGCTATAGAACAGCCCACGACCGGGCCAGTCGGCGATCCCTGCGGTCCGTATCCCGGTCCGCAGGCCTGCCGCGACGCAGAGTGCGGTCGAGCGCAGTCCGTGGGTGTCGAAGTCGATGAGGAGTTCCGAACCGGTCTCCCGGACCAGCCCTGAGATCCATTCGACCGCTTTTCTCCAGTTGGTCCAGGTGTTCCGCCACTTCGGATAAACGTGGAACGACTGCAACAGGTGGTGCCTGCGAATGAACTCCTCCGAGGCGTAGCCGGGCTCCTGGCTCACGAAGGCGAGGTGAAGGTGGACGCCTGGATACTGGTCGTGCAGCGCCGCCCAGGCTGCCGAGCCGCGCAGCAGGTCACCGATCCCCGCGCTGTGCCCCTTCAGGAGCAGAATGGTCTTTGGAGCCGCAGGCATGCCCGAGCCGCCGAGGCTAGGCACGGGGGTGGACCGAGGCGAGACATGGCTTGCCGTCCCAAGGGCATATTTTCGGGGAGCGACGCCCGGCCGTCCCGTCAACTTGCCAATCCTCTCCACGGGCGGCTAGCCTAGCGGCCCGTCCAATCCCGGACAAACGGCTCCCCCTTTGGAATTCATCGATCTCAAGACCCAGTACCGCCTCCACCAGGCCGCCATCGATGCCCGCATCCATGCCGTCCTCGAACACGGGGCGTATGTCATGGGACCCGAGATCGCCGAGTGTGAGAGCGAGCTGTCGCGTTTCCTGGGGGTGAGGCATTCGATCTCGGTGGCCAATGGCACGGCCGCGCTCGAGATCGTCCTCAGGGCCCTCGACATTGGTCCGGGGCATGAAGTGATCACCGTGCCGTTCACCTGGATCAGCACCGCCGAGGTGGTGGGACTCGTCGGGGCCAGGCCGGTGTTCGTCGACATCGAGCCCGACCACTACAACATCGATCCGCGACAGATAGAGGCCGCGATCACACCCCGGACCCGGGCCATCATTCCTGTCAGCCTATTTGGTCAGATGCCGGACTTCGCGGAGATCAACCGGATCGCCGCACGGCATGGTCTCACGGTGATCGAGGATGCTGCCCAGAGTTTTGGGGCCACCCAGCATGGGAGACCCAGTGGGTCGGTGACCCGGGTGTCCACCACGAGCTTCTTCCCTGCGAAACCGCTCGGGTGCTACGGCGATGGCGGCGCGATCTTCACGGCAGACGACGGTCGGGCCGACCGGATCCGGGCGATCCGTACCCATGGTGGAATACAGCGGCACCATCACCCGTTGCTTGGCACGAATGGTCGTTTCGACACCCTGCAGGCCGCCGTGATCCTTGCGAAGCTCCCGCATTTCCCGTCGGAGGTGGAGGCGCGTGGACGCATCGGGACCCGATACTCCGAGGCGCTGAAGGATGTCTGTGTGACACCGGCGATCGCTCCGGGGAACACCCATGTCTACGCCCAGTACACGATACGGGTGCCGGATCGGGACCACCTCGGGGCCGAGCTTAGGAAGTGGGGAATCCCTACGGCGGTCTACTATCCGAAGTGTCTGCATGAGCAGCCGGTCTTCGAAGGATGTGGCCACCAGGCCGGGGACTTCCCCGTGGCCATGAAGGCCTCACGGGAAGTGATCAGTCTCCCAATGCATCCCTTCCTGGCGGAATCGGACCAGGACCGGATCATCACCGCAGTCCGTTCGATTCTCTGTGCCGGTGGAACCTGAGCCATGGGAGTCGCCTCGACTCCGGCCGGAGCCGGTGGAACGAGCCGGGCTGAGGTGTTCGCGCGGGTTTTTCTAAAAAGACCTTTCCCTCGTCCCACGAATCCACCATTTCTAGTGCAGGAGGTGGGTGGTGGTCATGGGTCTTCGCCAATTGCTTTGTGGCGTGTGGGTTGCGGCAGCCGCGGATCGCGGCTGGGCGGCCACCACGGGTTCGCTGCTCGGGACGTCGTCCCCGCCGCTTGTCGTGGATGGGCAGCCGCTCCTCGCGTTTCCGACCGACACGACTCCGGAGTTCACGAGCGTCTCAACCGTTCCCGCACCGCCTGGGCTCAGCCTGACCTTTGACCAGCCCATCGAGCGCCTCGTTGTGGGTTCGTCGTGGATGGGCTGGGGCCAGGGGTACATGGGGGATGTCTACGCAACCGATCCGACCTCCTTCTCGCTCACCATTACGCTGCCCGCCGACACCACCCGCTTTGTCTTCTACGCCATGCCGTCGGATCTCGTCATCCAGCCGTTCACCGTCAGCGAGACCTCCTCCGTCGCGCCTCTCGTGCAGTCGATCGATGGCAACGCGGATGCGGCCGGCTTCCTCTTTGTCGCGGCTCCCGGGTCGACGCTGGACCAGGTGTTCATCTCGTCGACCGGATCCTTCGCCGTGGGGGAGTTCCTCGCGAGTTCCATCCCGGAGGCCTCCAACGCCGGGGCTGGTGCCCTGCTGCTCCTTCTGGTGGCGAACCGGTTCCGAAAGGGCACCCGACCTTGAAATTCCGACCGTGTCCGGCGTGTGGCAGCCCATCTCGGGTTGAACCGGTGTCGGGATCGGGCAGGTTTCCGAAGGTGCCGTCTTCGACGAGGTCGGTTCGGACCGAGGTGGGGACATCAGAACGATCGGGCGCGCTTCCATTCTCTCTATGACGTGGCGACATCATTGGGTGGCACTGCTGGCGTGGGTTGCGGTGTCGGGGTCGGCGTGGGGCGGTGCCAAACCCAGCGCTCCATCGGTGCCGGACCCGGTGAAGAAGATCCACCCCTCCCTCCGGAATGTCTCGACCGAGGTCGTTGCGGTGGTGCGGTTCAATGAGCGGCCCCTTCTGGCCCGACTGGGTCGCAACGCGAAGAATGTCGGCCCAAGGCTGACGGCATCCCAGCAGTCGGCCTACGTAAACCGCCTTCGGGCACGGCAGGCGACGACGGTCGCCCAAGTTGTGTCGGCCGGTGGGGCCACGCTGGGACAGTTCACCAAGGCCCTCAATGCTGTTGTGGTTCAGATCCCCGGCGACCGCCTCCTCGACCTGGCCCGCAGGCCCTCTGTCTACGCGATCAATCCGGTTACCGACTACCGCCTGGACCTCACGGATTCCCTTGGAGCAGTGGGGGATGCCGCCGTGCAGTCCACGGGCCGGACCGGGCAGGGGATCCGGGTGGCTGTGATCGATACCGGGGTCGACTACACGCATCGAAACCTCGGCGGGATCGGGACGACCACCGCCTATGGATCGGCCTACGGGGCGGACTACGACGATCCCCTGAACACGACCCGCGACGGGTTGTTTCCCACGGCGAAGGTCGCTGGGGGATGGGATTTCGTGGGGGAATACTGGCCGGTGCTTCGCGATGGCGAATCCGTCCCGAGCCTCACTCCAGACGAGGATCCGATCGACCGCCAGGGGCACGGGACGCATGTGGCAGATGTCCTCGCCGGTGCGAGCCTCGACGGTCAGCACCGGGGAGTCGCTCCCGGGGCGACCCTGTATGCCTTCAAGGCCTGCAGTTCGAGGGAACTCGCCTGCAGCGGTGTTGCGCTTCTCAAGGCGCTCGAGGCCTGTCTGACGCCCGACCAACCGGACGCGGTGGATGGAATCATCGACCCGGCCACCACGGTCGTCGACAACCCCGTGGACATCATCAACATCTCCCTCGGGACCCGCTATGGGCAGTTCCAGGATGAGGCGGCCTACATGGTGGAGTGGCTGACCTACTTCGGCATCACGGTGGTCTGTTCGGGCGGAAACCGTGGGGATCTCCCATACTCCGTCAGCTCCCCGGGCATCGCCCCCGGGGCGATCTCTGTGGCCCAGACGCAGATGCCCTCCGCGAAGGCCCAGTCCATCCGCATCTTCCGCAACAGCAACCGGGTCACGAGCACGATCATCAATACGGCCAGCATCGACTGGGCTCCCGTGACCGGTCTCATCAGCGGCCCCCTGGTCTACCTGGGCCAGGGTTGCGCCTCCGATCCCTATCCGGTGCCCGATGCCACTGTCCGCAACGCCATCGCCGTCATCGACCGCGGGGGCTGCAATGTCAGTCTCAAGGTCGACCGGGCGGCCCGTCTGGGCGCCAAGGCGGTCATCGTGGTCAACAACGAGCCCGGCGATCCCCCCACCTTCTCGCAGGGGGCGGGCTCCGTGTTCGTCCCGACGCTCGTGGTCACCCAGACCGAGGGGAACGCCCTCAAGGCCACCCTTGGGTCGGGCGTGAACCGAGCCGCCATCGGCCCGGCCATCGCCACCTCGCTTGCTGGAAGCATGGTGGACACCTCGTCCCGGGGACCCAGCATCAGCTTCCAAAGCATCAAGCCCGAGATCGCTGCGCCCGGTGCGCTGATTTCCGCCGAGGTGGGAACCGGAACATCGGAGTCTGCCTTCGCCGGGACGTCTGGCTCGACCCCTGTGGTGGCTGGTGCCGCTGCCCTCGTCCAGGAGGCCATGCTCGAAGAGACCGGGGCACTGCTCGAGAGCTGGACCCTCAAGGCGGCTCTCATGAACACCGCTGATCCCGGCGTGCTGCTCAATCCGGTGTCGCGGCCCGGGGTTCTCGCGCCAGTCATGCTCGCCGGCTCGGGCGAGCTACGGATCCCCGCCGCCATTGCAGCCCCCGCTGTCGTGGTCGTCGATGCACCGGCCTCGCCCTATGAGGATTTTCAGGCATCCCTCTCGTTCGGGTATCGTGCTTTCACAGGAACGACTCCGGTCTCCCTCACGAAGCAGCTGCGGGTGTACAGCCTGATCTCCGAGCCGAAGACCTACTCCGTGTCCGGCAGTTTCCGGGATCCAGCCAACTCATCCCTCGGAGCCGTGACGCTGCGGTTCTCGGCTCCCACCGTCGAGGTCGAGGCCTTTGGGTCGGCCACGGTGGATGTCACGCTGGAGGTGGATCCCTCAAAGCTTCCCCTCTGGGTTCTTGAGGGTGGCGTGGGGGGCGGGGACGGCGAGGCGTTCCGACTCCAGGAATTCGACGGCACTATCTTGCTGACGAGCGGGTCGACCCGTCTGGGTCTGCCGTGGCATCTCCTGCCGCGTCGTGCCGCCGACCTCGAGCTCGATGAGTCGGAGCTCATCCTTGCCGGTGGCCCGGCAACCGTCACGCTCTCCAATACCGAGGGTGCCGTTGTCGGTGTCTCCGAGATCTTTCCGCTCGGTGGCACGAGTCCGCAGGACTACGTGAAGCCGGATGAGTTCGGTCGTGGTGAGGCGTTTCCCGATCTCAAGGCGGTCGGTTTCCGACGCAATGGGACGTCCGTCGAGGTTGCGATCGCCACGTACGAGGAACGCAGCCATCCGGCCTACCCCGCCGAGTTCAACGTCTACCTCGATGTCGACCTGGACGGGGCCGAGGACTACGTGCTGGCGAATGCGATGCTGAACCTCGAGAACGGGGATCCCACGGGCGAGGTGGAGGTCCAGGTCTTCGAGGTGCAGTGGACCGCCTCCGGAGCCTCCTTCCAGCGGATCGGATCCGGTGTCGCCGACTGCGACTTCAACAGCGCGACCTGCATCTTCTCGGTCGACGCCGCCCTGGTCGGGCTTGCGGGTTCCGGCCTGGTGAACTGGTACGTGATCGCTTTCGACAACTACTTCACCGGGGCGGCCACGGATTCGATCCCGTCGAACCTCGATTACCTCGCCGATGATCTCGACCTGCCTCGCTACGAGGTCCAGGGAGCCCAGACCCGTAGCGTCGCAGCCGGCGCGAACATGCTCCTCACGGTCGATGAGGTGCCCGGCGGAGCCGCGGCATCGCCCACCCAGCAGGGCCTTCTGTTCCTCCACAGGAACGCACGGCCCGGGCGCTGGTCTGACGTGCTGGGTATCTCCGTGACCGTCCCGCAGTGACCCATTCCGGTCCGTTCCAAGGATCGGGTCCTGCGGTTGGTCAAGCGATCCCTAGCCGGCCCGGACCTTGCGGACGAAGCGATCCATCCGTGTCATCGCCTCCTCGATCTGGGAGAAGGCGGTCGCGAAGCAGCACCGGACGAACCGCTCCCCGCTGTTCCCGAACGCCCCTCCGGGCACACAGGCGACCTTCTCCTGCTGGAGCAGACCGAGGGCGAACTCCTTTGCCCCGAGCCCGAGCCCATCGATGCTGGGGAAGGCATAGAAGGAGCCCCGAGGCAGATGGCATCGCAGGCCCATGTCGTTCAGTGCCTTGACGATGAAGTTCCGGCGGAGCCGATACTGTTCCCGCATCTCCGCGGTGGCCGCCTCCCCGTGCTCGAGGGCCTCGATGGCGGCTTCCTGGGCGATGATGCTCGCACAGAGCATGGAGTACTGGTGCACCTTCATCATGGCCTCGATCAGGGGGGATGGCCCGCAGGCGTAGCCGATCCGGAATCCGGTCATCGAATAGGCCTTCGAGAATCCATGCAGGAACAACGTCCGTTCCGCCATGCCCGGCAGGCTCGCGATCGAGACGTGCTCCCCGTCGAAGGTCAGCTCGCTGTAGATCTCGTCGGTGATCACGAGGAGGTCGTGCCTCCGGGCCACCGCCGCGATCTCCTCCAGCTGCGACCGGGTCATGGTCCCGCCAGTGGGGTTCGTCGGAAAGTTCAGCATCAACACCTTGCTGCGGGGGGTGAGGACGGCCTCGATGGCCGAGGCCCGGACCGCGAATCCATCCTCCGCCCGACAGGCGACCGGCACCGGCTTGCCGTGGGCCAGGACGACACTCGGGCTGTAGCTGACGTAGCAGGGCTCGTGGTAGACCACCTCGTCCCCGGGATTGATCACCGCGCGCAGGGCGAGGTCGAGCGCCTCGCTGACGCCCACGGTCACCAGGATCTGGTTCTTTGGGTCGTAGTGGACGCCGAAGTTCCTCGAGACGTACGTACTGATGGACTCCCGGAGCCGGAGCAGTCCGAGGTTGGAGGTGTACTGCGTGCGTCCCCGCTCCAAGGCGTAGATCGCGGCCTCCCGGATGTTCCACGGCGTGGCGAAATCAGGCTCGCCGACGCCGAGGGAGATCACGCCGGGGGTGTTCTGGACGATGTCGAAGAAGTCGCGGATGCCGGATCTCGGAATCCCGGCGACGTGGCGGGCGATGGCGGCCGTGGGGTCGAACATGGACGAGAGGGGAGGTTTGGCGGGAGGCACCCCGGGAGGAGTCCTGGGGGCTACTTCGCGGGGGCCAGCAGGAGGGTCAGCCCGTTTGTCGGGCCGCCCGGGGTCAGCACCCGAAGGGTTTTGCTCTCCATGAACGGCATGCCATTTGCCTCGCGCACGGCCTTCGCAACCAGCGTGTACTCGTTCTCCGGCCTTATACCTGCGGCGTTGTAGCGGACGGAGAACGCCACGGGCGAACCTCCCAAGAAGTTCAGCTGGTCCACGGCAAGGATGTTGGTGGTGGCCATCCTCGAAACCGTCTCGATCAGGTGGATCCGAAGGACCGAGTCGGCGGGCAACGGGCCCGGAAACACCACCGTCCCACGGAGCGTGGCCTGGACGACCTTGGCCTTGGAATGGGCGCACCCCAGCATCAGGCCGCAGAGAAGGGTCATGGCAACGTTTCGGATCATGAGCACGCGAGGGAAAACCAGCCCCGGACCTGTCGCAATTCGAAATTCCCGGGAGACACCGACGAACAGCGCCACGCCCGATGGGTGATGCCGCGTCCGTCAGGACTGAGTGTGAAGGCACCCGTGGCACCCGATGGGTCGGGCCGACGCGGGAAGTGGAATCCGTCCCATCGATATAACCCTCGTGATCGGGGCGACGTCTGGGAATCGGCAGGGCTTGGTTCGTGGATCTGATCCGTCCAGGATCCACCCGTGCCGGCCATCGACGTCCAGGGACTCACCAAGGAATTCCGCACCACCAAAAAGTCCCCGGGACTGGGGGGGGCGATCCGGGGTCTGTTCCGCCGGGAGTCGGAGACTGTAGTGGCCGTCCGCGATGTCGGCTTCCGGATCGAGGAAGGGGAGTTCGTCGGGTTTCTTGGGCCCAATGGCGCCGGCAAGACCACGACGCTGAAGATGCTTTCGGGACTCCTGTACCCGACCCGTGGCACCGCCAGCGTCCTGGGACATGTCCCGTGGCACCGGGAGGACGGCTATCGCCGGCAGTTCGCGCTCTTGCTGGGTCAGAAGAACCAGCTCTGGTGGGACCTGCCGGCCCGTGAATCCCTGGAACTCAACGGTCGCATCTATGGCCTCGAAGAATCCCGTTTTCGAAGAACCATCGAGGAGTTGTCCGAACTCCTGGGAGTCCGGGACAAGCTGTCGACGGCCGTCCGGGAGCTGTCTCTCGGTGAGCGCATGAAGTGTGAGCTCATCGCCGCTCTGCTCCATGAACCTCGGATCCTGTTTCTTGACGAACCCACCATCGGTCTCGATGTCGTCTCATCCCAGGTTGTGCGGGACTTCCTGAAACGTCACAACCAGACCCGGCGCACCACCATCCTGCTGACGAGCCACTATATGGCGGACATCCAGGAGCTCTGCGAGCGGGTGATCATCATCGACCGCGGTACTGTGTTCTTCGACGGACGACTCGAGGAAATCCTCGGCCGGTTTGCCGGACACAAGATCGTCACCCTCCGACATGATCCCACGCCGGTGGGCACCGTGGAGGCCTCGAGGTTTGGCGAGGTCGTCGAGCAGACCCCCGCATCCCTCAAGCTCAAGGTCCCTCGGGACCGCGTCATCCCGGCGGTGAAGGCCCTTCTGGACGCCTACCCTGTCCAGGACTTCAGCGTTGAGGAGGTCCCGGTGGAGGACGTCATTCGTCAGCTCTTTCGAAGGGATGCACCGTCGGCCGATGCCCACCACTCCACCTGAAGAACCGCGTCGGTTCCTCGTCCACTCGGGTGTCCTTGTGAAAGATTTCACGAAGAGCTTGACCCATTAACAAACCTGTTTAGATTGCGGTTGTCTTAGGAAGAAAAACTTCTCTTACCACCATGAAAACGCTCGTTCCCATTGCTGCCACGGTCATTGCCGCCGCGTTGCCCCTTTCCGCGGCTGAGATTAACGGTAAAGTCACCCTCAAGGGTACCCCTCCGCCTGCTGCGGTGATTGCGGCGGTCAAGGCCGACGCCAACTGCGGCAAGGTGGCCGTGGGTGAGGCGAAGAGCCGGGTCTACGTGGTGGGTGCCAACGGGGCGCTCGCGAACACGGTGGTCTACATCAAGAAGGGGCTCGAAGGTAAGACCTTCCCGGCTCCGGCCACCAAGCCTGAGATCGATCAGAAGGGGTGCATGTACTACCCCTACGTCGCGGCCGTCATGGTGGGGCAGAAGTTCGACGTCAAGAACTCGGACCCGTTCATGCACAACGTGAATGCGACCCCGAAGGTCAACAAGGGGTTCAACTTCGCCCAAGCATCGCAGGGGCAGGTCAACGAGAAGGTGTTCGACAAGCCTGAGCTTGGGGTTCGTTTCGCCTGCAATGTGCATCCGTGGATGATTGCCTACGTGAATGTGCTCGAGAACCCGTTCTTTGCGGTTACCGACGAGTCTGGCGCCATTTCCATCAAGGGAGACCTCCCGGACGGCAAGTACACGATCGAGGCCTTTCATCAGAAGGCGGGGACCCAGGTCCAGGAGATCGAGGTCAAGGGAGGCAAGGCCACCGTGGACTTCGCCTTCGACGTGAAGAGCTGATGGGGTGTCTTTGAGCAGGGATCCTGGTGACGGGATCCCGGTTTTTTATGAACACCGACCGCTATCGATTCCCGTTTGCTCTGCTGACCGCCCTAGCGACGCTGGGGTTGGTCTGCATGGGGGGGCTCGTGACCAGCAAGGGGGTCGGCATGGCGGTCCCGGACTGGCCGACCAGCTTCGGCTACAACATGTTCGCCCTGCCGGTGAACCAGTGGTTCCATGGCGGGGTTTTCGATGAGCATACCCACCGTCTGTGGGCGTCCTCGGTCGGGCTGCTGGTCGTACTCCTCACAAGATGGATGGGCGGGGCTCCGGCCCGGAAACCCCTCGCGATCGTCGGTGCTGTCGAAATCGTGGCGGGTGTCTCTCTCCTCGGAATGGGTCCTGAGTGGCGGGGAGGAGGTGCGTTTCTCTCGAGCATCGGCGGGGTAGTCGTCCTTGCCGCGGCTATACCCGGCTTTCGCCTTCCCTCCGAGGGCATGCTTCCAATGCTTGCCTGGGCCGCGTTCGTGCTGGTCCAAGTTCAAGGGCTTCTGGGCGGGCTTCGGGTCGTCCTCGACAAGGCGCTGGTCGGCCACGTGACGCTGGGAACCCTCTTCGGGCTCCTCCACGGGTGTCTGGGTCAGACATTCTTCGTCCTGCTGGGGGTCATTGCACTTCTCAGTTCACCGTGGTGGAGCCGGTTGCCTGTCCGCGGAAACTTCGCCGGCAGGATGGAGGTGCGGGGGCTCTTGCTGGCCACCGGACTCGTCGCCGTGCAGCTGGTCCTTGGTGCGTCGATGAGGCACCAGCACGCGGGACTCGCGATCTTGGATTTTCCGTTGGCCTATGGTCGTTGGTGGCCGCTGACCGATCCGGAGTCGGTCGCCCGGTATAACCAGGTCCGCATGGACGAATCCACCGTCACAGCCGTGCAGATCCAGCTTCAGATGCTGCATCGCCTGGGTGCGCTGGCGGCCGTGGGGGCCATCCTCACGATGACGGTGCGCCTGGGACGCTGCTTCGGCTGGGCGTCGCCAATGGGACGGGGCGCTCTGGTGTGGAGTGTCATCGCGCTCGGGCAGTTCACGCTTGGAATGCTAACCATCTGGACGAACAAGGCGGCGGATGTCGCCACGGCGCACGTTGCCGGTGGGGCATCGCTTCTGTTGCTGGGTACGGCGTTGATTCTCACCGCCCGGAGGCTCACGATGCCGGCTTCGGCCGGGACGGAATCGTCCCGAACCCAGGGACTGCCCCGGGCCGTGCTGCAGGGAAAACCGTGAACACCTCCGAATCTTCCATCTCCCCGACATCCGACCTCGTTCGCGAGCGTGGGGTGATGTCGACCTTGATGGAGCTGACCAAGGCCCGGCTGACCCTGCTGGTTGTCCTGACAACGGTGGTGGGGTTCTACCTGGGATCTCCCGGTTCGGTGGATCTGGTGCTCCTCACCCATGCGTTGGCGGGGACGGCGCTGTTGGCGGCGGGTGCTGCGGTGTTGAATCAGGTCCTCGAACGGGAATTCGACGCTAGGATGCGTCGGACCGCGGAGCGTCCGATTCCATCGGGTCGCATCACGCCTACCTCGGCGCTGCTCGTCGGTTCCGCCCTGAGTCTCCTCGGCTTGGTCTGGCTGCTGTTCCGGGTGAATCCTCTGACGGCGTTGTTGGGGGTGGCGACCTGGACCAGCTACGTTGCGGTCTACACCCCGCTCAAGCGGATCACGGTGCTGAACACCCTCGTGGGAGCGGTTCCGGGTGCGCTGCCACCTCTGATGGGATGGTCGGCGGCCACCGATTCCGTCTCGGCACCGGGTTGGTCGCTCTTCGGGGTGCTCTTTTTCTGGCAGCTACCGCACTTCATGGCGATTGCCTGGCTTTACCGTGAGGATTACCGGCGTGCTGGTTTCCGGATGCTCTCCGGTGCGGACCCCGATGGGATGCGAACCGCCGCCTCGGCCGTCCGGAACACCCTGGCATTGCTCGGCGTGAGCTTGTTCCCCTTCGTCTTTGGACTCGTTGGCCACTGGTATCTGATCGGGGCCATGTTTCTCGGAGGGGTCTTCCTCGCATTCGCCATCCAGTTCGCCCGCACGCTGTCCCAGACCGCTGCGAGACGCCTGTTCTTCGCGAGCATCGTCTACTTACCCGTATTGCTGGGTCTTCTGGTTCTGGACAAGCAGACCCGGCGATTGACATCCCAGCACCCAGCCTATTCAACATCTGTGGCTTCCGTTCCTGCGGGGCTATTGATGTTTTCGTCTTCCGGATCAATCGACTGACACCACCTTATGGCGTCCACCACATCCCACACTTCGGCCTCGCACGGCGTCACCCATGACGACCACCACCACCACGAGCCCGGCTTCTTCCAGAAGTACATTTTCTCAACCGACCACAAGGTGATCGGGATCCAGTACGGGCTCTCCTCGCTGGCCTTCCTGTTCTTCGGATTCCTGCTGATGATGGCGATGCGGTGGCAGCTGGCCTATCCGGGCAAGGCAATCCCCGTGCTCGGAGCCCTCTTCGAGAAGGCGCTGGGGACCGATATGGCACAGGGCGGCGTGATGCAGGCCGATCTCTACAATTCCTTCGGGGCGATGCACGGAACGATCATGGTCTTCCTGGCGATTGTGCCACTCGCCTTCGGCGCCTTCGGCAACTACGTCACCCCGCTGCAGATCGGAGCTCCCGACATGGCCTTCCCCCGTCTGAACATGGCGAGCTTCCATCTCTACTTCCTCGGCGGCGTGGTGATGCTCGGCAGTTTCTTCATCCCGGGCGGTGCGGCGAAGTCCGGATGGACGAGCTACTCGCCCCTCGCGACCCTCGCCGACCCGGTCAACGTGATCGACGGCCAGACGCTATGGCTCGTTGGCATGGTGCTGCTCATCACGTCGTCGCTCCTGGGAGCGGTCAACTTCATCACGACCATCATACAGCTCCGTGCCCGGGGCATGACCTGGATGCGCTTGCCCTTTTTTGTCTGGGCCCAGTTCGTGACCGCATTCCTGCTCCTGCTGGCCTTCCCTCCGCTCGAGGCCGCAGGTCTGATGCAGCTCGCCGACAACGTCCTCGGCACCTCGTTCTTCCTTCCAACCGGTTTGGTCACCAGCGCGGGTCAGGTGCCGGTCTCCGGCGGCGGTAGCCCGCTTCTCTGGCAGCATCTGTTCTGGTTCCTGGCCCACCCTGAGGTGTATGTGCTGATCCTCCCGGCGATGGGTGTCGTCTCCGAGATCATCGCCAACAACACCCGCAAGCCGCTCTGGGGCTACCGCTCGTTGGTCTACGCAGTACTCGCGATCGGCTTCCTCGCCTTCATTGTCTGGGCGCACCACATGTACATGACGGGCATGGGCACGAAGATCGCCACGTTCTTCCAGACCACCACGATGATGATTTCGGTGCCGTCGGTCATCATCCTCTCGGCCCTCTTCATCTCGCTCTGGGGCGGATCCATCCGGTTCAACACGCCGATGCTGTTCGCACTCGCGTTCCTCCCGATGTTCGGCATCGGCGGGCTGACCGGCCTCCCGCTGGGTCTGAACGCCACGGACCTCTATCTTCATGACTCCTATTACGTCATTGCCCACTTCCACTACGTCGTGGCGCCCGGGACCATCTTCGGCCTCTTCGCCGGCGTGTACTACTGGTACCCGAAGATCACGGGCCGGATGATGAACGAGACCTTTGGGCGGATCCATTTCTGGGGTTCGTTGGTGTTCATGAACCTGATCTTCTCTCCGATGTTCATCCAGGGCATCCGCGGCATGAGCCGCCGTATGTATGACGGCGGCGCCACCTACTTCCAGGACGGTGTCGGCGCCGACCCGGGAATCCTCAAGCTGAACGTCTCCATCACCCACGCCGCCTTCGGCCTGGCGCTGTTCCAACTGCCCTTCATCTTCAACTTCTTCTGGAGCATCTCGAATGGCAAGAAGGTCACCTCTGACAATCCGTGGGAGGCGACCACCCTCGAGTGGCAGACCCCGACCCCTCCTCCGCACGGCAACTTCACCAGCGAGCCGGTGGTCTATCGTGGTCCCTACGAGTACAGCGTCCCGGGCGCCAAGAAGGACTTCACCCCGCAGGGACAACCTGGCTGATCTGAACCCGAGGTCCTCAACCCTCTCGAAACACCTCCATGGACATTCCGTATACAGTCAAACCCAGACCCGATACCGGCCTCTACAACGCCAAGGTCGGCATCTGGCTGTTCCTGGCCTCCGAGGTCATGCTCTTCGGCGCCTTCTTCTCCGCCTACATCCTGCTGCGCGTCACCGCCCAGCATGGGTTCTGGCCGGATGTCGCCGATGGCTGGCCCCACGGCCTCTTGAACATTCCCATCGGCACCTTCAACACCGCGGTGCTGATCAGCTCTTCGGTGACGGTGGTCATGGCGTGGATGGCCCTGAAAGAGAACAATTTCCCGAAGTTCCGGAACTTCATGATCTTCACCGTGGCCTGCGCGCTCGGGTTCCTTGGGATCAAGACCTTCGAGTACAAGGAGAAGTTCAGCCACTACGTCATCCGTACCACGGATGGCAAGGTGGTGACCGGACACCTCGATGTCGACGGCAAGTCGCCCCTCTTTTGGAACCTCGACACCGTCAAGTCGAAGAACATCGAGAAGCTCAAGGTCGAGGTCGACATCCCGAACAAGTATCGGTTCCCGGTCGGCATGCATGTCCCCGAGGACATCCACAAGGCGCATGCCGAGGGGCGGCATCACGATGAGAAGGAGATCGAGGTGAGCCAGATCGAGAGCCTCAAGGCCTTCATCCCGTCCACCCATCCCTTCTTCGCGATCTACTTCACGATGACCTTCCTGCACGGACTCCACGTGCTGGGCGGGGCCCTCGTGCTGGCCTACTTCACCTTCATTGGAACCGACCTCTGGAAGACGAATCCCGAGCAGTTCACCAACCGCATCGAGGTCGGTGGCCTGTTCTGGCACTTCGTCGACCTCGTCTGGATCTTCCTCTTCCCGGTCGTCTACCTCCTCTGACCGCAACGCACCGTACATTGCCATGAGCAACCACCACCATTCGTCCCACGGTCACGAGGCCACCCATGCCGGGCATGACCACGACCACGACCATGACGGCCACAAGAAGATCTACTGGGCCGTTGGCACCGCCCTGCTGGTTGGCACGGCCATCACCGTTCTCGCCCGCGAGTGGGAGTTCAGCAGCGTTGCCCTGACCATCGCTGTCGCCCTCTTCGTTGCCTCGATCAAGGCCTTCCTCGTCTGTGGCTACTTCATGCACCTTCTGTCGGAGAAGAAGGTGGTCTACCTGACCTTGGCCACGACCGTGGCGTTCGCCATCGCGATGGTCGGGTTGATCCTCTGGTCCGACAAGGATCCCGTCACCGGAACCTCCCCCAAGACCTTCTATGTCCCTTAAGACCTTCCACCTTGTGTTCGTCACGGTCTCCGTGCTGCTGATGCTGGTCATCGCGGCATGGAACTTCGGCAACTACCGTGACAACGGTACCCCGGCCGATCTGACCTGGGGTATCGCATCCGTCGTCGTGGCCGTCGGCCTCCTCATCTACGGCAAGGTCTTCCTCCGGAAGTTCAAGAACGTCAGCTATCTGTGAGACATCTCTTCGCCAGCGTTGTCCTGATGCTTCTGGCCCAGCCGGAGGTTTTCGGTTGTGCGGCCTGTTTCGGCCGTTCCGATTCTCCGATGGCATACGGGATGAACGCTGGGATCATGACCCTCCTGGCGGTGATCCTGAGCATGCTCGCTTTGATCGCCACCTTCTTCGTCTTCATCGTCCGCCGCGCTGGCCAGATGGATCCCGACGTCCCGGGGGCCACTCCGCCGCCGCACTCCTGAACCCCTTCCTTTCACCGTCTGTCAGCCATGAGTCTCTGGAACTACCTCCTGCCTCCCCCGAACGCGTCCGCACAAGGCCGGGCCATCGATGACCTGATGATCTACATCCACCTGCTGATGCTGGTGCTCTTCATCGGTTGGTTGGCCTACTTCCTCTACACCGTCTTCCGGTTCCGCCAGTCGTCCAATCCCAAGGCCGACCACGTGGGTGCCCGCGGCCATGTCTCCACCTATGCCGAGATCGGTGTCGCGGTGGTCGAGGTCGTCCTGCTCCTCGGTTTCGCCGTCCCGCTGTGGGCGCGCGCCGTCGATGAATTCCCGGTCAAGAAGGGGGATTCCAAGACCGATCCGATCGAGATCCAGATCATGGGCCAGCAGTTCGCCTGGAACGCCCACTACGCGGGCCTCGATGGCAAGTGGGGCAAGCAGGACATCAAGGATGCCTCTGCCAACAATCCCTTCGGTCTCGTTCCGTCCGACGCCGATGCAAAGGATGATGTCACCTGCCTGCGCGAACCCTTCCTGATCCCGGTCAATCGCGACATCATCTGCCGCATCTCGTCCATGGACGTCATCCATAGCTTCAAGCTGCCCCGGATGCGCATCACGCAGGATGCCATCCCCGGTCTGACGATTCCGGTCCATTTCACCCCGGTCGAGAAGGGGGACCATATGATCATCTGCGCCCAGCTCTGTGGGAATCTCCACTCGACCATGAAGGGCGAGTACAAAGTGGTCAGCCACGAGGAGTTCGACACCTGGTATGCCGCCAAGTCAAAGGCCGGCGGTGCCGGTGCCTCCTTCGAATAAGGCCTCCGGAAGGCATCGATGCCCACAAATGACCCCGCTTCGGCGGGGTCATTCTGTTTCGTCCCCGGACGCTTCCGCTTCCAGGTCCCCAAGCCTGTCCCGAGGCACCTTCTTTTTGCGGGTCTCCGGACGCTGACGGCTGACGCGTTGCACCAGCTCCGCGCCCTCGCGGCTGATCTTTAGAAACCTCTCATGTCGATCCTTTGGGATGGAGCCCGACGCGACCCCGGCCACGACGGCACAGCCAGGCTCGGCAACATGGCGACAGTCCCGGAACCGACACCCTCCGGCTGCCCGCTGGATCTCCGGAAACGTTTCCTCCAGTCCCTCGTCGTCGGCCCACACCTGCAGCTCCCGGAGACCGGGGGTGTCGATCACGAACCCCCCGGAAGGCAGCGGGATCAGCTCCCGGGATGTCGTGGTGTGACGTCCCTTGTCGTCCTTCTCACGGACCTCGATCGTGGCCTGGTAGGTATCCCCGCACAGGTGGTTCACCAGGCTCGACTTGCCCACACCGGACGAACCGATGAAGGCCACCGTCTGCCCCTCCCGGATGTGTTCCCCCAGCGGTCGCAGCCCCTTGCGTCGAGTCGCGCTGGTGACCAGCACTGTGACGTTCCCGATGGCGGCCTGGATCTCTGCGATCCGGGCCTGTGGATCTGCACAGAGGTCTGCCTTGTTGAGGATCACGACTGGACGGATGCCGCCCTCCAAGACCACGGCGAGGAAGCGTTCGAGACGCCGCAGGTGGAATCGGGAATCCAGGGCCAGCACGATGAAGGCGATATCGATGTTGGCGGCGAGGATCTGCACCGCAGCAGCTCGTCCGGGAATCTTACGGGCCAGACGGGTCTGACGCGGCAGCACCCGTTGGATGACGCCCGAGTCCGCGCTCGATGTGCCGGAAACAAGGACCCAATCCCCAACGTGCGGCAGGTCTGCCGCCGACGTGGCTTCGTGCTCCAGTCGTCCCGCCACGGTGACCCTCCGCTCCCCGGACTCCGTCACGACGATCCTGGCCCCGCGATACTCGCTCACCACCCGTCCGGGAGCCCAGTCCACCGGGACCTCTGATCCCATCCGCTCGGCCCATTCCGCCGACCAGCCGAGGTGCGTCAGGTTCATGTGCCCCGGTACACACACCGTGCCGTGCAGGTTTCCGCCACCACGATCTCCGTCAGCAGCGGCAGGGCTGGCCGGAGCTCCGACCAGATCCACTCGGCAATTCGCTCGCTCGTTGGATTCTCCAGTCCGGCGATCTCGTTCAGGTAGTGATGGTCCAGGCGTTGGTAGAGTGGCCCGAAAGCCGCCTTGATGTCGGCGTAGTCCATCACCCAGCCCATCTTGGGATCGACCGGTCCCTCGACCGCGATCTCGACCTGAAAACTGTGTCCGTGGAGACGGGCGCATTTGTGCCCGGTGGGTACATGGGGCAGCCGATGGGCGGCCTCGAACTGGAAGGTTCTTCGGAGTTGCATGGTGTTCAGACGGTTTCCCAATCGGTCCAGACGACGAGATCACCCAACGTCGGGCGGCCGTCATGGCGCCATCCCGTGGGCGGTTCCTGCATCTTGCCAATCGGACAGATCCGCGTGATGCCCCACTGGGCGATCATGGGGACCATCTCGGCAAGGCGGCTTTCGCCCACCGCCGTGCCGAGGGTGCTGATCTGACCCCGGACGACCTCGGCGTGGCGGAGCAGGTCCTCGAGGCCACGGCAGGGCTTCACATAGACGAACCGGTTCAGGCAGGAGGTGCGGAAGCGAGGATCCTCCTCGAAGACCACGGTCCAGTCGGTTGATTCCGCACTGGCCCAGACCCGTGTGCCGGCCTGAGGCGCCTCGAAGAAGGCGCCCCGCGGCACCGTCTTGGCCTCCTCCCGGGTGACTCGATGGTGGGCTTGTCGAAGCTCGTGGAGCGAGCGGCGTCCGGCGATCTCGGCGGCGATCTCAACGGGCAGGGGACCGCGCGGCTCGGTGGCCTCCCGCTCCGCGAGCGCGCCGGCGAGGAATTCCGCGAATCCCTCCGCCGACACGCTCCCGCGGTCCTCGACGTAGAACACATGCGGCGAGAGGCAACCCATCTGGTTCCACGCCGTGATGTCCGCGGCGGCACGATGGGCGATGCGAGGTGCCTGAAAGGAGGACAGCTGGTCGCTGCCGATGAAGCCGAAGCTCAACCGATGTCCGTGGGGGATCCAGCGGCAGCCTGGACGGAGCCGGGGGGCGATCGACTGGAGCGTCTCGTCGCTGCCCTGTGCCGTGACGCAGTCGGCCTCATGGAACAGCGCGGCCTCGAGTGAATCGTGTCCCCCGGTCCACACTGCCAGCTCCAGACAACTCCCGAGCTTTGGCTCAAGGTCTGCGAGGGAGTGAGCAAAGAGACGTGGGATGAGGTTTCCGTTCCTTGGCAGCTTCATGAACTGCGCCGACCGGGTCAGGATCCCCAGGACCAGCGAGAGCAGCGCCGAGTTGGGCAGGTTTCCCGCCGCGATGTGCACCAGCATCTCCGGTCCCCGGGCGAAGGCCAGTCGGCCCTGTCGGAGCTCGGCCGCCGGGGCGGCGAAGCCATCGAGACGCTGCGCGTCGCCGAGGTCCTGCAACAGCAGGGCCTGGAGGCCCTCCACGGTCAGCTGCCTGAAGAGCGTATCTAGGCCACGGCCAAGCGTTGCAGGACTGAATCCCGTCTCGGCGGCCCCTTGCTCGAGGGCGATCCGACGGAACCCCGAGTCCGGCTGCATCCAGCGTTCAGCCGCAAAGGCGATCAGCTCCACCAGTTCCTGGGTGCGGCGGTGCGCCAACCAATTGGCCCGGTTCCGTTTGACCGCGATGCACGCGTCCCGGATCAGCTGGGGCGTCAGCACCGCGTCCGAGGGTAGATCCGCGAGGAACAGTTGCGGGCGGATCATGACGCGGGCGGATTTGGGGACATCAGCGAGCAGCCCCGGGGTTCAGCGACAGGAGAGCGTCCGATCAGGCGGATCCCGTCGTCCTCGCACCGGGCGAGGTCTGCGGTCTGGATCATCATGGCCGACCAGAGGTTCGCCAAGTCGCAGATCTGGAGAAGCCCCGCCTCGCCTTGTGCCACGCAGCGTCCCGTCTCTGGCGACACCACCCGGGTTCGGGTCCAGGGCGGAAATTGGATCAACGCGTGATCCTCTGGCGCATCCGGGATGGAATACCCCGGGGAGCTCATCTCGCTCATCCCATACTCCGTCAGGATGGATCGGGTCGGAATCCCGAACCTTCTCGCGAGACACCAGTGGAGTTCGCTCCGGGGCAGCACCCGGGACCGTCCCTTGTAGCCCCCCGTTTCGAGGATCACGGATCCCTCCGGCAGACCCCATCGGCGCTCCGGTTGGGCATCCAGGACGTGGACGAAGTTGAACGCGGTGCCGCACAACAGGATCGGGCGATCCAACGTGGTCAATGCGGTCGACAGCCCCTCGATGTCGACCTCCCATCCCTCGGGCGTGATCCGTCCCCAGAACCGTCCGGGTCCGGGGCAGGGGTCCAGTGAAAGAGTGCCCATCATGTGGGCAAGGGAGGAATGGGGGGCCACCTCGGGTGACGGGGTGAGGGACCACAGTTCGGGGAAACGCCGGGTCCCGCAGCGGAACACGATGCCCTGCCGCAGGGACCTCTCATACAATCTCAATGAGACGGGACCGTGGATGTGCCGACTCGGCTTCTGCCCAGTGGTCCCGCTGGAGTGGAAGACGGTGGTTCGTGCCGATTCAGGGATGCAGGTCAGCTCGTTTTCCTTGAACGCCTCTGTGGGCACGGCCGGGATGCGATCCCACGTCAGGTCTTCCGACGGGCTCACTGAATGGCGCAGAGCCCAGGCCTGGAGCATCGGGTTGTTCCGGAATTGGGCCTCGAAAACCCGTCGGCACCAGGCATTGAAGACGTCGTCCGAAATGAAAGACAGGCATTGCTCCGCCAGTGCCTCCTCGAGGTTCTGGCTGAGCTCGACAAGTGCGTCGATGGGCAGGGCGGTTTTGATGGCGGCAGGACGGACTGGTTTTCCGCGACAATCCGGGAGGAGATGGAAGCGGATCGTTCAGGGTAGGGCAAGCGATCGGCTGGGTCTCACCGCACGTTCATCCCCCCCGTCGAACGCCGGGCAATCCGATACCAGCCAAGACTCATGAGACTCCACAGCAACGCGACGACCAACGGCACCCACCCGGCGACGTCGTCCGCCAGGAGCGCGGGTCCGGTCAGCATCAGGCAGCAGTGGGCCACCACCCAGAGCGAGAGTGCGGGCGCCACGTCCATCACATAGCCCCAGGCACCCAGGATCATCCCGGCGGGAAGGATCATCGCCCCGAGGGTCCAGGGGGGCGGAAACCCTCCCCACACGACCACCCCATAGATGCAGGCGATGGGCCACAGGAGTGAGTTCCTCAGCACCTCCCACCCGAACGTGGGGAGGAAAGGGATCGCCAGGAAGACCGACACGGTCAACCAGACCACGACGAATCGTCCAAGCGCCGAGGGAATGGCAAGGACGAGGGCCGCCACGGGATGGGGGTCCGGATGGGCCATGTCCGAACACTGAGCCAGTGCCGGAATCCAGGGGCAAGGACCGAGAGGCATGTGTAGGCGATATGGAAGGGTATGAGTCCCTCAAGGTTTCCCGCTCGTTGCGTCCACGAGTTTCGTGTGAGGCCAATTGCCTTGGAGGCAGTCACGGCATACGGCGGCTTGCCGACTCCATCGCTGCCTGATCAGCCTAAGATCTGTGACGCCCCAGTTCGCCTACGATGTGTCCCGTACCTGGGAGGCGAATGCCGAGTCAGGTCCCTTCCTCGCGTCGCCCATCACACCGGTTCCGGAGACCCCGATGAAGACGTTCCTCGGTCTGCCTGTCCGGAGCCGCCTTGGGATCGCGGCGGGACTGCTGCTGAATGGTCGATGGGTCCGCGCCTATGCCGAACGGGGCTTTGACCTGCTCACCTACAAGACGGTGCGCTCCGCGGCGCGACCCTGCCATCCGATGCCGAACTGGGTGTGGATCGATGACTCTGGCAACGCCTCGGGTCCGGTCGTCGCCACGGGAGCCATTCCCGGAGATCTCACGCGCCTCAGTTCCGCCGTCTGCTTCGGCATGCCCTCGATGCACCCGGAACACTGGCGCAGCGATGTCCGGTCGACGGTGTCCGCCCTGCGTCCCGGACAGCTGCTCATTGTGTCCGTGGTGGGGACACCCCGGGAATCAGGCTCGATCGAGGATCTGGCTGATGATTTCGCCCGGTGTGCCACATGGGCGGCCGAGGCAGGTGCGCCGGTGATCGAGGCGAACCTGTCGTGTCCGAATGTCTGCTCGTCCGAGGGCACGCTATACCTCGACGCCGACGCCACGCATCGGGTGGTCCGACGGATCCGCGATGCGATCGGCCGGGTGCCATTGCTGGTGAAAATCGGGGTGTTTCCCGCAGAGGTCGCCCGGCAGCGGTTTCTCGATTCGGTGTCGGGTCTGGTGGACGGAATCACCCTCGTCAACTGCATCGCCCGTCCCGTGCTGCAGCCCGACGGCTCCCCGGTGTTTGGGGAAGGGTTTCGGACGGTCGGTGTCCTGGGACGGACCATCCATGAACTCTCCGTGGTTGCGGTCGCTTCCCTCAGACAGGCGCTCGATCGACGGGGTCTTCGAATGGCGCTGGTTGCCGTCGGTGGGGCTTCGACCCGGGAGGACATCGCCGACTTCTTCCGAGGGGGTGCCGATGCGGTCCTCTGTGGATCGTCGCCGATGTACCTGCCGGATCTGGCGATCGAGGCCAAGCGCCGCCATCCCGAGTGGTGAGTCGTCAGGACTTGGGAGCTGGCCCTTGCGATGGTACTGGGTGATGCGTGGTGGTGGGGGACCCCATCCCTACCGGTGGATGGGTGATGCAGTGCCCTGCATCACTGGGCGCACCGTGCCCACCGAACCCGGGGCCCTGGTCCGTTCCGAGGCGTCAGAAATCGCGTCTCACCGGAGTTCCATCCCCCACACCTCCGGCGAGCGCACGCCCGGACGCACCTCCCCGCTGGGAAGGGCCCAGACTCCCCGCCACGCCACGCAGGGCAGCGTCACCCGGGGTGCAGGCACGGTTCCGATGTGCGACCAGCCGGGATGTCTCAGATCCAGTCTGAGAATGTCGCCGCCGAATCCCGGATGGGAATCCGACGCAGGCTGGCCGGCTCGGGAACCGTCATCACCTCCCAGAACGTAGACGAGATCCCGGTCCACCGGCGCAGGCGAGGCGGCGGCGACGCACGGACGTGGCAGATCCGGGAGCCGTTCCCAACCGCGTGACGCCGCGTAGCGCCAGGCATCCCGGAGATAGCGACGGGATGTCTTGCCGTCCCGGGATTCCAACGCCGCACCGCCGATGAGACAGAATCCATCCGACAGCCCGGCAATGACGGGAAGGATGCGGGGTTCTGCCGGCAGCGGCGGGAGTTCTCTCCATCCCGCGCCGCGTTTTCTGGGCACCGTGGCGAAGACGCGTCCCGAAGCCACCCGCTCCCCGGGTTCCGGGGTGCCGCAGGCGACGTAGGCAACGCCTCGGCGGTCGAGCACGCCCGCCGCATTGGCCAGCGGGATCGGCAACGGCGGCGGGAGGGCGCTGGAGGGGATGGACTCGGATCGGCCCCGATGCCACCGGAGCCCGATCACTTCCGTCGTCGGGCCTTTGCCATCACTGCCACCCAGACACAGCAGGCGATCCTGCACCGTGAGGGAGACCCCGTAGGCCCGCGGCTCGGGCAGGGACCCGGCCCGCCGCCAGGACCCAGTGGGGGTGTCGAGCACCCAGACCGTGTCGTGCCAGACCTTGGTTCCGCCCTGCCACGGGGGACGATCCGGGAAGTTGGCGCCGCCCGCGATGAGCAGCGCCCCTCCAGAGACGCCGGCGAAGGGGGCGGCGACCCCGATCGGATCCGGCAACGGGGGCAGGCGTTTCCAGATGGGTCCCGACCCGGCGGTCAGGGAGGACATCCCGATCAGGACACCGATGGTGAGTCCGTTGAGCCACATGGCTTGGCGGCGGGATGACGGCATGTGACTCCCCCGGTATGCCTGCGATCTCACTGGCGCCGCACCCGGAGGAGCTGTCCGGAGCCGGCGGGGTCCAGTCGGTGGACGAACTGGGTCCGCGGTGGGGTCGACACGATGTCCTTCTGCAGGGTGACGAAGGGTTGGCCGACGCCTTCGCTGGATTCCACGGTGTAGGACTCCCCAGGTTGGCTTGCCCAGCTCAGGACCACCGAGGCATCGGTCCCAGACCCTCGATCGAGTGTGATGGACAAGGCCTGCGGAATGGGATCACCGAAGAGCTCGATGTCGTCTAGCACCCAGCCCCCGGCCGTACGGCTGGTGTCGGTCGGTCCCATGCCCCAGCGGATCTGAAGGGTCGGACTTCCATCGGTCCACGAAGGCAATGCCACGGTCTGCGGGACCCATTCCTTGGTGTTCAGTGAGGTTTCGACAGGGTTGACCCAGACCCGGGTCCAGTCCGTTCCGTTCGTGGAAACCTCAACGCTGGCCCGGTCGCTCAGACCGCGCTCAATCGTGAGCCAGCGGAGGAAGTGGAGCGTGAGGCTGCGATGCCTGGAGGCATCGAACACGGGTGAGGTGAGATACTCGGTCATCTTTAGGTTGTTCCGATAGTCCTCATGGAGGTCGTAGGCATAGGCCTTGAGACCCGTGTATCCGCCATCCGGTTTGTTTTTCCCACCAGGTTGGCCCCAGTCCCACACGGACTCCGCAGTCCAGCCTGGATCCGACTCGAGAAACTCCCGGCTGATCAGTCCCACATCGTCGGTGAGTGTCACGGTCGTCACCGAGGTGGCACCCAGCCGGGCTCCCCCCACCTGGTTCCCAAGCGTCACAAGGAACGATTTCGAGGGCCTTGCTGGGCCGGCGGACAGCGGGATCACCAGCGTCTTGTTGGTTTCACCCGCACGGAAGATCACCGTCCGATGCTGACCTTCGAAGTCTGTTCCCTCGATGGCGCCCAATGAGCGGGTGTCGACCCGGACGGAAACGAGGCCATCGCTGCCATCGATCCGGTCGATCTCCAGCCGGGCGGCCGGGGATTTGAAGTCGACCGTCGTCCAGCGGCTTCGGAACTGCAGCAGACCGGGATTGGTCTCGAGCAACAGGTTCAGGGACCGTGCGTCCGAAGTCCCGGTCTGGGACATCGAAACCACCAGCAGGTCCTCGTATCGGGCAGCGACCATGTTGGTGGCCGAGTCGGCAATGCGGACCCGGACCTGGATCGCACTGCGGGGTCCGAGCGTCCCGTGGTCAGGTTCCACCTGCGCCCAGTGTGACCCCAGGGAGATTTCCCAAGACGTCGGTTTCACCCCGGAATTGGTCAGGGTCAGGGTGATCCCATTGGTGTCGAAGGGTCCACCGGCACGCTCCTTGAAGGCGAGGAAGGGTGGCCCCAACACGGCGATGGCATGGTCGATCGTTCGCAAGGTGAGCGTGTGGACGGTGGGGGTCCCATCCACGACGGTCACAGCGTTCGTGATCGGCGCATAGCCCAGGGCCTCGGCTGCGACGGTATGGACGCCGTCCTCCAGACGGAACTGGACTCCGCCGGGACCGTCATGGTGTTGCCAATACCCGTTGCCCACCGTGACGGAGGCATCCCGGATTGGCTCGCCCGTGGCGGCATCCACCACCGCGATTTTGAGCGTGGACAGCCGCCGCGGGACGGAGTTCGTGAACCGGAACGAGCCGATCCGGGTCTGCCAGTTCCCCTGGGTGGACTCGGTCAGGTAATTGTTAACGTACCAGAAGGTCGAGTCGTCGACAGGATCCACCGACATGCTGTTGTAGTCGCCCCAGCGGAAGTACTCCTGGGAGGCGGAACCCGCCTGCAGGAGGGCCTCGGATCGGTTGAGTCCTCCCGGTGGCGCATCCTGGGTCCGTCCTGCGTAGCGGATGCCAGGGTGGGTGTTGGTGCCCGAGACGCTGTAGCCGATGGCAAGATTCCCCTGCCAGTCGAGGGCGGCGCTTCCCATCCAGCGGCTGTCGGAATCCGGCGCATGCGTGCCCTGGTCGTGGAGGAACGGTGCGCCGTTGGGCAGCATCCGGCGGATCTCGTAATAGCGTACGCCAACGACACCGGAGGGATCCACCTGCACCGAATGGTTGACCACGAGCGAGTCGTGCCCCGCGAAATGCCGGAACTGGAGGCGGTTCATCAGCCGGTCCGACACGGGAGCCAATCCGTTGGTCGTGCCCCGTTGGGGGACAAGGCGGTCGCCCAGCAGCATGCGATAGGGGGCGACGGGGATCGTCGGCAACTCGATCAAGGTCGATGCCGACGTCTCTCTGAAATTCGGACTCAGGGTGAAGAGTCGGAGTCCGTAGGGAACCGGTTTCCCATCCGAGCCGATCTCCGTCGACCCGGTGCCACGCACCGGTGAGCTGGGCTTGCTGGGCGGATTGGCGACGATTTCGGGGGAGATCAGACAGGCAAAGACATGGGGCGTTCCACGCGCCGGGGGGGCGCCGTCCAGATCCGCCGGCAGGAGGGAGTAAGGGGTGTTGTCGAAGCCACTGAGATCCACATAGACCGCCGCCGCTCCGGGATCTCCCCGAAGCATGCGGATGCGGTCGAAGGCGAAGACGCCCGAGCCATTGCTCGTGTATTCGGGAGGGGGGCCGAACTGGTTCACCGACACATAATAGCCGTCGGGCCAGACCCCCAGTTTGGGATAGTCGTTCATGTTGTTGTTCGGCATCGGGAAGTCATAGAGGAAGAACGGACCAGTGGGATCCGGGGTCCTCGAGACCGCGACGACCGTGCGGGCCGGGCCGAGGCCCTCCAGCCAGTCACCGACGACGAACACTGTGATCACCCAGCGATCGGCCATGCGGTCGTAGCGCACGACCGGGTCGCCGTCGTCATACTTCGATGCCGGTTCCCCGAGCCCGGCGAAGAGGGTGCTGTATTTCGCGGGCGGCATGAGGGGTTTCCCACTGCGGTCGAAGACCCGGTAGAGATTGTTGACGGCTTCGACGTAGTGGTTCGGCCCAATGTCCCCGACGCAATCCGAGGGGGACCACGACCGACCATAGACGTTCCGGTTGTCGAGACCCGACAGCCCCTCGAAGGTGAGGATCGGATCCACCATCCGCCCCCTGAACCGATCAGATTGCAGCAATGGGTCCACCAGAGGGGCGGTGTCCTCGCCGTGGCGTCCGACGGTCCTGAGTCGTGGAGGGTTGGGCCACTCGATGTCGTCGGATGACGGAGGGCGGAGCCAACGGGGACTGGCCGATCGGGCCGCCTCCTCGGCGAGTTCGCTCCAGGGGCGGCTCTCCGCGAACCGTGCGGCCTCGAGCCCGATAGGGTGGGCGGTGGGAGTTTTGGGGGCCGCCTCGGAGGGGACGAAGGCCAGTTGGACCAGTGACAGGAACGGGAGAAGCCGGGAAGCCGACCGGAGGCCTTTTCGCCTGGGGAATTGCATCCCTGAAAATCACTTCAAGATCCGACTCCCTTCAACCGGAAAGCCGGCGGTTTGGGGTTTAGGCGGTGGAAACCATTCTCGATGTCCGATCGTGCGAAGACCCAATCTCTGTTTGCCAAGGCTCGTTGCGATTTCCGGACCATTCTGGTTCGTGAGTCCGGCCCGAAACCTCTGAGGACCCGAAAATTTCCAAAAAACGTATTGCAGTGAAGGGTCTGTCCGATAGGCTTCGGGGCTCCGTTGCCGGTGTCCGGTACGGATCTGAACCCCGTTCGGCCTTACATGCCCACGATCAACCAGCTGGTCCGCAAGGGCCGCAAGAAGATGGACTACAAGAGCAAGGCGCCTGCTCTCAATGGTTCCCCGTTCCGCCGCGGCGTCTGCCTCCAGGTGATGACTCGTACACCGAAGAAGCCAAACTCCGCCATGCG
>SXGQ01289230.1_pt1 | contig 29365 bp, 23 predicted proteins | sample 3178371 | NCBI WGS metagenome assembly SXGQ01 (sample SAMN11356859, study PRJNA531348) | freshwater metagenome | isolation source: freshwater sample F1-20 | place: China: Fuxian Lake, Yuxi | collected 2017-12-25 | reverse complement strand
TCTGGGAGAAAGTCTGGCGAAGTGCACCGTCGCGTCAAGCTGCGGTGCTGCGTGATGCCTTCGAGTCAGCGCGGGGTGTCGTCAGGGTGTACCCAACCCGCGGGGGGCGCCTTTGCCGCGAAGCGCGACGGGTCGGCGAGAACGAGCGCCTTCGCGGCCGGGACGGGCACGCGGATGGTCTCGACGCCCTCTTCGGGAGTCGCCTTGCCGAAGGTCTCGAAGAACCGCGCGTCCTTCGCCTGCTGCGCCTCGACGAGCGGCGACGGCTTGGCCCCAGCGGCCGCGAGCACGTTGTCGCTGTGCATCAGGAAGAGCTGCCAGACGCCGATGGCGACAGCGACGAGCAGGACCGCCATGGCCGCGAGGAACGCAAAGAGGTTGCGATCCGGGGTGAGGTCGATCTCGTGCCCCTTCGGGGTCGATCCTGCCTGCAGACGCAGTGGCGGCAGGGGCTCGCCGTCGGTTGCAGGACCGTGGTCGTGGTGGTGGTCGTCGTGATGCTTGTGGTCACCCATGGCTCGACCTCAGATGTTCTCGAAGCGGAGGGATTCGGCCAGGCGCGGATCGCCGACCGGGGCCGTGGCGGCGCGGCCGGTCAGCCACGCGAACGTGGCCACGACAAGGCCACCGACACCGACGAACGCGAGGATGTCGGCTGGCGCAAAATGGAAGTGCCCATGGTCCTGACCGAGCGCGATCGCCATGTTGGGCTGAACGAGCCAGAACATGTCGACGTACTGACCGACGAGCAGGATGCCCGCGCCGATGGCGAGGAGCTTGCGGTTGCGCTTGACCCCGCGCTGCATCAGGAACCAGAACGGAAACAGGAACTTCACGAGAGGCAGCAGCACCGTGACGACCTCCCAGCCGCCGTGGAGACGGTGGCCGTAGAAGAGCGTCTCCTCCGGGATGTTTGCGTACCAGATAAGGAGGAACTGGCTGACGGCGCTGTAGGCCCAGAAGGTCATGAACGCGAACGTCCACTTGCCCATGTCGTGGAAGTGCTCGGTCGTGATGGCGTCCTTCAGGACACCCGCCTTCTGGAGCGCGATGGCCGCGAGGATGCTCGCCGCGCCCGCGGCCATGAGCCCGCCGGCGAAGTAGTAGATGCCAAAGATCGTCGAGTACCAATGCGGGTCGAGCGACATGATCCAGTCGAGCGCCGCGACGGTCAGGGAGATGGCGAACAGGGCAAAACCGACCGGGGCCCACCGGCGCATGCTGTGCGACAGCTCCTGGTCGCGCGAGGTGTCCTGGGCGACGGAGCGGCGGTAGTACATCAGCGCGAGGAAGGACCAGACGGCCACGATCGCGATGGAACGGATCAGGAAGCTGCCTTCGTCGAGGTACGGCGCCTTGTGCGAGAGCAGGATGTCGTTGGCGACCTCTGGCTTGTCGACGTGGGTCCAGTGGTAGAGGTCGTGCGCCCCGAGGACGACCGGGGCGATGAGCAGCGCGAAGAGCGGCAGCGTCGCCATCCAGTTCTCGAAGATGCGCCGCACGACGACCGACCAGCCCGCGCGCGTCCCGTGCTGAATGAGCACGAAGAACAGCCCGCCGAGCCCGATGGAGGCCCAGAAGACCAACGCCGTCAGGTACGAGAAGAAGAACTGCGTGTGGGAGACCTTGTCGCCGTTGACCGTCTCGCCGAGCGCCCAGGCGCCCCCGAGCCCGGCGAGGCCGAGCACGACGCCAATGGCGGGAAGCTTGCGCCACAGGCTGTTGGCGGGGAGGGTCGTGTTCTCGACGGTCAACGTCGGGAGATGTCCGTGTGCGGCACCCATGTCAGCGACCTCCCTCGAGGTTCGAGCGTTCGTGGTCGGGCACGTCCGCAAGCTGTGCGTCCTGGCTCACCTGAAGGACCCGTACCCAGGCGGCGATGGCCCAACGGTCCGCGACCGGGATCTGCGCGGCGTAGGGCATCATGGTACCCTTGCCCTTCGTGATGACCTCGTAGAAGTAGCCGAGCGGCATCGCCTTCAGCTTGGCCGTGTGATAGCTCGGGGGCGGCACCTTGAGGCCACGCGCTGTGACGATGCCGTCGCCGTAGCCCGACTTGGCGTGGCACGCCGCGCAGTAGATGTTGTAGCGCGCCTCGCCGCGCGACAGCAGCGCCTCGTCGAGCACCATTCCGCTCGGGAGCCCGTCGAGGAGGCGACCGTTTTCACCCCGACCCTCGTGGAGGGCCTTGTCCGCCTTCAGGTTGCCGTGGGCGACCGCATTCGCGGGCACCGGGCGCACGGCGCGACCGTCAAGAAACCAGGGGTTCGCCTCCTGGGGCTTGAAGTACTGCTGAGAGTCCATGTTCTGGATGAGGTGCACTGGCGGGTCCGAGGACTTGTTGCCACGGCATGCGACGAGGCTCAGGCCGAGCCCGACAAGGAGGGCGTACTTCATTCTTCGGCGAGCTCCTCAACGTGGGTTGCGCCGATCTTCTGCAGGAACTTCTTGGTCTTCTTGACGTCGAAGTTCGGGTCGCGGGCCTCGATGGCGATGAAGAACTTGTCGTCTGTCACCGCGAGGAAGCGCTCGCTCTGGAACACCGGGTGGTGAAAGGTCGGGATGCGGTTGAGACCGAACATCCCGAAGACCGCGCCGAAGGCGCTGAGCAGGATGGTCAGCTCGAAGAAGACCGGGATCCAGGCCGGCCACGACGCGAACGGCTTGCCGGCGATAATGATGGGGTAGTCGACCGCCGTCATCCACCACTGCATCGACCCGGCGATGGTCATGCCGACCAGCGCCATCGCGAGCACGATCCAGCCAAGCTTGGACGGTGGGATGTTCATGGCCTTCTCGAGTCCGTGGACCGGGAAGGGCGTGTGGGCGTCCCAGTGACGGTAGCCCTCGTCACGGACCTGCTCGCAGGCGGTGTAGATGGCCTGCGGGGTGTCGAACTCCGCGAGCAGGCCCCAGGTCTTGTGCTCAGCCATGGGCGATGGCCTCCTTCTTGTCGTGCGAGTGGTCGTGGTCGCCGTGGGCGGCGTCAGTGTCCACGGGGTGCCAGTGCGGGTCGGCCTGCGGCAGCACGGTCTTCACCTCGGCGATGGCGACCATCGGGATGAAGCGCAGGAAGAGCAGGAAGAGCGTGAAGAAGAGGCCGAAGCTGCCCGCGAAGGTCGACATGTCCCAGAAGGTGGGGCGGTAGTAGTCCCACGCGGACGGGAGGTTGTCGGCCGAGAGCGACATCGTGATGACGAAGCGCTCGAACCACATGCCGATGTTCACGAAGATGGACAGGACGAAGAGCACCTTGACGTTGCGGCGCATCGCCTTGAACCAGAAGAACTGGGGCGTCACGACGTTGCACGAGATCATGATCCAGTAGGCCCAGGCGTAATCGCCGGTCGCGCGGTTGGCGAAGGTAAACCACTCGTAGGGGTTGCCCGAGTACCAGGCGATGAACATCTCCATGCCGTAGGCGTAGCCGACCATGCTGCCTGTCAGCAGGATGATCTTCGCCATGTTCTCCATGTGCTTGATCGTGATGAGGTTCTCGAGCTTGAAGATGGTGCGCGCCGGGATGGCGAGCGTCAGCACCATGGCGAAACCCGAGAAGATGGCGCCCGCGACGAAGTAGGGCGGGAAGATGGTGGTGTGCCAGCCAGGCAGGTTCGAGACGGCGAAGTCGAAGGACACGATCGTGTGCACGGAGAGCACGAGCGGGGTCGAGATGGCCGCGAGGATGAGGTAGGCCTTCTCGTAGTTGACCCAGTGCCGCATCGAGCCGCGCCAGCCCATCGCGACGATGCCGTAGACGAGGCGGCGGATCGGGGTCTTCGAGCGGTCTCGCATCGTCGCGAAATCAGGGATGAGGCCGACAAACCAGAAGAGGAGCGACACGGTGAAGTAGGTCGAGACCGCGAACACGTCCCAAAGGAGCGGCGACATGAAGTTCGGCCACATGCCCATCTGGTTCGGGATCGGGAACATCAAGTACGCGAGCCAGACACGGCCGACGTGGATACCCGGAAAGACGAGCGCGCAGATGACGGCGAAGATCGTCATGGCCTCGGCGTACCGGTTGATTGACGTGCGCCACTTCTGCCGGAAGAGGAAGAGGATGGCGGAGATCAGTGTGCCGGCGTGGCCGATGCCGACCCAGAACACGAAGTTGACGATGGCCCAACCCCAGCCGACGGGGTTGTTGATGCCCCAGATGCCCGTGCCTTCCCAGACCAGCCAGGCGATGGACACGAGCAGCAGGCCGAGCAGCGAGACCGCCACACCGAAGCCCATCCACCAGGCCTTGAAGGACCGTGGATCGGCCTCGATGGGCGCGGCCACCGCGTTCGTGATGTCCTTGAAGCTCGCGTTGCCGAGGACGAGCGGGGCCCGTCCACTTACGGGGTCGAGTGGGTCGTGTGCAGTGGCCATGTCACACCAGGTCCGGGTTCGGGTTGCGGATCTTCGCGAGGTAGGTCGTGCGCGGCTTCGTGTTCAGCTCGCGGAGCATCGCGTAGTCGCGCGGCTGCTTCTTGAGCTTGGAGACCGACGAGTTCGCGTCGCTGATGTCGCCGAAGACGATGGCGTCGGCGGGGCAGACGGCCTGGCAGGCGGTCGCGATGGTCCCGTCAGGGACCTTGCCGTCACCGTGGATCTTGGCCTCGATCTTGGCCCCGTTGATGCGCTGAACGCAGTAGGTGCACTTCTCGATGACGCCGCGGAAGCGGATCGTGACATCGGGGTTCTTCTGCATCTGCTCGAGCGGGTGAATATCGAGGTTGAAGTTGAAGAAGTTGAAGCGACGGACCTTGTAGGGGCAGTTGTTGGCGCAGTACCGCGTGCCGATGCAGCGGTTGTACGCCATGTCGTTGAGCCCCTCGTTCGAGTGGGCGGTCGCCTTCACGGGGCACACGGCCTCGCACGGCGCGGTGGCGCAGTGCATGCAGCCGAGCGGCTGAAGGACGGCCTGCGGGTCGTCGGCGTCACCGACGAAGTAGCGGTCGAGGCGAATCCAGGCCATCTCGCGGCCCTGAAGGACGCGGTCCTTGCCGACGACGGGGATGTTGTTCTCGGCCTGGCAGGCGATCATGCAGGCGTTGCAGCCCGTGCACGTCCCGAGGTCGATGCTCATGCCCCACTGGTGGACGCCGTTGAAGTAGGCGTACGTGTCCGCGGGGTACATGTGCGACTTCAGCTTGTCCGTCGCCATTGTCTGGTCGAGGATTTCGGTCGTGAAGTCGGGGCGCTTGGCGTAGTCGGCGCGCGTCGCCTCGAACACGATCGAGCGCGGGCGGTAGCCGATGGTCTCGGGGACAGGACCGTCCGACACGGGGCCAGGCGCCTTGCCGAAGTCGTTGATCTCGGCCGTGGATCCCCAGATCGGCGACTGGCTGTTGCCGAACGGCTGGACGTTCGCGAGGCGGACGGAGCCGAGGGCGGCCGTCACCTCACCCGCCGCAATCCAGCCGTCGGCTGGCAGCAGGGGGTAGACGTCGAAGCCGTGGAGGCTGGCGACCTTGCCGCCCTGCTTGCGGCCGTGGCCGAGCATGAGGCCGACGACGCCGTCGGCGAGGCCGGGCATCACGAAGAGCGGCAACGTGACGGTGGCCGCCCCGACCTTGACGTCGACGAGCTGACCGTTGTCTGCACCCGGGACCTTCTCCGACGCGGTCTTCTGCGACATGAGCGCCGCGTTGTCCCACGCGATCTTGGTCATCGGGTCGGGCGCCTCCTGGAGCCACGCGTTGTTCGCGTAGCGGCCATCAAGGCGGAAGCTGTCGGTGAAGAACTCGACCGCGAGCGCACCGGGGTCCGCTGGCGTGACGCCCACGAAGAGTGTCCCGAGCTCGTCGAACTTCAGCTCGGTCGCCTCACGTGCGGCTCCCGGGAACGCGTCGCTCGCGATGAGACCGTCGTGGAGCCACGTCTGCCACGCGGCCTCCGAGGCCTTCCACGTGTCCCGAACGAGGCGGTACATGTCGTTGCCGCCGGACTGGATGAGGCGCGAGAGGACCTCGACGCGGGCTGGCGTGTGGTGCAGCGGCTCGATGAGCGGCTGCACGATGGCGGCGACGCCACGGAGTGTCGCGAGATCGCCCCAGCTCTCCAGGTCGTGCGACAGAGGGATGTGAAGCTTCGCCACCGCGGCGGTCTCGTCCGCGTGGAGACCGCAGTGGACGGTCTCGGCGGCCTTCAGCAGCTCGGCGAGCTTGAGGCCTGGCGCCGAAGCGTAGGCGGGGTTCGCGCCGAGCACCACGACGTGCTTCGTGCCCTTGGTGAGCGCGTCGGCGAGGGCCTTCAAGTCCCCCTGCCCGGCGAGCCCGACGTCCTTGTAGACGGTGAGCGGCGCTGTGGACTCGGGCCCGATCGCCTCGAGCGCCTGGTTGATGGCGAGCGCGAGGCCGTGCACCCACGCTGGCTGGCGGTGACCGACCACGACGAGGCCGGCCTTCGGGTTCCCGGCGAGGTCCTTGGCGAGCGCGGCGATGAAGGCCTGCGCCTTGCCCTCGAGCTTGACGGGGAGTTCGGGGGCCGCGGTCGTGGCCCGGTCGAAGCTCACGCCAGCACGCAGGAGCTCGGCCCGGAGCGCGACGAGGAGGCCGCCGATGTCGGCGCTGCGGGCGCGGAGGCGGTGGTCCGCCGACGCACCCGTGATCGAGAAGTTGGCCTCGACCGCATAGAGGCGGTTCATCGGGTCCTCGGAGCCCACGATCCGACGCTTGCTGCTGTAGCCCTTCGTCGCCCGAACGGAGCCGGCCTCGCGGCCGAGGAAGTCGCAGTCGAAGGCCGCGACAACGTTGGCGTTCTCGTAGTTCGGCAGCGCGATCGCGCCGTCACCGGCGACGCGGGCCGCCGCCACGAAGGCGCCTGTCGGGTGGAATACGTCGGCGTTGTAGACGGCGAGGCCGGGCGCGACGCTCTTCAGGAGTCCGAGGAGGCGACGCTCGGTGGGGGAGAGGAGCGGGCCCGTGACGACCGCGAGCGGGCCGGCCTTGGCGCTCGCCGCGAAGGCGTCGAAGGCCTTCCAGGCGGCGTCCCACGTCAGCGTCGTCTCCCCCTGGCGGGGCAGCGTCGAGCGGTCGAGGTCGTAGAGTCCGAGGACGCTGGCCTGGACCGTGGCCGACGTCGCGCCGCGGGACTCGGGGTGCTGCGGGTTGCCCTCGATCTTCGTCGGGCGGCCCTCGTGGGACTCGACGAGGAGACCGGTGACCGACAGGCCCTCCTGGGAGGCGGTCGCGTAGTGCTGCGCCTTGCCCGGCACGAGGTCCTCGGGTCGGGAGCGGTACGGGACGATCGCGGTGGACGGCTTGCGGACGCAGCCCTGGAGCCCGACGCCAGCGAGCGCCGCAGAGGCCCCCATGACGCCGAGGAAGGTCCGGCGTGAGACGCCGTCGAGTGTAATCTCGGCGTTCTCGGGAAGGTCGGTCGCGTCGGCGCGGGTGTCGTCGTGATCAACCCACAGCGGATTCTGTTGCGTGTTGTTCATCGGTGGCATCCGGAGCAGTTGGAGACGGGCGGGTTGATGACGTCTGCAGGGATTGCGACGGCGTTATTGGAGCCGTAGTGCGTGTCGAGACCGGACAGGTCGTCCGGGTTACGCAGGGCACCCTCGTTCAGCCAGGTGGTGTCGAGCTTGCGCTTGCGGGCCGGGTCCTTCGTCGGGTCGTAGGCCTTGGCAGCGTCGGTCTCGAACCAGGCCATGTTGGTCACCTGGTCGGCTGGGCGGAGGTGCGGGCCCGGGTTGCGGTGGCAGTCGAGGCACCAGGACATCGAGAGCGGCTCGGCCTGGTAGACGACTTCCATCTGGTCGATGCGGCCGTGGCAGGAGCTGCAGCCGACGCCGGCGCTGAGGTACACGGCGTGGTTGAAGTAGGCGTAGTCGGGCAGCATGTGGACCTTGACCCACGCGAGCGTCGACTTCTGCTCCCACGAGTCGAACAGCGGCTGGAGGCGGCGCTGACGCTCGCCGAGGTCGAGGTTCGAGTGGCAGTTCATGCACGTCTGGTTCGGCGGAACGGCCGCAAAGGCCGCCTGCTCGACCGTGTTGTGACAGTAGCGGCAGTCAAGCCCCATCTGACCTGCGTGCAGCTTGTGGCTGAACGGGACAGGCTGCGTGGGCTGGTAGCCGACGTCGGTGAAGCGCGGTGAAAAGTAGTACCAGACCACGAACACGACGCCGAGCAGCGCGACGGGAGCGCCAGCCCCGACGAGGAACGGTATCTTGTTGGTCCAGCGAGGAAAGATCTGTGCCACGTTCTGTCCCCTGTGGGTGCCGACGGCATCGGTTGGCGGGTTGGCCCGCCGGAGGATCCCCCGCCGCCGGGAGCGGGAGGGACGCTAACAAGCTCGGGATGTGCTGGCAACGCTTTCATGACGGCGCTGCGTGCGATTTCTACTTGCCCGGCGCGTTGCTGGTGCTTCGCCAGGCCGGGCTGAAAGTCTTCAGATATTGGGTGACGGCGTCGAGTTCTTCGCCCTTGAGGTTCGGCCACGCCGGCATGCCCGTCCCGGGCACCCCGTTCGTGATGACGCGCTGAAGTTCCGCGTCGGTCGGGAGGCCGTCAGGCGCCGCTGCGTGGTGCTTGAATTGCGCGGCGGTGAAGTCGCGCGGCGCGGGCTGGAGCTGGCGGGCCTGGGGCGTGTCGGCCTTGCCGTCGTAACCGTGGCAGGCCGCACAGTAGCGGTTGAAGAGGCCCTGCCCCTTGTTCAGCAGGGCTGGGTCGACGGAGCGGCCCCCAAGAACGAGGGGTTCCGTGAAGTTCGTTGGCGAGCAGCTCGCGAACACGAGGGTCGCGAGGGCGGAGGCGAGCGCGCGGCGCGGGGCGGTCATGGATTGAGAACCTCTTCCGCGTATTGCGTGGCGTAGGCTGCGGCGAGGGCCAGATCCTCGGCGCGGGTGGAGGAGAAGTAGTGGCGACCGTGGCCCGTCGGGTCGACGAGCACGATCTTCATCGAGTGCGCGATGTCGATGAGCCCGCCCGCCTGCGTCTCGCGCTCGCCCATCGCGGTGGCGAGGTTGCCGACGACGAAGGCCTCGACGTCGACGCGCGCGCCCGTCAGCAGCGACCAGCGGGTGAGATCGAGGTTGTGTTGCTTCGCGTAGGCCGCGAGGACCGCGGGCGTGTCGAACTCGGGGTCGACGGAGACGGTCAGGACGCGGACGGCGTGCCCCGCGGGCGAGGTCGCGAGTTGCTGCTGCAGCTCGCGGACGCTGCGCATGAGGTCGGGGCAGACCGTGCGGCAAGAGGAAAAGAAGAAACTGACGAGGTACGGGCGGCCCGCGAGCGAGGTCTCCGTGACCGCTCGACCCTCGTGATCGGTCAGCGTGAAGGGCTTGACCTTGTTGAGAATAGGGAGCGGGGCGAGGCTGCGCGTCGGGCAGGCCCGGAGGGCGGTGAGGGCGAGGACGCCTGCGAGGGTGGCGACGATCCACGGGTTGCGCCAGACGGGACGGGGGGCGGCGTTCATGCGTGGGCTCCGACAGGGCGGCGGGCGATGAGGCTCGCGAGTCCGAGCCCGAGGGCGGCCATGACCAGCAGGACCAGGGCCGGGGTGGCGGCCGCGAAGGCGGCGCTTGGGGCGACGCCACCCGCGAAGGCATGGCGCAGGCCATCGACGAGATATGCGAGCGGATTCAGCGTGTTGAGCCAACGAAGAAAGCCGTCGGCGGGGAGCGGGAAGATGGCGCCCGAGACGAGCCAGAGGGGCATCAGAAAGACACCCATCAGGGCGTGGTAGGCGTGGGTCGTGCGGACGACCCACGCGAGGCAGAACGAGAGCGCGGTGACCGCGAGGACGCCGGGGATGAAGGTCCCGAGCAGCAGCGGCCAGTGCAGCGCGCCGAGGTCAAGGCCTGCGAGGGCGAAGGCCGGGATGGTGAGCGCCAACTGGATGAGGGTCACCGACAGGACGCCGAGGGCCTTTCCAAGGATCAGGGCGGCGCGCGAGGCGGAGGCGACGAGGACCTGCTGCAGGAACCCGTGGGCGCGGTCGACGATGACGCCCAGCGTGGCGAAGATCGAGGTGAAGAGCGCGATCATGGCGACCGCCCCCGGGAGGTAGAACACGAAGGAGGACGTGGAGGCGGCCCCCGGGACAGCGAGGGCGTCGCGCATGCCGGAGCCGAGCAGCCACCAGATGAGCAGCGGCTGGAGGACCAGGCCGACCCAGCGGCCCGTATCGCGCCGGAAACGCAGAAGATCGCGGCGCCAGAGGCCCGTGACGACGCCGAGCTCGCTGCGCCAGCGGGGCGCCACGGTGGAGGGCAGACGCGTCGGGATGGGGGCGGGAGTCATCGGGGACCTCGGGACCTCGGCAAATGGGTCAGCGGCGGGCAGCGGGCATCTCGGCGGGTGGCTCTTCAAGGGTGGCGCCAGCGCGCGCAAGGAAGGCGTCTCCAAGGTTGGGCCGGCGGAGGCTGATGGCCTCGCAGGCGCCTGGCGGGAGGTGCTCGACGACGCGGGCGAGGAGGTTGGCGCCGTCACGGTCAGGCGGGACCTCGACGAGCAGATTGCGCGCATCCACGACGCGCGTGACGACCGACAGCGCAGCGGAGAGCGAGGCGGCCGCGGCGCTTGGGTCGGCGAGGGTGACCGCGAGGACGTCGCGCCCGAGCGCGCGGATGGTCGCCTCGGGCGTGTCCGCGTGGACGACGCGGCCGCGGGCGATCATGACGAGGCGGTCGCTCTTTTCGGCCTCGTCGGGGCGATGAGTCGCGCAGATGAGCGTGAGCCCGCGCGCGACGCGGACCGCGGCGATGCGCTCCCAGAAGCGGACAAAGGACGGATGATCGAGGCCAGACGTCGGTTCATCGAGCAGCAGGACCTCGGGCTCGCTGACGAGCGCGCGCGCGAGGTCGACGCGGCGACGCATGCCGCCCGAGAGCGTCCGGACACGCTCGTCGGCGCGGTCGGCCACCTCGGCGAAGTCGAGCAGCGCGGCGACGCGGGCGCGGGCGTCGGCCCGGCGGAGGCCGGCCATCTCGGCCGCGAGCATGAGGTTTTCGCGCGACGAGAGGGCCCCGTCGAGGGAGGGCGCCTGAAAGACGACACCAATGCGGGCACGGGCCGGGATGGAGCCCGGGGCGGCCGGTGACAGCCCGGGAAAGTGCCAGGTGATGTGACCGCCGTCAGGCGGGCCGGCGAGATCGGCTGCGAGGGCGAGCAGCGTCGATTTTCCGGAGCCGTTCGGTCCGAGCAGCGCGACGTGCTCGCCCCGGGCCACGGAGAGGGTGACGCCGTCGAGGACCGGGCGCTTCGCCCAGGCGAAGCTGAGGTCTCGGATTTCGAGGGCGGTCATGGCGGCGTCCGGCATCAGGGTGCGAGCGTGAGATCGAGGCCGAGGGCGAGGACGACGATCGGAAGATAGACGAGCGACGCTCCGAAGAGGCGCCACGCCCAGCGGCTGTCGAGCTCGGGCGGCGCGAAGAGCCCGGCGATGGTGAAGGCGAGGTAGCCGAGGCCGGCGAGGCCGGCCGTGACGCCGTAGACGAGTCCGGCGACGCCGAGCGGAAGGAGAAGAAGCGAGACCGGAAGCAGCGCAAGGGCCCACGCGATGGCCTGGAGCTTGGTCACGCGCAGACCTCGGACGCTCGGAACCGTGCGGATGCCAGCGTCGTCGTAGTCCTGCTGGCGGAAGACCGCGATCGCGAGGAAGTGCGGCATCTGCCAGATGAACAGGATGCCGAAAAGGACGAGCCCAGGGGCGTCGGCGGGGAGTTCGAGCGTGCCGCGCATCGCTGTCCAGCCCATCAGGGGCGGGACGGCGCCCGGGATGGCACCGATGGCGAGCGCGAGGGGCGCGCGGAACTTGAGGGGGGTATAGACCCAGGCGTAGCTGACGATGGCGAGGGCACCGATGAGGGTCGTGACGGCGTTGGTCGTCAAGGCGAGGGTCGTGATTGCCGCGAGGCCCAGGACGAGCCCGAAGCGCAGCGCGGTCTGTGGGGCGAGGCGGCCCGCGGGCAACGGGCGGCCGCGCGTGCGGCGCATCAGCGCGTCGGTGTGGCGCTCGAACCACATGTTGAGCGCGTTGGCGCTGGCGACGGCGAGCGCGGTGCCGACCAGACCGCCGAGAATGACGCTGAGCTGTCGGACGACGGGGACATCGGGAGGTGCGGCGAGGAACATGCCGCCCGCGACCATCAGCAGGCACATGCGGTTGATCGACGGCTTCGTGAGGGCCACGAGGTCGGCGAGGCGCGTGCGCGGGCTGCTGGGGGCGTTCTGGGTCATGCGGCGCTTTCGGCGGGGGCGGGGCGAGGCGCCCCCAGCGGGCCGAAACCGTAGTAGAGGGCGGCGAGGGACGCAAGAAGGAGTCCACCGATGGCCGTGTGGAGCGTCACGACGACGACGAGGCGGCCCGAGACGACGGTCACGAGTCCGAGCGCCACCTGGAAGAGGACGAGGATGGCGGGCGCGAGGGCGAGACGGGCGACCGCGTGACGGTCCGCAGCGAGGGCGGCCGACCGGGCGCGGAGGGCGGCGAGGACGACGGCGACTCCGACGAAGTAGCCGACGTAGCGATGGAGCATGTGCAGCTGTTGCGGCCCAAGGTCGGGCCACAGACCGGCCGCTCCGCAGCCAAGGGCGTCGACGCCGCAGATGAGGCCGGCCCCGAGGTGCCGAATGGCGCCGCCGAGGATGATCTGCCCGAGCGTCAGGATCGTCGCGGCGAGGATGGCGGCCCGAGGGAGGCGCGGTCCGTCGGTCGGGGCGAGACGGCGGGAGGGGGCGAGACGCCAGGCGAGGAGCACGAGGAGCGCGAGGAAAGAGTAGCCGACGACGAGGTGGGCGGTCGAGAGCGTGGGCGAGAGGCCAAGCAGCACCGTGAGGCCGCCGAGGGCGCCTTGCGCGATGACCAGCACGAGGGCGCCGAGGGCGAGGAGGCGGGTCGACTTCGGCAGGTCCGGGGCAGCCCACGCTCCGACGAGCAGGCCTGTCGTGAAGAGTCCGACGAGCCACCCCCAGAGTCGATGCCCGTGCTCGTAGAGGACGCCGCCCGACATCACGGGGAAGGGGTCGCCGTTGCAGAGCGGAATGAAGCCCCAGGTGAACGACCAGTCGGTGCAGGCGAGCGAGGAGCCGGTCGGGTTCACGGTGCCGCCGATGAGCAGCATGAACCAGGTCGCGACGCAGGCGGTGACAGCGACACCGAAGAGCGTGCGCGGGGTGAGGACGCGGGCGATGGACTGGCGAAGGGCGCTCATCGCTGGGCTCCGAGGTTGACGGTAGAGAGGCTCAGAGGGCGACCCCGCGCTGGCCGGACTTGCAGAAGGTGTCAAAGGCGCGCCAGGCGGAGGTGCAGGACTCCTTGATGGGCTTCCGGGCCTTCCGGTCGATGCCGCGCTCGGCGCAGCGCTCGTAGGCCCACTGGGAGGGCTTCTCGTCGTTGCCAAGGGCCGTGCAGTCGGCGGCCCGGTCGGCGGCGGCGAGGCAGTGGCTGACGGCGCGCGGCACGGCGTCGAGGCAAATGCGGCCCGGGGCGGCGCAGGTGTCGCGGAACCAATCGAGCGAGGCCGACACGCAGTCGGTCCCGCTGAGGCGCTTGCCGCGGGTCGAGAAGGTCTCGATCTGGTCCCAGACGTCGATGCTGGCGCGGGAGGCCGTGAAGTAGACGTAGGTCCCGACGAGACAGCCGACCGCGAGTGCGCCGCCGATGACGATGCGGGCGACGCGGGCGTTGCTGCGGGCATCCTGAGGAGGCGTCTCGGCCGTGCGTGCGGTGTCAGCCATGTTGGGACCGGACATAGGACGCCGGGCCGAGTAGGTCAACGATGAACGGTGCGCGTTGGCGCCCGGTTATCGGGGCTGTCGCGGCAGGAGGGCGGGTCAACGACCGCCTGGCAGGGCGCGGTGGCAGACGACGCGCCAGCCCGAGTCGCGTCGCACGAGGGCGACCTTCTCGCCCGCGATGACGACGTCGACGTCGAGAGCCGCGAAGGCCTTGAAGATACGCGCTGTTGTCCCAGGCCGATCGGCGTCCGGGCACTCGAAGAGCAGGACCTTGACGCGATGGATCCAGGCGGCGGCCCCAGGCCCGAAGAGCTCCCACTCGGCGCCCTCGATGTCGAGCTTCAGCACGTCGACCTGCGACCAGCCGCGGGCCTCGAGGAGATCCGCGAGACCGACTCCGACGACGTCGGGCTGCTCGTCAGGCCTCGCCTCGCGGACGTGAAAGCCCTCGAAGGTGCCCCCCGGCTCGACGCGCAGCGGGGTCGTGGTGGACCAGAGGCCTGCATGGCGCACCTCGACGTGCGGATCTCCGTCAAAGTTCCGTCGCAGGATCGAGAAGTTAGACTCGGCTGCCTCGACCGCGACGATATCGGCGTCCGGATGGAAGAGGCGAAATCGGAGCGTCTCGCCGCCGATGTTGGCGCCACCGTCGATGATGCGACGGACGGGGTCACCCGGAGGCGTCACGACCTCGAAGCCGGGCATGAAGAGGTGGCCGAGGATGCCTGCGTCGGCCCAGCCGCGGAACCAGAACGGGCGAGGCCAACCTGGAACCCGCAGCGTGACGGGCTCGCGTGCGCGCCGGGCGGTCAAGACGGCCTTCAGCCCCTCGCGGGGGCCGAGGACCTCGGCGGCCCGGACAAGACGATGCCCGAGCGCGGCGAGACGGCTCGGCCTGAGGCGGGAGAGGTCTCGCAACAGCGCCATCACACGCCTCGCGGGAGAAGGACGCGCCTCACGCGCGCCCACCGCGACGCACGAGGCGCGCCATGGCCAGCAGCCCGAGGAGGCCGGCGAAGAGGCCCGACTCGCCGCCGCCCGCACAACCGCTGCCAGTCGCCACGATGCCGTCGAGGTTCGCGTCGCAGGCGTCTCCCGCGGCGTCCCCATCCATGTCGGCCTGGTCCGCGTTGCGGGCGAGCGGGCAGTTGTCCGCCCCGTCGAGGAGCCCGTCGCCGTCGATGTCCGACGCGAACACGAGGGCGCAGGGCGTCGTGGCGACGTTGCCCGACGGGTCGACCGCACGCGCGGTCCAGTTAAGGACGAGCGCGCCGTCGGGGGCCATCGTCGCGACCTCGAGGGTGTCGCCGCCCACACGAACTGGGCAAAGCTCGGGCGCGAGCGGCCGCTCGACACCATCAAGACCGCGGACAGCGCAGGCGAGCCCCTCGAGGGTCACCGTGGCGCCGCACGCGTCATCGGCCGAGGCGCGGACGGCGACTGGCCCGCTCGGAGCCGAGGTGAAGGCCTCGAGCCCGCAGGCGACTGTCGGCGGGGTCTCATCGCGAACGATCAGCGTCGTGACGCAGGTCGCGCTCTCTCCGTCATCATCCTGGGCGTTGAAGGTCACCTGCTGCGTGCCGACCGCGAACGTGTTGCGCTCTTCGACGATGGTCACGTCGAGTGCGCAGTTGTCGGAGGCCTCCGCCGTCAGCACGCCCGTCCAGCCGCAGGCGTCGGGGGGCGCGACCTGCGTCAGCTCGGGCTCGCAGGTGAGCTTGAGCGACTCGTCGTCGGTGACCGTGACCGTGGTCGTGCAGCTCGCCTCGCGGCCTGATGGGTCGAGGGCGCTGAAGGTCACGACGGTCTCGCCGGGCGCGAAGACGGGAGGCGCGTTGTTGCGAACGTTGACGTCGCCGCCCGCGCAGGCGTCGAGCACGACTGGCGCCGCGAGGTCGACGCGAACACCGCAGGTCCCGGGCTCGGTGGCGACGGTGACAGCCTCGGGGCAGGTGATGGACGGCGGCTCGCTGTCGACGACCTCGACGAGGGCCGCGCAGGTCGCGATGTTGCCGTTGTCATCGGACGCGCTGACCACAACCGGGCTGAGACCGAGCGGGTAGAGGCCGCCGATGGCCCCCTCGTAGGCGGTCACCGCCCCGCACGCATCGCTCGCGGCGATGACGAGCGTCGACGCGTCGAAGGTGGCGCCACCGTCAAGGCAGGTGAGCGTGGTCGGCTCGGGGCAGACAAGCGTCGGGGGCTCGCGGTCGAGGGGGCACGTGCTCGGCGAGACGGACCATGCGGTCGTCGCGGGGGTCGGGTCGCAGCGGCGCACGGAGGCGTCGCCGTCGCGCACCTCGATGCACGTCCGGACGGTGAGCTGATGCGGCCCGAGCGGAAGCGCGTCGAGCGCAAGCGAACCGCCGTCACAGGCCGTCCAATCGGCCTCGTCGAGGCTGCACTCGAAGGTCGTGACGGCCTCATCGGTGGGGTCGTTGAAGGTGAAGGTGGTCTCCTCGTCCACGCCGACGAGCACCTCCGGCGTCGTCAGGAACGCCGTCTCCGGGTAGGTCGTGTCGATGAGCCAGCGCCAGGTCGCGATTTCCCCCTGCCCGCACCAGCGGCCGAGGGCCCGGACGTGGAAGGTCCACGCCCCGTCGGCGAGCCCGGTCACGGAGAACGGCGAGGCGCAGCCGCGGAGGGCGTCCTCGGACGGCACCTCGCCAGCGGGGGTGACCGCGCACTGGAAGCTCGTGTCCGGATCATCGCTCGCGAAGGCGAAGGCCGCGTTCGGATTCTGGCTTGGGCTGTCCGGCCCGAGCGCCACGGTCGTCACGGGCGGGGTAACGTCGACGGTGAAGGCGGCGCGGGCCGGGGTCGGGTCGGCGAGGCCGGCCGCGTCGACAGCGCGGATGTCGACGACGTGGTTACCCGGGCTGAGCCCCTCGTAGGTCACGGACGGGGCGGAACACGACTCCCAGGGCTCCTCGTCGAGGCGGCAATCGAAGGTCATGGTCGCATCATTGGAGGGGTCGCGGAAGCCGATCGTCACCGTCGAACCGCAGACCACGGGGTCGGGGCGCAGATCGATGAGCGTCGCGGGCGCTGTCGAGTCGATGAGCCACGTGTAAACGGCTGGGGACTCGTCGCGGACGCCCGACTCGCTCACGACGTAGACGTGGACCGTGTGCAGGCCGTCGGGCAGGCCGTTGACCGTCTCGACGACCTCGCACGGGGCGTACGCGGCGAGCGGTGGCGGCTCGGCCGGGGCCGATCCCGGGGCCACAAGGCAGAAATATCCCTGCGGATTCTGAACGTTTGACCCAAAGACGAGCGTGCCGTCGCCGGTCTGCGACGGGTCCTCGGGGGCCGCGAGGATGTAGGTGTCTGGGGCCTTCGTGTCGACGACCCAGACGCAGAAGGCGGGCGTGGTGTCGAAGCGACCCTGGACGCCGAGCGCGCGGACGAGGAGGGTGTGACTGCCCTCCCCGAGCGCCTCGACCGCGAAGCTGCCGCCGTCGCAGCGGGTCCAGGCGGCGCTATCGAGCTTGCACTCGAACGCCTGGCCGTCGGCCGCCGTCTCCTCGAACTGGAAGCGCCACGCGGTGAGCGAGGTCGGGGAGTCGGGGCACGCGAGGATTTCGGTCTCGACCTCGAGGCAGACGCTGCCGCCCTGCCCGTCCTCGTCAACCTGCCCGTCACAGTCGTTGTCGACGCCGTCGCAGGACTCCGCCGTGCCGTTACCTGGCGCCGCCGAGCACCCGACCGAGCCGTCTCCGAGGCAGAGCTTCGCGCCCGTCGCGCTGCAGGCGCCGACGCCGACGGTGCAGACCGTACCGAGCGAGAAGTAGGCATCGTCCGCGACCCCGTCGCAGTTCTCGTCGCGACCGTCGCAACGCTCGGGTGAAGGGCTGCCCGGGGTGACCGAGCAGGTGGTCATCGTCCCGCCTGGCGCGCACACAGCGACGCCTGTCCGCGCGCAGAGGCCGGTACCGACGCTGCAGGCGCCGCCAAGCGAGAAGGTCTCGTCGGTCGTGCCGTCGCAGTCGTCGTCGCGCTCGTTGCAGCGCTCTTCAGACGCCCGCGCGAGCGGCTCGCACGTGTCCTCGAGCACGCCGCCAGACCGACAGACGAGCTGTCCCGTGGTGCCTGCGCAGGCCCCAACACCACAGACGGTCGTGGCCGCTGCGTGTTGCTCGTCGATGCCGCCGTCGCAGTCGTTGTCCTTCCCGTCGCAGGTGACATCCGACGTGGCGAAGTGGGGTCCGTACTCGGTCGCGCCACAGACGGTCCAGCGGCCCTGGACACACTGCCCGGCGGTGTGGACAGCGCCCCCGCAGACGCCACGCTGCTCGTCACAGGGCGCGAGCGTCAGAGATGAGTCGAGGCCGTCGGTCGCGCCGTCGCAGTCGTTGTCGAGCCCGTCGCAAGTCTCTGCGGAGGCCTTGGCCGCGTCAGGCGTGCAGGTGTCCTGCTCGACGCCACCCACGCAGGTCGTCGACACCGTGCGCTGGCAGGCTCCAAACCCGCAGCTCACCTCGTCGGGCAGGTAGCCCTCGTCGGTCGCCCCGTCGCAGTCGTTGTCGAGGCCGTCACACGCGATGGCCTCGGCGAGCGCGTAGGTCCCGGACTGGCCGGCCGAATCCTCGGACTCCGCAAAGGCCCAGGCTGCGTAGTCGGCGTCCCTGCATGGGGCCCAGCTGGCACCGAGCTCGGTCGCGACACACATCGACGGCGACTTCACCGACCCGCCGCAGACGCCGTCCTGCTTCTCGCAGAGCGGTCGGTCGAGTGTCGGGTCGTTCGCATCGGTCAGGCTGTCGCAGTCGTTGTCGAGCCCGTCACAGATCTCGGTCGTCGGCAGCCCCGGGATACATTCCGTCCGGACGACGCCGCCGATGCACTGGGTCGCACCCGCGCGCTGGCAGGCGCCGGTGCCGCAGCTCGTCTCAGTCGCGACGAAGTCCTCGTCGGTCGTGCCGTCGCAGTCGTCATCGCCACCCCCACACGCATCGACGACCCCCGAGCGAGGGCCGGCCGGCGCGTACGTGCAGGTGCCCGTCGGCGAACACGTGCCGTCCAGGCAGGCTCCAGTCACGGCGCAGGTGCAGCGGATCGGCAGCAGGACGAGCGTGGTCTGATTCGACGCGACGGTGGCCGTGGCGACAGCTTCCGACCAGGTCGCGTTCGCCCCGGGCACGGGCGACACCAGGGTCAGGGCGTAATCACCCGGGGACAGCTGTTGCTCGTAAGCCCCCTCGCTGTCGGTGGTCCAGACCAGCTCGGTCTGCGGGTCGGCGAGATCGACCACCTCCACCGTCCAGCCCGCGAGATCCTGTTCCCCCGCATCGGGCTGTCCATCGGCATCCGCATCGAAGAACGCGTGTACCTGCAGCAGTCCTGGGCAGAGGTTGACCTTGATCGGAGCGGAGTTGGCGGATGCGAGGTTCCCGAGCGGGCTCGCGCTCATGAACGAAGAGCCGCGGATGAAGGTGCCCGTCGGCGTCCCGGCCGGGACGGACAGCACGACGTTGAACGCGAGCAGCGGCGTCAGCGGCGCGAGCGCGGCGGTGTGGCGGACACGAACCGCGGTGACGAGGCTCAGGTTTCCGGGGACGGTGCCAGTCCAGCTCCCCCCAACCTCGTACTCGGGCACGACGCCCGCGGGCAGGTTCTCGAGGCGCACGAAGGTCGTGTTGACCTGGGTACCGCTGCCGTCGCCGACCTTCGGGATGCGGGCCGAGACGAACAGGTTCGTCAGCGCCTCGCCGCCGGTGTTCTGGTAGGTCACGAGCAGGCTGGGCTCGGGAGGCAGGTTGTCCGAGCAGTCAGGCTGAACATCGGTGCGCATCTCGGCGGGGCGCGCGACCGTGAGGGACGCTGGATATCCAGGGTGGGCGGGTGCGTTGTCGCCCGCGGCCGAACCGATGTAGGTGAGCGTCTGTCCGTTGATGACGGCCGCATCGGGGCGGACTCGCACGGTGGCCTGAACCCAGAGCGGCTTGTTCAGCAGCCACCCAGCACCACCGTAGTTGCAATCGAAACCCATTCGCGTGGGTTGCGCGGCGCTTCCGAAGGACCAGGTGAGCTGGGTCCGCCCGTCAGGCAGCGTCACGGCGGCGGGTGCCTGGGTCCACGTCGTCGGCTGGGCCGAGCCCCAAGGGCATCCATTGCCGCTAAAGTAGATGGGGCCCGGCGCGAGGTACTCGACCTCGGGCGGGAGCGTGATGACCGCCGTCGGGTTACGAACGCGCATCCCACCCCAACGGCTGCCGACTGTCAGCACGATGTCGAAAGGCTCGCCGGGGCGGCGCGGGACGATGCTGTTCGTCGGGAGGAACCATGGGAAGATCTCGACCTGACCCTGGGTCATTACCTCGATGGTGTCTGTCGGCATGAAGTCGAACGTGCTCGGGGTCCCCAGGTCGTAGCCGCCCGAGACGCGCGCCGCGTTCGTCACGACGGTCCCGTGGGCCAAGGCTCCCTCCGGGACACGCGTCGTGAGGGTCCCGGAGAAGGCCGAGATCCCCGTCGCTGGATCGCCCCAGGTCGGGGCGTACCAGACGATGTGCGTGACCGTAGAGACGTCGGCTGGCGCGGCCGCTGAACAGCCCGCGTTCCGGTAGGTCGACAGAAACTGCGCGCGGGTGAAGTTGCCGGCTACGGCGGGGAGGACACAGTACCACGGCGTGAAGCCTGTCGGCGTGGCCGGGTTCGCAGAGACGAAGACGACCCCAGCCGGGATACGGTCGATGACGACGGCGTCCGTCACCGAGACGACACCGTTCGGAGGAGTTCCCGTCACGGTCCAGGTGAAGTTCTCGTCCGCGCCCACCGTGAACTGCGGATTGCTGGACTTTCCGCCTCCGCCGCCCGAGCCGCAGCCCGTGGTGCCGATTCCCGGGACCTGGTTGAAGGTGCTCACATAGGTTCTGGCGACCGCGCCAGAGGCCTTGGGCTCGGTGCCATCAAGGGTTAGCGTGTTGACGAGGGCCCCGGCGACGAGCGGCAGGTCGGTGCAGCTGACCCAAACCCGCACTCGGGCCGTGGAATCCCAATAGCGCAGCATGGAGACGCCTGTGAAGACGACGTCCCCTGTGGTCCAGGGTGTGGGCGCCGTCACGGGGTTCGCGCTGATGTTCTCGTCTTGCCAGGATACGAAGACCGCTGGGTCCGGTACCGCCACCCGCAGCGTCCAGCCAGCGTTCAGCGCGGCGTTGTTGCTGCGGGCGTTGACGCGGTACTCCCAGCTGAGACCGACAGCGCTCTTGCCAGCCGGAGGGTTCGGGTTGACTCGCCAGTCTGGATTCAGGAGCGCGGAGGTGTGGGCGTAAAGATCGGCGTTGGCCTGGAATGCCGTGTTTAGCGTGTCCGACACGGGCTGCATCGGCACGACGCTGCCGGCGTTGTCGTAGTTCGCCGTCAGGGTCGCGGTGGCCGTCATCTGCGCCCCGTCGATCTGGTACGTCGGGTAGAGGGTCGCGGCGATGGTGAGCTGACCAGCGACGCCGCCCGAGCTGAAGGTCAGATTGAAGGTGCAGACGTGGTCCGGGGTGGTCCAGTTGTTCGTGCACGAACTCGTCACACCCTGTGGGCCGACCGCGGACGAGATGTAGACGCCCGCTGGCAACGTGACCGTGACGCGGGCGTTGGTGACACCAGTCCCCGTCAGGGAGTAGGCGACGCCGAGGTTGTAGGTCCCCTGGGCCACCATGGAGGCCGGACCGGTCACGTCGACGGTGCCGGACGGAGCGGCAAACGCCGACGGGCTCAGGGCGACCAAGGCCAGGACGCCGAGGCGGACAAGAGCGCGAACGAGCGAGGGTACAGGCATGTGGGCTTCCTTGGGGACGGCCGGCACCACGTGGACCGGCGGAGGGATATTAACGCGGCGCGGGTGCGGGACGCAAGCAGGGGACCCACGGGGCACGGCGACGGGGTGACGAGGCCGACCGGCTGGCGCGACGCAGGGATGCGTGACGCGGACACCAGTAGGTCGATTTGACTGTTTTGGTATTGCGCGCGGCCCATGGGTAGCGCAAGCTTACGTGACTGCATCTTCGGAGAAGATATGAAAACAATTCAAGGGCTGGTTCTTTCAATCTGTGTCATCCCGAGCAGCGCCTGTGACGACAGCGGCTCTGGGGCGGCCGCCCCAGAGAACGTTTCGGACGCTCAAATTGACGTTTCGACGGCGGACGTGAACGTCTCGGCTGGCACAGAGGACGGCGCTTCGGACACGGGTCCAGCCACGGTGGTCGGGTCGTGCGCGTACGCCAACCCGTTCTCCGGGGGCCCCGAGTGCAAGGAGTACACCGGCGCGGGGTGGACGGCGGAGACCGCCGCCACGGACTGCGAGGCTCCGCTGCTCTCCGCGCCCGCTGGCGCGCTGACGCTCGCGGCCCCCTGCCCGCGCGACGGGATCCTCGGGACCTGCGCCATCGCCACCGCCCCCGAGCTCGCGACGACGCTCGTCTTCATCGGCACCGACGCGTCGGCCTGTCAGGGCAACGAGGTGGGCTGCAGCTTCGCGGGCGGAACCCTGACCCCGGCGGGCGTTTGCGCCGGGCCGACCACGCCGACAGATCCCCCCCCAGCCGTGGGCGGCGTGTTCGTCCCCTTCGAGCAGGTCTGCAAGCCGGCTCGCGCAGGAGAGGCCCCCGGCGCGTCCGCAGGTGGCGAGGTCTGCACCTGGCAAGGGATCTCCGGCTGCACCGAAGATGGCCGGAAATACGCCGACTACGGCGCCTGTGCGCCCGTCCTCTCGCAGCGGCCGTATTGGCCCGGGCGCGCGGCGGGCACGGCGACAGCGGACGACCCGCGCCTCTCGGACGCGACATGGAAGGCCGAGTATGATTGGGCCACGGCCCAGGTCGAGGCCTGCGCCTGCGTGTGCTGCCACAGCGACAAGCACGCCCCTGCGGCGGGACCGTCTGGATGGTTCGTCGAGGACGGCCCGATCTGGACCGAGGGGCTCGACGACGACGGCCTCGCGGTCCTCGCGGGCTGGGTCGACAGCACCGCGTTCGGGGCGTTCAAGCCCGAGGACAACAACGGCTTCAGTCGCGACGTGACCGGCATCCCGACGACCGACGTCGTGCGCATGCAGCGCTTCCTCGAGGGCGAGCTCGGTCGCCGCGGTCTGACCCGCGACAGCTTCGACGCGACGATGCCGTTTGGCGGCCCGCTCTACGCGCAGCTGCAGTACACGCCGTCGGCCTGCGCGGCTGGCGAGGGCGTCGACGCCGAGGGTCGCCTCGTCTGGACGGGCGGCGGCGCGCGCTACCTGTACGTCCTGGAGGCGGACGCGAGTGCGCCAGGCGTCCCGCCGAACCTCGACCTGCCCGAGGGGACGCTGTGGCGCGTCGACGTCGCCCACACCGAGAGCCCGATCCCGAGCGGCGTCACCCTTGGTGTCGTGCCTGCGGGCGCGCGTCAGGCCTTCCCGAAGACCGGCGCGCCTGCCCCGCTCGTCTCGGGCCAGACCTACTATCTCTACGCGCTGCGCGACATCTACCAGCCGCTGTCGCGCTGCCTCTTCTCGGCCCCCTGAGTGCGCCTGGCAACGCCCGTTCGCGCAGGGGCCCCGGGCTGTATGCGCAATCCATGACGCTCATGTCGACGCACTGTGTTCATGGGCCGGTTCCGTGAGCGACTGGAGCCGGTTCAAGGCGCCGCCTGACACGAGCGGCCGTCCATGAGCGCGCAGCGGCCCTCCATCTGGCGTCAGGAGACCCCGCTCGGGGTCTTCTGGGCTGCGTGGGAGGGTGAGTTTGTGGTGGCCTCGGGCTTTGGTGAGCCGCGCCATGGTTGGACCCACGAGACGCGGGGAGCCGCCTATCGGGCGGTCCGCCTCGCGCTCGCGGGGTGGCTCGCGGGCGCGCCCGAGGCCTTCGTCGGGCTGCCGATCGCCCCCCCGGCCACAGCCTTTCAACGCGCGGTCTTCGCGGCGACTGCGGCGGTCCCGTTCGGCACGACCGTCAGCTACGGGGACCTCGCCACGCGGATCGGGCGCCCCCGAGGCGCGCAGGCGGTCGGGCAGGCCCTGGCGCGGAACCCTTGCCTGCTGCTCGTCCCGTGCCACCGCGTGGTGCCAGCCGCGGGCGGCCTCGGCGGCTACGCGGGCGGGGCGGGGCTCAAGGCCGCGCTGCTTGCCCACGAGGCGCGGCTCGGAGGCCTCAGCCGAGGCGACCGTTTCTGGCAGGGCCGGTGCTGCTGAGGCCGCAAACCCACCTGCACGACCAGCCCCGATGGACGGGCCTGGACGCGCAGGGCGGCTCGGAGGCTTCAGCCCAGGCGGCCCTTGAAGTCCTCGTAGCCGAATGACCGGACGACCTCGAGGGCGTCGGTGCGCGGGTCCCAGAGGGCGATGGCGGGCAGGCGGACCCCGTTGAACATCGTCGTCTTGACCATCGTGTAGTGGCTCATGTCGTCGAACATCAGCCGGTCGCCGATGGCGAGGGGGGCCTCGAAGCTGTAGTCGCCGATCACGTCACCCGCGAGGCAGGTCATGCCGCCGAGCCGGTAGGTGTGCGCCAGCTCGCCAGGCACCCCCGAGCCGAGGATGTGGGCGCGGTAGGGCATCTCGAGGGTGTCGGGCATGTGGCACGTCGCGGACGTGTCGAGGATGGCCTGGTCGAGCGCGTTCCACGTCAGATCGAGGACCTCGGCGACGAGGACGCCCGAGTGGATAGCGACCGCCTCACCCGGCTCGAGGTAGACCTCGAGGCCGTGGCGGGCCTTGAAGTCGCGGATGAGGGCGATGAGCCCGTCGAGGTCGTAGTCGGGCTTCGTGATGTGGTGCCCGCCGCCGAAGTTGACCCAGCGCATACGAGGCAGGAGGTGTCCGAAGCGGGCCTCGAAGGCTGCCAGCGTCCGGGTGAGCGGCTCGAGCGGCTGCTCGCACAGGGTGTGGAAGTGCAGCCCGCTGATCCCGTCGAGCGCCGCCTCGTCGAGCTGCGAGACCGGGATGCCGAGCCGCGAGCCGGGCGCGCAGGGGTCGTAGATCGGGACCGCGCCCTCGGAGTGCTCGGGGTTGACGCGCAGGCCGAAGGCGAGCTCAGGGCGCGCCGCCTTGGCGGTCTGAACGAGGGGCTGAAAGCGCTTCCACGCCGCGCTCGAGTTGAACACCACGTGGTCGGCGAATCCGAGCACCTCGCGGAGGTCGGACTCGGTGTAACCGGCCGAGAACACGTGTACTTCACCACCGTAATGGTCCCGCCCGAGGCGCGCCTCGAAGAGCCCGCTCGCGCACGTCCCGCTGAGGTAGCGCCCGACGAGGGGCCCGAGGTGCCAAAGCGAGAAGGCCTTCAGCGCGGCGAGCACCTTCGCGCCGCTCTCGCGCTGGACCCTGTTCAGGATCGCGAGGTTGCGCTCCACCGCCGCGACGTCGACGACGAAGCACGGCGACGGGACGCGGCGCGCATCGAAGCCCTCGAACGCGTTCGGAGGCTGTGCTCCCCCACCCTCGTGTCCATCCGTCGCCATGTCGCGACCTCCCGTCCGTCAATCCGCTGGCTCAGTTGAGCTTGAAGCCGTCGAGCTCGAGGACCTTCCACGGCAACCCGTGGATGTTCATGGCGGCCATGAACGGGTCGGGCTCGAGCTGCTCCATGTTGACGACGCCCGCCCGCTTCCAGGCGCCCTCGATCATCAGCTTTGCACCGATCATCGCCGGGACGCCGGTCGTGTACGAGATCGCCTGCGAGCCGACCTCGCGGTAGCACTCCTCGTGGTCACAGATCTGGTAGACGAAGATGGTCTTCTCCTTCCCGTCTTTCAGTCCCTTGACGACGCAGCCGATGCACGTCCGACCCTTGGTGCGCGGGCCGAGACTCGCGGGGTCGGGCAGCAGCGCCTTCAGGAACTGGATCGGGATGATCTCCTGCCCGTTGTAGACGACCGGGTCGATGCGGGTCATGCCGACGTTCTGCAACACCTCGAGGTGCTTGAGGTAGTTGTCCGAAAAGCTCATCCAGAACTGCGCCCGGCGCAGCGTCGGGAAGTGCTTGACGATCGACTCGAGCTCCTCGTGGTAGAGGCGGTAGATGTTGTAGCTGCCGACCTCGTCGGGGCAGGTGTAGCGCGCCTTGGCGCTCATCGCGGGGGTCTCGACGAAGCGTCCCTCCTCCCAATGGCGGCAGGGGGCGGTCACCTCGCGGATGTTGATCTCGGGGTTGAAGTTCGTCGCGAAGGCGTGGCCGTGGTTGCCGCCGTTGACGTCGATGATGTCGAGTTCGTGGATGGTGTCGAAGTAGTGCTTCGCGATCCACGCGGTGAAGACGTTGGTGGCGCCGGGGTCGAAGCCCGAGCCGAGCAGCGCCATCAGCCCCGCCTTCTCGAAGCGCTCCTGGTAGGCCCACTGCCACGAATACTCGAACTTGGCCGTCTCGGGCGGCTCGTAGTTGGCGGTGTCGAGGTAGTGGACGCCAGCCGCGAGGCACGCCTCCATGATCGACAGGTCCTGGTAGGGCAACGCGACGTTGATGACCATGAAGGGCCTCTCGGCCTGCAGCAGCGCGGTCATCTCCGCGATGTTGTCAGCGTCGACACGCGCGGTCCGGATCGTACGCCCGGTGCGCGCGAGCACCTGCGCGGCGATGTCGTCGCATTTCGACAGCGTCCGGCTCGCGAGCAGAATGTCGCTGAAAATCTCGGGAACCTGCGCGCACTTGTGCGCCACGACTCCGCCGACTCCGCCAGCACCGACGATCATCACCTTCGCCATCTCGCCGCTCCTCGATACGGGGCTCGCGCGCGGGACCTCCCGGGCGCGCCGCTCTCATACCGGATCGGGGCCCGATGACAAGGGGCTCCGCTGCGGGTGGCTGCGGGTGGCGCTGCCAGCCGACGGGGGGAGGCTCAAAAAGAAAGGCCGGTCACACCCGTGACCGGCCTGATGGAGTTTGAGGATTCCGGGGGGGGCCGGTCGACTTACTTCCGGCCCGCGCGGGCCTTCGGCATGGTCGAACGCACGGGCGGCTGAAGCAGCTCGTGCGACGGCATCCCGAGCGCGGTCGCGATGGCGTCGACCGTGCGGAGCGTCGGGCTCTTCGACCGTGCCTCGATGCCCTGAATGGCGCCCTGGGAGATACCGGCGCGCTGCGCCAGCTCGGCCTGGGACCAATCACGCTCAAGCCGCAGCGTCTTGACGCGCACGGCGATGACCGCGTCGATCTCGAGCTGGGGCTTGTAGGCCTCGACCACCTCCGCCAGGGTCATGTCCGGGTCGGCCAAGGCGGCCGCCCGCACATCCTGCACTGCGAGGCTGGAGCGCTCGAGGAGGGACTCGAGGCTAACCCCGAGGCCGCGCGCGAGGCGCAGCAGGGTGGCGACGGTCGGGTTGGCAGTCCCCGACTCGATGAGCTGTACGTGCCTCACATCGAGGTCGCACAGCTCTGCGGTTTCCTCGAGCGTGTGACCACGACCGAGGCGAAGTGTTCTGGCGGTCTGCGCGAGAGCTCGGAGCCCTTGCGCGACAGCCTCATCATTCCAAGGACTCCGGCGCTGTGACATGGTGTTTAATCTCGGAGCATTTGGCCAAACGATCAACAAAAATGTTCAACCCGTCTGCATATCATCGGGGTGACGCCGGAACTGGCCGTTGTTCCAGCTGTCGGATGGGCCAGGCGGCGTCTCGCAGCCCGCTGGCACAACCGTTCTTTCACTACTGTGGTCGGCGTCTCACGTGCTGGCAAGCACGAGGCACCTTGCGCGGTGGGTTTGTCACCCACCCGCCACCGTCATGCCTTGCACCCGGAAGGACGGCGCGGAGGTGCTACGGGTGCCGTCGAGATCGGAGCCGACCGCGTCGACCCGGGACCACAGCTCGCCCAGCGTCGACGCGATTGTCAACTCGTTGACCGGATACGCGATCTCGCCACGCTCGATCCAGAGGCCGACGACGCCCTGGCTGTAGTCCCCGTTGACGGTATTGGCGCCGCCACCGAACGTGTCGGTGACGAGCAGGCCCTCGTCGACCCCCGCGATGAGCGACGCGAGCGACTCCGTCCCGGGCAGCATCCACAGGTTCGAGGTGCCTGGCGACGGGACCCCGCCAATCGACCGCCAGGCCGAGCGCGTGCTCGGGAGCCCGAGCTTGCGCCCGGTGTAGGTGTCGAGGACCCAGCTCGCGAGGCGCCCACCGTCGACGATCCGGAACGGACGGGTCGGCAGGCCGTCGGCGTCGGCGAGCCGAGACGCACCGAGACGCGGCAGCCACGGGTTGTCCTCGAGCGTCACGATCGGCGAGGCGATCAGGTCGCCGAGGCGCCCGCAGAGCCAGCTGGCGTCGCGGTGCACCGCCCCGCCGTTGGCCGCGCCCGAGATCGTCCCGAGCAGGCGGCTGGCCGTCGGCGCCTCGAAGATGACCGGCACGCGACAGGTCTTCGGCTGCCGGGCTCCGAGGCGCCGCAAGGCACGACGGGCGGCCTCGCGCCCGATGGCGTCGGGCGAGAGCAGGTCGGACAGGTGTCGCGCCGAGGAATACCAATAATCGCGCTGCTTTTCGTCGCCGTGGACGGCGACGGGCGTCGTCCACAGCGAGACGGAGGTGCTCTTCCGATCCTGAAACACGCCGTGCGAGGTCTGAAGCAGCCCCCGGCTCCAGCCCCAGGACATCTCTCCGCCCTCGCTGTTGGCGAGCCTCGGGTCGACGACGAGGGCGGCCTGCTCGGCTGCGAGCGCGAGGTTCAGCGCCTCATCGGCACCAAGGTTGACGACCGCCTCGTCCCACAGGTCGAGGGCGGCCTCGGCGGGTGCACCGGGGCTGGGGGTGTCGTCGCGGTCGGCGAGCCCTGCGTATGGATCGGGGGCCGTCAGGCGGGCGGCCGCAGTGATCTCGCGGATGAGCGCCACGACCGCCTCGGGCCGTAGGTCGGAGGTCGTCGTCGTCGCCGAGCGGAGCGCACCCGGCGCCCCCACGAGGACGCGCAGGCCGAGGCCATGGTCGCGGTTCTGGACGATCTCCTCGACCGCGCCGAGGCGGACCTTGACCGAGGTCGAGCGCCCCATGACGAAGACGGCGTCAGAGGCGGCCGCGCCGGCGTCGCGGGCGGTGTCGATGGCAAGCTGGAGCAGCTCTTCGGGCGTAGCGGGCATGGGACTCCGGGAGCGCCGAGGCTCAGGCGAGCGAGACCCCGCCGACGGTCAGACCGTCGACGCGGATGGTGGGAAGCCCGACACCGACGGGGACGGACTGACCGTCCTTGCCGCAGGTGCCGACGCCGTCGTCGAGGCGGAGGTCATGGCCGACAGCGGTCACGCGCTTCAGCACCTCGGGCCCGTTGCCGATGAAGGTCGCGCCCTTGAGCGGGGCGGTCAGCTTGCCGTCCTCGATGAGCCACGCCTCGGAGCCGGAAAAGGTGAACTTGCCGCTCGTGATGTCGACCTAACCGCCGCCGAAGGCGACCGCGTAGATACCGCGACGGACCCCGCGAAGGATCTCGGCGGGGTCACTGTCGCCCGCGACCATGAAGGTGTTCGTCATGCGCGGCAGCGGGATGTGGCCGTAGCTCTCGCGGCGCCCACTGCCCGTCGAACCCGTGCCGAGCAGGCGTCCGTTCATGCGGTCGTTCAGGTAGCCTCGGAGAATGCCCTTCTCGATCAGCACATTCCGCTGGGTGGCGGTCCCTTCGTCATCGACGTTCAGGCTGCCGCGGCGGGTCGCGATCGTGCCGTCGTCGACGACCGTGACCAGCTCGGACGCGACCGGACGGCCGACGAGGCCGGTGAACGCGGAGGTC
>SXGQ01241077.1_pt1 | contig 29388 bp, 29 predicted proteins | sample 3178371 | NCBI WGS metagenome assembly SXGQ01 (sample SAMN11356859, study PRJNA531348) | freshwater metagenome | isolation source: freshwater sample F1-20 | place: China: Fuxian Lake, Yuxi | collected 2017-12-25 | reverse complement strand
ATGGCCCCGAAGTGGCGGGCGGCCCTCCCGGTAGCCCAGAGCAAGACGGCGACCGTTACATTGAAATGTGGAACAACGTGTTCATGCAGTTTGACATGCAGCCCGATGGCAGCTTGAATAACTTGCCCGCCCCCTGCGTTGACACGGGCATGGGCCTTGAGCGCTTGGCCGCCATTTTGCAGCACGTGCACAGCAACTACGAAATCGATATTTTCGATGCGTTGATCAAAGCGGCTTCGCGCGAAACTGGCTGCTCAGATTTGCAAAACAAATCACTGCGCGTCATTGCCGATCACATTCGTGCTACTGCATTCTTGGTCAGCGATGGTGTGGTGCCCAGTAACGAAGGTCGCGGTTATGTACAGCGCCGAATAGTTCGCCGCGCCATTCGCCACGGTTACAAGCTAGGTCAAAAAACGCCGTTCTTCCACAAACTGGTGCCCGACCTTGTTAAGTTGATGGGTGCTGCTTACCCCAGCTTGGCATCGCAAGAAAAACGAATCACCGACATCTTGAAGGCCGAAGAAGAGCGCTTCTTTGAAACTCTCGAAGTGGGCATGCAAATTTTGGATGCGGCCCTTGAAGGTGGCGTCAAAGTGTTGCCGGGCGATGTGGCTTTTAAATTGCACGATACCTATGGCTTCCCCCTTGACTTGTCTGCCGACGTTTGCCGTGAGCGCGATTTGAGTGTGGACGAGGCCGGCTTTGCTGCCGCCATGGAACGTCAAAAAGCCCAAGCCCGTGCGGCTGGTAAATTCAAAATGGATCGCGCGCTGGAGTACACCGGCGCAGGCAACACCTTCGTGGGTTACGACGAGCTGCAAGCCACTGCCAAAGTGTTGGCGCTGTATGTCGATGGCACGCCCGCCACAGAACTCAAGGCCGGTCAAAACGGCGTGGTGGTGTTGGACACCACACCTTTTTATGCAGAGTCGGGCGGCCAAGTGGGCGACCAAGGTTTGTTGCAGACAGCTGGCGCTCAGTTTGCAGTGGAAGACACTTTGAAAATCAAAGCGGATGTGTTTGGCCACCATGGTGTTTTGACACAAGGCAGCCTGAAGTTGGGTGACGCCGTGCAGGCACAGGTCAATACTGAAATGCGAACTGCCACAGTGCGCAACCACTCAGCCACCCACTTGATGCACAAAGCCTTGCGCGAAGTCTTGGGCGACCACGTGCAACAAAAAGGTTCTTTGGTGAATGCCGAGCGCACCCGTTTTGACTTTGCGCACAACGCACCCATTACCGATGAGCAAATTTTGGCCATTGAAGCCAAAGTGAACCAAGAAATTTGGGCCAACCCTGCCACGCAAGCGCGTGTGATGGACATTGAGTCAGCGCAGAAAACCGGCGCCATGATGTTGTTTGGCGAGAAGTATGGCGAAACCGTGCGCGTCCTAGACATCGGTTCAAGTCGTGAACTCTGTGGCGGCGTCCATGTGCACCGTACCGGTGACATTGGTTTGTTCAAAGTGGTAGCTGAGAGTGGCGTGGCTGCTGGCGTACGCCGTATTGAAGCCGTCACAGGCGGCAACGCCTTGGCTTACTTGCAATCTTTGGAGGCAACAGTTTCCAAAGCGGCAGGTAGCCTGAAAGCATCACCTTCGGAATTGAACAGTCGCATTGCGCAGGTCTTGGACCAAGTGAAATCTTTGGAAAAAGAAATGGCGGCGCTCAAAGGCAAATTGGCTTCGTCACAAGGCGATGAGCTCATGACCCAAGCCGCTGATGTGAAGGGTGTCAAAGTGCTGGCTGCCTTGCTACCGGGCGCTGATGCCAAAACACTGCGTGACACCCTGGACAAGTTGAAAGACAAACTGAAAACGGCGGCCATTGTGTTGGCGGCTGTGGACGGTGACAAAGTTCAATTGGCGGCTGGCGTAACAGCAGACACCACTGGCAAAGTGAAAGCCGGTGAGTTGGTCAACTTTGTGGCCCAGCAAGTGGGCGGCAAAGGCGGCGGCAAGCCAGATATGGCCATGGCGGGTGGTACAGATGCTACCAACCTCAATGCCGCCTTGGCCAGTGTTCAAGCTTGGGTGGCTGAGCGTTTGTAATGTTTCAAATGTTCTGACATTTTTCGTCAGGTGGTGGAAATTGATCAAAGCCCCGTGAGGGGCTTTTGTAATGGGCTCTTGCAAGTATTTGCCAGAGTCTTTGCGGTCTGCCTGCCTAAGATCAGCAACAGTTGCTTGACTTGTTAAGACACTTAAAAAATAATAACTGTTAATAATAGATAGGATTTCAAATGCCCACCAGCGTTGCACTCAGTCCTCACTTTGAGTCTTTCATTCGCGATCAAGTAGAAAGTGGTCGGTACAACAACGTCAGCGAAGTCGTGCGCGCTGGCTTGCGTTTGTTGGAAGATACAGAGCGGCAGAAAGAGGTGCAGCTTCAAGCACTGAGGGCTGAGTTGGAGGCCGGTAAGGCAAGTGGCCCCACTCAGAATGCCGCCCCAGTTTTTGATCGATTGAAAAGCAAATACGCTAAACAAGCCAAATCAAAAAGTCATTGATGCTGATAAGCATCACGCCTTTAGCGGCGCAAGATTTGGAATAAATTGGTGACTATATTGCGCTTGAAAATGCCTCTCGAGCAGTTGAGTTTTTAGCTGAACTGCAATCGCATTGCGAAATCATTCGACGAAATCCTGAGGGATATCGGCAGCGCCTTGAATTTTCAAAAACGATGCGATCCTGTGCACACGGAAATTACGTGATCTTTTTTGAATCTAATGCTTCAGAGGTCACCATCATTCGAGTGTTGCATAGGGGACGTGATTTACAGGCATTGTTATAGAGCGGCCCCTCAAGGGACTTTTTCATTGGCTAAATCAGAGGGTTGATTGGTTGGCGCAAGAGTATTCCTTAGGTCAAGAATTTTAATTTTGTGCATAAAATATAATTTATGGATAAAAGTAAAAATCCCACCGCCAATGAAATTGCACTCAGCGCTCTGCGGTAGGACGTTTTGTCTTTGAAATTCATGTTTGGCGCTGCTGAGTCACCCAAGCCTCATAGTCCTTATTCCAACATTAAAGTGCCTAGCGGCGGAGTTAATGCTTGAAAATACTCCATCAGGCTTACTTACTGGTTTTAACTTGTGACTTTTGACATTGGCCATACCACCACCATCAGGATGCACGAAGAAGAAATCTTTAGGCATATTGCGCATCCATTTACGAGGCTGATTGACTTTCAGGTTTGAACGTTTTTAAGTTAGTCTTGTTGCCATCGGCTTTTGAGGGTTTGTATTTTGTCTTTTTTTTGAATCGAGAATATTGAATGAAACTTTTCTATCTTCCTGGCGCCTGCTCAATAGGAATTCATGCTCTGCTTGCTGAAATAGGACAAGCTTTTGAGATAGAGAAGGCAGCTCGATCTGGCACAAAAGAGTTTGAGGCCTATAAGCTAGTTAACCCAAAAGGAAAAGTTCCTTCTTTGCTGCGTAATGATGGTTCGCTAATCACTGAGTTTCCAGTCATCGCGCTTTATTTAGCGCGGATGCATCCTGAGAAAGAGCTGATTCCAAAAGATACCGAAGGTGAAATCCGTGTAATGGAGATGATTGAATACCTTGTGTCTACAGTTCACATGCAGGGATATACACGCGTACGTCGACCTGACAAGTTCGCCCCCAGCGTTTCAGATCATGTTGCAGTACAAGAGCAGGGACTCAAGATATTTCAGGATGGACTAGATCGAGCAGATCAGCAGATCAATGGCAAAAAGTGGCTTTTTGACCAAATGAGCATTGCAGATTTCGCTCTTTTCTATCTAGAGCGATGGTCTATTGTTAATGGAATCGGTTCATTGGGGCCCAATTGCCAATCTCACTTTAATCGGCTTTGGTCAAAAATTGAAATTCGCCAAGCTATTGAATCTGAAATGAAAACTTAAAAAGTAAGATCACTTCAAGGGTTTTTCCTAATTTTAAATTTGTGCATAAAAATATTTAATTTGCGTATTATTGAATTGATACACAAAAGGAACTAGATGCACACAGATCAAGTCAGCAAGGAAAGTGTCAAAGAACGTTGCAAAAACATGCTCTGCATGGATCTCTACGTTATTTTCACTAAGCGGATTAAGGGTGTTTCTATATCGCAAATGCGAGAAGTTACGCCTGATCATCTGAAGTACCAGGTTGAGTTAGAGCGGCAAGGTGTGATGTGGGGTGCCGGTCCGTTGTTCACGCCTGATGATCAATCTTGGGAGGGCGATGGGATGGTCATTGTGCGTGCTTCATCGCTTGCGCACGCCAAGCAAATAGCCGCAGCTGACCCTATGCATCAGCGAGGAGTTCGTAATTTTGAAATACTGCCTTGGCTGTTAAATGAAGGAAGCATGACTGTTAAAGTTTCTTTTTCAAACGGTTCGCAGCAAGTATTTTGACGTTTTCAAAACTATTTTTTTGAAAAATTGTATTAGTTTTTGCATCTTCTTTCTTAGGTGAAATTTGCTTTTTCTCACTTAGTGTCAAGTCAAAAATTAGCCCTGCTGGCGTTCTAATGAACTTAATTTACTGAGCGACAGGATAAATCATTGGACGTGCAATTTATAAATTATGCATAAAATATAGATCATGGATAAAACTACAAAACCTACAGCAATTGAACAAGCGCTGACATCGCTTAGACACGATGTGTTGTCGTTGTCTTTTCTTCCTGGAACCAAGCTAAAGGTTGAAGAACTTCAGCAAGCCTACGGACTGTCATCTAGTCCACTCAGAGAGGCATTAAATCGGTTGTCAGAAGAGGGGTTGGTTAGAGCTGACGATCGAAAAGGATTTCGTGTCGCGCCTGTATCTGAGAGTGATCTACGCGACATCACGCGAATGCGTTTGCTGGTTGATTTACCAGCGCTTGCAGAGTCAATGCGAAACGGTTTGGATGCCTGGGAGGCTCAAGTGGTTGCTAGCTTCCATTTGCTTGAAAAGGTGGAAGTTCGTTTGCCAGAAGGCCCAGTTGTTCTCGATCCTGAGTGGATTGAGCTTCACAAGTCATTTCATGCAAGCTTAATAAGTGCATGTGATTCTGAGCGACTTGTAACTAACAGCCGTAGTTTGTTCGATCAAGCTGAGCGTTATCGTCATATTTCTGCGCGCTATAGAACTGTAGTGAAACGAAAAAGTGAGGAGCACAGGTTGCTTATGCGTGCAGTACTCAAGCGCGACATTGAAACGGCATGCCATCTTCATCAAGAGCATGTTCTGAGTACTCAGAAAAATGCATTAAAGGCCTTGGCTCTTTGGAACAAAGACGCACATTAATTTTGGACACAAAAATGTTAAACGTAACACGCCCTACGCCTTCTCACTTTGGAATTTTTGTAACTGATGTCGAGAAAATGGTCTCTTTTTATAAAACTGTATTTGGTCTAACCGAGACGGATCGAGGCGTAGGTAAAACTTTTAAAGCCCCTCTGATTTTTCTCAGTGCAAGTCCAGATCAACACCATCAATTGGTGATTGCAGGTGGCCGTCCTGTCGAGGCAACTTTTAGCACAGTGATGCAATTGTCGTTTGCGGTGCCAAACATTCAGTATTTGCGTGATATCAAAAAAATTGCAGCAGAGCTTGGCGCCACTCGCTTCCTACCTCTGAATCACGGAAACGCATTGTCGGTTTACTTTGCAGATCCTGAAGGTAATACGGTTGAAGCATACATAGACATGCCGTTTTACGTTTCACAACCTCACGGTGATCCCTTGGATATTGACAAGGACTACGAAACCTTGCTGCGCGAAACAGAGGAAATTTGTCGCAAAGACCCTAGCTTCAAGCAATTGGAAGACTGGCGTGCTGAAGTTTTTAAGTGACTCTAGAACCATTAATTTTCATCAAACAGGAATAAAAAAATGAAACTCTTATCTTATATTTTTGAAGGTCGCACCACTTGGGGTGCAGTTGTTGGTCAAGATGATGTCGTTGACCTTGGCAAGGTATTTCCTCAGTATGCGAATTTGGCTCAGTACATTGGATCTGGCGCATATTTAGAGGCAAGTAAACATGTTGCGGGTAAAGCGCCTGATGCTAAATTGGTCCAAGTTACATTCCTGCCAGTGATTCCTGAGCCCGAGAAAATTATCTGTGCAGTGCGCAACTACATGGATCACCATCAAGAAGTTTTGGCCGCTGGAATGCACCGCGAGTTATCAGAAGAGCCACCCATTTTCTTGCGTGTATGGCGCTCCCAAGTTGCACACAACCAACCCATTATTTGCCCGAATGTTTCGGGGAGTTTGGACTGGGAAGGCGAGTTGGCAGTCATCATTGGCAAGCCTGGCCGTTTCATCAAAGAAGAAGATGCGTTTGACCATGTTGCAGGCTACTCTTGCTATAACGACGGCAGCATTCGCGAATGGCAATTCCATGCCAAGCAAATTGCGTCTGGTAAAAACTTTGAGTCCACGGGTGGCTTTGGCCCCTGGATGGTCACTGCCGATGAGATCAAGCCCAACCAAGAATTGAAGTTGGTCACGCGATTGAACGGTGTGGTGGAGCAGTCAAGCCACACGGGTCACATGATTTTCCCCATCGCCAAATTGATCAGCTATGCCTCCACCATCTTCACCCTCATGCCTGGTGATGTCATTGCCACAGGCACGCCAGCAGGTGTGGGCTGGAGCCGTAAGCCGCCTAAGTTCATGAAGCCTGGCGATGTGTGCGAAGTTGAGATCGAGCACATCGGCACCTTGGTCAATCAAATCGCAGCACAGGCCTGATCCCCATGCAAATTGTGCGCGTTCATCAACCCGGTGGGCCTGAAGCCTTGCGCATAGAGCATGCGCCCGAGCCAATGCCGCAAGCCGGAGAGGTGAGAGTGAAGGCGCATGCCATTGGCGTCGGTAGACCAGACGTCCTCATTCGCCAGGGCACCTACAAATGGATGCCCCCATTACCGGCAATACCAGGTGCAGAACTTGCCGGTATTGTGGATGCAGTGGGTGAAAAGGTAACTGCACTCAAAGTTGGCCAGCGTGTCTTGGTGAGTTCGCGAGATTTGCCACAAAGAGGTGGCTGCTATGTTGAAAGTATTGTGGTCGCAGAAGATACGCCGTACAGCCTACCCGAATATATCTCGTTCAACGATGCCGTCAGTCTGCCAAACTTACAACTTGCTCTAGCTTTAATGAAGGCCGCAAATCCAGGTCACGAACCCTTGCCAGGAACAGTACTAATCACTGGTGCCGCAGGGGGGGTGGCCACCATGCTTTCACAAGTGGCTCGATATCACGGTTTCAAAACTATTGGAACTGCTCGTTCTGAGGACAAGAAAAATTTTGCGCTGTCGCATGGTTTTGACGTAATTCTTGATGCGAATCCGTTGACACTCGTAGAGCAAGTTATGTCGAGAACGGACAATCAAGGCGTTAATTTGGTTTATGACCATTTAGGTGGTGCAATTTTTACAGCATGTATCCGTAGCCTGAGCCCTTTGGGTTTGGCCATTTCGTACAACATTGTCACGGGAAAACCAGATACCGATGTATTTGGTTTGCTTCGAGACCTGCTGGGCAAGAGTCTAGGCGTTCGTTGCTTTTCAATGCATACATTTGATGAAGACAAAGACAACCGTCGAAATATGATGAAGAGGGCAATCGAGCTCATGGCGAATGGTCATGTTAAAGCGCCATCTTCATTGGTTTTGAAATTTAATCAGGTTGCAAAGGCGCATGAAATTCTTGACAAGGGACTCACGTTAGGAAAAATAGTTCTGAATCCCCATTAAGAGGGAATTTTTTATAAATCACAGGAGACAAAGCATGAAAAAACATATTGCAAAATTTTTAGTTAGCATCCTTCCTCTTTCAGCATTTCTCTCATCACCGATGATGAGCAATGCTCAGACATATCCAGATAAAAGTATCAAAATTTTGCAGGGATTTGCGCCTGGTGGTAACGCCGATGCAATTGCCAGAGCAGTTGGTGCAGAAATTTCCAAAGGGCTAGGGCAGCCAGTTGTTGTTGAAGCTCAAGCAGGAGCGGGCGGCACGATCGCAGCTGGCACTGTATCTAAAGCCAAGCCGGATGGCTACACATTGTTGCTAGCCACTGGTGGTCATGCTGTAGCGGGAGCTCTTTATAACAACCTAAGCTACAGGACCGTACAAGACTTCGAAATGATTAGTACGATCTCGACGTTCCAATTCCTGATGGTTGTTTCATCTGAGGGGAAAATTGCAAACTTGCCAGCCCTGATGGCTCAAGCAAAAGCAAATCCTGGAAAAATTGCTTACGGTTCTGCAGGTATTGGTTCAACGCAACATTTGGTAGGCGAGCTTTTTGCAAGTATGGCCAAATTAGATTTATTGCATGTTCCCTATCGTGGCGATGCTGGATCAATTACTGCGCTATTGGCAGGTGATATACCTTTTATCATCGCGCCTGCTACTGCAGTTCTCTCAAATATCAAGGCTGGAAAACTCAAAGCAATTGCCGTCACTGGTCCGCAACGATGGGCTGGCATGCCTGATGTCCCCACAGTTGCAGAGCAAGGGGTTCCTGGCTACGACGTCAGATCTTGGGCTGGTTTGATGGCGCCGGCAGGTACACCGCGCCCAATCATTGATAGACTCAATACGGAAGTGCAGAAATCCTTGCAACTTCCGAATATCAAATCTCGTTTAGAAGAAATTGGTGGCGAATCTCGTGGCAGTACGCCCGAAGAAATGAGAGCGATGGTTGCTTCTGAAACACAGAAATGGATTCAGGTCGTTAACAGTGCCAAAATTCCAAAGCAATAATTTTCTAAAGGACCTTCATGTCGCTCATCAAAATTCGCAAGCGCAGCCTCATCATTGAAACTCAATTTCATGAGGGCGGCCCTGTTGCCGATGTGCCCTTGAAATTGGCAGCGGCCTGCGCTGTGATTGAAAATCCTTATGCGGGTCGCTATGAACCTGATTTGATGCCTTTCATGGCTGAATTGCGTTCGCTTGGCACACTTTTGGCCCAAGAATTGGTCGACACCCTTGGCAAAGACAATGTGGAGGTCTATAGCAAAGCAGCCATCGTGGGTGTCAATGGCGAAATGGAACATGGCGCTGTTTGGCATGAAGCCGGTGGTTGGGCAATGCGTGCAGCCTTGGGTGAGCCAAAGGCCATAGTGCCCGCTAGCAAAGCGGTTGCCAGCGCTGGCTATCGCATCATGGTGCCATTGCATTACATCCATGCCTGCTATGTTCGAAGTCACTTCAATAGCATGGAAGTGGGTATTCAAGACGCGCCGCGCCCCAATGAAATTTTGTATGCGCTGGTCATGGGAACAGGTGGCCGTGTGCATTCCCGTTTGGGTGGGTTGACCATAGATAAAGTTTCGGTTCACGACGGTCAAAGATAAATTATCTTTTCAAAAGGAACTTGAATGAAGCTATTTGATTTTTTAAGAAGCCCTGCCCACGAAGATTCATCTAAATTGGATCGTCGAAAATTCATTGGCTACGGCTGTGCTTGTTGTTTTTCTGCAGGTGGTTTCATCACGAAAGCACAAGCGCAAATTCCTGAAGTTCAAAAGCATCTAACGGCAGCTCGGATTGCGGCAGGAACTGATTTGCTGCCGTATTTGAAATTGGCCGAAGTGGCCGACAGGTCTTTAAGAGATCCCAATAGTTTGACCCCTCAACAGATGATGGCCTTGCCTGCGCCACCACCAGGCAAAGCGTTTGACAATCTTTACTTTGTCGGTAGTAAATGGGTGAGTTGTTGGGCCATCACCACCAGTGAAGGCATCATCTTGATCGATGCGATGGACAATGACGATGAAGCTGAAAACATCATTGACAAAGGGATGCGCGAACTTGGCTTGGACCCAACCCAAATCAAAATGATCGTTGTGACCCATGGTCATGGTGATCACTATGGCGGTCTTGGCTATTTAAAACGTCGCTACGGACCCAGCATTCACTTCAGTGAAATTGACTGGAAAATGATGTCAACTCAGTTGGAATTCGATCGGCCCTATTGGGGCAGGGCGCCCCAAAGAGATATGACAAAAGACCTGGCCCTGCAACATGGCGATGTGATTCGACTTGGCGATACCAAAATTGAAGTCATGCTGACACCGGGGCATACGCTAGGAACAATTTCTTTGTTGTTTGATGTTCGCCAAGGACGCCAAACGCTTCGCGCTTTTTTATGGGGCGGCACTGCGTTTAATTTTGGCATGCGTCCTGAGCGCATGTCCCGCATCCAAAGCTACATTGATGCAACCGACAAAGCCAGACGAATTGCGTTGGAACAAAACATTGAAGTTTTTATTTCCAATCACAACGGGTACGACGAAGCCGTCGAGAAACTGGCCAAAATACGTACACAAATGCCAACTGAAAAAAATCCATTTGTCATTGGTGCACAAGCGACCCACAGAGCTTTAACTGTGATGCATGAATGTGCAACTGCCACCCAAATTGCTTGGAAAAGTACCAAAACCTAAGTGCAGGGCAGACTAGATATCACCCAACTGCATAACTGTGTTGCGCCTTAATGCATGTCTGAAACTCGCAGTCTTTCACATAATTGTCGGCATAAAGGAATTCAAAAGTGATTACACGTCTTCAATTGATCAAGGTATTGGCTTTGTCTTGCGCTGCTGTTTTATCTACAGCTGCTTTCGCGCAGTCATGGCCTAGCAAGCCCGTGCGAATTGTGGTGCCCTTTGCAGCGGGCGGCCCTGCGGATTCTCTTGCCAGGTTCATCGGTACCAGGATGGCCAATGACTTGGGTCAGCCTGTTGTGATCGACAACAAGGCAGGCGCCGGTGGAACGTTTGGCGCATCTGAGGTCATCCGGTCAAATGATGGCCATTCATTTCTGTTTTCATCAACAGGCGCACTTTCAATCGTGCCATCCCTGATGACAAATTTGTCTTACAACCCCGAGCGTGACTTGACGGCGGTGGCCTATGCCGTCACAACACCTTCCGTGATTGTTGTGTCTGCCAAAAGCCCGTTCAATACACTGGCGGACCTTGTCAAATTTGCAAAACTCAATCCTGGTAAATTGAACTTTGCTTCTGCTGGCAGTGGAACATCGACTCACCTTGGCGCAGAGTTACTGAAAAAAGAAGCAGGCATATTCATGACGCACATTCCTTACAGGGGTGCGGCGCCTGCAACCACAGATCTGATCGCTGGCACAGTTGACCTGATGCTGGCCGACGTGCCCGCCGTTGTTTCTTTCGTCAAGGGCGGTCAGCTGAGAGCATTGGGTGTGGCCGCACCTCAAAGAGCCCCCGCATTGCCAGAGGTTCCCACGACTGTTGAAGCCAATCTCAAAGGTGTTCAGGGCGGTACTTGGTATGGCCTGATGGCCCCATCAAAGACACCTGTTGAAAATATTGCAAAGCTAAATTCAGCAATGAACAAGGTCTTGCAAAGTCCAGAAGCGCTTGCGTTTTTCAGGGCCCAAGGTGTTCAGGCTGTGGGTGGAAGTCCAGAAGAATTTGGAACATTCATCAAGTCAGAGTCTCTCAAATGGGGTGCTTTGGCCAAAGCTGTGGGTGTCAAGCTAGACTAATCTTGTTGTTCGGATTGACTTAGCCTGCTCGCCTTCATCTCAGAGAGAATGGCGGGCAGCCTTTCACGCACTTTGTCTTGGGCTTGACGATAGGTGCTTTGCCCATGCGAATCAATGGCGACGGTGACAGGCCCCAATCCCTCAACGCGCAGACGGACCAGTCTGTAATGCATCAGCATGTCGCTCCATCCAACCTCGAGCACCTCTTTTACGCCTTGGGTGTGCAAGGCTGCTCCCCCTCCTAAAAAAGACAAGTAGACGCAGCCCACTTTTTCCATGGCCAGAACGCAAGCTTCATCGAGGCCGCCTTTGCCGCCAACAGCATGCAACTGGAGCTCTGTAATCAGGCGGGGCATGAGTGGGTTAAAGCGCGTGCTGGTGGTTGGATTGATGTACAGCAAGTCTAAATTGGGTGAGCCATTGGCTGAGGTGGTGGTCTCTTGACTGTAACTCCCAAGATGAAAAATCGATTTGTCTTTGAGGTCCATTGGCATGGGTTCTTTGCCATCCAAGCAGCCGATCAACCTTTGATGCGTCGGAAGTCCCGCTGTGACGATAATTTCGCCATCCATGATCACTTGATCGCCCGCCTTTAATTTTCTGGCATCGTTGGCAGACAATGGAAAATTCATTCGATGTGTTTGAATGGCCATGATTTACTCCAGGATTTCAATAGAACAATCATTGAAAATACGCGCTCGAGTTCGGCGGTTGATCCAGCAGTTGAAAGCCACTGCAACGGGCGTAAAACCGTGCCCGGCTGCGTAGTTGACATGAACCGACATGGCTGTGTTGTCGCCGCCAGTGCCCATGGGCCCAAAGCCAGTTTGGTTAACAGCCTTGAGCAAACGTTTTTCAATGTCGGCCACCAAGGGCTCCGGGTGAGACTCTCCAATAGGGCGCAAAGTGGCTTCTTTGGCCATTTTGGCTGCATAGTCGAACGTACCCCCAATGCCAACGCCAATGACCACAGGTGGGCAGGGTTGAGAGCCAGCGCGAATCACAACGTCAAGCACGTAGGCTTCAATGGTGTCCAAGTCTGGAAAGCTGAATATTTCCAGGGCCGCCCACCGACCAGAGCCGAGTGCTTTGGGCGAACAAGTAATGTCTATGTAGTCTGCGCCATCCTCCAAGTCAAAAGTCACAATGGGCATGCCCTTGCCTTCATAGCCTCTCTCAAGTGTGAGTGGGTGAGTGACGTGGGGCAGCAGTGGGGGTTGAATGGTTTTGACAAGTTCGGCAAAGCCGTCGGTGATGGCTTGCCGCACGTTGCCAGAAAAATTGGCTTGAGTTCCGACCTTGATGAAAAAAACCGGAATGCCAGCATCCGAACAAATGAAGTGTCCTCCCGCAGATGCTGCGTTAGCGCTCTGCATCATGATCTTCAAAGTGTGGCGAGCGGTTTCGTTGGATTCACTCCGATCGGCCAGTTCAAGTCCTCGCATGGTATCTGCAGGAATACCCCGCAGTGATCGATCGTAAAGTTGAGCAGTGACCTGCTTGATAATTTCAGGAGTGATTGCCATTTTTGCCTTTAACAAGCCATTGTGTTTGATCTGAATGTGTTGTTGAGAAAAAACCGCCTCAACTTAGGAGCGCCAAACGCCTTGCTTGGCCATTTCGTTCACAATTTTCACCATTGTTGAAGCTGTTGCTGTCATGGCACGCGAAGGCCCCTTTGATTTAGAGAACGACATGACGACAGAGCGTTGAATGGTTGGCTCGATAATTTTGGCTGCTTGCAATTGGCCAGACTTGACCTCGTGCCAAACGGCATGCAGTGGCAGTACCGTAAACAGACGTTCTTGTTCTGTCAGCTGTTTTTGTAATGGCAAAGAATCGGCTTCGATCACAGGCGCAATTGACACATGCTCTTGCCGTGCGATGTTGTCTAAAGTTGTCCTCAGTCCGTTGGGGGAGGAGGGGAGGATGAATGGCAAGCCATCCAATTCTTTGAAATTCACAAACTCTTTGCCAGTGATCTTGTCACCTTTGTAGCCAATCAAGTAGCTGTCAACCGTTGCAAGCAACTCCTCGTGATCGGGTTGCAAGTTGCCGTAGCGGTACAAAATCGCAATGTCCACTCTGGCATCGTTGAGCCACTCTTCGACTTGTCCGCTAGAGCCTTCGACAATCTTAATTTTGACGTTAGGGTGTTTCTCTTTGATCTCTACAAACAATTTCCGCATCAACATGGTGCCAATGGAGGGGAGAGTTCCAATAATGACGCTGCCACTGGGGTCGCGATGATCTGCGCGGATGTGATGCTCTAAAGCTTGTGCCCGTTCCAATAAGTCTTTGACCTCAACAAAGAGTTTGGCGCCAACTTCGGACAGTTCAACCCCACGCCCCGTTCTGATAAAAAGCCGTGCGCTGCATTCACGTTCTAAGGCATTGATCATTCTGCTCAAAAATGATTGGTTGCTGTTTAAAAAAACGGCAGCACGCGTTAAGCTTCCAAGCTCAGCAATTGCAACAAAAGATCGCCATTTTTGGAGGTCCGATGTGATGTCAAGCTGATAGCTGGTGGCTCGATGTTGGTTCATCATTGAATTATCCTAGCGATTGGCCAAAGTGCTCACAGCAAAAACACTGATTTAAGCAGGGTATGTTCTAGGCTCATAAGATTCAAACTGCATAACTGACTTGACAACAATTAGCATATCTCCTTAGCCTAGAGATCCATAGACTCTGTTCACGAATGACAACAACTTTTTTTGAGAACGAATGATGAATGACCTGACTCAACTGCAATATCAACTTGAAGATTACGTGGCCATCTTGACCATGGATGCGCCGCCCGTTAATGCGCTGACCCGAACCCTGAATGATGAATTAACTGCAGCCTTGGACAGAATCTCGGAGATAGACGAGGTACGAGCTGTCATTTTGACGGGTGCAGGCAAGGTTTTTTGTGCCGGCGCTGATTTGAAAGGCCGTGCATCAGTCATCAAAGGCCCTGGTGATTTGCCAGCCCATTCTCGCCGAACCCGCGAATGCTTTCACGCCATTCGCGAATGTGCCAAACCGGTTATTTGTGCCATCAATGGCGCAGCTTTGGGATCTGGTTTGGCAATGGCCGCATCCAGTGATATTTTGGTTGCTTCAGAAAAAGCCAGCTTGGGTCTGCCAGAGGTGGATGTCGGCCTATTGGGGGGGTGCAGCCACGCCATGCGCCTGTTCAGTCACTCCAGATTGCGTCGCATGGCTTTGACAGGGATGCGTGTCAATGGGGCAGAGTTATACCGATTGGGGGTGGTGGAAGCCTGTGTTGAACACGAACAATTGATGCCAACTGCGCTCGAAATTGCGCGCAGCATCGCCTCCAAGAGCCCTGTCTCGACACGCATGGGCAAACACACCTTGAACGTCATTGAAAGCATGTCTTTGCGGGATGGTTATCGGTATGAACAAGATATGACCGCCCAAATCGGTAAAACAGAGGATGCCAAAGAAGCCCAAAAAGCCTTTGCCGAAAAGCGCCCCGCGGTCTTTGTTGGCCGATAAGTTCAAAGTTCAAGTGTCTCTTGTGCGATAACATTTTTTTCTAAAGTTGGTTTAATTCAACTTGACTAGAAATTTCGTGCGTTAAACAAAGGATTTGAATGTTTGCAGATTTATCCCCTAAATCAAAAGACTTGGTTGATCGACTGAAGGTGTTTTTTGACACCTACATCTACCCGAACGAGGAAAGACATCACCACGACATGGCGGAGATGCGGCGTGAGGGCAACCCTTGGCGCCCCGTCCCTTTGGTGGAAGAACTCAAAGTGATTGCAAAATCACAAGGCCTGTGGAACATGTTCTTGCCGCATCCTTATGAAGGGCAAGGCGGTATTTCCAATCTTGACTACGCTCCCCTGTGTGAAATCATGGGCCGTGTTTCTTGGTCTGGCGAAGTTTTCAATTGCTCTGCGCCCGATACTGGCAACATGGAAACCATTGAGCGTTACGGCACAGCCGAGCAAAAGAAGGCCTGGTTAGAACCACTGCTTGATGGCAAGATTCGTTCTGCGTTCTTAATGACAGAACCTGCTGTGGCCTCTTCTGATGCCACCAATATTCAGTGTTCTATTCGTCGCGAAGGCGACGAATATGTCATCAATGGTCGCAAGTGGTACTCCTCTGGCGCAGGCAGCTCAAGTTGCAAAATTTTCATCGTCATGGGCAAAACAGATGTGACAGCTGCAAGACATGCTCAGCAGTCCATGGTGCTTGTACCTCGCGATACGCCTGGTGTCACTGTCGTTCGACCCTTGTCCGTCTTAGGTTACGACGACGCTCCGCACGGGCACATGGAAGTCCTGTTGGAAAATGTTCGCGTTCCTGTTTCCAACGTCTTGTTGGGCGAAGGTCGTGGTTTCGAAATTGCGCAAGGGCGCTTAGGCCCTGGACGCATTCACCATTGCATGCGCTCCATTGGGGCAGCAGAGCGTGCGCTGGAAATGATGTGCGACCGATTGCAAAGTCGCGTTGCTTTCGGCAAGCCACTCTCGGAGCAGTCCGTTTGGCACGAGCGCATTGCAGAGTCGCGTTGCATGATTGACCAAGCGCGTCTTTTGACTTTCAACGCAGCCTGGAAAATGGACACTGTTGGCAACAAAGATGCCAGAGCCGAGATCGCCATGATCAAGGTGGTTGCGCCCAACGTTTCATGCAAGGTGGTTGATTGGGCTATTCAAGCTTTTGGTGCAGCGGGTGTGAGTCAAGATTTCTGGCTTGCTGAGGCCTATGCGCACCAGCGTACGGTTCGCTTGGTGGACGGTCCTGATGAAGTTCACCGAAATGCCATTGCCAAGTTGGAGTTGGCAAAGAGAGCCAAGCTATCTTTGGCCAAGGCGGCCTAAGCTCATACATTCGAAACGTTCACGTTCAGCCTATCGAACTGAACGTGTTCGAGCCTACTAGTAGTAGAGCCCCGCGGGGTTGGTCGTCAGTATCTTTTGAACGGCCAACTCATCGCTGGCCCATTGCTTTAAAAGATCCAGTAAATCAGGGGTGTTGGGTGTCGGTTCAACGCGCAGGTGGGGCCAATCGCTGCCCCACACCAATCGATCTGAATTTTGTTTGATCATGGCTTCCATAAAAGGTTTGCCAATGTCCCAGTCCGGTTCGTTGAGCAGGTTTCGATAGGCGCAAAGCTTGATCCAAACATGCCCAGTATCGAGCAGGCGCAATAGCTTTTGAAAGCCCGGGTCGTTGATGCCCTTTTGGGGATCAAATCCGCCCATGTGATCAATCACAATGGGAACGGGCGAGGACATCAGTAGTTTGTCGATATCTTGTAGGGCGACACAATCAGTCCAAACTTCAGCATGTAAGTTGGCATTGGCCAAAGTCGTTTTTAGACTTTCAAAGTCATACATGCTGGCGCTGCCCACAAAGTTAGTGTTAGCGCCGCTTCGGTGACTAAAGCGAGCAGCGCGAATGCCTTGATCACGCAAAGCCTTGAAATTTAAAGCGTTAGCAGCATTGGCCACAATGACGCCCCTGAAACGTTGATTGTTTTGAAGCGTCTCAAAAAGTAAGCGGTAGTCATCGCCATAAGCACTCGGGTGAACCAGCACGCCATGCTCGATACCCATTTGATCAAGCAGCATCAAATACTGCTGCACCAAGGCCTCGGGCGGCGTGTAGGTGCGGTTTGCTGCTAAAGGGTATTGGGCGTAAGGACCAAAGACATGGGCATGGCAGTCCCATGAGCCCTTAGGTGATGGGGTGCTCATTGATTTTTCAAATGTTGGGGCAGTGGGAACTCGCCGCTGACACCCTCTGGAAAAGGGATTTCATGGCAATTCAGTGTCATGGCCACCATGGTGTAGTAGCCAACCAGTGCAGTCAGTTCCACGATGGTTTTGGCACCAAAACAAGACAGAGCAGCTTGATAGGTTGGATCTGACACAGAATTGTTCTGGTTGAGTTCAACACAGAATTGCCATATCAATTGATCGTCTGTCGATAAATTCAAGGGTTGAGTTTGATTCAGCAATGCCTCAATGATGTCGGGCTCAATGCCTGCCTTGATGGCCTCTAGTTTGTGGGCATACCACTCAAATGGAGATTGACAGGCTCTGCCTGTGATCAGAATGGCCAATTCAGATTGACGTGATGTCAAGGATGTTTTGTACCTTAAGAGGGCGCCAAGCGCTTGCCACTTGTCTGCCAATTCTGCGTTGTAAATGGCTGCTCGCAAAGGCCCCTGTATTTTCCCTCGGGGGCCAGAGACAATTTTGTCGTAGACGGTTCTTTGTTCTACGTCCATAGACTCTGGGGTGGGTAATGGAATTCTTGACATATTTATATGGGAGTGAGGGGCAGTTAACTGACGTTAACCATCAAGCGGTTGAGTCGTTTGAAAAGAAGGCCTGAGACAGAGCTGTTTGTACCATCGCCCTAATTCAACATACTTAGACTGCCATTGAAGTGATTCAAATCGGTAGTCGGCATATCCAAGTGCGCAGCCCAAGGTCAAGGTCCCAATGTTGATTGACGACTGAGAGAGTTCATTGAGTTCGGCAGTCAGCAACTGCAAACTGGCATGAAATTTAAGTTCAAAGGCGTCCATCAGCGCAGTCAGCGGTTGTTCGCGTTCTCTTTCATTGCGCCACAGAATAAGTGCGTCGAGCAAGCCATCGCCCAAGGCATGCCAACGCAAGGCCTGCCATTTTTCAGCTCCGTTTTTAGGAAATAAGGAACCATGACCTAGATCGTTGAGGTACTCACAAATCACCACAGAATCAAAAAGGTGAATGCCGTCGGCTGTGGTCAGCGTGGGTATTTTGGAGAGAGGATTGTCTTGCATGATCTGTGCATTGGGCTTCAACATAGCTGCAACAGACCTGACGTTTTCGACTTGATCATTCAATTTCAGTTCGTGCAAGCAAATCATGACTTTTCGCACATAGGGTGATTTGGGTGACCAATGAAGTTTCATCTTTGACATTGTTAAATCACTCCTTTTTCTTTGAGCTCTTTGATTCTGGAATTGTCATAGCCGAGCTCTTGAAGAATAGCATTGCTGTGTTGTCCCAGCAATGGCGGCGCTTTGCATTCAGGCAATTGGGCATCACTGAAGCGCATGGGTGTTGCAACTTGCGGTACCAGTACGCCACTAGGGTGCTCGACGTGTCGCAACATTTCTCTGGCTTTAACTTGCGGGTCTTCAAACACATCTGCCACTGAATTGATAGGGCCGCATGGAACACCCGCTTGGTCCAAGGCCTCAATCATTTTGGGGCGTTCCCACTTGATAAATTCTGCCCTTAGCAATTCCATCAGAGCAGGCAAGTTGTTGATCCGTTGTGGGTTGGTCGCAAAACGAGGGTCGCTGGCATAGGTTGTCAAACCCAGTACTTCGCACAATTTGGCAAATTGTCCGTCGTTGCCAACGACCAAAATCACGTCGCCGTCTTTGCAAGAGAATACGTCTTGAGGTTGAATGTTGGGATGAGCATTGCCGTTTCGCTTTGGCACCTTGCCGGACACAAGAAAATTCATGGCTTGATTGGCCAAGGTAGAGACCTGAACATCGAGCATCGCGATGTCAATGTAATCACCTTTGCCGGTTTCATTGCGGCGTGCCAAAGCGGCTAAAACAGAAACGGCTGTGTACATGCCGGTCATTAAATCGACAATGGGCACGCCAACCTTTTGAGGGCCTGCACCAGGTTTGCCATCACGTTCGCCGGTGACACTCATGAGTCCGCCCATGGCTTGAATTAAGAAATCGTAAGCAGGTTGTTCGCGCCTTGGGCCAGTTTGACCAAAGCCAGTGACAGAGCAATAAATGAGTCGAGGGTTGATTTTGCGCAAAGAGACTTCATCCAATCCGAACTTGCTCAAGGTGCCAACTTTGTAATTTTCTAAAATGATGTCCGCCTTCATAGCCAAATCTTTGATGATTTGCTGTCCTTCGGGTTTTTCAATGCTCACTGTGATGGAGCGTTTCCCTCGATTGACTGCCAGAAAATAGCCAGCCTCTGAGGTGTTTTGATTGTCTTTGTCTTTTAGATAAGGCGGGCCCCAGTGACGTGTGTCATCGCCCACGCCGGGTCGCTCGACTTTGATGACCTCGGCGCCCAGATCGGCAAAAATTTGACCTGCCCAAGGGGCGGCCAAAATCCGACTCAGGTCCAAAACTTTGATATGAGAAAGAGGGCCGCCATTCATACATTAAATCCTTGCAAAACTTCCCCTATTTTGGCCCCATTTAAGTTCAGGCTTTAACCTGAGAAATGCAACTCAGTCATGTAAGTTTGCGCATATCGCAAGGGCACAAGACTTTCTAAAATTCGCCATGGTCAATTTGTCACATCAATATCCAGACCAACAAATGGTGCAAACACCTGATGCAAGCCTTCAGGTTTTCATTCGTGGGCAAGGCCCTTTTGTCATTGTCTTGCCGTCGCTAGGTCGTGGTGTGGAAGATATGCTTGAATTCTCGAGCCTGTTGGCTGCTGAGGGCTTTCGAGTGTGTCTGCTCAATCCACGGGGAATAGGTGCCAGTGAGGGCGATCTAGAATCTTTGAGCCTGAATCATTTGGCAGACGATGTGGCGCATGTGATTGAAAAATTGTCGCCATCGCAGGCTCATGTTGCAGGCCATGCATTTGGCAATTGGGTTGCAAGAAACTTAGCAACACGGCGTCCAGATTTGGTCAAAAGTGTTGCTCTGGTTGGCGCTGCACACAAACATTTTCCCCTTGAATTGAAGCATCAGATTGACATCTGCATGGACCCTACGCTCAGTGCTGACATCAGAATTCAAGCTCTCAAAGCAGCTTTTTTTGCAAGTGGCAACGATCCAACCAACTGGCTTGAAGGTTGGCACCCCGAAGTTGCTATCGCTCAACGCCGAGCGTCAGCGGCTTGTCCGAAAGCCGAATGGTGGCATGCAGGCAATGTCCCCTTGTTAGATTTACAGGGTGAAGAAGATCCCTTTGCGCCATGGGCGACAGCCTATGAACTACAAGACGAATTAGGCAAAGATCGGGTGAGTGTTCGTCGAATACCCAACGCGAGTCATGCCTTAATTCCCGAAAACCCAATGGAGGTCAGTCGAATGCTGGCCGAATTTTTTAAGCAATGAAATTTTTCTAGGAGTAATCTGATGGCTATATTTTCGAATTCAAAAAAAGCGTTGCTTGGTATTTTGCTCGTGACATTGATGTCAAGTCTTCATGCTTATCCAACCAAACCAATCAAACTTGTTGTGCCGTATCCAGCGGGGGGTGCCGCCGATGTGATGGCCAGAGGATTGGCCTTAAAAATGTCAACTGAGTTGGGTCAACCGGTAGTGATTGACAACAGGGGTGGTGCAAGTGGTTCTACCGCCAGTGAGATGGTGGCAAAGTCTAATCCGGATGGGTACACCCTTTTATTTGGAGCGATGCAAACTCACGCTATCAATCCAGCGCTTTACGACAAATTGCGTTACGACCCCATCAAAGATTTTGCACCCATCAGTTTGACGCACATTAACCCCAGAGTTTTGGTGGTGAGCTCTTCATTGCAAATTAATTCGGTTGCTGAACTTGTCGCTCTTGCAAAGAAAAAAGCGGATAGCGTTAGCTTTGGCTCTGCAGGCAATGGCAGCGCAAGTCATTTGGCAGGGGTCTTGTTCGGAAATCTGACAGGGGCTGATTTGTTGCACGTCCCCTACAAAGGTAGTGCACCACTTGTTACTGATTTGCTCAGTGGTCGCGTCAGTATTTCTTTCGACTCATACACCGTCTACGCCAGCCACATTAAATCTGGCAAGGTGAAGGCATTGGCTGTCACTTCAAAAGAACGTATGCAAGTTTTGCCGGATGTGCCTACGTTGAACGAAAGCGGCCTCAAAGGCTATGAGATATTGAATTGGTTGGGATTGATGGCGCCTGCTGGTACGCCTGATGCGGTGATCAAATCTTTGAACAGAGTGGCTGTTCAATCGATGAAGTCTCCAGATCTTCGTCAGCAGTTGCTGGACGTTGGCGTTGAACCCACATTCAGCACGCCAAGCCAATTTGCAGATTTGATACGGACAGATGGCGTCAAATGGTCCGAAATTGTTAAAAAATCAGGCGCAACCATCGACTAAAACTTGTGCGGCTAGTGAGCCAGCTTTAAACCACTGGTGAATTTTCGTGGGGTATCTGTCAGTGGATCTAGAAAAGCAATTGTTTTGGCGAGCAGTTGCAATGGCTGGTCTAACGGGTCTTTCTCACTGGCCAGGTATTTCACGTGCGGGTAAAACCGATCCCCCTGTATGGGCAAGCCCAATGCATTCATGTGAACCCGCAATTGATGACGTTGGCCAGTGACGGGCTTCAAGATATACCTGGCCAATGTCTGCGATGCAAGACGCTCAACGCAGTCAATCCAAGTTTCGCTGTTGCTTTGATCAGTTGTTGCGCATTCCCTTGCTGTCAACTCACGCATTTTAAAAAACTGCGCATCTTTCACCATCATGCTTTGGTAAGTGATTGGGAATAATGGATTCAGAGGGGAAGACTCTGGAATACCTGCGATCGCTTCATAAGTCTTGTGAACTTGCCGCAATCTAAATAGTTCTTGATAAGCATTCCGATCTTTTGCGCGAACACTGAACATCACCAAGCCAGCCGTTTCGCGATCAATTCGATGGATGGGTGAAAGCTCTGGCAAGTTGAATTCCTGCTTCAACTGAATCAACAAACTTTGTTGCACATATTGACCGCCTGGCGTGACAGGCATGAAGTGCGGCTTGTCTGCAACGATCAGGAGCTCATCTTGAAAAATGATCTGTGCTTTGAAGGGCAGTGTCGGTTCATCAGCGACATGCCTAAAGTAGTGCAAATGTGTCTCACGTAAAACGCTTTGATTGGGTGCTATGCTGATTCCCTTTGCATTGAAGATGCCTACCTCGAGAAATCTCTGAAGCCAGACCTCGCGTTGAATGCTTGGAAATCGTTGCACCAAAAACTCAATGGCCGACAGATGCGTGTTGGCGGGAACGCCCACCTTGCTGGGGCTCACACCATGGCGAAGCAAATTAGACGCGTTGAAAGACGACATCCCACACACCATGCCCCAATTTCAAGCCGCGGTTTTCAAATTTGGTGAGAGGGCGGTAGTCTGGCTTTTGGGCGTAGCCGCCATGAGAGACATCCGCTGTGTTTTTCAACAGAGGTTCTGCACTCAGCACTTCCAAAATTTGAACTGCATAAGGCTCCCAATCGGTGGCGCAATGGATGTACGCCCCAGGCTTTAGTCGGGCCGCCAGTTTGGCGATCAATGGGGCTTGGATGAGTCGACGTTTGTTGTGGCGCGACTTGTGCCAAGGGTCAGGAAAGAAAATGTGCGCACCGTCTATTGAACACATAGGCAGCATGTGATCAATGACTTCTACCGCATCGTGTTGCAAGATGCGTATATTGTGAATGTCTTGTTCGCCAATGCGCTTTAGCAAAGCGCCCACGCCGGGTTCGTGCACTTCGCAGCACAAGAAGTAATCCTGGGGTCGAACTTTGGCAATGTGTGCAGTGGCTTCGCCCATGCCAAAACCAATTTCTAAGATAACCGGGCATGTGCCTGCAACTTGGCCTTTGAAGCCAAATGCTTTGGCCATGTTCAGTGGCTCGGGTGCGTAGTTGAGTAAAAACTGCGGACCCCAAACTTCAAAGGCTTTGGCTTGCCCCGTCGTTGTGCGGCCAGCGCGTTTGACAAAACTTTTGATGTTCTTGGGAAACGCCACACTGGCTGGTGCTTGGTTTTGGATTTCGGAGGTCATGCCTCGATTTTAGTGGGTTGGCGATGGGCCCAGGCTTCGGTCCAATTGACAAGGGCTGAGGGCAGTTGTTCTAAAGAACTCAACGCGCCAGGCTTGGCGTCAAGACCCAGCTTCAATGCGGCGGAAATCAGAGATTGGCAAATGGCCGCATCGGAACTGAGGTTCAGTGCCTTGGCGCCGTTTTGTTTAGAGAGTTTTTCGCCATTGGCACCCAATACCAAAGCAGTATGCAAATAATGTGGTGCGGGTAAGCCTAGAGCCTCCTGCAGCAGTATTTGCCTGGCCGTGTTGTCGCTTAAGTCTTCCCCTCTAACCACATGCGTGATGCCTTGCTTGGCATCATCTATCACGACGGCCAACTGATAAGCCCACAGGCCATCGGCGCGCTTTAAAACAAAGTCGCCCACCTCTTCTAAAACGTTTTGTGATTGTGGGCCAAGCCGTCTATCAGTCCAATGCACCACTGGGCTGGCGCGCAACTCAGACCATTTGTGCACATTGAATCGCCATGCTCTGGCCTGCTTGCCCTGCAAACCTTCGCGGCAAGTCCCTGGGTAAACGGCTGCTTTGTTTCGGCTTAAATCCAATCCCAGCAAAGCTTGGTTTTCTTCGATCTCTTTGCGCGTGCAGCCGCAGGGGTAAACCAAGTCTTTCGCCAACAAATTTTCCAGGGCTTGCTGGTAATGAGTGCCGCGCTGCGATTGATAGATCACATTGCCATCCCAATGCAGACCGCATTGCTGAAGTTGCTTGAGGATAACTTTATCAGCACCCTCTATACAACGCGGACCATCGACATCCTCCATGCGAACCAACCACTCGCCATGGTTCGCGCGGGCATCGAGGTAGCTGGCCAAAGCCGCTACCAAAGAGCCAGCATGCAAGTCACCGGTGGGAGAGGGCGCGAATCTGCCGCGATACATTCAAACTTAAAGAGCTGCGAGCGCCAATTCCAGACCGGAAATGAAGGCGTCTTCTACGCGGTGGCCCAAGCACCAATCGCCACACAAGCCAATGCCTTGTTTTTTGCTCAGTATGTGTGAGGCACCCAAGGGTTGCAAAGTTTTGGCGTAGCGCCAACGATGCACTTGTGCGTGAGCAGGGGTGGCACGAATTCCCGTGATTTCAGAAAAAGCTTTGAGCAATTTGGCTTGAGCGCGCTCGGGTGAATCTTCCAAATGTTCTTGTGACCAAGCTGCACTGGCTTGCACAGTCCAGCGTTCAACATGGCCACGCCCTGGCTTGGACGATTCGCGCGCTAACCAAGCCACGCGGTGGTGCACACTTCGTGCAGCGTTCCATTGGGGGCCCAAAGTAATGAGACCAGGTTGTGCTGCGTTGGGGAAGGCCACCATGAGTGTCCAGCAAGGTGCTACTTGTACCTTGCTGAGCGCAGCAGCATTTTCTAATTTGATGTTGGAATTGCGCAGCAAGTCGATGGCTTGAACTGAAGGGATGGCTAACAGCACTTGGTCAAAACCGCTGAACACCGATTGCGCACCTTCGGGCTCTTCGCTGTGCAGTTGCCAGAGCGTTGGGTGCAGCGTGTCGCGTTCAATCTTGTACACCTTCGATTCAAAATGAATGCTGTCGCTTTGTATCAAGGGTTGTGACCATGCTTTCACCAAAGCGTTCATGCCTGGCGAGGCCACCCAATGCTTATCTTCCGTATGACGAGCTGCTTCTAAGACGCGCCCCATGGCATCTAGCACGCGCACTGCATTGGCACTCCAGGGTTTGCAAATGTTGGGGGTGGTGGCCAATGCTTGCGCAAATCGGGCGTCGCGCACCGTGAAGTACTGTGCGCCATGGTCAAAGGTACCAAATGCGGAGGTGCGAGTTGACATGCGGCCGCTGGCACCTCTGCTTTTTTCAAAGACAGTGACGCGATGGCCAGCTTGCATCAGGGTTCTGGCGCAAGCAATGCCCGCCATGCCAGCACCGATGATGGCGAAATTTTGAACAGGTTTTGTTGTTGTGTTGGTTTGGTTCATGGGGCTACTCTACACGCGATGGTGGGGTTGGAGCAATGCTTCTTGTGTTCGCGATTGTTTTAACTGAGACAGCCACCAACTTAATGCATGGCCCACACTTTGGCCATGGGGATTACGCCATGCATATTCAACTTGGCTGATGCGTTGTACCCGACTGACTTTTTTGGCCACCAATCTGCCGCTGTCTAGGTAGGGCTGAGCCAAGCTTTCCGGCAAAAATCCCCCCCCCAGACCTCTCAATTGAGCCTCCAATTTGCTGGGCATGTCGGGTACGGTGAAAACGTCTTGCCCACCCAGCAGACCAATGGTGAGGCCTTCGCCGCGCGGCACTGAGTCGGCTACTGCCACTGCGCGGTATTTTTGTAGGACAGCATCGCTTAGGGGCTCAGGTGCATTGGCCAAAGGGTGATGAGGCGCTACGGCATAAACAAAACTGACTTGCCCCAGCGTTTCGTGCAACAACTCTGCGTGGCTTGATGGCAAAACAAATACACCAATCGCCAAGTCGGCTTGACCTGACTTCAACGCGGCCAAGGTGCCGGACAGGGTTTCATAGCGTATGCGCAAGCGGGTGGGTGGGTTGAGCGCCAAGAAGCCTTCGCAGAGTTCCATCACCACCGATCGGGCAATGATGCTGTCTACGGCTACCGTTAAGACAGACTCCCACCCGGTGGCAACGCGCTTCACTCGATTGGCCAAGGCGTCCACGTCTTGCAGCAAGCGTTTGGCCTCTCGAAGCAGTTCTTTACCGGCCTCGGTGGGTTTGGCTTGTCGACTGCTGCGATCAAACAGCAAAACGTCGAGGGCGTCTTCAATTTGCCGAATTCTGTAGGTGAGTGCACTAGGGACCAGGCCGCGTTGCCTGGCTGCAGCGGCAAAACTGCCTGTTTCTTCGATGGCCAACAACATGCTTAGCGCATCGGGTGTTAGGAGGTCACTGGGAGAGGCGGACATGTTTATTGTTCAAATAAATTGAATGATAACGACAAATAAAGTTCAACCTGTTGAAACTATTGCAATTTAAAGTAGCCAAATTGTGTTTTTTTGATAAAGAGGTATTTGTGATTCAAATCCGCCGTTCCGCTGAACGTGGCTATGCCGACCACGGCTGGCTCAAGTCCTTTCACAGCTTTTCGTTTGCTGGTTATTACGACCCCAATTTCATGGGTTGGGGCAATTTGCGCGTCATCAACGAAGACCGCATTGCGCCTGGTACCGGTTTTGGCACCCATGGCCACAAGGACATGGAAATCATCAGCTATGTGTTGTCGGGCAATTTGGCGCACAAAGACAGCATGGGCAATGTCAAAGGTATTCCACCGGGGGTTATCCAGCGGATGAGCGCTGGCAAAGGTGTGATGCACAGTGAGTTCAACCATGCCGAAGGACAGAACACACATTTCTTTCAAATTTGGATTGAGCCCAATGTGATAGGCATCGCCCCCAGTTATGAGCAAAAGACGGTGCCAGCGGCCACCAAACGCGGAGCCTTGAAAGTGGTGGCATCGCCCCAAGGTGAAGGTGATGCCGTGCAAATTTCTGCAGACGCCACTTTGTATGCGGGTTTGTTGGATGGCTCAGAGCAAGCTGCCTTGCCATTGAACCCTGCACGCAAAGCCTACGTGCACCTCATTCGCGGCGAATTGCAGGTGAACGGACATGCTTTGAAAGGCGGCGATGCAGCCCTCATTCAAGCTGAATCGAATCTTGAACTGACTCATGGCGTCGATGCCGAGGTCTTGGGTTTTGACTTGGCTTCTCAATGATTGAGAAGCTGTAATTTTTTATTTCTTTAGGAGCTCTCTCATGGCTAAAACAGTCGTTATTTATCACTCAGGTTATGGTCATACACAGCGCGTGGCGCAATTTGTGGCTCAAGGCGCCAACGCCGCTTTGATTGCAATCGATGCAGACGGCAACATCACCGATGCCGACTGGGCTGCTTTGGACGCCGCTGACGCCATCATCTTTGGCTCACCCACCTACATGGGCATGGCTTCTTGGCAGTTCAAGAAATTTGCCGATGCCTCTTCTAAGCGTTGGTTCACCAGTGCGTGGAAAGACAAAGTGGCCGGCGGTTTCACCATTTCTGCCAGCCCCAGTGGCGACAAGCTGTCTACGCTTCAGTACTTCATCACCTTGGCCATGCAACAAGCCATGGTGTGGGTGGGTCAGCCTGCCATGAACGATGGCACGACCAACCGCATTGGCTCTAACTCTGGCTTGATGGCCCAAGTGGGTCCCACTAGCCCTGCAGAAGACATTCCACAAGGCGACTTGGACACAGCCAAAGCTTACGGTGCGCGTGTGGCAGCGATGGCCGCTAAACTGCGCGCTTGATAGACAGAAGCCCTTCTCAGGGCTTCACTGTTTCTAGAGAGACATCGACGGCGCGGCGTTCGTCAAACACAAAACAACCGCCGTCGTAGTGCGAGCCATCGGTCTCTTCAAAGTATTTCAAGATGCCACCCTCTAACTGGTAAGTGTGGGGTAGGCCGTTTTGTTGCATGAAGATGGCGGCTTTTTCACAGCGAATGCCGCCAGTGCAAAAGCTGATGATGGTTTTGTCTTGAAGCTCTTCTTTGTGCGCCCGCAAAGCATCGGGAAACTCTGTGAACTTGGTCAAGTTCCAGTCGATGGCACCCTTGAAAGTGCCTTCGGCCACTTCATAATCGTTGCGCGTGTCTAAAACAACCACGGGACGCCCGTTGTCGTCAAAGCCTTGGTCTAACCAGCGTTTGGCGGTGGCAGGGCTGACAGCTGGCGCACGGCCTTCGGCAGGTCGAATGGTGGGGTGGTTCATGCGAATGATTTCACCCTTTATCTTGACCAGCATTTTTTTAAAAGGCACCGTTTCCGACCAGCTTTCTTTGGGGCGGATGTCTGAAAACCGAGGATCCGTGTGGAGTTCAGCCACAAAACCGCGTACAGCCTCGGCGGAGCCTGCCAAAAATAAATTAATGCCTTCCTCGGCCAGCAAAATCGTGCCTTTCAGGTCGCGCGCTTGGCAGCGTTCTAAGAGCATCGGACGCAGTTCTGCCGTATCGGGCAGCGGCACAAACTTGTAAGAAGAAATATTCAAAATATTGTTCACCCCCGTATTGTAGAAAACATCTGAAGCAGCTTCTACAATGGACCCATGTTTGTTCATTTGCGCCTTCACACCGAGTTTTCCATTGTCGATTCCACCTGCCGCATCGACGATGTGGTGCAGGCGGCGGCAGACGACCAGCAACCTGCTTTGGCCATCACCGACCTGAGCAATTTGTTTGGCGCCATCAAGTTTTACAAAGCTGCGCGCGGCAAGGGCGTTCAACCCATTTTGGGCGCAGAGATTTTTTTAGAAGGTTTGGGCGCCGATCCGCTGGCTTTGTCGCGGGTCATGGTGCTGGTGCAAAGTTCGCAAGGCTATTTGAACCTCTCCGAATTGCTGGCCCGCGCTTGGACGCAAAACATGCTGAAGACCAACGCCGTGGTCAAGCTGTCATGGCTTCAAGAATTGTCTGAAGGTTTGATTTTGTTGTCGGGCGCGCAAGCTGGCCCTGTGGGTCAGGCCTTGGTGCAAGGTGATGCATCACGTGCGGCCGAAATTGCTTTGCAGTTGGCGTCTGTTTTTACGCACCGTTTCTATTTGGAAATTCAACGCGCAGGTCGTCCGGAGGACAACGCCCACGTGGTGGCTGCCGTCAAGCTGGCTTCGCGCTTGAGCTTGCCAGTGGTGGCCACGCATCCAGTTCAGTTTTTGAAACAAGACGATTACGAATCGCACGAAGCACGCGTGTGCATTTCCGAAGGCGAAATTTTGGGCAACCAACGTCGTGTTCGAAAGTTCACTGGCGATCAATACTTCAAGACGGTCGCTGAAATGCAGGCACTGTTTGCCGATGTGCCCAGTGCCTTGGCCAACTCCGTCGAAATTGCCAAGCGCTGCAACCTGTCTTTGGTTTTGGGCAAACCGCAATTGCCCAACTACCCCACGCCCCTGACCGATGGTAAGCCCATGCCCATCGCAGATTATTTTCGTTTGTTGTCGGTCGAGGGTTTGGAAGAGCGCTTGGTGCACTTGTACCCCGATGCCGCCAAGCGCGAAATCGAGCGCCCACGCTATGCCGAGCGTTTGGAATT
>SXGQ01832534.1_pt1 | contig 29398 bp, 26 predicted proteins | sample 3178371 | NCBI WGS metagenome assembly SXGQ01 (sample SAMN11356859, study PRJNA531348) | freshwater metagenome | isolation source: freshwater sample F1-20 | place: China: Fuxian Lake, Yuxi | collected 2017-12-25 | reverse complement strand
GGGGGCATGCGCCACACTGAAGGCGTGAATTTTTGTGTCTTGACTGTCATACACCAGCGTGGTTTCGAATGCTTGGGTTTTGAACGAAACGGCTTTTGCGCCAAATCCACTGCTTGGAACAATGGCCTCGCCATGGTGCGCCACCCGATATCCGCGGTCTAGGCTATAGGCTTGCATGAAACCGTTGACCACGGTTTCTACACCTTCAGGGCCATGAACCGGAACGGGCTGTGCGTTTGAATTGGACACCCAACGCTGCAGCAGCAGTTCGCCCAAGCCATCTATGTGGTCTGAGTGAAAGTGCGTCAGGAAAATGCCCTGGATCAGGCCCGCATTGAATCCCAATTTATTGATATTGCGAGCGCTGGTATTGCCAGTGTCAAATACAAAAATTTGTTGGCCCGCAATGACCAAGGTGCAAGGCCCGCCGCGCTTGTCGTCAGGCATGGGAGAACCTGCACCGCACACGGCAATGTGCAATCCATCAGGTAAATCTTTGAGGGGATCGCTGCCCATGCGCTGCGCTGTGATGCGCTTGGCCACGGCCAAACTCAGAGTTTCTCGAAACGCATACAGACTGCCTGCAAGCAGTGCTATGACAATAAAGGCTGAGCCCAGTTTTCCAATTCGCATTTTTAAACTCCAAAAATTCTGGCCATTCGTACGCCAAAGCCTTGAATCCAAGGTGACGTGTATCGCAACTTGGGCCGACTGGCCTCGCAAGCTTTGATGATCTGCTTTACGATGCCGTTGGTACTTTTAGCTTCTAAAAGTTTAAACGTAGCGCGCTCTTGTTTTTTCATCTTTACAACTTGGTGTGTAAAGTAGGAGGACGATCCCATCCACGCATATTTGCTGTCGGTCATGGCTTGGTTAAATCCAGTGTGAATGGCACCGGGCTCAATGAGTGCAATATGGATATTTTTTTTGAGTTGATCCATTTCGGCGCGCAGGCCGGCCCCCGCAGCTGAAAGGGCAAATTTGCTCATGCTGTAGGGCATGAGAAAGGGCATGGGAACTCTGCCAGCGATGGAACTCACCAGCAAGACAGTTCCTTTTTCGCGTTGAATCATGCCGCGCAATGCAAGTTGAGTCAGCTCCAGTGTGCAAAACAAATTGACCTCAAATATTTTCCGAACACGTTGCATGTCAACCTCTGCCAAAGAGCCCGATTCACCCATGCCTGCGTTGTTCACCAGAACATCAATGGCAAAGGGCTCGATGAGCTTTCTGTCAGCTTCTAGGGTGATGTCAAGCTTGAAAACCTCGAGCTGAATGCCCTTGTTTTGAGACTCTTGGGCAAGTGCTTCTGCTTGAGCTTGAGTTTGGGTGGTGGCCAACACGCGGTGCCCTCTTGCGGCCAAGGCAAATGCCGAGTCCTTGCCAATGCCAGAGCCAGCACCTGTGATCAATATGGTTTTAGTCATGAAAGTGGGTTGCTTAATTCAACCTAAGTGAGGGGACGTAAATTCGGGCCAGGCGGTCCATGGAAGACCAGTAAAAATCTTGGTGCCAGCCCACACTGGGAAACACCACGCCTTGCATGTGCCCACCCGTTTGCACACGCGCTTTTTCTTCACCTGTTTCAATGTCCAATACAATAACCTGCTCGTTAAAGCGGCTGTAGTCATTGACGCACACTTCACCTGTTTTGGCAAACAGCAGCATGTGACTGGCAGCGCCAAATTGAGCGTGATGCCAAAGTGGTGTCAATTCAACATCGTGCGCATTGCCATTGGGAGTGGCATCTATTCTCCAGGCCCGCAAATGTCGATTGGCAGAGTCATAACCCACCACAATGCGGCGCTTTAAATCGATCAAAGGTGGATTGGTGATGCTGCCATACGGCAGGCCACTGACCTCCCAGCTTTGATGCGATTGCGCATTGTGCAGTGATACGCGAATGAGCCGGTTGGCAGCTGGATGACTGCCTGCACCTAGCATGCTGACCAAGTAGTTGTGCTTGCCGTTGTCCATGAACCAGCCGTGTTCGCCATCAATGACCATGTCCCAGCCATAGCTTTGCGGTGCATCTTGAAGGTAATCAAACTCCCAATCAGGATCGCGTTTCAATTGCTGTGAAGCTGCATGCCAGTGGTATCTGAAAACGCGGCTGACGCCCACTACATACACCGTATTGCCATGGGCACTGAGGCGCGCAATGGAAGCTTCGGGGCACACCACATCGCTGCTGGCCACTCGCAAGCTTTCGGGGTGCAGGGTGGTGAGTTGCGCGGGGGTGGTGGCCGACAGATTTTTGGTCACAATCAAACCATTGTCCAGTACCACAAAGCTGTTGTAGGGCTCTTGAAGGGGCAATAAATACGAAGCCACTGGTTGGCAATGCCGGTTGAGTTTGTGTGCATATCGCCCGTAAACCACAATGATGTGACCATTGGCATGAACCGCCATGCCGCCTGGCCACATGGGGCCGCCCTCAAGCCTTGGGGAGCTTTCGAGTGTTTCTAATGTGAAGGGGTCAATGCGAGAAACCTGCGCCGTGGTGGCCAGTCCCAGCTGGGCTCGAATGGCAGAGTGAGTTAGCAAAAACACTTCGCCCGGCGCACCCAATACCGTCATGGTCGACATCCGCGTGCTTCTGGATGTGCATGCCAGTTTCATCCCAGGCTGCAAATTCAAGCATGCCGTGTTGTGAGGTGTTTGAAGTCGAGATGGCCCTGCGTCCTCGCAAGGCCAAGGGCTGTCAAAGTAACCAGATGGCGCCATGGTGATGGAGCTTGCTCAATGAGCAACTTGAGACAGAAGGCGATGTTTGCGCCGATGCCAAAACCAAAACAGTCCCACCACCAAGATGCCCAAAAGCCCGAGCAAATGCATCTGGTGGCGCGGCCAGTAAACGAACACCAAGGAATTGATGATGACCTGTTGAATGGGGTCATAGCCGTCAGGCATCTCTAGCACGCCATTGGCTTTAGCCCATTTGGCATAGTCGGCTTGCATGCGTAAAAACAGATCGGGCAATTCGTGTTGCAGGTCTTGTGTTTCACCAGGATCTTGGACGATGTTGTACAAGTGCCATTGGCCATCACCCACAGGTGCCAAGTTGCTGAGCAATTTGAAATCACCCTTGAACAAAGCTTTGTTGCCAGACAACTCGTAGCCCAATATTTCGTCAGGCCCGCGAACTCTGGTGGCATCGCCAGCAATCACGGGCATGAGGCTGTGACCACTCAAGGGATAGATTGTTTGCCCTTTGTAGACTGTGCCGGGATGTTGCACGCTGGCCAAGTCAAGCAAAGTGGGCACGATGTCATTCACATGCGTGAGGCTGGCATGCACCCGATTGCTGGCAGACTTTGGCATGTTGGGGATGCCCGAAATAATAAGAGGCACCCGAATGCCGCCTTCACCTGCAAAAAACTTGTAGGTGCTCAATGGTGATGAGGCGGCACTTGCCCAGTTTGGGCCAATGACGCTGTAGGCTCCTTTGCTGCCCAATCGATCCAGATCGCGGTTGTAATGTCGATCTAGCCACCAGCGCCCCACCGCCAAGGCATAGGGATCGGAGGCCTCCGCACCATTGTCAGACAAGAACATAAACACTGTTTGGTCGTACTCACCGGTTTCTTTCAAGTGAGCAATGAGCCTGCCAATGTGAAAGTCCATGGCCTCGGCCATGGCCGCATAAACCTCCATGCGACGCGCTTGATAGGCTTTGTCCGTGGCACTCAAAGAATTCCAAGCCACATGCGTTGAAGGCAAGTGGGCCATTTTGGAATTGGCCGGTATCAGCCCTAGGGCAATGGCTTTGTTTCGGCGCTCATTTCGCAAGACATCCCACCCAGCGTCGTAGCGCCCTTTGTATTTGTCGATGAAAGACTGGGGTGCTTGCAGTGGAATGTGATTGGCTTGGAAAGCGATGTAGGCAAAAAAAGGCTTGCCTGATTTGGCGTCGGCTTTGAGGTACTCCAGGGTTTTGTCGATGTAAAACTCTGAGGAGTAAAACTCTTTGGGCATTTTGGCTTCTTGCCCGTTGTCGTACCAATACACCTTGTCTGTGAGGTCTAAGTAAAGCTTGCCTGTTTCCCAGTTGTCTGAGCCGCTGTCGCCCATGACCAAAGACCTGTCAAAGCCTCTGGCTGGCGGTAGGTTGTGCGGTTCTTTGCCCACATGCCATTTGCCAGCTGCATAAGTTCGGTAGCCACTGTCTTGCAGCAAACTGGACACCGTGACCACACGCTGATTGAGCACACTCAGGTATCCAGCCCGACCCACATGCGATTGCGGAATGGCTTCGCGCATATTGCCTACGCCATTCAGGTGGTTGTCAACACCTGTGAGCAACATCGAGCGGGTGGGCGAGCAAGACGCGCTCACATGAAAATTGGAAAAGCGAGTGCCAGATTTGGCCAATAGGTTCAGGTTGGGGGTTTGAATTTCACTGCCAAAAGCCCCCACGTCACTGAAGCCCCAATCGTCGGCCAACATCAAAACGATGTTGGGTCGTTTGGCCCATGCAGGCGTGCTGATGAGAAGCGCAATGCTGGCCAAAATGGCTAGCCAAACTTGAAGGGTACTGCTGGTGGATTTCATGATTCAGTGGGAGAGGCGAGATCAAAGTGATCGTGCAAAGCTTTTTCAATGACCCAGAATCTGTCTTGACCCCAGACGGCAGTGTCTTCAAATTTGAAGGAAGGAACGCCCCACAATCCCAGCGCAAAAAGTGCTTCTCTGTTTTGCTCTGCAACGCCTCGCCAATGTTGCTCATTGCTTTGACTTTTCAGAATGTCTTTGGCAGCCTGCCAATCAAGGCCACAGCGCTCCACAATGATCTGAAGGTGAGCGTCCGTGCCAGCATCCAGGCCTTCCGACCAAACCCCTTGCATGAAGGACAAGACATAGTCTTCTGCCAGGTCGTGCATTTGAGCCAATGGCATCAGCGCCAAACCCCGTTCTGTCGGCTTGCCGATGGGGTCATTGAGTCTGCCAAACGGCACATTTTGAACATAGGCTTCGCGCGCAGCGTCCAAGCTGATGTACTTTCTTTTTTCAGCGGGCACTGGCAAACCGCGCATGACCATGGGTAGCACATACCGCAAGTTGATTTTCACGCCATGCTCTTTGGCCCAAGGAAATAGTTTGGCGCAGCTGATGGCCGAGTATGGGCTTCTCAATGAGAAAAAGAAATCAATGCGGGTACCTTCAGGGACAAGACCCAAGCTTTGATATTGCGGTGTGTAAAAGAGAGGAGGTCGTTCTCCCACTTTGGTCGATGGCGCCTGCTTTGAAAGACCCAAGCCATAGAGCCGAGCTTCCAAATGATGTAGCCGATCAATGCCCCAATACCATTCACCTTCGTAGTAAATCACGCCACTTAAATAGTGTCCCCACTTTTTTCGCAAGCGATGCGAGGTGAGCCATGCCTCTTTGCCGATGTGCGTGGATGCAGATGCTGCACTCGGCGAGATGGGAGGCCATTGAAGTCCATATTGCTTGGCCAAACGCGCGGCATCTTGCTGACTGTAGGCTTTGAGTTTGTCACGCTCGGGCACAGCAGAATCGTCGGGCGGCCCTACCAAGTGTTGTACGACAGAAACTGAGTATTTGCCTTGTAGAAGAGGGATGGCTTGTGCCAACAGTTGGGAGTAGGGGTCTTCGAGCTCATTAAAGAAATGCAAAACGTGAGGACGCTGTTGGGCGCTGCGTTTGATCTCTGATTTTTCACGCAGCGCCAAAAGGCGTTTGCGAGATAAAAGATGTTGGCTGATGACGGGCATCAGCCAACTCTTGAGACTTCGAACGGTCATTGAAGTAAGGCTTGAAACTAAACCACTTTGACCTTAATCAATCAAGACCGAATTACCAAGCCTTGATCAAACGCAGTTGCAGACTTTTGGCGACGATGGCATTGCGGCCACCAAAGTTATCGCTGAATTGCAAATTGAAACCTGCATTTTTGCCGGGAAGTTTGTAAGACACAAAGGGACCATAACCATTGGTTTTATATCGGTTGCCATCAGCTGGCGCACCGGTTCCGGTGTCGTCTGAAATTTGCTGGGTGGTAAACACGTTGAGGCCATACGCCCAGTCGCCGGAAACCTTCACGATACCGCCTTCAGCGTAAAGAAAATTACCACTCTTGTAGTCGGTGTCTTTGTTGGGGGTGTTGATGCCATAAGACACGCGGCCTGCGATGCTGACGCCCGCATCCCAATTGGAGTCTGAGTGTTTGGGATTTAAGTTGTAAGTGACGGCAACGCCGGGTCGCAAGGTGTAGAAGTTGCCAAAGCCAGGGTTGGGGCCGCGACTCTTGTCGTAGGAGCCTGTTGGCACAAACAGCGACACGCCCGCAGCGACCTTCAGGCGATCGGCGTGACGTATCCACACAGTAGACAACTCAGCATCGCCCATGCCCGAGACTTCAAGATTCTGAGGAACACTGGCTGCGTTAACACGTTTTTGAACTTCCGCGTTGGCCATGGCTGTTCCACCATTGAGCTGCGCTACCACGGCGGCAGGCAAAGGCGGCGTAGTGGCTGCAGGCGTTAGGGTGCCAGCAGGTTGCGTAACGATGTAAGTGCGCTTTTGCTGAATAAAAGGCAGGTTGATTGCAAAAACCATATGACCATTGCCATAGGTGCTTTCGGTGAGATAACCACCCACCAGGTTCAATTGTGTTTGGTCTTGGTTGAATGCCAAGCTGCCAGCTGGGAAAACAACTTTGTAGGGCAGTGTGGGGTTCAACTGAATGGGAGTAATAGGGGGTGGTGCCACATCGTTCCCGGAAGCGTCTGCAATTTTATAAATTTGCAACTGGGTGAGACTGACCGTTCCAAAAAAACCGGGTTTGTCTGCACTTGCTGCAATCTCGCCGCCAAAGGCACCAACAGGTGCTTGACGCAATTTAAAACTTTCAGCCGCTTGTGCATTCAAACCACAGGTCAGTAGCGCGACCCACGGCAAGGTCGCAAAAACGAGCTGGCGGGGCGTTGCTTTGTGCAGGGAATCGGTCATGGGTGTCTCCAAAATAGTTATTTGATCAGTACACATGTGTATTGACAATTCACTCTAGCACAGCAAAGATCGATGCATGTCTAGGGTTTTCGCTAGCGACTGTCAAATTAAGGGGCGAACAGACATGCTTCAAAATAGGGCATGACGCGCATGGACACACCAGATCAAAATCAAAAGACCAAATCGATGGCACCAGAGGCCGCTCGGTTATCCCGAGACAATTGGCTAGACGAAGCTTTCAAGGCGGTGGTGGCGGGTGGCTTTGAGAATGTCAAAGTTCTGGCCATTGCAGAAAAGCTGAAGGTCACTCGGGGCAGTTTCTACTGGCACTTTAGCGACCACGCAGACTTGATCAACAGCTTGCTGATGCGTTGGAAATTGTCCCAACTCGAGCTGGATGAAAAATTGAAATCGCACCGCAGCCACAACCCCATTCAAGATTTGGAATTTGTGGTGGACGCGGCTTTCAACCAGGCGGGCTCAGAGCTTGAGAATCTTCGCTTCGAGCAAGCCTTGAGGGCCTTGAGTCATTTGCACGCAGGTGCTGCGCAAATGTTGGTGGAAGTGGACGCTGAGCGCATGAATTTGTTTGAGTCCAAATTTCTGGTGATTGTGAAAGACAAGGCCAAGGCGCGTGATTTGGCTGCGCTGCTTTATTTGGCCATTGTGGGCGGCTACCAAGCCTTGAGTCGGCCAGTGAATCCACCCAACATCAGGGCTTATTTACAAGGCTTGATTTCAAATTATTTGGTTTTGAAACAAGTGACTTGAGCCTGACTTGAGTCAGGCTTGAATTTGACCTGGGTCTTTCAATTTAGTCGTTCTACCGCGGGCATTTTCCATGGCCCGTTCAATGCCCTGTCTTCAGGCCAATACAAACGTGCATTGAGTAAAAACGGTGCGCCCTTTTGAACGGGTAGCCAATTGGCGTGGGCTTCTTTTGAATCGGGTGGCGCAGCTTGTATCCAAATGTCCAATGAGCCATCTGTATTGAACACCAATGGGTCTCTGTCACCCAAGGCAAATCGTTGGATGGGATTGTCGATTAAAAATTCATCTGCACCATACGCTGTGATGGACCAAAATGCTTTGACGGGGGGCAAGGCCTTGGCCGCAAAATGCACGCGATATCGATGCTGCCCATTCAGTGGTTTGCCTTCATGGTCGAGTGCGGTGTTGGGGTAAATGGCGTCTTCTGGCAAGTTGGCCCCAAGCCCCACCATGGCCACTGCAGCTCGCGTGTTGTAGTCGGTGCCATAACGGCCTAAATTCAGGGGAGGTACCGACCAGCTGCCATCGACTGGTTTGTTGTTCAAAGCCTTCATCACGCGCTGGTGGGCTATCCATCGGCCTAAGGCAAAACTCAAATGCTGGTGCCATTGCAGCGCCACTGCTTGGCCAGGCCGAATGTCAATTTGTGCCAGTCTTGCAAGCAAGGGGGCGTCTTCTGGGGCTGGTGGGTTGCTCACCATCAGTTGCATGAGCTGATTGAAAAAATCGAGGGTGCTCATTGCTTTCATTTGTGCAACGGGCGGTAAGGCGGGCGCAGTGCTGGCTTGCCAAGGGGGTGGTGCAAGTTTTTTTGAATCCGAGCCAACTAGAACAGTGTTGGAATTGGGATCCCATTTTGTGAGCTTCAAGCGATTTTGCAATTCATGCACTGTTGCAAAATCGGCGGTGCCATTGGTTTGCGTTCTGCCAATCAACCAAACCATGTCGGTGGGCGATTTGATAAGCGTCATGTCCTTGGGCACGGTGCCTTGCCATTGCGGGCCGACTAGCAAATAAATAGCGCCTTGGTTGCCCGAAGTTCTGCTGCCAGGTGATGCAAACACATGGGTCCATGCATCCATGAAAGGCATTAACTCGTAGCGCTGGTCGTTGGCGGGCATTTCAAACACCCAGGGACCTTCTTTCATGCTGATAAATGCCGTGGTGTAAAGCGTGTCGACATTGGGGCGCACCACATCTTTGAATTGGGCACTTGGAAATTGTCTCACCAAGCGAAGCTGATTTTCAGGGCCGATGTATTTCGCGCTGTGAACGCGCGTGGTCTCCATCATGACCAAGGGGTAGCCATACAAAAAAGACTCAGCGCCCAGCGTGATCTTGTCTTTCAAGACAAACACGATGCCAGCGACCAAGGCCAGCAAAACCAAAACTGCGGTCAGTGCGCGTTTGGCCATTTTCATGGCTGATAGATGGTTCTAAAGCCCAAATGGCTTACCGCCAAATCGTCTTCTTGGGGTTGCCTAGACCCTGCGCGATATCGCATGCAGTAATTGGGGGCGCACAAAAATGAGCCGCCTTTGATCACGCGAGTTTTCGGCTGAGAGTTGGCCTGAAGCGTTTTGAAAATAGGCGGTCGCTGCGCTTCATCAGGATCAAGCCCTTGGCTGTTAGAAACGGCAGGTCTGTCAGCCACAAAGACATCGGCAGTGAGCTCCCACACATTGCCAACCATATCAAACAGGCCATAGGCATTGGGCGCATAGCACCCCACTGGGGCTAAGCCTGCAAAACCATCTTCGGAAGCATTGGCCATGGGAAAAATACCTTGCCAGGTGTTGGCGCTGGCGGGTTGATCGTGTTGGCCAGGCAAGGCCTTGGCACCAGCACGGGCGGCCCATTCCCACTCTGCTTCTGTGGGCAAGCGATGGCCCTTCCATCGGGCATAAGCTTGGGCATCTTCGTAGGTGATGTGCACAGCAGGAAATTGGCCAAAATTGTCAATGCTTGAGTTGGGCCCTGCTGGTTGTTTCCAATTGGCGTCTGGGATGTATTGCCACCATTGGCGCGGATCATCGCCATGCGTGAGCTGGGCGGGCACTTTGAAGACCACAGCGCCAGGCTTGCGCATGTCTTCTGGCAAGTTGGCCATCAACTGAGGGTTGACTGGCCGCTCGGCCACCGTGACATACCCCGTGGCTTTGACGAAGGCTGCAAATTCTGCATTGGTGACTTCTGTGCGGTCCATCCAGAAACCTTTGACCCGCACGTTTCGAACAGGTTTCTCTTCTGGGTAAACACCGTCGCCCATGTCGAAGACGCCTTCAGGAATCCAAACCATGCCGGGTTTAGGCGCGTCTGCAGAAGAGGGCGGTAGCTCGCATTGCAGTTTGGCTGGCAGAGCTTGTTTGACAGTGGGTTCATCTCGTGTGAACCAAAAGACAGTTGCGCCCAAAACCAAAATGGCTGAGCTAGCAATGATCCATGGGCGGGTTGTCATGTTGGAAAAGCAAGCTCAGTTAAGCAAAGCTTCTGCAAATTCACGCGCATCAAATGTTTGAAGGTCATCCAGTTGCTCGCCCACGCCAATGAAGTAAACGGGAATGGCTTTTTCGCGTGCAATGGCGCACAGCACGCCGCCTTTGGCCGTGCCGTCGAGCTTGGTGACAATGAGTCCAGTGAGGCCCAATGCTTCGTCAAAGGCTTTCACTTGCATCAAGGCGTTTTGACCTGTGTTGCCGTCAATGACCAACAAGACTTCGTGGGGGGCCAATGCATCGGCTTTTTGCACCACGCGCTTGATTTTTTTCAACTCCTCCATGAGGTGCAGTTGGGTGGGCAGGCGGCCCGCTGTATCGACCAACACCACATCCCTTCCGCGTGCTTTGCCAGCCGAGACAGCATCAAAACTCACCGCCGCAGGATCGCCACCTTGTTGGCTGATGATTTCAACTGTATTGCGCTGCGCCCAAACAGCCAGCTGCTCGCGTGCTGCGGCTCTGAAGGTGTCGGCCGCCGCCAGCAACACACTGGCCCCTTGGTCTGCCAGGTGGTGTGTGAGTTTGCCAATGGATGTGGTTTTGCCTGCTCCGTTCACGCCCGCCACCATCAAGACCATTGGCTTTTGAGTACCAATGTGAAGTTGTTTTTGCAGTGGCATGAGCAAGTCTGTAATGGCCTCGATCAGCAAAGCTTTGACCGCTGCAGGGTCGGTGGCTTTGGTGGCTTTGACGCGAGCCTTAAGGTCTTGCAACAGATGTTCTGTGGCCTTGACGCCTGTATCGGCCAATAACAAGGCCGTTTCAAGCTCTTCGTAAAGCGCATCATCGATTTGCGTGCCAGTGAAGACGGATGCAATGCTACCGCCCGTTTTGCGCAAACCCGCTTTGAGTTTACTAAGCCAAGACTGCCGAGGGGGCTCAGCAGGCGTTGGTGGCTCAGCCGCTGAGCTGGGCGCCACCGGCTTTGCTGAGGGGTTGACCGAAGCGGTCTTGTCCTGAGCAGGTTCTGGTTTGGGGGATGAGCGAAAGAATCGAAACATAGTAGGCGGTCTGTAATTGCCTATTCTATGAAAACTTAGGGCAAGCTCAAAATTGCCTGACAACGCGGTAAGCTTGAGGCCATGCCTACCAAACCCATCCGTCCTGTTGCTATCGGCTCACCTTCGCACGAAGTGCGCATCATTGGTGGCCAATGGAAGCGCAGCAAAATCAAAGTGATCGATCGACCTGGCCTTCGGCCCACGCCCGACAGAGTGCGCGAAACATTGTTCAATTGGTTGGGCCAAGACCTCACCGATTGGCGTTGTGTCGATGCATTTGCGGGCACGGGTGCTTTGGGCTTCGAGGCTGCTTCGCGGGGCGCGCAAAGTGTCTTGATGTTGGAGCAAGACGCTCAATTGGTCACGCTGCTCAGTCAAACGCGCGAGCGTTTAAATGCACACACCGTTCAAGTTCAAAAGGGCGACGCCATGATGGCGCTTCAGCGCTTAGCGCCCAGCAGTCTCGATGTGATTTTTTTGGACCCACCCTTTGAGGGCTCGCACTTTGAAAATGCTTTGAAGGCAGCTGCCAAAGCTGTTGTGCCGGGCGGATGGGTGTATCTAGAAGCCCCCCTCCATTGGACAGACGAGGCCCTTCAAGCGTGTGGCCTGCAAGCTCAAAAGCATATGAAAGCTGGCGCCGTTCATGCCCACTTGCTGCAACGACCAATCGAGGGATAATCCCTCCAAACCATCAGGAGCTCCTCATGAGTCGCACAGTGACCGCTGTTTATTCTGGAACTTTTGACCCCATCACCTTGGGTCATGAGGATGTGGTGTACCGCGCCTCGCAAATGTTTGACAAAGTGGTGGTGGCTGTGGCCACCGCACACCACAAAAAAACCATGTTCACCCTGGATGAGCGTTTGGCCATGGCGCAAGAGGTGACACAAGATTTGGGCAACGTCACGGTTTTGCCTTTCTCAGGATTACTGTGCGATTTTGTGCACAGCCAAGGCGCGCGCGTCATTGTGCGAGGCTTGCGCTCCGTCACTGACTACGATTACGAAACACAACTGGCCGGCATGAACCGGCATTTGGCTCCCGAAGTAGACACCGTCTTTTTGCACACCAGCGCCTCGGTGCAGCACATCAGCAGCACCTTGGTCAGAGAAATTTCCACCTTGGGTGGCAAGGTGGAGGGGCTTGTTTCACCCGCTGTTTTGAAGGCCCTGCAAGCCAAACGATAAAGAGGTTAAAGCTCGGCGGCTTCCACCATGAAGCGCACGCGTTTTTGCCCTTGCCATTCATCGACATCGAGCCTGTAGGCCAGCTTGACGCGAGCAGGCAAAGGTTCAATCCGGCCAAACCATATGCCGTCCACCGGTTGACCTTGGTGTTTGAGTTTGAGGGCGAGGTGTTTTTCACCCACCAGCCTTTGTGAAACAACTTCCACCTCATCGCTGAACACAGGCGCTGCAAAGCCTTGGCCCCATACCTCTTTGTGCATCACATCGATGAATTCAACGCGTCGGTATTGCGCTTGCAGCGGGCCATCGGTCTCCAATTTGCGCTGAAGCGTTGCAGGCGACAAAAGCTCGGCAGCCACTTGCATGAAAGAAGCCTCAAACAATTCCAAGTTTTCTTCGTCGATGGTGCAGCCGGCAGCCATGGCATGACCTCCAAATCGCAACAACACATGCGGATGCTTTTTGGCCATGAGGTCAAGCGCATCTCGCAGGTGAAAGCCCGGAATCGAACGGCCTGAGCCTTTCAATTCGTGCTCTTTGCCGGGCGCATTGCTAGCGGCAAAAACAAAGCAGGGTCGGTGAAATTTGTCTTTGATGCGGGAGGCCACAATGCCCACCACACCCTCGTGAAAATCGGGATCGAAAACGCAGATGGCGGGAGGCGGCTCCTCGCTGTCATCCAACAAAGACTCGGCAATGTCCATGGCTTGTTGGCGCATGTCGCCCTCAATGTCGCGGCGCTCCCGATTGATGGCATCCAGTTGCTTGGCCAATTCATCGGCTCTTGCGGCATCGTCCGAGGTGAGGCATTCAATGCCCAATGTCATGTCTGACAAGCGGCCTGCGGCATTGATCCGGGGTCCGAGTGCAAATCCGAAGTCAAAGGTGGTGGCTACTTTGGGCTCACGGCCAGCCGCTTTGAACAATGCCAGCATGCCGGCAGGCATCTGTCCTGCTCGAATGCGTTTTAAGCCTTGCGCCACCAATCGGCGGTTGTTGTTGTCAAGCCTCACCACGTCTGCCACTGTGCCCAAGGCCACCAGCGGCAAAAGGGTATCGAGTTTGGGTTGCGACTCGGCAGAGAAAACACCACGTTGGCGCAGCTCGGCACGCAAGGCCAGCAGCACATAAAACATCACGCCCACACCTGCCAATGATTTGCTTTCGAAATCGCAACCTGCTTGGTTGGGGTTCACAATCACTTCTGCAGTGGGTAAGGTGGCCGCAGGCAAATGGTGATCGGTGATCAATACTTGCAAACCCAAAGCTTGCGCTTGCGCAACGCCCTCTATGCTTGCAATGCCATTGTCGACAGTGATCAGCACATCTGCACCCGATTTCTTCACACGTTCTGCGATGGGGGCTGTCAGACCATAGCCATCCACAACGCGATCAGGCACGATGTAATTTACGTTTTGAGCGCCGAGCATGCGCAAACCTCTAAGGCCAACTGCGCACGCCGTGGCGCCGTCGCAATCGTAGTCGGCCACGATGCAAAGACGCTTGTTGCTTGCAATGGCATTGGCCAACAGCACCGCTGCAGCTTGGTTCCCTTTCAATGAGCTTGGCGCCAATAACTTGGCCAGTCCATCGTCCAGTTCTTCTGCACTCACAATGCCCCGAGCTGCAAACAAGCGTGACAGCAGGGGGTGAATGCCAGCTTGTTCTAATGCCCAGGCGCTTCGCGGCGGCACGTCGCGCGTCAATATCTTCATACTCATGGGCTGGCTACTCCATTTGACAAGGCACGCAATTCTCGACTCAGTGAGACAGGTTTGAAAACGCGCTGCAGTTTTTGGCGCCATGAATCTGGCTGCAGTGTGTAGTGCCGCCAAGAATTTTCGCTGCACAGTGTGAGCGACACAGCTTGGTTCAAATCCAAAGCTTGGCACAAAGAATGTGCGAGCGTGTTGTCAAGCTTTTGCCATGACTTTTGCCAAAGCGCTGGGTCAAAAAGTTGGGCTGCTTCTCTCAAATCGAGGGCCACCGAAAGTGTGTCGCTTTGCGGGTAAAGCTGGTCTAAACCTCTGTGCATCCAAAAAGAATTCACCGTCCATCGCCCCTTCAAACTTCGCTCGTCGTTCGCAGGGTGTTGGTAAAGAAGCATCTGCATTTCACTTTGTAAACGTTGCAAAGTTTTGGCTTGTTGCAAATTGGGCATCCACGATTGAATGCTTTGGCCAGACACTCGCTCAATGCTGGCCAAAGGCAAACCATCGATCAGATGGCCAGTGACACGCCAAACCAAAGGGCTTTCGTACACAACTTGCAGCCCGTCCTCTGCAAAGTAGGGTTCCATGGCAGACAAAACTTGCCTTGATTCTGCGTCGCTCAAGGCTAACTCCTCAGGCTTGAGCAAAATCACCTCGTTCATGCCTACCTGCCAATGGCAGGGGGTCATGATGGCTTCTGGGCCTAAACTGGGCACCATGCCAATGAGTTTGGGGGCATCTTCGTGCGGCATGAGGAACGCACTTGCATCTTCGGCTGCTTGGCTCGAATTTTTGATGTGCGACAGGCGACTGAGTAATTTTTCCAGGTTCGGCAAATACAATGTGTCGATTGCCTTTTGCAGCGCCTCAGACACTGGGGCGGCATAGGCAATCACCCCATGGCGGATGGTTGTTTGGCCTTGAAGGGCCTGGGGCGTTGCGTTGGGTGGTAAGCCTGCTTTCATGTCTGTATTGTCAGGGATGACACAATGTCCCTATGTGACAGTCGGCATGCGGCAGTATTTGTCCCTTGAAAGTGGCTCTGAATGAGTTTTGAATTGCCTTACGAGTTGGTATTGGGTTGGCGCTACACCCGCGCAGGCAGAGCCACGCGCCGCACTGGCTTCATCTCTTTCATCTCCGGTGTCTCGATGTTGGGCATTGGCCTTGGTGTTGCAGCCTTGGTCATTGTTTTGTCTGTCATGAATGGCTTTCAGAAAGAAGTCCGCGACAGAATGCTGAGCGTGGTGTCGCACATCGAATTGATTTCAGCCGATGGCGGACCTTTAGAGGACGTGAACGGAACTCTCCAGCAAATAAAAAGCCACCCCAAAGTCATAGGCGCAGCCCCTTTCATTGCCGCGCAGGCTTTGCTGGCCAGGGGGGAGGACATGAAGGGTGTCTTGGTGAGGGGCATCGATCCTGCACTCGAACCCAGCGTGGTAGATCTGTCTGCAGGTTCTATGTCAGGCAACCAAGCCCTGCCAGGCATCCAAGAATTGGTGCCGGGGCAGTTTGGGATTGTGCTGGGAATTGATTTGGCGCGGCAGTTGGGTCTGCGAATTGGCGACCCCGTCACGCTCATTGCGCCCAACGGCCAAGTGACGCCAGCAGGCGTTTTGCCACGTCTCAAACAAATGCAAGTGGTGGGTGTTTTCAACTCGGGGCACTACGAATACGACGCATCTTTGGCCATGTTACATGTGGCCGATGCAGGCAAAATTTTTCGCTTAGAAGGCCCCACAGGCATCCGTCTCAAAATCAAAGATTTGCACGAAGCGCGTGCTGTAGCGAGAGAGCTTGCACCCACCTTGCCCATGGGTATGGGGCTGCGCGATTGGACGCAACAAAACAGAACCTGGTTTGCGGCCGTGCAAGTTGAAAAACGCATGATGTTCATCATCCTCACGCTCATTGTGGCGGTGGCGGCTTTCAATTTGGTGTCTACCTTGGTCATGACCGTGACCGACAAACGCGCCGACATTGCCATCCTGCGAACCTTGGGTGCAAGTCCTAGAAGTATCATGGGTGTGTTCATGGTGCAGGGCGCTTTGGTGGGCGTCATTGGCACATTGGGCGGCATGCTGTTGGGCTTGCTCATTGCATTCAACATTGATGTGATCGTGCCAGCACTCGAAACACTTTTCCGCGCTAGCTTTTTGCCCAAAGACATTTACCTCATCAGCCGCATGCCAAGCGACCCCCAAATGTCTGACATCTTGCCGGTTGTGCTTATTTCATTGGTCTTGTCCTTTGTGGCAACGCTCTATCCGAGCTGGCGCGCCAGCCAAGTCAACCCTGCGGAGGCTTTGCGTTATGAGTGATGTGACCCATCAGCCGGTGCTCGAAGTTCGCGGCTTAAGCAAGCGTTTTTCAGAGGGTGGTTTGAGCGTCTCTGTTTTGCAAGGCGTCGACCTCAGCGTTAAAGCGGGTGAAACGGTAGCTATTGTGGGCGCATCGGGTTCTGGCAAAAGCACCCTCATGCATTTGATGGGCGGCCTCGACTCGCCCACCCAAGGACAAGTTTTGTTACAAGGCCAAGATTGGTCTGGGTTCAGTGCCGCAGAACAAGGTGCCAGACGCAACCGCTTGTTGGGCTTTGTTTACCAATTTCACCATTTGTTGCCCGAATTTACCGCACAAGAAAATGTGGCCATGCCGCTTTGGATTCGGCGGGATTCGAAGCAAGCGGCCAATGCCGTGGCCTTAGAAAGATTGACGCAAGTGGGACTGCAAAATAGGGCATTGCACCGACCTGCAGAGCTCTCAGGGGGCGAGCGCCAAAGGGTGGCTATTGCCCGAGCCATGGTGACGCAGCCCGCTTGTGTTTTGGCCGATGAGCCCACTGGCAATTTAGACCGGGCCACTGCAGAAAGCGTTTTTGACCTCATGCTCAACACAGCCGAGCAACAAGGCACTGCCTTCGTGGTGGTCACGCACGACCCCCAACTGGCGGCACGTTGCAGTCGGGTCCTTCGTTTAGAAAAAGGCGTACTTCAGCCATGAGCCTGCGCTGGCTTGACAGCCATTGCCATTTAGACGCCCCTGAGTTTGACTTAGACCGTACAGCGGTCATGCAAAATGCACAATTGCAAGGCGTGGCTTGGTGTGTCATGCCTGCAGTTCAAGCCAAAGATTTTTTGTCTTTGCAAAAGTTGGCGCAAGAATTTCACCAGCCCTATGCTCTTGGAATTCACCCCTTGTATGTGCCACAGGCTCAAGAACAAGACTTGGATTTTTTGGCGCAGTGCATTGAGGGTGCTTTGGCCAAAGACGACCAAGGTTTGTGCTCAGATGCCAGGCTGGTGGCCGTGGGTGAAATAGGCCTCGATTTTTTTGTCCCTGCGCTGTGTGAGCCAGCCATGCGAGAAAAGCAAGAATTCTTCTACCACGCGCAATTGAAGCTGGCGCAAAAATTCAAACTTCCCGTTATTTTGCATGTGCGCAAATCCGCCGATGAATTGTTAAAAGGACTCAGGCGGCATGGGGTGCAGGGCGGCATCGCGCATGCCTTCAATGGCAGTTTTCAGCAAGCTCAAACCTTCATTGAAATGGGTTTTGCTTTGGGTTTTGGGGGCGCACTCACCTTTGATCGCGCACTGCAACTCAGGCGCTTGGCCACTGAGCTACCGCTTTCGGCCTTGGTGTTAGAAACCGATGCGCCTGACATACCGCCGCATTGGCTTTACAAAACACAAGCCGAAAGAAAATTAGAGAACGGTCTTGCTGTGCAGGCTCGCAACGAGCCCTCTCAGTTGCCCCGCATCGGTGCGGTTCTGGCCCAGCTGCGCGGCGTTGCTGTGTCTGACATTGCGGCGGCCACACTGGCCAATGCAAAGCGTGTTCTTCCGCAGCTTCATTTTTTTGAAAATCCATGAGCAAATCGTCATCCAAAGCCCCTGAGCTGCCAGAAGTCAATTTTTCGGAAGATGGTGTATCGCGCTATTTGCATTTAGGCACGCCCTGGATTCAAGGCGCTATGAATATCAAGGAACCGTTTGACTTAGACCTTGAGTACATTCAAAGAATGATGGCGGGCTTGTTATTTTTAAAGAGCGCTTCGGTTGCCGGTCGTCATGCCATGCAGTTGGGCTTGGGGGCGGCCAGCTTGACCAAGTTTTGCTACAAAAAAATGCGCTGGACGTGCACTGCCATTGAACTGAATCCTGGCGTTTTGCATGCTTGTCGTGGCTGGTTCAAATTGCCAGAAGATGGCCCCCGCATGCGCGTCATCATTGCCGATGCAGCCAAGGAAATTCAAAGCCAAGAGTGGCTCGGCACCGTTGATATTTTGCATGTAGACCTCTATGACCACGAGGCCGCGGCCCCAGTGCTAGACAGTGTGGCCTTTTACAAAAATTGTCGTGCGCTGCTCACAGATGAAGGCACTATGACTGTCAATTTGTTTGGACGCACTTCAAGTTACGACCAAAGTTTGTCCAAGATGGCTGAGGCTTTTGGAGAAGACGCCTTGTGGGCCTTCAAACCCACCCGCGAAGGCAACACGGTGGTCTTGGCGCAACGTGTGCCCAGCAGGCCTTCCAAAGATGCATTCTTGGTTCAAGCTGAGGCGATTGAAAATAGATTTGGACTACCTGCCACAAAGTGGCTGAGAGTTTTCAAACCCTTGCTGAAATAATCCGAGTGCGCAAAGCTTAGAAAGCTAGGGTAAACCCACAAAGCAAAGGCCTTATTTGCCACTCTGTAGGTGAAACCCACATATCGACTGGCAAGAATTGGCCTGAAAATCCGGCATCCCAAACTTTTTGGAGGAGCGTTCCTGTGAAAATCAAAAGTCAAAAAGACTTTTACTCCGGACTTCTGTACACCGTGGTTGGTGCAGCATTTGCTTACGGAGCTACAAGCTACAACATCGGTACTGGTGCACGCATGGGCCCCGGTTATTTCCCACTTTTGCTGGGTAGTATTTTGGCCATTATTGGTGGCATCATCCTTCTCAAATCCTTGGTGGTTGAAACCCCCACCGGCGATCGAGTCGGATCTTGGGCTTGGAAGCCATTGTGTTTCATCATTGCAGGTAACTTGTTGTTTGGTGTTTTGTTGGGTGGCTTGCCCAGCATCAAATTTCCGGCCATGGGTTTGATCGTTGCCATTTATGGAACCACCCTGGTTGTGAGCATGGCAGGCGATAAATTCAAACTGAAAGAAGTTTTGATTTTGGCCACTGTCTTGTCTGTTTTGAGCTACCTCGCCTTCATTGTGCTGCTCAAACTGCAGTTCCCTGTTTGGCCTTCTTTCATTGCAGGTTAAGGAGTACCCCAAATGGATTTGATCAATAACTTGTCCTTGGGTTTTGGTGTTGCTTTCACCTTCCAAAACCTGATTTACGCCTTCATCGGTTGTTTGCTGGGTACGCTCATTGGCGTGTTGCCAGGCATTGGCCCTGTGGCCACCATTGCCATGTTGCTGCCCGCAACCTATGCATTGCCTCCTATTGCCGCCCTCATCATGTTGGCCGGTATTTATTACGGCGCCCAATACGGCGGCTCTACAACCGCCCTGTTGGTGAACTTGCCTGGCGAGTCGTCCTCGGTGGTAACAGTCCTTGACGGCTACCAAATGGCCCGAAAAGGGCGAGCCGGGCCTGCTTTGGCCGCGGCTGGTTTGGGTTCATTCTTTGCTGGTTGTGTGGGTACCTTGATTTTGGCTGCTTTTGCCGCCCCACTCACTGAGGTTGCCTTTAAGTTTGGTCCTGCCGAATATTTCTCGCTCATGATTTTGGGCCTCATTGGCGCCGTGGTGTTGGCCTCTGGCTCCCTCATCAAAGCCGTGGGCATGATTGTGTTGGGCTTGTTGATGGGTTTGATCGGTACCGATGTCAACTCTGGTGTGGCACGTTACAGCTTTGATATTCCTGAACTCACAGACGGTATTGGTTTCATCGTCGTTGCCATGGGTGTATTTGGCTACGGCGAGATCATTGCCAACTTGGGACAGCCTGAAGACAAACGCGAAGTGTTTACTGGCAAAGTGAAGGGGCTCTTCCCAACGGGTGAAGACTTCCGAAACATGATTCCTGCTGTGTTGCGCGGAACGGCCATTGGCTCCATGCTGGGTATTCTGCCCGGTGGCGGTGCGCTCTTGGCAGCTTTTGCGGCCTACACCATTGAGAAGAAAACCAAGTTGCGCCCAGGTGAAGTGCCCTTTGGTCAAGGCAACATTCGCGGTGTGGCAGCCCCTGAGTCGGCCAACAACGCAGGTTCACAAACCTCCTTCATTCCATTGCTCACTTTGGGTATTCCACCCAATGCGGTGATGGCCTTGATGGTGGGTGCCATGACCATTCACAACATTCAACCTGGCCCTCAAGTGATGACCAGCAACCCAGAGTTGTTCTGGGGCCTGATTGCCTCCATGTGGTTGGGTAACTTGATGCTGATCATCTTGAACTTGCCGCTCATTGGCATCTGGATCAAATTGCTCACAGTGCCTTACCGTTGGTTGTTCCCTGCCATCATTTTGTTCTGTGCAATTGGCGTTTATTCCACCAACAACAACACCTTCGACATCTGGATGGTGGGCGCCTTTGGTGTCATCGGTTATACCTTCATCAAACTGGGTATGGAGCCTGCGCCTTTGCTGCTCGGGTTCATTTTGGGCCCCATGATGGAAGAGAACTTGCGACGCGCATTGCTCCTGTCGCGTGGTGACTGGTCGGTGTTTGTTACCCGTGGTTTGTCTGCAAGCTTGCTGGCAGTCGCAGCCATCTTGCTGATCATCGTGTTACTGCCTTCTGTGAAGTCCAAGCGCCAAGAAGCCTTCGTCGAAGATTAATTCTGCAAACCTGCAGATTCCAAAACGGCACCTTCGGGTGCCGTTTTCATTGGTGTGAATGATCTTTTCACCTCTGTGAGAGATAGGCAAAAAATTCCTGACACAATGGCAGCTTGAACGTGTCTTTGGATTTTCATCATGCAACACACAAGCAGTTTCAAGCGTCGTCAAATGGGCTCCCTCGCATGGGGTGCCTTGTTGGTCACAGCCTCTGTTCTTCAACTATCGCCCAAGCTGGCGCAAGCCCAAACAAACCCTGGTAGCTACCCGACAAAACCCATTCGCTTGGTAGTTCCCTTTCCTGCGGGCGGCGCTACCGATATTTTTGCCAGAACCTTGTCGCAAAAACTGGGAGAAAAAATTGGGGCTACCGTGGTGGTAGAAAATAAACCAGGTGCCGGCGGTACCTTGGGTTCTGATCTGGTGGCCAAGTCTGTGGCCGATGGTTACACCATCCTCTTGGCCACATCCAGCACACACTCCATCGGCCCCAACTTGAATCCCAGAATGCCCTACGATGCGGTGCGCGATTTCACACCGATTGCGCAAGTGGGCAACGCGCCCAGCATCATGTTGGTGCCCAACAGCTCACCCGCCAAAACCATTCAAGAGTGGATCGAGTTGGCCAAGAAAAACCCAGGCAAGTTGAACTACGCCTCGAGTGGCAATGGCACCATTGTTCAACTCACGGCCGAGTTGTTCAAATCGCAAGCGGGTTTGTTCGTGGTCCACATTCCCTATAAAGGCACAGCGCTCGCCATGCCCGATTTGATCAGTGGCAAAGTGGATGTGCTGTTTGACTCTTTGCCAACAGGTTTGCCGCATGTCAAAGACGGCCGCCTGCGTGCCTTGGGCGTCACCTCTGCTCAAAGAACCAGCATGGTACCGGGTTTGCCAGCCATTGCCGAAGTTCTTCCCGGTTATGAATCCACCACTTGGTTTGGACTGTTTGGGCCTCAGGGCATGCGTCCTGAACTTGTGGCACGTGTCAATGCAGCAGCCCTGCAAGCCTTGGCCGATCCCGAGGTGAAGGACAAATTGCAACGCTTGGGCATTGAAGCCGTGGGTACCTCGCCTGCTCAATTCACCGCCATGCTGGCCGCAGAATCTGCCAAATGGAAAAAAATCATCACCGAACGCAAAATCACTTTGGACTAAACATGAACTTTGATTTCAGTACACCTTACTCGTCAGCGCGTCTTCCACAGTTTGCACGCAACATCGTTTCTACCTCTCACCCGCTGGCGGCGCAAGCGGGTTTGCGCATGATGCTCAAAGGTGGCAATGCAGTCGATGCGGCCATTGCCGCAGCAGCTGCCATCACCATCACAGAACCGGTGAGCAACGGTTTGGGCTCTGATGCATTTTGTATTTTGTGGGATGGTCAAAAGCTGCATGGCCTGAACGCATCAGGACCTGCACCACAGGCTTGGACGCCCGAGTATTTTCACAACAAGTACGGCAAAGATGCTGTCAATCCACCCAAGCGAGGTTGGGACTCTGTGACGGTGCCAGGCGCTGTCGGTGCATGGGCTGCCATGAGTGAGCGCTTTGGCAAGCTACCTTTTGCCGATCTCATGGAGCCCGCCATTGAAATTGCAGAGCGAGGTTATTTGATGCCTGTGGTGGTTCAGCAGAAATGGGACGCAGCCACGCCCTTGCTGCAATCGCTGCCTGGCTTTACCGAAAGTTTTTTGCCTTGGGGCCGTGCGCCCAATGTGGGTGAGTTGTTCCAATTCAAAGCCGCTGCCAAAGGTTTGCGCGCCATTGCCGAAACCAAGGGGCGTGCTTTTTACGAAGGTGAAATTGCGGAGGCCTTGGTGCGCTTTTCCAAGCAGCATGGCGGTGCCATGTCGCTTCAAGATTTGGCTCAGTATCGACCCGAATGGGTTGAGCCCATTGCGCAAAACTACCGCGGCTACACCTTGCACGAAATACCGCCCAACGGGCAAGGCATTGCGGCACTGATTGCCTTGGGTATTTTGGAAAACTTCGACATTGCGTCCATGAAGGTCGATGGCATCGATTCTCAGCATTTGCAAATTGAAGCCATGAAGTTGGCCTTTGCCGACGTCTATCGTTATGTGGCCGATCCACGATACATGGAAGTCACACCCGCGCAGATGCTCGACCCCGCATATTTAAAGAGCCGTGCCAAACTCATCGACATGAAAAAGGCGCAAGACTTCAAAGCGGGCAATCCTGTGAAGGGCGGCACCATTTACCTCACCACCGCCGACGAAAACGGCATGATGGTGAGCTTCATTCAAAGCAACTACATGGGCTTTGGCTCAGGTGTGGTTGAACCCACTTACGGCGTCAGTTTGCAAAATCGCGGCTTTGGTTTCAGCACCGACCTGAATGGCGCCAACGCTGCCAACTTGGTGGCACCGGGCAAGAAGCCCTTCCAAACCATCATCCCAGCTTTCCTCACTCAAAACGGACAACCCGTTATGAGTTATGGCGTGATGGGCGGCAATATGCAGCCGCAAGGCCACATGCAAACCTTGGTGCGCATGCTGGACTATGGTCAGAACCCTCAAACAGCATGTGATGCACCACGCTGGCGTTATAACGCGGGCTTGTCCATCAATGCTGAAAACAACATGGACCGCAACACGGTACAAGGCCTCAACGATTTGGGACACGAGTTGGAAGTCATCAACGATTCATATCAAGACTTTGGTGCAGGTCAGTTTATTTGGCGCATGGGCGATCCCAAGGTTCAAGGTTATGTGGCTGCTTCCGATCCAAGGCGAGATGGGCAGGCGGTTGGCTTTTGACGCAAACCCCAGCTTCTCAATTCACAACGGGCTTGCTTTTGGCTGCGGCGGGTTCGATTGCCTTCAGCGGCAAAGCCATCATCGTCAAACTCGCCTATCGCCACGGCGTCGACGCCATCACCTTGGTGATGTTTCGAATGTTGTTTGCGGTGCCTTTTTTCATTGCCATGGCATGGTGGGCAGGTCGAGGCAAGCCAGCGCTTACCAGAGCCGATTGGTGGGGCGTGCTAGGCCTAGGATTTTCGGGATATTACATTTCAAGTTTTCTTGACTTCCTAGGTTTGCAATACATCAGCGCTTCCCTTGAGCGGCTCATTTTGTACCTCAACCCCACCTTGGTATTGATTTTGGGTTGGGTGCTTTACAAAAGAAAAATCACCACAAGACAAGCAGTGGCCATGGCCGTGAGTTACAGCGGTGTGTTGTTGGTGTTTGGCCACGAGGTCTCCTTGGAGGGTGAGAACGTCTCCTTGGGAGCTTTGTTGGTCTTGGGAAGTGCTATCACCTATGCCATCTACCTGAGCTACAGCGGGCAACTTGTGCAGCGCCTAGGGTCCCTGCGCTTGGCTGGGTTGGCCACCACGGTGGCGTGTTTTTTTTGCATTCTTCAGTTTGTGTTGCTCAAACCGATGTCGGCGTTGAATGTGGCGCCCGAGGTGATATGGCTGTCTATGTTGAATGCAACAGCCTGCACAGTCTTGCCGGTACTCATGGTGATGATGGCCATTGAAAGAATTGGTCCAGGCCTTACTTCCCAAATTGGCATGATTGGGCCGATGTCCACACTGACCATGGGCGCTTTCTGGTTGAACGAAACTTTCAACATGTGGATTTTGACGGGAACGGCTTTGGTTTTGGGCGGCGTGTTTTGGGTCACCCAAGGGCCAAGGCAACCCAATAACATCCCGTAACATCAAAACATATCAACAGACCCAATGGGTTATTCATTTTCAAGGAGTCATCATGGATTTAGGCATTAAGGGCAAGTGGGCTTTGGTGGGCGGTGCAAGCAAAGGCTTGGGCTGGGGGTGTGCACGTGCACTGGCGCTGGAAGGCGTGAATGTGGTCATGGTGGCCCGTGGTGCCGAGGTTTTGAATCAAGCCGTTGCAGACCTTCAAAAAGAAGCACCTGGCGTACAACTCATTCCGGTGGCAGCAGACATCACAACCGAGGCTGGCCGCGTGGCTTTGTTTTCTGTAGCAGGCGGCCCGGGCAAAGATTTTGACATTGTGGTCACCAATGCAGGCGGCCCCCCGCCAGGCGACTTTCGCAATTGGGACCGTGAAGCTTGGATCAAGGCGGTTGATGCCAACATGCTCACCCCCATCGAACTCATCAAAGCAACGGTCGATGGCATGGCCGCTCGAGGTTTTGGCCGCATCGTCAACATCACTTCCAGCTCGGTCAAATCACCTATTGATATCTTGGGATTGTCCAACGGCGCACGCAGTGGTTTGACCGGTTTTGTGGCGGGTGTGGCCAGAACCAAAATTGCAGCCCAAGGTGTCACCATCAACAATATCTTGCCCGGCAAGTTCGACACCGATCGCATTCGCAGCACAGTGGAAGCCACAGCGCAAAAAACGGGTCAGTCCGTGGCCGAAATTCGCGCCCTACACCAAGCCCAAGTGCCAGCGGGTCGCTACGGAACACCCCAAGAATTTGGTGCACTCTGTGCCTTCATTTGCAGCCAACAGGCTTCCTACATCACAGGCCAAAACTTCTTGACCGATGGCGGTGCTTACCCAGGCACATACTGATTTAGCGTTTAGACGACACCAAGATGCCACTCACAATGAGGCCAAAAGCCACAACGTGATAAAACTGTGGCAGCTCTCCTAAGAAAACGCTCGACATGATGGCGGCAAACAGCGGTGTGAGGTTGGCAAAAAAACCAGCCACCGCTGGCCCTGCTGTTTGCACGCCCAAGCCCCAACATCTGTAGGCGAGAACGGCAGGCCCCACGGATACAAATGCCAGCGCCATATACAGGGTGGGCCCCCATGTGATGTGAGCGTCTGTGAGAGCCCATTCAGCACCCGAAAACAGACCTGCCCATCCCAAACCAAAAACAACCTGAGCCATGAGAAATGCAGCCCAATGGTTGCGAATTTCGTCTGGCTCATTGCGTTGGGTGAGTAGCCAACTGTAGATGGCCCAGCACGCAGTGGCCAGCAAGATATAAATATCACCCACCACAAAACTCACCTGCAAAAGTTGTTGCCAATCGCCGCGCGACAGCACCATCAAAACGCCCGCAATAGAGAGGGCTGCACCCAACCATTGCGCACGCCGAACGGGCGTTTTGAAGAACAAGGCGCCGATGGCCAGCATGAACACAGGTGTGCTGGCGGCCACCAGCGTCACGTTGAGGGGGGTGGAAGTTTGCAGTGCCAAGTATTGAAGCGCGTTGTAGCACCCGACGCCAAGCAGGCTGAGCAACGCAAATCGTCGCCAATGGGGCCACAGGGCACTTTGCGGTTTAAGCAAATGTCCTGCCATGGGAAGCAGAATGAGAAAGGCAATGCTCCAGCGCAAAAAATTGAGCGTAATGGGCGGCACCAAGTCGCTGATCAAGCGGCCCACCACGGCGTTGCCTGCCCACAGCAAGGGTGGGACGGTGAGCATCAAGGCAGTGCCCGGTGAGAGTTTTTGTGTCATGGGAGTGACTTTAACGGCAACGCAAGGGCTGTGTTGTCACGCAGGGTCATTCAATTCGTGGCAAAGTAGCGGGCAATGTGATTTTTTAGGAGAAACTCATGAGCTTAGCCGTCCAAATTGATCAAAATGGTGGTCCTGAACAACTCAAATTGGTCGATGTCACAGTGGGTCAACCCGGCCCAGGTGAAATTCGCATTCGTCACAAAGCCATTGGTTTGAACTTCATTGACGTGTACCAACGCAGCGGTTTGTATGCCTTGCCCATGCCTGTGAAGTTGGGCATGGAGGCCTCCGGTATTGTTGAAGCAGTGGGCGAGGGCGTCACGCACCTCAAGGTGGGCGATCGTGCTGCTTATGCCAGCCAACCCCCCGGCAGTTACTGCGAAGAACGCGTCATGCCCGCCAAGTGCGTCTGCAAACTGCCCGACGATATTTCTTTTGAAACCGGTGCTGCCATGATGCTCAAAGGGCTGACTGCGCAATACTTGCTCATGAAGACGCGCCCTGCAGAAGGCTTGCAAGCAGGCGACCATGTGCTGTTCCACGCTGCTGCTGGCGGTGTGGGCCTGATTGCTTGCCAATGGGGCAAAGCATTGGGCTTTCGCATGATTGGTACCGCAGGTTCGGACGACAAGTGCAAACTTGCTTTGGCCAATGGCGCCGAATATTGCATTAACTACAGCACCGAAGATTTCTTGCCCCGCGTGAAAGAAATCACGGGTGGCAAAGGTGTGAAAGTGGTTTATGACTCTGTGGGCAAAGACACTTGGGACAAATCGCTTGAATGCTTGCGCCCCTTGGGCCTGATGGCAAGTTTTGGCAATGCTTCAGGTGCTGTAGCACCGTTCGCGCCTGGCATGTTGGGCGTTAAAGGCTCTTTGTATGTCACGCGTCAAACCTTGTTCAGCCACATTACTTCGCGTGAAAGCACCCAAGCCATGGCGGATGATTTGTTTGCTGTGGTGCAAAGCGGCAAAGTGAAAATTCACATTGACCAAACCTTCCCGCTCACCCAAGTTCAAGAAGCTCACCGCGCTTTAGAAGCCCGCAAAACAACGGGTTGCACCATCCTCACCTTGTGAGAATTATTTGCCTCGCCTCACGCGCAGCAGCTCATCCAAGATGAGCAAGCCTGCGCCGAGGGTGATGGCGCTGTCGGCCACATTGAAGGCCGGAAAGTGCCAGCCTGCATAGTGAAAATCTAGGAAATCAATGACATGGCTGTAAACCACACGGTCAATCACGTTGCCAACTGCACCGCCCAACAGCAGCGACAAGGCCAAACAAAATAAAGTTTGACCTGCATGCATGCGCAGCAAGTAAATCATGACCAAAGCTGCAACAGTGCCGAGTCCGGTAAAAAACCATCGCTGCCAACCGCCCGCATCGGCCAGAAATGAAAACGCAGCACCTGGGTTGTGCACTCGCACCATGTTGAAAAAGGAAGTCATGGGCAAACTCTCGCCCAATTGAAAAGAACCGATGACCGCAATTTTTGTGACTTGGTCTAGTAGCAGGGTAATGAGCGCAATGCCCAACCAGAGCCAGACCCCTGACCCTGATTTGAATGCACTTTTACTTTTTGCCATGGTGTGGAGGTGAATTGTCGTAAATTGAAGTGACTTAAATTGATTTGAAATGGAAGGCCAATGGCATGCTTCAAGCAAACAATCGCTTTTCACCTTCGCCATGCAAGTTGCTGTCACAGCGCCCGCACAAAGTGGGGTGTGCTGGGTTCACGCCCACATCGGGCGCGTAGTGCCAACAACGCTCGCATTTGACATCCTCACTCACAGATACTTTGGCTAGCAAGCTGTCTCCAGCCTCCAAAATGAGTTGAGAGGTGATGAATACAAACTTCAAATCATTGCCCAAACTGGCCAGCAGAGCGTGATCTGCGGGTGCTGCTTGCAGCGTCACACTAGCTTGTAGAGAGGCTCCTACTTTGCCTTCGGCTCGCAAGGCTTCAAGGTCTTTGTTGACCTGATCGCGAATTTCGCGAATGCGGGCCCACTTGGCCAGCAGCGCTTCGTCTGGCGTACCAAGGTCGCTGAAGGTTTCCATGAAAATCGACTCAGAGCTACCAAAGGTTTGCCAAGCTTCTTCTGCAGTGAAGCTCAAGAAAGGTGCCATCAAACGCAGCATGCCATGAGTAATGCGGTACAGCACGGTTTGAGCAGAGCTACGCGCCAAAGATTTGGGTGCGCTGGTGTAGAGGCGGTCTTTGAGCACGTCCAAATAAAACGCACCTAAATCTTCTGAGCAATAAACCTGTAATTTAGACACCACAGGGTGGAACTCATACACCTTGAAGTGCGCCAAGATGTCGGCTTGCAATTGCGCGGCGCGGCTCAAGGCAAAGCGATCAATTTCCAACAAATCGGTATCGGCCACGGCGTCTTTTGCGGGGTCAAAATCGCTCACGTTGGCCAACAAGAAACGCAAGGTGTTGCGAATGCGGCGATACGCATCCACCACACGCGCCAAAATTTTGTCGTCGATGTTGAGGTCGCCAGAGTAGTCGGTGGAGGCCACCCACAAGCGCACAATTTCGGCGCCCATCTTGTCGCTGATCTCTTGGGGTGCCATCACATTGCCCAAGCTCTTGCTCATCTTGCGGCCTTGGCCGTCGGTGGCAAAACCGTGGGTTAGCAAACCTTTGTAGGGTGCGCGGTCGTAAAGCGCACAACCAAGCAACAAGGAGCTGTGGAACCAACCGCGGTGTTGATCGTGGCCTTCCAAATACAGGTCGGCTTCAGGACCCGCGTCATGGAAAGGCCTGCGATCGTAGGCATCTTTGTGGCTGCCGCGCAGCACGTGTTGAAACGTAGAGCCTGAGTCAAACCACACTTCCAAAATGTCAGTGCTCTTGGTGTAGTTGGGGGCATCGGCGGCGCCCAAAATTTCTTCAACAGTGACACGGCTCCAAGCTTCAATGCCGCCTTTTTCAACGATGTTGGCCGCTTGGTCCAAGATATCCATGGTGCGAGGATGCAACTCGCCAGAGTCTT
>SXGQ01830656.1_pt1 | contig 29418 bp, 24 predicted proteins | sample 3178371 | NCBI WGS metagenome assembly SXGQ01 (sample SAMN11356859, study PRJNA531348) | freshwater metagenome | isolation source: freshwater sample F1-20 | place: China: Fuxian Lake, Yuxi | collected 2017-12-25 | reverse complement strand
TTGATTGGTTGGAACATGCTTAAATTTTGGTAACATATGTTGTTGTTTCACAAAAATATTTTGATGATTATCTGGTTTATCTATAGTAAACTCAAAATAATTATTATAAGTCCTTAAGTTATTAACATAATCCAAAGTATAATTCTCAATTTCAATAGTATATTTGCCCGCATCCAATGAGTTTATCGAATATGTATCATTCATATAGAATATATTATAGTAGCTTTTATTAGCATTATAGCATACTACTTTATATTTATATAATACTCCATCATTATATACACCCAACAGTTGATTATATTGACTAGATAAAGTAATAAAAATTGATCCCTTTTTTTGTATACGTTTTGTATCTAAAGATTGCAATACTGGTGATGAAAGATGTAGATTTTTATTAATTTGAGATAAAAATTTTCTAGTCATAAATTTAAACCATATACAGCTATTATGAGTATATAAATCATATAAATTATAATAATTCTGTATATTATCAATCATATTATTGATAGAAATATTATTATGTCTAATAATGCAGTGATCGTCTATATTGAAGGCGTATTTGTGATTATCGTCTAAGATAGCAAAAGTATTACAAATATGTGGATCGTTATAATTACTACTAAACCCTGGATATATATAATATTCTTGTCCTTTAAAAATTAATGTTAATTTACTATTAGTTACGGTTGGTTTATAACCAGGTAATATGTATAACGCCAAATATTCTATATCTTCTATAGTAATTTTTTTTGATTGATGTATAATTGTATATTTATTAGTATTATTCTTATCTTTGATTCTAATAGTATCAGACGGAATAATTTTCCATAATTCAGAGTACGCTTCATTATTTGGTACCAAAATGGTATTGTATATAGGCTTCATAGAGAAAGGGTCATATTCTGTACCATAACTATAATCAGGTTTAGTAACAAACTTTAGGCTGGTTGGTTTTGGCTGATTAATAGAAAAATATTTATTGATTTCACAATTGTTATCTATGATTTTAATATAATAATCTCCAGCACCAAGATTTTTTATCATAGATATTGATCCAATATTTATTGGTATATTTTTATCTGGTAATTTGTACCATCTAATTTTAGGATCTTCTATATTTTTTAAGTACAATTTTGCTGACCCATCATTACGAGCAAAAGCAGAAGGCTCAGAAATTTCCAGCTGAATATCTGGTTTATGTCGAATAATATTTATATCTGAACTAGTTACACAACAACCATTTTTATCTTTGATTTTGATATAACCAGATGTAAGATTATCTATATTATCAAATTTATAATATGTATCTGTAATTTGTCTTATAAATCTATTATACGATATTGTATATGGAGATACTCCGCCACTAAAAAAGACTTCTATAGATCCAGGATCTTCATAACACTGCGGTTGTGTTATTCGATAAAAATCGATCTTTAGTTCTTCTGGACTATGCACATCAATATATAATTGTTTTTTATTATGGGTAAAATTTTGATCATCTTCCAACTCAACAAGATATGTTCCTGCTGGAACGTTCTTAACTGTTTTACCGCAATTTAAAATAGTACAAGATTTAGGTATATTGATCCAATTAATAAACAATTTACCCACATATTTTTGTATATTAATTTTAATTAGCCCATCTTCACTTCCAAAACATGATGGATGTTTTACGTTAATTTTACATTCCATATTAGTCCTTATGTCCGATCCAGATAGTCTATCTTATGGTAGAGTTGGTTCCACAAACTCCTGCGTTAATCTATAAGTATTATTACCTGTTGTTTCCTGATCACTAACAACAAACCAACAAGTAGTATCACTATCTTGTTTGTATTGATCTAGAATAGCTTCAGCACACTGCCTAATACTATCAATAGTAGCAGTATTATTCCATGCACATCTAGTTTTATTTAATGTGGCTGTTAAACTATAAGTAATTTTTCTAGAACTTTTACAACAAAGATTCTGTATTATGGGGCCAGAATTTCCACGGCCAGGTATTAATATTTCAACAATATTATCGTGTGGTTTATCTGTTGTAACTTCTATATCTACTTTATTAGCTCCAGGAATATTACAACTATTTTTATTAGATAATACAAAAGAAAAATTAATGGTGCCATCTGCATATTGACGATCAATATCTGTAGTAGTAATTCTGAAATCACACAAATCTACTGATGTATCAGGCGATATAGAGCCACAAGGAGTATTACCAGTACCAGTAATAATACAGTTATCTAAAATATACTCTTCAGAGACGTGGGCTAGTGCTATATTTTTGAGCACATTATCATCGTGAATGATCGCTAAAAAGCTTTCAGCAGCACTCATTTTTTCATTAAAAGCACAATTTAGAGTTTTGTTATTGGTATCTGCGATAATATTACTATAATTCATATTAACTAGACCAGTAATAGTACCAGCAATTGAAATATCATTACCTTCAGTATCAACAGATTCGGATACATTTATTGTTGTGAATACATTAGACCAAGAGCATCCTGATGGTCGTACAATTAAATTACCTTCAACACTTATGCTATTACTCATAGTATTTACAGTAATATTGCGTAACTGTAAGTACTTATCGCCATTCATATATACATCAATATCTGACGGTAAATTAGTGGCCTGAAATGAATTTAACATATTAATACTACCATTTTGTAGATATGATATTCTATCCTGAATAGCTGTTTCTGCTGCCTCTAAACCATAAAGTAATGAAGAACCAGAGGAACACCCATTAATACCAGCAGCAGTAATGGTAAAATTTACTGCAATATGTCTATTTCCTACGCCATCGACCAATAAATCACTTAAACCATTAACAACATCCCAGTTAAAACTATCTTCGTTAATTGATAATGTAAAATTTTCCTCTAGATTAGAGAGTAGTAAAGTATTAGTATTTTCTAAATTAATCGAAGCATCTGGATAAACAACAGGACCGCCATTGTTTTCATATAATTCTATCTCTATACTATAAGGAGCAAGATTTACCCAAGTAGGTTGTTGACCTTCGCTAATGTTAACAGATAATATTCTTCCCCATCCATCTATGAATGTACCACCACAATTAATTTTAATATTTACGCAATCGGAATTGGCTCCGACATTAGCGCCAAGAATCTGTAATAATTCCCCAGTAACCCCTGTAAAATTACTATCAACCACAACTCCATTGAGGGTAATTTTCATTACTCCACCAATAATAATATTATCCATTTTATATTTTTCAAGACTAATATTGATAAATGGAGATGGAATGAATTGTTGTCCATTAACCTCAACAAGTGCGCCTTGATCACCTGGACCACCGCCAGTAAAAATATTACTAGTTTCACAAATAGAAGTATTGGTAGTTGCTATAGGACTCATTTTATTTACCTGTAAGTTTTAATTCTGCAATTCTATCATTTATGGCTTGTGATGTAACAACTCCAATTTGCTTAAGTAAATCATTATTATTGATTTTGCTAGTATCTATAGTCAAATCTTCATTAAATACAACCTCTACAGTAACTTTTTCTGGAATTTTTGGCCCCTTTATTCCACCAGCATCATTAATAGCATTTAATTCGTCTATTAATTTAGTAACAGAAGCACTAAATTTGTCAACAGGCGGATTAAGAGCTTGGAATGCTAATGATAAACTACCAACAGCTTCTCGGAATTTACCAGTCTGACTATCAAAAGCACGATTAAATTTGGTAATAAAATCATTATAATCAAAATCTAATGTGCTTAAAGTCGCATTTGTAAATGCTGTACCTGTTTTTGATTTATTTTGTGGAGGAATAGAAAATTGTCCACCAATAGGCATTGGGCTTGGACTAGGACTTGGACTTGGGCTTGGATTCGTATTAGTTTTATTTTCTAAAAACGATCTTCGACTAGGAACAACAGGTGGTATATTTATATCATTTTTTTGTCTTTGTCTCGATTCCATTAATCTAATAAATTTTTCTCTGTCTTTAGACAAATTTTCTTCTTCTATGCGTAATCTTTCTGATAGTTTTGGATTTGATTTTACAGTAGCATCTGCTGCTGTTTTTAGAGCTCTTAAAATATCATCTACATTTAATGTTTCTATATCTACTATTTTTTTGGGCTTTAGTCTTGTACCTTCACCAATAAAAGAACCTAATAATGATCGTTCTTTATTAAAATATTTATCTACAAAATCTGAAGTTAGTGCTTGAGATTCACGTCCACTAAACATAGATGCCGGCAAACCCGTTGTGGTTAAAGTTCTATTGTCGAAAGCCGCCGCCTCTGCCATAATCTGCAAAGATTTACTAAGCATAGTATCTATTTCAGATAGATCTATAGCTGGTTTTGTCATATTAATAGCATTTTGTTCTGAATTTATTCTATTTAATTCAGCTCTAAACATTTCCATTTCATTTATAATACTTGGCCAGATATTAGCAAATTTATCTCTAAATTGACTCATAGCATCTGAGGTATCGGCTATACCTTGATTTAGTCCTTTGCTTAACAAATCTATCTGTGTTTGTATAGCTGTATTAGCAATACCCAATTCTTTTTCAATATTTTGTCTTGGTATTTTGTTTTTATCTCCACGCAAAAAGGAAGCTAAATCTATACCTCTCAAATATGTCAATATATCTCCAGCTTGTAAAGCCTGTTCTGCTCCAAGTGTAGCGCTTCTACTAAGTATTTCATCTTTAAATTTTGCAGCAGCTTCAGCATATTTACCACCACTAGATTCAAGCATCGGAATAAATTTTTCTAATGTTCTATTTATATCATTAATATTAGTTCCGCCAGCTCTAACTCTTTCAGCAGCAATGAATGTGCTTTCTAAATCCATTCTAGCAATTGGATCAGTTGATGCTTTAAGCATTTGTTGAAATATATTACCAATACCCTTTCTTTCCTCTTCTATTTGTCTCAATTTATCTAGGGCATTAATTAATCTTTGATTTTTATCTCCAAGCATAGCAAGAGCTTGGTTTAATGAAGTAAGATTAGAGCTTAATCTTGCTTGTTCTTCAGCTGGTTGGTTTTCTTTTATAGCCTTTTGTAAATCTGCTGCCGTCTTTGATATACCTTCACCAATTTTTGCAGGATCGAGGGAACTTCCTATAGATTGTGTAAGTCTATTTATTGTAGCATTAAACGGGGCATTTAATTGTTGTAATCCAGGTCTTTTGCCAGTAATTTGTGCTATCTCTAATTCTGTGTTCAGTCTTAATTCTGATGCTTTAATTTGTAAAGCAATAGTTTTGTTCATAATCGAGGCGAATGCATTAGCTGCTTCAGCAACTCTTTTTGATGACTCTGCTTGTACATCTAATGATTGTGCTGCTGTCTCTACAGAACCTCTGAAAGAATCCATACTTTTTACCATACCAGGAAAAGCTGATATAATTTCATCAAGACTCTTGGTACCTTCTCCGGTTAATGATTTTTCTGTTTGTCCAATTATTTCCGTAATAATAGAAGCCTGAGACTGTTTGTCTAGCTCGATTGGCGCTAGAAGCTTTTTCAATGTATCTTCCAGACCCTCGGTACCAGTACCTTCTCCTGTTCGTCGTTGTTCTATAAATTGTCTTAATGCTATTGGTACTTTTGTTTCTGCTGTTTGTAAAGCTAAAATATTTCCTTTTAATTGTTTCGCATATTCTGATAAAGGTTTGGTATCTCCATTAGATAAAGTTACTACCCTATCATCCATTTGAAATGGCTGTATTGCCGTATCTATAGCTCTAATTAATTCTTGCGTATTGAAAGCTGCGGGATTACGAAGTACTTCGGCTTGTCTGCTAGCATCTGTGTTGGCTCTTATATTTACAGATTCGCCAAATAACTGTAAACTATATAATGCATCATCAAAAGCATTAGCTGTATCACTACTAAGTCTTCTTAAGCTACTGTTGATTCTAGTTAATATATCTGTAAAGTTTAAAGATGATACTTGTAGTCTCCTAAACGAATCTGTTAATTCTTGAGCAGCTATTACATTCTCATTAAAAACAGCATTATAATTTTTAGATACTCTTCTGATTTCTTCAATACTAGCAGCCCCCAACTTTCTTTCTGCTTCTTCTTTTGACATCGGCTGAATACTTGGATCAAGAGGTTGTGTTAATGCTCTTATATATGAAAGCTTTTCGAACTCTGAGGCTGCCTTATTTGTGGAAGAAGTAAGTTCGTTTATAACTTGATTAAATGTCTTAAAGCTTTGTGAGCCGCTATCTAGTGTTTGAAAAAACTCATTTATACTTTGTTCAGCACCAACATTCAATCCTTTTAATGCTAACTTTGTTCTAGCAAATTGATCAAATAATAAATTAAATTGATTTATGCTAGAAGAACGTATTTGCTGTGTAGGTTTTCCTGTAATATCAACAGATTGTGTTCCACCAAATACATCTAGTTTAGTCTGTTTTTGTTCTGTAACAGTTAGTCCCGGAAGTGTGCTCTTGATTTTGCGATAATTTTCCAAAACTTGTCCTGTAAATCTTTGGTTAGCTAAACTATAATTATTACCATTTTTTACCAAATCTTCTAAAGATTTACCAAATTTATCTAATTGCTCTGCTGTTCTGCCTGTAGTTTTTGTGAATAAAGTAAAGATACTAGAAATCACAGTAAATCCAACAATGACTGCTTGTACCCAAAAATTAAATCTAGCTAAGAATGTACCAGCCTTACCAATCCAACCAAGAAAACCACCAAGAATACCAGCAGTACTTGCTGCCCCACCAGCCACAGAAGCTGTTACTGATACTCTATCCGCTGTTGTTTTAGCAATTGTCGCAGCGGTAGCTTGAGTTGTAGCTTGTTGAAATGCTAATAGCGATGTTGTCAAAGCTAAATATGTACTAGTAGATTCTGTGATTACTGATCCTAAATTTTCATACCATTCATAATTACTTATAACTTCTGTTGTCTCTACAGTACTCTCTGCAAGTTTGGTAAATTCTTTTTCTAATTGTGCTGCAGCTTCTACCCTTAACTGAGCAGTAGGGGCCTCTGCTGTTTGTTGTAAAGTTTTCGTAAACGAAGACAAAACCTTAGAATTTTCTTTGAAAATATTTTCTATATTTTTACTTGCAAAAGCTTGTAAACCGCCACCAAGAGCACCAAAGGCACCAGCAGCAGCTGTGGCTCTTCCGATGGTTTTTTTGTCTGCTCCCAAAGCCTGTAAACCTAAACTTGTACTTAATGCTAAACTTGCTCCAGTTTCTACAGCCTGAATTGCTGCTCTACCTAGAGCATTTTCTGTAACTTTTAATGAGTCGGCAAAACTTTTAATTTGAGGCAAAGCAATATTAGAAAGAACCAACATAACATTCGTAAGCTTTTGATCAAAATTATTTGCGCTATCTGATACAGTATCCAGGGATTTTTCTATTTCTTTTGCTGATTCTGATACCTCTTTTTCAGCTTCTACTACTGGTTTTGCTTGTGTTTCTCTTTCTAAATATCCAGGAGTACGCCTACGTTCCGTAGCCCCTTTAACAGATGGATCTTTCCCTGTGTTGATAGCGGAGATCATTCTTTTTTCAGCTGCTCGTATTTTATCTTTTTCCTTATATTGTGTAGCTCCACCCCTTGCTGTTACTGCTGAAGTAATTCTAGACGCTTCTTCTTTTGCTGCTTTTATACCCGCTTCTTTTGCTAATTTAACGGCCTCTATTGCTGTGGCACCAGTATCCCTTGCTGTTCTATATGCTTGTTTTTCTGCTGCTTTTGCTGCTTTTTCTAGCGCAATAATAATTTTTTGAACATAAGCTTCGATATCCCCAGGGCCTTTCCTAGTTAATGGCTCGGGCACAAATCCTCCCTCGGCAAATTTTTGAACAGCAATACCTCCAACAAATCCTCCTGCATTGTATCCTTGTAATTTATCGGCATGGTTCATTTTATGTAACCTTGCTGATCCTAGTTTTTTAGCCGCTTCTTTTCGTATTACAAATTCACCCGGTGTTAATAATGCTGGTATGGTATCTCCATTTCCAACACCACCCACCAAACCACCAGTAGCAAAACCAGTACGCCCAGGTCGTGATTGAATTATTTTTGATAGATTATTAATACTAGTAGTGAGATTTTTAAGAGCTGTTGTATTTTCAGATACCCCTAGTGTAGGAGATATACCAGAGGTTGTCGTTGTTGGTGATGCTCCTAAATTGCTTGGAGTTATAGCATTTGTTCCAAATAATTTACTAGTAAATCCAGCTTTAAATTCTCCTAATTTTTGTGAAAGTTTTATTGTTGCGAGAGTAGTAATGAGTGGTAATAGTGGTTTTAAAGACCCAATAACATTTATAAACCCACGAGCCAACCCTAATGTTGTTGCCGTAAAAGCTTTTACAGTACCAGTATTCGCAAAATCTGCAATCAATGCCAAAAATTCTTCGCGAGTTCTAGCTAATTGATTTTCTAAAGAATAAAAAGCTATTTCTGATGCTTTAGTTAAACTATTAGTCCCACGTTGTGCAGACTGTAGTGCCTGTTGTGATGTTTGAAATTGTTGAATAAGAGGAATAACTTTACCAATTTGTCTAAATCCGCCAAGCTCCTCAATAATTTCAGCAAAAGTAGCCGTTCTTGGATCAATACCCGATAATCCTTCACTTAATCTTTTAATAGCTTCAAAAGCTCCAACAAATTTACCCTCACTATCTCTAAGTTCAACACCTAGATCTTTTAGAGCATCCACAGTTGTGGTTCTTTGTATTCTTGTAAAAATAGTTCTAAGGCCAGTAGCAATAGTTTCCGCGCTTTCGCGAGTTGTGGCGCGAACACTAGTAAATACGGCAATAAATTCATTTAGTGCATCAGTACCAGAACTCACTCCTCTACTAGCACTAGCAAACACACCACCAGTGCGTTGAATAGCTTTGATAATATCGTCAGACTCCACAGCAAAATCTGCTGCTACTTGATTGATACTACCAAGAGCACTTTCTAAATCTCCTACACCAATACCAAACTGTCTTAAAGCAGCAATAGCTCCTTCGGTAGTTTCTGTTATATCGTTGAACGATGGAGCGAGTGAGCTTTTTGCCAACGCTTCGAGAGCTATTTTAGTTTCGTTAGCAGATAAGCCAGCCTGAGCTAATGTAGAAGCAGCTTTAATTAATTCCTGAGACGAAACACCCAAAGTTGTTGATAATCTTCTTACCTCATTATTAATCTCTTGCACACCAATAGATAACCCACTAAATTGACTAATAGTACCACCAGTTACCTGTGTTAATCTGATTAATTCTCTATCATAAATCATAAATTCACTGATAGCACTATTGATACTATTTATGAGACCATATATAATGGTGGTGGCTGCACTAAATGCAGCAAATCTTTTTGCTGCTAAAGCAACAGAACCACCAAAAGCCTCCATTCCTGTGGCGGCTTGTTTTGATGATGAGGCAACTGATTTTGATGATGAGGCAACTTTATTAATGCTACTATTTACTGTTCCTGATATAGATTGAATTTTTCCTAATGATGATCCTAGTGTTGTTAATCCAATATTTAATTTATTAATACTAAGAGTGGCAGTTTCGGTCGCTGTTGTTAGACCTTGTATACCCTTGGTAATGGATGCTATTTTTGTCTGAGCTTTTGGATCTATATTTAATTTTAGATCAGCTTTAATATCAGAAAATTGTTTTTTAATATTAGAAACTATTGGTCTAATATTAGCTGGACCCTGTAGATTAATTTGAGCAGTAAGATTAAAAGCTTTTGCCATATTTTATATTCCAATAAAAATATCCCCTAGAATATAACTTCCAGAGGATATTAAGATATGTATATAATAGTAATATAAATTACTTATCTGGTGTTGGTTGTGGCTTATCAACAGTTTCATCATTTGTATCATCGATAGATTCCTTGTCAATAATTGGATTACCACTATCATCTAAGAACGGCTGAAAATCAACAATATATTCTCCATCAACATCTACTAAATTACCATCTTTATCAACGAACTTTCCTTCTTCGTTGATATATCTACCATTAGCGTCTATCAGTCTACCGTCTTCATCTACCCTACGATTTTTATCATCAACATAATTAAGCTTATCATCTACCAATTTATATTTGATCAAAAATTTATTTTCTGGTAATTTCTTTTCGAAATCACTATCCAAACCATACATTATACTGGCCATTCTTTGAGCGCCAAGAATTGCGACCAGTTCTGTATTCCTATTCAAATAGTCTTCATAACTAGAAAAATAGGGTTTCTTATTATCTTTATACACCACGCATTGAGAAACAAGGTAATTAAACCGAGCATTATCCGCCTGACCTTCCGCTGTATGGGTATCAAGTTCAGTTTTAACAGATACGAGATCTCTAAGTTTAATACGTAGATTTTTCATTTCAACCGCTATATTTCTAGCCTGTTTTAAAGAGATACCACCTTTAGCCAATTTTTTTTCCCTATCTAGAATTTGTCTTTGTAATGTTGAAAACTCCAAATCTTTCTCATTATTCCACAGTCCTTGATCCTTTAAAAGATCATCTAATTTGGCCCTAACGATAGATCCAGATTTTACAGCATCGGAAAATGCTTGATTGTAAATTTTCATAGCTTCTCTTTGTGTTGCTAGTGATGCCGCTATAATCTCAAACTCTTTTTCCATTCCATCAATATCACACTTAAATATAAAATTACTCATAATCCTTACTCCTTATTTTTATTATTTACTGAAAATTTATATGAATACTTGTACTTATTTTCTTTCTGATCAAAAAAATCATATATAGTATCAACAGCTAGTCTAATCTGGTTATTGCCATGGTTCAATAAATCATTACGCAAATCATCCCATTTACGCCTAAAAAATTCATGTTGATCTGTATCTATATCAAAACCATGGTTCCATAAATAACCAAAAGTATTTTCAAAGCGCGATATACTGCCTATCATTATTGTTTTTAGTCTTTTTTCTACATCATCAATCAGTTTTTCTCTATTATCATACATAAATTATCCTTTCCTATGTGTATTTGAAATTTGTTGTAATTCTTGTTTTACAAACGGCACATCTTGCCATTTGATTTCCTTACCTTCTTTTGATATTTGTTTAATTTGATTTATTCTAGATTTTGCTTGAGCATCATTTAGTGCAAAAATTTCTTTTGTTTCTTCGACAGAATCTGTGAGTATAAATACTTCATCGCCACGCTTATTATTTAGTCCATATTTATCTTCGATAGCTTGTTTTTTCTTGTCTTTTTCTACTTTACGATTTTGGTATATCATCCATCCATCTAGAGCGTCATTATCTTGTATAATTTCTTCTGGCGGACTTTCCATATGTTCTCTTATAGAGTCATATGTTTTACTTAAATTAACAATAGTTAACTGATCCTCTGTCCATCTATGAGAAGGTCCCTCAAAAATATGTTCTTTTGAAGCGCTCCAATATTGTTTCCATTTTTCACTTTTTACTATAGTCTTCATTAAATCCATATCTATGATATTCTTTTGAATAAGTTCAATAATCCTACTATAAAGTTCCGAATCTATATCATCATCATTTGGCGAAAATAATAATCTATCTTTAAGATACACCATATTTAAAGCTATAAATTGATTTTCTATAGTCCTTGCATAAAATTCTAAACTTAAAAAATCAAAATATGTTTTTTTATTGTATAAACTACTTATATATTGAGATATAGATATAATTGTTTCCTTAAATAGTTTACGTTTTTTATCATTACTATAATTTAAAAATAGTTCTATTTTCGTTTGATCTAATAATTTATATTGTGCATCTAATTCTTTTTGTTTATCATTATTCCAAATATTATTAAATAATAATAATGTATTAATTTGATCATTAGGTATCCAATTAGTTAAATCAAATTTATTATCCTCAATAATAGACTGATAAATAAAATGAGCCCTAGACCTTATATCAAGATTAGGGCTCTTTATAGTATATACATTATTATCTATAGTAATATGATAATAACCAGATACAATTCTATGTATCAGATCATCTATATCCGAATTCACACTAGTCCTTACTTAATTATTATGGACTTACAATATCTAGCTCATTATATGTTATATAGGTATAAGTTATAGTAACATTACCACCGCCGGTATCACCACCACTATAGGCAACAGAACTTAATATACATTTGCTGCCAAGATCAAACTGGTAATCTGTATTCCCCTGCGGATCACAAATATATATATCGATTGGTTCTTCGCCGATTGTTGGACCATCGCAATTAGTATGTATTTCACTGACAGCTATACCATCATGAGTTTGTGCAATAACATCAAAAGCTATAGTTACCTCTAGTGGGAAATTAACAAATCTATGGAATGGAGAAAACTCACCCAGTCTATATATTTTTTCTCTACCAAAATCGGCACTAATTGTTATATTGCTAATATTTTTACCACTCACAGCAGCAGGCAATACGCTGACATTAGAAAGATTTTGTCTTCTACGAATAGCAGGAGTAGTAATTGTTGTAGGAGCAGTAACTGTTCCAGCAATAGACTTATGACTACCAATAAATGACACTTCTTCTGTGAAAGTACCATCAACCGGTAATGTATAATTCACAGAATTTACATACATACCTGTCATAGTAATAGCGGATGCTGTTGCTAATACAGCCTGAGCATCATCTCCAACACCAAGAACAACTGTTGTTGTATCATTAGCATTATCAATAATACTGGTACCAGTAGTAGTAGCTAATGACCATATCAAAGGCTCACCATCTAATACCTTATTGATAGTTACCTCAACGTCAGGATCATTTTGTAAATTTTCATAAATAGCTAAACGACCGAGCTGAAACACTTGCTCAAGATCGAAATTTGTATTTACCGATACGCTTTGTGCGCCTTGTACTGTGGTGCCGCCAACACTAACACCATGGCTAGCATAAAAAATTCTATTGGCCATAATAAATCTCCAGTATATTGATAGAGGTAATATCGACTATAAAACAATACACCATTTAATTATAAATGCCAAAAATTATCTGAACCGTAAGCTTAATAGATGCCTCCGAAAGAAAAGGATTAAAAGATTGAACATCAGATGCATAAATATCTATTAATCTAGCTTCATTCCACTGATATGCGGAGTTTTTTACCAATTGATCATAATTTAATCGACTATTATTTAATGATCCATCAATATTGAATGGATAAACATTATTTTCGATTACTTTATTTGTATCATATAATCTAATTGCTTTGTCTTGTTGCAATCTTAATATATCAATTAAAATATTGCGATCGTTTCTATTTTCAGATATAATATGTAATAATAGATCTTGATCTACTATCAAAGACTTATTACCTAATTCATATGGTTCGGATTGTGCTCGTGCTATTGATTCTATAATAATAGCTGGTAATTGTACTCTATTATTACTTAATATACTAAAATCTCCACTTTGTATTTGATTAAAATGTAAAGCATTTTCATCGGTTCTATACTGCAGTTGTTGCCACCATTTAGCATTATCATATCTATATATTTGTGCCCACCTATAAGAATATTCCATTTCTACAATTGCGCTAGTACTAATAGCATTATTAAATATTACCCTACTATTTAAGTAATCTATATAATAAGCATATGTTGGATCCGACGTTCCAATTGGATAAAACGCATTGTTAATATAAATACCACTAATATCTATAGGACTAGTACTTAACGGCGTTGATGGACTAACGCTAGGACTTGGAGAAGATGATGGATTAATACCATTATTAAAAGAAACAGATTGCTCCCAAACCCAATCTTTTCTCATAGTTTGCCATACTTGACCCAAACTATAATTAGGATCTTCTGTTGGCTTCAATACATGTAGAGGATTACCATGAATATTAAATTGATTGCGTGTTACATTAATAAAGGCTCCGATATTTAGAAGGCCCCAGTCCAAAAAAGATTTAATATTATTTTCAACCTGAGACATTAGTAGATGACCACCAATATTAGTAACTCCACTAAATTTTTCGTTATCATATTGAAATACCATAATTATATATCCTTAAAATTTTTAATCAAAATATTATTGATATCATCATCTAAAGCGTCGATTATTCTAGTTATCCAATTATTTTTAATAGTACCGGCATACTGAGTAGGAACAGACCACTTACCTTGAATACTATTACGCATAATAGCCATACCAGTACGAGATGTTTTAAAATTACCAAAAACTACATTATAATCTTTAATAATAGTCTTATTACCAAATAATAATAGCCACTCTAACCAATTTATAATATCCCCTTTATTTGTAGTATATGTAGCAGCTGATGTTGATAGTACATCTCTAAAATCGGTTTGTATCATTTGTATTTTAAAGCCGCCAACAATTTTACCATTACTGACACGAGGTTTCTCAAATTTCGCATGTATTTTTGACCAAAAATCTAATATTTGATCTAATCTCTCATCACTATCCCGTAAACCAAACTCCGCCTTTAATTGTCCTCCACTTAAAGACTGATATGTATCAGATGAAATTATAGCGCTTTGAATAAGTAAAGTAATTTCTTTTTGACATTTATTAAAAACTATTGTTAATAATGGAATTAACTCATCTCTTAATGCTTTAGTTATTCTATTAGAGATAGTTTGATTATCTTCTGTAATTTTTAAACTAAACTTAGTCATTACTGAACACCTTGCCAAGTGGTAATTATAAAATCATTACCACCAAAACCAACAGGTATTGGATCTTTTGATCTAATAAATCTACTATTAGTAATAGTAGTTAAATTTGTATCTATAATAATATATGAAGCATTTTTTACTTTTGCATATAGATCTATACCACACAATGATTGTATCATACCATCAACAAAATTGACACTATTTAGCTCTAATGAATTTCCACCAAAAAATACAGGCTTAATAATACCAAGATATACTGTTTCTTCTTGAGAAAATGATAAATTACCATTACCAGCGCAATATGGACATATTTGACCATTAACAAAAGATATTGGTCCACCAACTTGATATCTATTGCTAGATTTTCTGGTAATAGGATCATATATACAATTAGGACAATCTTCTAATTTAGTATTTTCAAAAAATAACTTACATTCTACGGTTAGCGCTGTATCCTCTAAAAGTGACTGTATAGCATAATTAAAGGTATCTTTGAATGGTTGAGTAATGATACCAGTAAATGGATTAGGCATATATTGTGCTCTTATTAAAAGAATTGATTACCTATAACTCTACTATGATCACCTGGTGATGTATTTAAATTCTGTGGATCAAAATTATTACCAACAAAAGGACTAAAGATGGCTCTAATAGCATTAGCATTAGCCACATCCCAATGAGCCGTAAGTTCATCATATGTAGCACATGGCCCCATTTGCAACATAGTTTTAAATGCACCAGCAACACCACCAACACTCAAAGAAGCTGGTCCTAATGCCGCTCTAATACCTTCCATTGCGGCCTTAGTTCTATATGTACTTTGATCAACAATACAAGCTGTTTTTAAGCTAGTAAGATTAATAAATACACTATCTTTTTCTGATAGGGATGTTGGATCAGGCAATAAAGTACCACTAGTAATATCTATAGAATATTGATTGTCTAAATTAACATCAAATTGAACAAATTGTGCTGCAACTAAAATGGTTTGCTCTAATCTAGCATCACTATAAGTATAGGGAACAACATAGTCATTAATTAGAATTCTAACTATAGTAGTTATTTCGTTTTGCCAAGACATAAATATCTCCTTGATTGTTATATTAGACTATACACCCTTTGTTATCAGTATACAAAAAAAGGGTAGCATAAGCTACCCTTAATTTGCATCGATACAACAGGTTACTCTTAGAGACTACCAAGAAGAACCCTACGATTGTCGAGAACAGCAAAGCCTTGCTCTGCCCAACCGTAGAAACCGGCCATCTTCTGACGATGTAGTGTATCGTCTTCGAAGATTTGGACCTGTTCACGAACTGGCATAATAAAGCTGTCTCTCTTGCGTAGGTCAAGACCAACAACAAGCTCAACATCACCAGCAGGAAGTGAAGCAGCGAGAACGTTGTCATAGAATAGTTGATATTCTTGACCTTCGCCAAGCTCATCACGATCATGAAGATTTACGCCGAATACTCTGTTTAGAGTACCATCAGCAGCAACATAAATCTCACGACGAGTAATCTCATCAACCTGATCGATTCCCCAGTTACGAATATCTTCCATAGCTTCTGGAGAAACATAAAGATCTGTTAGTAAGCCACGGTTATTGCTGGCACTATTACCACCACCGTTTCTACGCATAACAGTCTTCATAAGAGAAACTAATCTCTTAGTAAACTGACCAGCATTGGCATCGCTATCGAATACTACGATATTACGATCAACACCAGCAGCAAGTAATGTATGCCAACCGTCATCGTTCATCTTCTTAACGAATTGACCTTCCATTACTTCCATCGCACGACCAACTACGTCCCAACGAGCATCACGAGCATACTTTAGTAAGTAGTCGATTGAAGCGCCAATGTCATAGGTTGGGACCATAACATAATCACCCTCGACATGACGTTGTGGAATATAACCATGATTTGGAATGGTATAAGCCACGAAATCTTTCTCGGTACCAGGAGACAAGAAATCTAATGGAAATTCTGGAGTAGCGCTTTGAGCTAATACTATTGGCTCAAAAATATTATCCAAAATATTACCATTAAGAATACCTTGTCTAAGTGGTAACTCTAGAGCCTTAGCAAATTCTGCATTAGCGGCTAGAGCTTCTTCTTTATTAAGAGAACCTGAACGAACAAGGAGTTCGGTTAGTTCTGGTGTTGGCTGAAAACTGTGAGTATTAGCTGACATTTTTTGTTTCTCCATTAGTTAAATTACTGAATATTGACTGAAACTTTTGCGTAACCATCGCTATCGACGGAACTTAGGAAGGTTCCGATCTGAGTAGCACCGCTGGAAGATGTTGAAATTAGGCCGGAAGGACCGACATAAGCAGCATCACCAGCACCTGGGGTACCATCAACAAGGTCGGTTGTAACTTGACCAACCCTTAGAAGGGTAACCTTGCCACCGATCTGAACTTCATCTTTATGCCAATTGATGTGCTGTCTTGTAAGATCAAGATTTACAACATCGTTTAGTAGAACGCCTGCTGGAGCACCTGTATTAGCAACAGCATATTCTACTACGGCATCAGCATCGTCCATAGCAGCGCCAACACCACCGCTAACAAAAGAGACTACGCCGCCTCTCTCTGCTGTAGTATTCATGAAAAATGAGATATCTGTAAGGTGTTCAATACGATCTGGTTTTAGAGCCATTTTTATTTCTCCATTAATTAGGTTATTTACTTACTAAGTCTAGTGCGAACAAAATCTACCAGTGCTGCGCGAGTGCTTTCAATTTCAGAAGCATCTTCCCCGCCGACTGTAACAATCGGCTCGGCTGATTCTTCTACATTCTCAAGAGCTGCCTCAATATCGACAGTTTCGTTGATATCTTCGGCTTTCATTTTCATAACTTTTTCATCTTCTTTCTTCATTTTCTTCTCTTTATTATGCATAGTATTGACTAACATCTCTGTCATAGCAGCAAATGTTGCATCATCAAGAGAATCAAATTTTTCTAACATCTGCTCAACTTGATCAGAAGCGAAGCCCTCTTCTAGAAGATTAGCTTTGCGCATCATTTTCTTTTCTTTCTTCATATAAGCAGCAATGCTATCATTAGCCGCAGCAAGTTGACTTTCTAACTCTTTGATTGTATTTTCAAAGGTAGTTTTGGTCTCATTAGACTGAGCAGATACAGTTTCTAACTCGACCTTTGTATTGTCTAGTTCAGCTTTAACAGCAGCAATAGCAGCGTCAAATTCTGAGGTAAGTTGAGTTTTAAGTTCGTTCATCGAAACTTCAGCAGCAGCCTTAACTTCTTCTTGAGCCTGTGTGCAATCGATCACCTCTGGAAGAGGCTCCGCTGTGTCTGTAGTTGTAACTGTAATATCACTCATAATTTGATTCTCCGAATGATTTGTATTGGACTGGAAATTTATTACACCTGATTTAGAAAAATCTTCATTTTTTGTTAAATTATTAACAAATCTAAAAGAATCTTTACTAAATATTATACTATCAGGATTAGCTGGACGGTCAACAAATCCTTTGCCACTAAAAGTAATATTTCTTAAAACACGGCCAATTTTATAACCTTCATGCTCACCCATACCACCATAGGCTCTCAAATACTTACTTAAATATGCTGTATCATTATTACGAGATAATACCTTATATTCTCCAGTTTTTTGATCAACTAAACCATAATCAAAACCAGTAAAAAAGCATTCCATACTAACAAATTTTGTTCCATTTTCAATTTCAGATATTAACTTTTCTGTACGCTCTTTTAGTTCTGGGGTTGTGTATGATTTATAAATGACAGAAGCTGTTAATATATCAAATTTTTCTGGTAAATTTTCTACAGGAGTATCTTCGTCTATTAGTATACCATCTGTTGTAATTGGCCAGTTAGCAATAATATGACCAACAATCTCTGCCTCATTGTGTTCTAAATTGGTTGGTTTATGCTCTGGTGAATTTTTAGCTCTCCATACTTCTGCTTTATCAAAAATATCATCATTTTTATTCCAGCTAGAAGTTACTAAAATAGATTGAGTATAGTATAAGTCACTATCGTTTACAGCAGCCAGAGCTTTAAAACTTTTGGTTTTTTGATTATCACATGGCTCTAAATGAGAAGCATATGATACGCTAGATTTAGCAATAATAACATCACCAACACCATCGTTGTATTCTTGTTGAAAAATTTGCATTTTATCACCTTTGTTAAAAAATTATGATATTATTAATAAGTAAGAGTATTTGTTACAATATAAATTAATAGTATTTGTATAATTACATATCATATTATATCTCTTTTACTACATATGCTATGGAGAAGCGTTTCATGGAGGGTAGGGGTCCGGAAGGCAGTTAACGACTGAATAGCCTTCCTCGACCGGATTAGAATAAATTGGAACCTCGTTGTCGTCGCTACAGTCTGGGTACGGTGCCGCACAGTTTACTGACAGCAACACTTCTCCTGACAAGTCAAATGTTGAGCCAATGACTGTATAGCCGAGGTCCGGGCAGCAGTCATCGACGGAGCCACCGTTATTTTGAATAAACTGCTTGCATGCCTCAGTTGGGGTTCCAGGGCCCATCACTGTGCAAAGAATTTGATATGGGTAGCACTTGTTGCCACAGCAGTGCCATCCGCCAGTGCAGTCCTCGTCTACCTCGCACTCAGAGATCACAGAAGGAGACGGCGAGGGAGAGGGAGGAGGAGAGGGAGAGGGAGACGGCGAAGGAAATGGACATATTACATCTACACACGTTACTCCGGGATTCCAACTTCCTCCAGCATTTGTGCATTGCGTTTGAGTATTATCAACACATGAACCATCTGGTAGGCAACAAACCCCGCACTCCTCAACACACTCGGCCTCAGTATCATGACCACTAATAACTTCATGAAGAAAAGGACTATATTGATTTAGTGGAATGCAAGCCATGTATCACCTTTATATATAATATTATCCATTAAGTATACACCGCTGCATAAAAAGATGCTTTAATTGCTTTATTTTCTTCGTTAGATAATATTCTATCAAATTCTGATGACATTTTATTAGACCAATATTTAAATCCATTATGCATATCTATAATTTCTTTGCTGTTAATAACTGCTAATGATTGTAAAAGCATATTCTCAGAAATATTACATAAAGGCTTAAGACTAAATAATAATTTACTTTTGATAGTATCCACTTCTTTAGCTTCATCAGCAGATAATTGTCTCATATTAGATTTATTATAAAATGCTAATAAATGAGGATTGATAATTTTAGATATAGATTCTTGTGCAGAGCTTGCCCACAGTGCTATTTTGGCTCCTGTTTGTGGAGCAAATTGTTTAGTTTTTCGTTGTGTACTATCTTTTGAGTTTCTGGGTCTTCCCTGTCCGGGTACTCCTGTGGGACCAGAATTTTGTGGACTAATTTTAGGAGTAGTATTTTCTAATTTCATTTCTAATAGATTTTTTTCTCCTCTTTTTTTATCCATAAGTTCTAGACCAACTTGGCTAGGAGTTGCAATACCCAATTGTAATGCTATCTTTTTAAGATTAGTTTCAAAGTTAGCGTCGAAAAAAGGACTAGCCTTTGGAGTCATTTTCTTATTTTTTCTTTCTTTATTTTCTCTAGCTATTCTATACTTTTCCATTGTTGGATCGATACCAAATCTCATTTGTATATGCTCATCAGAAATAATATTTCGATCAGCAAGCTGAATTAGCAATGCTTTTTCTGCATCTTCGTTACTAAGATCCATTCTATCAAACTCTATTTTAGCCGCTAACTTAAAACCCATCGCCTTCTGAACAAGTTCTATTTCTTTGTCCCAAAAAGTAACTAATACATCACGACCATACTGTAATCTTTGCGTAAGTGTTTTGAGACTAATGAAATTATTAGTTGTTCCAGCAGCGCCATAGGTTCCTGTTAGTGTTGGTGGTATTCCTAATCCCGCATATACACTATTTAAATGTGGAGTATATTTACTTTCTCCTAAGAAATTATGAACAGTACTTTTTGATTCTATAAGTTCAATATCTGGTCCCCATACCAGATCCATTGTTCCACCACCAACATTATTGCTTAATATAGCGGATAGTTTTGCTGCTGCTGCTTTTGTGGGAGCGATTTTATGATCAAGATTACCTAATTTAAAAATTCTAATATTTGATACAGCACCGTCCAAAGCACACATATCCGCCAGTTTGAGTTTTTCCAAGACAGTGATATCATCCATAATAGCATATATCATAGGATATGCCCAAGTTTGCCAATCATCTTTTTTATAATGAAATACCAATGTTTTATCTGGATTTAGTATGTATGGCTTTTTGGTTTTTGCTGCCTCTAGAATATCTAATGGTAGCTGGTTAACAATATTCATTTCAGCTTCATTTTTTGGAGCATTAATAGTACGTTTTAAATTAGCTGGTAACATTACTCCATAAATTTTTTGTGATGCAAAAGACGATAGCGATCCTCCTAGAACGTCAACATAAACAGGATCTATAAAAGTATATTTCCATGGAATTTCTTTTTTCCCCATAGAATCATCTTCTAGTTTTGGATATAACAAATCAGCCTCTGCTGTAGCCTTATACATATAATTAATAGCTTTAGTATTAAGTTTAGCTGTTTGTCTATTAATTACTACATTACCGACACGATATAGATTATTAACAAATCTTTCACTACGATCTTTACCATTTATTTTTTTAAACCAAGCCTTATAGAACCTTTCAATCTTTTTATTAGGATGTACTATTCTAATGCCCTGAACAGCAAAATCACCCATTAAATCTATAACATTTTTTACTAAGCCTACTTTTTGATATATCTGATCCGCCCTACGAAGAATATGCTTTAAAACAAGAGGAACGGCCTCCTCTGGTCTAAATGCATCATAGTCAGATTTTAATAAACCTGGGCGACCACTAACATTAGTATCTAGATTAGAAAAATCCAATCTAGTTCTTCTGGCCAATGCTTTTTCTTGATTGGTAGCTCTTTCTATACCATTATACTCGCCCAAAGATTCGGAAGATTTGCTTAAAGCAGCTTGCTTACTCTCTATATCATCTCCCCATATAACGTAAGCCTCTTCATTAAGCAATTTTTTATCTTCTATAGCTTCGCTCTTAGGATATTTTTTGGCCATAAATTTTATATTCCATAAGGTGGTAATAATATTGCAATGCGATTACAATGCATATACACCATTAATCTCTATATATACCATGATATATATTACCTTCGTTAGCTCCAGATGTAAACCATTCTGGACCTTTATATAGTCCTACTTCTTTTTTATTATATTGCATATTTCGTAAGTTATCACCAATCACATTATATTCTGGAGTAGTTAATGTTCTACTCATTTGTCTAGCTAACATATTAGCAATAACTAATGAACTATAACGGTCTTTACGCAATCTACCCTTTTTACCATTAGATGTTTTAAACTCTGGAGTATCCCATCTATCTCTGGACCCAGCGCCTGTTCCAGTGCGACTCATAACAATTGTTGTAAGTTCATTTTTCAATTCTTCTATCTCAAGAATACATTCACTAAGACTATCATATATGGGTGTAGTCAAGTCAGTCGCTAATATATCTCTACCCTCTTGTTCTAGTGTTAAACCTAAAGTAAGATTATCAAATCTAGGAAATAATAGAACCTTATCTTCTAGATCTTTTCGTAACCCATGATTTGCTTGAGCTGTCCATTCTGCCTTAGCAAATTGAATCATTTCTAAAATATGCAAACCTTGTTGGGTATCTGTATCTTTAGATTTATCATAATCTATAATTGGCCAAATTAATTGCTCTCCATTTTCAAGTTTAGACGGATCATGAAGAGCTTCTTCGATAGCTACTCCTCCACCCTGAGCATCAATACCTATTCTAATAGGAGGAAAACTTTTCATTAAATTACGAATTTTACGAGAACAAAATCCATAGAAATCATGATCATTAATAAGACCTGTTTTTTGACGATCTTTAAAATTATTTCTATTAGTAGTCCAACAGTATACAATTCTAGAATGATCAGGATGTACCTCTAAGATCACAATACTAAAATTATCTTTTTCACTAGCAGGATCAATTCCATATATGTATTGTTTATTAGGATTCCCTCTAATAGTAGCATCGAATAAAACCCTACCGCTATTAGGCAGTATCAAATCACTATTTTCTGTTACAACACAACTTTCTATCAAGCTTCTTTTAAAGAATCCATCACTATCACTTGTGAAACATGCAGCGTATTCCATTTGATAAATACCAGTATGAATAGTAGCTTTTGCTCGTGCTACTTGTTTATCATCCATAAAGCCTTTAGGTATTAGTTCATATGGGATACGAATAATACTATAATCTTTCCAGTTAAAATTCTCTGGAACTTCACCCTTAAAAATATCTTCCAGTTTTCTTATATCTCCTTTACTATTAATAATATCGGAATATCTTTTCCAATATTGAGCAAAATGTTTAAAACTATAATCAGCAGTTCCAGCTATAATAGCTTGATTACTCATTTTATGATCTAATAATTCTAACTCCTCATTCCATAATCCATGTTCTATCATTGCTTTCTTTTTAGCTTCTGCTTTTACGTTTTGGATAGGACTAGCACTCACAGCAGCAAACCCAGATACTACAGTTTCATAGATATCAGGCGACATAGAAGCAAATTCGTCAGCAATAATAATATGTGCTCTTAATCCTCTAATTTTACTACCATCACCAATTGGAATAGCAATAGCCCAACTATCACCATATCTCATAGTACATCTATCAACATCTCTTCTTGGACCATCCTCATTACTATTAAAAATACTTCTCAGAATAGAACTATTTCGCCATATCGTCTCCATATATTCAAAAATTACTTTACTCTGTCTAAAACCAGCGCCCACAATAACGATTTTAGTACCTGGCACAAAAATTGCTTTTAGTGTTGCATATAATGCCAATATAAAACTTTTACCAAAACCACGAGAAGCAATAAACATAGGAAATGGCCTATTCCAAAATTCTTGCAATATCGCTATTTGTATAGGATGTAATTCTATATTTAGTAATAATTTACAGGTCATACCAAAATATGTCGGATCTCTCATTAATCTAACAAGATGCTTATCGGGATTCTCTATATCTTCCTTAACACGATTAATCATATAGTTATAATTAATTTTAATTTTTGATAGATCACCTAGATCTAACCAAGCATCATCAAATAGTGGTTTATTCATATATAATGCTCCCTAACTCTTTTCATAATTGATAATGCCGTCTTCTCCGCCCACTCCGGATTACCACAAAATATAACATGTATATTATGTGATACAGAGAGTTGGGTTAGAAACTTTAAGATAAATCCTGGTGTTATTTTAATTCTTGACCATAGTCTTTGGGGTACGTCGGTTCCTCTTGGATAATCCATTAATTGGTCATAGTTACATTCTATTAAAATATAGGAGTGTGGATATTTAGACATTCGATCTATAACATCAGAAAATCTGTTTTCCATCATATTATTAGCAATTTCTGCTATACCATTCTTTCTCTCTATGCATAGTTTATCTTCCAGTCCCTCTATACTATAATCTCCGGTATCTAGTTTGCGTTTGGCCGTAGTAAATTCTTTAAATATCCACGGATGCTGCTCTCTCGTATCAACAATTATAGTAAAATCATTTTTGTTCATTTTTACTGGCTACTATTTTTAAAAATACTTCAGCATAAATTTCTTCCATACCTTTGATTAAATCGTGATGATACTTGCAAAGAGTAATACCATTTTCTACAACAAATCTTAATCCAGGATATTCTGCCCAATTTTTAATATGATGAGCATTTAGTTTTTGTTTTAGATTACAGTTTGGCCATTGACACTTAAAGTGATCTCTAACATATACCTTTTTTCTCCATGCTATATATTGTGGATCTTTAAAATTTCTCATTTTTATTATTCAGATAAGAAAGTTAGTAGTATACGCAAGTCAAATTACTGCAATTTGACGGGGCCAATAATATACATATATTTATCTTTTAACTATTTTAGGATAAAGTTTAGAAAAATATTTTTAGGTTGTTTCATTAGTATCTTCTAGAAGCACGCTCTCGGGAGTCAAGAATGGTTTATCTACACTATCATCTATAAATTCGTGATATTCTTCTAATTTGTGTTTTGCTTTCTCGGTAGCCATACGAATAATTTCCATTTCTCTTCCTTCTTTTTCTCGTATAACTTCATCTTCTAACATACGAATTAAGCCAACCCAAGAACTTTTACCATCTTCAATTCTTTTGATACGCTGCTCACGAGTAGCCTTCAAATCTTTACTAATTTTTTGTTGTTCATTAAGTAGCTTTGTATATTCATTAGTATAATTAGCAATACTATTTCTTGCAAAACTTAATTGTGTTTCCATATTTGTTAATTTAGCTATATCTCTCTGGTCTTCTGATTTTTCGTATTCTTTATCAACTAACTTTTGTAATTTTTCTGTTTCGCTAATATGACGCTTACGCTCTTTCATACTACGATTAATCAGAATATCTATTGTAATAAATTGTTTAATTTGTAACTCTTCAGCTGGTAATACATCTTCACGAAACTGTTTAATTAAATTTATCCATACACTTTCAAAGTATTCTAACTCCCCACTATCATTATCGAATTGTTTTTTAATTTCGCCCCAAAATGTTTTACTATGTAATTTAGCGCGTAAATATTCTTCGTCATTAATAATATTTGGATTATCAAATAATCTATTTTCCTCCACATATCTTTTGACCGGAGCCTTTGTGCGATTCAAAGCATTAGCTATATCATCTAAACTTAGTTGGTTTATATTGTCTCTGATGAATTGTTCTTCATCGAGGCTCAACTGTCCACGCTTTTTAGTCATCTTCGTCATGATTAATTTCTATATTAATTATGGATAATATATGTTCACGTAATCTCACTACATCAGACTTACTAACTTTAGAACCTCCCTTTAATCTTAAAAAAGTTTCTCTATATTTAATAGATATTTTAGATTCTATCAAATCCACCAATTCTCCATTACCTATCAAAGAAGATAAATCTTCATCTACCGAATGATCATATTCTATAGTACAAGGTTTCATAATATTTTTTTTGATAGTATTGCGATGTTCAGCTGTTGAATATATATCACAATCATTTTTATTAGTAAATTTAGAACATTTATTTTGTGATAATTTATTTTCGGGATCAAAGAATGGACACTTAACACATACGTTATCTGGTCTAAAATAATTATCTCTCTTAAAATTAAATAGTCTGTTACGAACATGGGTCCACAAAAAGTTTTCCAGAGGTCGGCTATTGTCGTAGTTTTTCAAACCCTCCATAGCAAATATGGCAGCTTGTTGCTTCATATCTTCAGCTTCATGATAACCAAATTTAAATTTATAGATTAATTTTTTGCTAATATTATCTAAAGCTTGAATAAACTCGGCTTCTGTTATATTTTTCTTTTCAAATATTGTCTTTGGTATTTTTTTTATTGGTTTTTTCTTCCTCATCTTTTAATAATTCTGAGATAGACTTGGGGGAAATAGGGTCATTTTTTAGATCAGCAGATACATCAACACTAGAAGAAGCTCTAACATTTAATATGGATCCAATTAATTTTGGTATACTTGATAATTTCATGATTGTGAACTTGCTCCCTTTTAAAAACGGCTTACTATAGTATAGTAGTTGGTTTTACACTATTAGCAACAAAAAGGAACATATTATGAGTAAAGTATATAAAAAATGGACACAAAGTGAACTAGAATTTATCAATAATAATAAAGATATGCTAGATAAGGATTTGGCCGCAAAACTTTCCGAAATGACAGGCCACCAGGTAACAACCCCCATGATTCGTCGCCAACGTCGCAAGTTTGGTTTTAAGAAGGGTCGAGGTCGCCCCCGAAAGGCCCCCTCTATTCTCACTAACCAAGGCGTTGTTGAATGAGCACCATTCATGTTCAAATAGCCTCCTATAGGGATCATGAGTTACTACCGACTCTTAGGGATCTTTTCTTTAAGAGTAGTGGAAATCACTCTATTAATGTTGGGGTTGTTTGGCAGAAAGCTGAGGATGAGACTGTTGGGGAATTTAGTAATGATAGTAGGGTAAAATTAGCCACCTATGATTGGAATGAAAGTAGGGGGCTAGGGTGGGCACGGAGTATAGTTCAAACATTATATAATGGTGAAGATTATGTTCTTCAACTAGATAGTCATCATAGGTTCGGTAAGGATTGGGATGAAATCTTGGTCAATATGATTAAGAGTCTTGAAAAAGAAAGCGCCAAGCCGTTACTAACAGCATATGCTGCTGGATATGATCCTAAGAATGACAAAGTATTAATGCCTGTTCCTTGCAAATTATTGCCGCGGGATTTTAAAGAAGGTGGAACTATATGGCAAAATCCTACCCATATTAATAATTGGCAGCAACTTGATAGACCAGTAAGGGGCCTCTTTGTTAGTGGTCACTATTATTTTACGTTGGGGAGTTTTATAAAAGATTTTCCTTATGATCCTGATATGTATTTTGCAGGAGATGAGATAACCTTAACGGTGCGGGGATATACTGCGGGTTATGATATTTATCATCCTCATCGGTGTGTGGTTTATCATCACTATGGGCGGCTAGATAGAAGTAAGCATTGGGGAGATCATAATGATAAGGAAAAGTCTAGTGGTAAAATACAACAAACGTGGGGAGAGTTGGATACTTATAGTAAAAAAAGAATAAGACAATTATTGGGGCAGGAAGATAATGGTATAGATTTGGGGGTGTTTGGTTTGGGAAAAGAGAGAACTCTGGATGAGTTTATTAGATATAGTGGAATGGATACTAGAAGAAAAATAATTCATAAGGATGCTATTGCTGGTGTGGAACCTCCTATGATTTATAAAAATGAAGAGGATTGGGAGAAGGGATTTTTAAAGCAGTTTGATATAAATATTAATCAGTGGCCTAGATATCAATATATTGTGGGAGAAGAAAAGTATAGTCATGTGAATGTGGAATTTATGACTTTGAAAAGAACAATTAATCATGTTCATAAAATGACTTTGGATGAAGTTAAAGGAGCAAAAGATAATATTTATACTAGATCTTTTGAAACTACTAATTTACCACACAAGATAATCTTTAAGGGAATGAATGGAGATAAGATGGTGGATAGTTGGGAAAGTGATCTTGTGCCTAATATTCACTGGTTTTAGTACCACAGCTTCTGCTCAAAAAATCTTTTAAGAAAATACTAAGGGGAAAGTGGCTAATAAAGTGGCCAATTTATTTTAGGGTCGTCCATTGTTTTTGCACCCCCGCCGGTTTTTGGGGGGAAAACCCCCCATTGGTGGCAAAACAAAAAAACCCCCCCTATGGGGGATATATAAATAATCGGTATAATATACTATTTTGTTGTAATATTACTATTCGATATATACTATCATTTGTAACGTGAACATCCGTACACTACTGTACAACTGTATCACTCTATCGAATTGCAATTGTGTTGCAAGTACGCTCGAGGATTCTGCAGCAACAAACTTTTTTTTCGACGTAAACCCTTATGACATAAAGGGTTGCGAACAATCCGAAAAAACCTCTTGCAAGCCCCTAGGGGGTGCCGATATACTTGGCACACGACGGCAGAAACCGTCGGAAACACTGGAACGGAGAATAGAATCATGCAAGCCTCGGAATGCGGTCGGTATATCGTCGGGGAGACGGTCACAGTGCAGAGGGATAAGGATGGCCGGATTCTGGCCGGTCGAGTTGAGGCGATTCGGACTGTGAACAATCGGACACTCGTGGTCATAGCCTATGCGAATCGTCACGCATCATTCTATGATGATGCGGTATCGGTAGTGTATGATGCGGTCTAGTCTAGCATAGTTCCCAGTCTATAGGTTCGATCCCACACCCCCCCCTATGGGGGACAAAACGAAAGGTTCAAAATGTCTCGCAAGCCAGCAATCGTTCGCCGTGCGATTCGTCAACTGGACATGATCTTCGTGGGCATGGCGATACCATGCGACAAGCGTACCGCCGACGGTGGTACGATTCGAGGGGAAAAGGTGCTCAAGTTTAGCCGAAAGCATATGCGAAGGAAGGTAGTCAAAGCCAAGGCCGATCCCCGCTATCGTGGAGGCGATGACCTGATGATCGATCCAGTCGGAAAGCCCGGTAGTCGGGAACGGGTTGACGCTCTTGCGGATCGATACGCTACCCTTAGCCTCACCGAAACGTCAGCGTTCGCAGAATGATAGACCGGAAGTTTAGTAGGTTCGATCCCACACCCCCCCTATGGGGGACAACCCTCGAGGATATCATGATGATTACCAATCAATTTAGACTCTCCGTCATAAAGACTGTGCGAAAGATTTTCGGTGACGAATCGCATAGGGTGCGAATTACAGAAACGGGAAACGGATTCAAAATTGAAATTAAGGATATGATTCTTGATGGAGTTTGGATATATTCCGAAAATATGGTAGAAGAAAAAATCAATGATATCTTCTACGATTATTGTATTGAAAATATGGATTGGATGGGGGTATCCTGACAAACCCCAGCATAGTAGGATGGTGGGGTGTAACACCCCATCCATCCCTTTGCGAACCCCCCTTGTTAGGGGGATACCCACCCATGGTGGGGGTTGACACGTTTCACCCAAACCAACGGTTTGCGAACCCCCCTTGTTAGGGGGATACCCACC
>SXGQ01142616.1_pt1 | contig 29424 bp, 22 predicted proteins | sample 3178371 | NCBI WGS metagenome assembly SXGQ01 (sample SAMN11356859, study PRJNA531348) | freshwater metagenome | isolation source: freshwater sample F1-20 | place: China: Fuxian Lake, Yuxi | collected 2017-12-25 | reverse complement strand
TTGACATTCCCGCTTTTTTCGATGATCGGGCATGATTTCAGTGGAAGAGATTTGATCATGCTATTCGGTGGATTATTTCTTCTGGCAAAGAGTACATTGGAGATTCACTCCAAATTGGAAGGCGAGCGCCATTCCGAGAGTACTGTTGCAAAAGCAGGGAGGAGTGCCTTTGCAATGGTTATCGGACAAGTATTGCTCATTGATCTGGTTTTTTCGCTCGATTCTGTTATCACTGCAATCGGCTTGGCCAATCATATTCCAATCATGGTGGCTTCAATAGTGATTGCTTTGTCAATTATGCTCTTATCGTCGACGGCAATTAGTGAATTTGTGGAGAAGCATCCAACATTGAAGATGTTGGCTCTATCATTTCTTTTGATGGTTGGTTTAACATTGTTTGTTGAGGGATTTGGCGTTCATGTTCCAAAAGGATATATCTATTCCGCAATGGCTTTTTCCTTATTAGTGGAAACACTGAATATTCGTTTAAGGTCAAAGTCTCAAACTCCACCTATACATTTACGGTGATTCATGCCTCAGCATCCTCATCTTTTTGCAGATAGAATTGCCGGTTTGGGAATGACTATATTCTCAGAGATCACCCGACTTTCACAAGAGTATAATGCTGTGAATCTCGGGCAAGGTTTTCCTGACTTTGATGGTCCGCAAGAGATGAAGAGACTTGCCATGGAAGCCATTGCATCAGGTCAAAACCAATATGCCTCAATGATTGGAATGCCGGCATTGAGGCGTTCAATAGCCAGGCATCAATCCAGATTTTATGTTCATGAAATCGATCCCGAAACTGAGGTCACAGTGACTTCCGGAGCAACAGAAGGATTATTGTCCAGTCTGCTTGCCTTTATCAACCCCGGTGATGAGGTAATAGTTTTTGAGCCATGCTATGATTCTTATGTCCCCGTGATTCGCATGGCCGGTGGAATACCCATCCCGGTCACATTGCATGAGCCATTGTTTAAGTTCAATCAACATGAACTGCGAGAAGCATTTTCACCTTCTACCAAAGCCATCATCATCAATACTCCGCATAATCCAACGGGAATGATGTTTAATCAATTGGAATTGGGATACATAGCTGATTTGTGTCAAGAATTCGATGTATTGGCTATCATGGATGAGGTCTATGAGCATATTGTATTCGATTCCGCCGGCCATGTTCAGATGAGAACCCTTCCTGACATGAAGCATAGAACCATTACTATTTCGAGCCTTGGTAAAACATTTTCTTGCACGGGTTGGAAAATTGGTTGGGTAATTGCTCCCGAAGAATTAACTATACCCATAAGAAATGTGCATCAATACACAGTTTTTTCGTCAGCAACACCATTTCAAGGTGCTGCAGCAGCAGCCATGGATCTCCCAGATAGCTATTTTTCAGATTTGACTGAAATGTATCGATCCAAGCGAGATTTTCTTGCCCATGCATTGGAGGGGGCCGGTCTTCACCCCATATTACCAGATGGTGCATATTTCATTATGGCTGATACCTCCGAATATCCATTCCCCAATATGAAGGCATTTGCTAGGTGGATGATCAAGGAAATAGGTATTGCCTGTATCCCTAATGCCAGTTTCTATGTAAGACCTGAAAGAGCAGGTAATTTTGTCAGATTCTGCTTCTGCAAGAATAATCAAACTCTTGAGCAAGCTGCTGAACGATTGGCTTTGATGCGTCCATGAAAGCCAATACTTTTATGGTAAGGGCTCATCATAGTGAATTGTCATAATAATGAGTAGTTTTTGGGATTGGCGTGACAATCAAACGGACATTTCACGATGGTATTTTTTGTAATTTAGTATCCGTCACAATTCATATCAATCAATCAACAGGTAAAGAACAATGTCTCAACCACTGCATATCACCGATGAAAATTTTGATGCGGAAGTCTTGAATTCCGATAAACCAGTTCTCGTTGACTTTTGGGCTACTTGGTGTGGACCTTGCCGCATGATTGCGCCTATCATCGAAGATTTGGCCAAAGATTACGATGGCAAAGCAGTTATCGGAAAATTGGATGTTGACAATAATCAACAATCCGCAGAGAAATTTGGTATTCGTTCCATCCCAACCATTCTGATTTTTAAAGGTGGTCAATTGGTGGATACCATTATTGGTGCAGTTGGCAAGCCATATATCACAGAGCGCCTTGAAGCGCATATGAATTGATCGGATTGCATCGCTCATGAGCAGACCCGAACTTCTTTCAACAGAAGCATTGAATCATCATTTGGCATTGTTGTCCAACTGGGAATGCGATGGTAAATGTATTCGCAGAACATTCATCCTTCAAGATTTTGTATCAGCAATAGGTTTTGTTCATGCAATTGCAATACATGCCGAAACGATGGACCATCATCCTGATATCAGGATATATGGTTGGAATAAGGTTGATGTCATAATCAGTACACATGACCGTGGTGGTCTGACAATGATGGACATGGATTTGGCGAGTAAAATTGATGCAATCTCCTTGTGAAATTTCCATCTCTATAGAGAATATGTTTCAGGCAACCATTGCTTTGTCAAAGGTTGCTTTTTTTATCAATACAAGAGTTTAATCATGAATCCGATTATTGTTGATGTTCATGCCCGTGAAATACTTGATTCACGTGGGAATCCCACAATCGAGGTGGACATTATTCTCGAAGATGGCTCATTTGGAAGTGCAGCCGTTCCATCAGGTGCAAGCACCGGTGAGCATGAGGCTTGTGAATTGAGAGATGGCGATTCTTCTCGATATGGGGGAAAAGGGACGCAAAAAGCAGTTGAGAATGTCAATACAATAATTGCAGAAGCATTGGAAGACATGGATGCCGACGATCAACATGAAATTGATGAATTGTTGGTTGATTTGGATGGCACTTCCAATAAATCGCATTTGGGTGCAAATGCAATACTTGGTGTATCCATGGCTGTTGCAAAAGCAGCGGCAGCAAGTTATGGCATGCCTCTTTACCGATATCTCGGAGGCATAGTTGGTAATACATTGCCCGTGCCGATGATGAATATCCTCAATGGAGGAAAGCATGCTGACAATACGGTCGACATTCAGGAATTCATGGTAATGCCTGTTGGTGCTGATACATTTTCCGATGCTCTTCGTATGGGTACGGAGATTTTTCATGCATTGCGTTCTGTATTGAAAAAAAATAATTACAATACTTCAGTTGGTGATGAAGGTGGTTTCGCACCTTCCTTGAAGTCCAATGAAGAAGCTTTCGATGTCATCATGAATGCAATTCTTGCTGCAGGGCTTCAACCCGGAGAAGATATTGTTCTTTCTATCGATGTTGCTGCAAGCGAGATGTTTAAAGATGGTGTTTATCAGATGTACAAATCCGGTGGTGCATCGAAAACAGCTGAAGAGATGGTTGCCTGGTATGCTTCCATGTGCGATCAATACCCATTGTTTTCAATCGAAGATGGCATGGGAGAAAATGATTGGGCAGGTTGGGCATCATTGACAGAGGCCCTTTCCGGAAAAGGAGTACAACTTGTTGGAGATGATTTGTTTGTTACCAATCCTGCATTTCTCCAAAAAGGAATTGATGAGAACATTGCGAATGCAATCCTCATTAAAGTCAATCAAATTGGAACATTGACTGAAACTTTGCAAACTATTGCTTTGGCAAAAGAACATCAATATGGAACAATTATTTCGCATAGATCCGGCGAAACCGAAGATGTGACGATTGCTGATATCGCGGTGGCCACAAATGCCGGTCAAATCAAAACCGGTGCGCCAAGCAGAACAGATCGTGTTGCGAAGTACAATCAACTATTGAGAATTGAAGAAGAACTTGGAAGTTCCGCCAAATATGCCGGAATGTCCATACTCTGATCGAATTGAATGATTCACCACATTTGAAGCGAGATTGAAATGAATATTGTCTTTGGAACCGATGGATGGCGCGGTATAATAGCGCGTGATTTCACCTATGACAATCTTGCGATGGTTGCAACAGCCACAGCCAATTATATAACCAGAATCGGCGATAAAAATCCTTCAGCCGTCATTGGATATGATACACGTTTCATGTCCAAGGAATTTGCCGAGGAGACTGCTCGTGTTTTTGCCTCACATGGCATCACGGTTCACTTGACGCAAGATATCTCCTCTACTCCTCAAGTGTCATTTCACACAAAACAGAAAGGTTCTATCTTAGGAATCGTAATTACTGCAAGCCATAATCCTCCAATCTACAGTGGATTCAAAGTAAAAGGTCGTTTTGGCGGTCCCGCATATCCGGAAGAAATTGCAGAGATAGAAAAAGAATTGGAGAAGCTCGGAAATAAAGTACCAAAAGCTCCTGCCAAGACCCTAGATGAATATATTCTTGAACGAATGATTCGTCCATTCGACGCGCAAGAATCGTATCTGCGATATATCAGAAAAAAAATAGATCTTGATCTGATCAATGATTCGGGATATTCGGTTCTTCTTGATGCAATGTATGGTGCTGGACAACATATTCTTCCAAAGGTATTGAACAATGTCACTGAAATACATGCTGAAGTGAATCCAACATTCGGTGAAGTGAAACATCCCGAACCGATACCTCATAATCTTCATGAATTTCTCGATTTGATGAAAACAGGTACCTATGATCTAGGGGTTGCAACTGATGGAGATGCCGATAGATTGGGTGCGGCAGATAATGAAGGGAATTTCGTTGATTCTCAAAAATTGTTCATGCTTCTCTTGAAATATGTTTGGGAAGTGAAGAAAAAAAGAGGATCTGTGGTCAAGACTGTGTCCGTTACTTCAATGGTTGAGAAATATTGCGCAAAACATTCTATACCGTGTATCGAAACACCGGTTGGATTCAAGTATGTGGCAAAATATATGAATGAAGAGAAGATTATTGTTGGTGGAGAAGAATCAGGTGGTCTTGGTACTATGCTTCATATTCCCGAACGTGATGGCATCTTCAATGCACTGCTGCTTGTTGAACTGATGGCAACGCGTAAAAAATCACTCCGTGAATTGTGCGATGAGCTGGATGAGGAATTCGGTCCGCATAGATATATGCGGAAAGATGTTCATGTTACTCCTCAACAGAAAAAAGCAATTCTCGCCGCATGTGCGAAAGGTCCGGAAAAGATTGGAAGATTTACTGTAACCGGATCAAATACGAAAGATGGTTATAAGTTTTTTGTGGAAAATGGTTGGTTGCTCATTCGTGCATCGGGAACAGAGCCGCTTATTCGATTTTATGCAGAAGCAGAGTCCATGGGCAAAGTGAATGAATTGCTCGAAGAAGGAATTAAATTACATTGATGTATCCGGTGTTTGCTCATGAAAAAGGATGTTTCAATCCTCGCACGATATCTTGCACAACAACAAGAACATTTGGGTCATCATATATTTGTTGAATCAAGTTCGTCCATTTCTCGTCGAATGGAGGAATCACAAACACATCAAGAGTTGCCCATCATGAGCATACATCCCAAATGGAATCAATCGGAATCACTTCCGATTTTGCATGAAGGTATTCATACGTGCATGGAATGCCGATTGGGTGCGACTCGCACTTCCTTTGTCTTTGGTTCGGGCAATCCCAATGCAGATATCATGATCATCGGGGAAGCCCCAGGTGCTGATGAAGATGCGCAAGGTTTGCCTTTCGTTGGTGCGGCTGGGAAATTACTAACGAAAATTCTTGAAGCTATTGAACTATCAAGAGATGAAGTGTATATCGCAAATATCATCAAGTGTAGACCACCGGAAAACAGAAGGCCGGAAAAAGATGAAATTGCCCAATGCGAACCCTATCTTCAAAAACAAATCGAACTTATCAAACCAGCATTTATACTCGCACTTGGTTTGACAGCCGTAAACACATTGTTCAAAAAAACACATCAAATGCAAGACATTCGTGGTAAACTCATGAACTATCACGGTGTTTCATTACTTGCCACCTATCACCCTGCAGCATTACTTCGAAATCCCAATTGGAAAAAACCTGCATGGGAAGATGTTCAATTGCTTCGTTCGATGTATGATGAATGGAAGAATAAGGTACAATAGTAAAAAGACAGGCGTGTTAAAAAACAAAAAGCGAAGGGTTGAAATAACACTCATTTAGTTTGAATATTATCTTGTGGCTGATCTCTATCTAGATTTATGTTGTAAAGATTATGAATGAGTAGAATCGATAATCCAAACATAACTGAACCGATAATCAACATGTTATTTAAAATACCATCTGTTGAAAAAGAAAGCTTGAGTAGAATTGTAGATATGACAAATCCAGAGTTCCGCACAATTAAATGAAATTTATCAGTAAAATATAAAGATATCAAAAGCAAAAGTGCATCTACAATTATCAGGGCGGTAAAAAATTCATCAAAGAAGATATTATTCAGCTCAGCAAAAACTTCCATTTTTTGGGAATATGCATTGAATGCATTCATACTCCAATTGAAAAATGCAAAAATTGCTAAAACAAACATAGTTGGTACAAGAATTCTTGCTAAAATCAATTTTAGCCGAATAAATGAATGTAAATTATGATCAAAAGTTTGTGATAGGTTATAACTTATTTTTGTGTAGGCGTGCGAATTTCTGTAAAAAAGATAAATTAACAATAGCAATACTAGTGTGGTTATAATGTCATAAGTAAACTGTAAATCATCCTTTGAATGAAACCAATTATTCGTAAAATCAAGAGTTACAATGTCCTTGAAAATTCTCCTAATTACAATTAATGTAATGATCTCGAATTGTTTCCCTATATAGATTGTGATTGAATGAGGAATATAGAAAATCAGTAAGTAGACTTCGTAGACCAATATAAATGAAAAGGGTGTGTAAATAGCTGCAATTGGATTCAATAAAAAAGAAGATTTGACGCTAATTATCTCAAAGAATGCAAGGGTAATTAGAAGTAAATGAACAAAAAAACAACAAACAGCAATATTGAGTGAGAGCTTCTCTATCTTTACTCTTACTTCGTAAGAAAGCAACTTTTCTGAGTATTCTATTATTTTATCTAATGGTCTCATGTTGTATTTCTACTATTATTGAATTTTATATTTGCTCTCTCATTTGCAACATACCAAGAAATGTGATATACCAATAAAAAAACCCAAAAGAAAAAATAACTTTTGGGCATAAACTTGAGTGCAGGAGGTGGGACTCGAACCCACACGGATTTAAGGTCCACTGGATTTTGAGTCCAGCGCGTCTGCCATTTCGCCACTCCTGCGAGTGCGAATGTCAAAAATACAAAATTCGCCTTAATTCCCAAGCATCCTTGTAAGCTCTATTTATGAATCAGGATGGGGAAAGTACCAATATTTCTTCCATCTTTTGAAACTGAAAGCGAATAACCACCTGTTGGCAGTTGTCTTACATCGAGTATGAGATAATTCTCGTATTGCTCAAATTGTAGAGATTCTTGGGGTATTTCTTTGCCCATGATGTCACATAACCGAAGCTTGATTTCACCTGTTAATGCTAACCCAATGGAAATATAATCCTTGGCCGGAAGTGGGAATACAGATATGTGCATAGGTTGTATATCTGCCAGTCCCGTGGTCAGTCCAATCGATATATCATCAATCCACCAGCCATCTTCCTGAAATGATGGCCCGGAGAAGAAGCGGAAACGGAAGAGGGAGGTATCTGAAATTGGCGTGAATGACAATAACTCCGGTTTCCAATCATCGGTATTGGTGATGCTGTCCATCCAAGGGGTAAATTGTGTTTTGTCAAATTGTCCCAAAATCTTCCATGACTTACCCCAATCTTGAGAAATCTCCACCAATGCTGAATCTGTTTTGTCTACTATCGCTGCATGTTGGAATCGAATGAAATGTTGACTATTTGGAATAGTTCGTACAGGCATCAGCATAAATGTATCACGAGCATTTCTGATGTATTGCCCACTTGGAGATTCGGTCAATGCATTGGGTTTACTAAATGAGAATGATGTATTGGGAGCGAATCTGCCGGAATTATAATATGCTCTCAACTCATCGCCATCGAAATATTCAGAGAATTGCGATTGCACAGGTCCACCAAATATGAGGCGAATTGGTGTGCGAGCACTTTCATATTTTGATTCATCAGTGATGGTGAAGGAATATTCATACCAACCTTCAATAGGAAGCGTATCATTAAATGAACGAATTGAGCCTGTATCTTGTATCGAAATGGGATACTCTCGTACCTTCGCTCCATCCCTAAAGATCGAGAATGTTTTGGGATTGATGAACGGTGTTATGGTATCTGCTCTGAAGCCGGGGATCTTCATTGATAAAGCAATGATAGTGGATTCACCCAATGTTCTTGAAGAAACAAGAGATGGCATTTGTGGCAATCGTGCGCCACCTGCAATTGCTCTTGCTTCTTTCATTGCACTTGTATCAGAGCCGGCAATCACACGAATGCCATAGACATATGATCTGAATGCCACAACCGAAGTATCATTGAATGTTTCAATGTCACCTGACAATTCCGTGAGAAATACATTATTTCTCGTGAGAATAAAGCGCAGTGGAGAGTTTAAAGGTTGATCAAACACTCTTGCTTTTGGTGCTTTCCAAAACAAACGTATTGAAGTGGTGTCAACAGAAGATGGTCTTGCTGTGAATGGATAAGCCGGCTGCGGAATACGCGTATTCACTATTGCTGTATAAGCATCATTGTCAATTTTGCTTGTTCCCGCATTGCGCATGTCTACCCAAGATGGATAGATGATTCCATCATACATCGCACAACCACTATAATCACCGGCAAACACATTATTTCGGAAAGGATTATTTCGCAAATCGCTTTGTGCTTCTGAAGCACGGCGATCCATCCATGTGTCTCCACCATCGCGTGAAAAACTCACATAACAATTCGTGATGATATTGTTTGGATCATCTCTTGAATCCAAATACATGATGCCAAGATCACCATTGGTTGGATCAATCGCTATCCAATGCCAGAATTGATCATTAGTCTCAGTTGAATGTACAATCTTCGGTGTGGACCATGTCACTCCTTTGTCTGTCGAACGAGAAAAATACACATTCGGTATACTGTCTGCCGACCATGCCAAATATAGCCAACCTCTCCTCGGACCATTTGTGATATCACATGTAAGCGATGGATATGCCTCTGCTCTCACTCCGCCTTTTAGGGTATGCCGTACGCCTTCATCCAATGCTTTTGCTTTTCCGAAGGAACGATATGTTTGGATTAAACGTGGTGCAGAGAAGGTATTGCCACCATCCATTGATGATGCAAAACCTATACTTGATTTCGGGCCAAAATTCCAAACGGTGTATACTTCTCCCTCAGGGCCTGTCACGGTCAATGGAAAACTTTGTCCGAATGTCGTATCCTCAGAAATACCCGGCACACGATCACTGACAGCAACCGGCACAGACCATGTATTCCCTCTGTCAGTGGAATAGACATTGACGATTTGTGTTGAGGAATCACGATTGATGACTCTCTTCCATGGTATGTATAATCTATTTGCATAAGGAGAAGTGAGTGAATTGTCTACCCAGATATAATATTTGTCTTCAAATGTGGAATCCGGGGTTTGCTCACCAAGGTGCTGAATCACGGGAATATGTTTTGTCCATGTGATGCCACCATCGGTTGTACGTGAAAAAAAGACACCGTTCTCGGGTGATGCCTTTGATCTATCTCCAAAAGCTCCGTATACCAAATATCCGGTTCCATCTTTACTAAATGCAACAGATGGATCATTGCTTGATGTCATCATTTTTGGGGGTTTTCCCAGATTCACATTTTTCCATGTCCTTCCTCCATCCATGGAATAATATACCCATGCCGAAGAACTTGCTCTATAATCAACAGCGGAGCCAATGAGATTTTTGGGATTCGTGGGGTTTACAGCAATGGATGATTCATTCTGCACAGGCAATTGATCTGTTTCGGCGATGATCATATTTACATCATCAAAAAAACTCGGATTTGTCAGCGCATTCGTGATCATAGGAATCATGGGAGTCATCGGCAAATCCTTTCCAATATCCGGAGTTGGATGAGCAGATTCCATATATCTGCGAAGCGCTTCTCCTGCTCTTTTGATGTCTGTGGTCAAATCAGCTTGAGAGAGAACCTGTTGTGCTCCCAAAGCCATGAATATCATCGAGCCAAGCAGAAATTGTATGTGTTTTTTCATTGTTTGTTCACCTTTGTTATGGCAATACAAAACTATGTTTTTCAGACTCATGGAAAAGCACGAATTTTATGTGTTATTCACATCAAGCGATTATTGGACTTATACATGAAAACTCTTGGAAAATCGGGTAATTATTTGGCGATTGAGTCAAAGCATTCTCAACTTGAATCATCTGCGGTCGCCATTGTTTCGGCTCCTTATGAGCATACTGTTAGTTATGGAGGAGGAGCAGGCAAGGGCCCAAAAGCAATATTGGATGCCAGTGCTTATGTTGAGTTCTACGATGATGAATTCAAGAGGGAATTATGTTTTGATATTGGCATAGCCACATTGAAACCAATTGCTTTCGGCAAAGCCATCAATGCAAAAGCGCTTGATATGATAGAAAGACAGGTATCTGATTTATTGTCCAAAGGGAAATTTGTGGTAACTCTTGGTGGTGAGCATACTATATCTACCGCACCAATAAAGGCCCATCACAAGAAATATCCCAAAATGTCTGTTTTACATTTTGATGCACATTCAGATTTGCGCGATACATATGAGGGCACACCGTATTCACATGCTTGTTTCATGTCCAGAGTGTGCGAATTCATGAATCCGAAATCAATTACACAGGTTGGCATCAGAGCTCAATGCAAAGAGGAAGCTGCTTTCATTGAAACAAAGGGTGTGAATACATTCTATGCTTCCGCTATCAGAAGGGGATTGCATGGGAAACAGTGGCAGAAGTCTGTTGTTTCAACATTATCCAAGGAAGTGTATGTTACCTTTGACGTGGATTATTTTGATCCTTCAATCATGCCTTCAACAGGCACTCCTGAACCGGATGGATTCATGTATTCAGAAACAATGGATGTATTTCGGGAAATCATTGCTTCCGGAAGGAATATCATAGGCTTTGACATCGTGGAACTTGCACCTGAAAAAAAGGTACATCATCCGGATCTCACAACAGCAAGATTGCTTTACAAAATGCTGAATTATGCTTTTGCGAAGAAGTGATTACTCGGTGGAACGTAATTCGAGGATGTTTCCGTCGAATGTGGCATATGTTGCGGGAAATGAAAGCCAATGCCCAAGATTCACATATGTACCGGTATCAAATGTTATAATTTCGGCTTTGTGCTTATGCCCCATGATCACATAATCATATCCGGATTCACGTATGGTCTTTTCTGCGAAATCTCTCAAGCCATCGCCGATTGATCGTTCGCTGAATTCTTTCGCATCCGTATGGATTCTACTTCCTTTGGATGCCCATGAAGCAATGCCGATGCCTATGTCGGGATGAATCAATCGAAAAAGAAACTTGCTAACTGGATTGCGAAGTATGCGCTTCAGAATGAGATATCCGGTATCATTGTATGCTTTGCCATCCCCATGAGACAAATAAAATGATGTACCATTAATAGTGCATGCTACATCATCTTCATGAACAGTGATGCCAAATTCTTCTTTGAAGAAATTCACATGGCCAAAATCATGGTTGCCCATGAGATATGTGATGGACTTTCCATTGTCGCTCCAACGTTTGAGTTCTGCAAGTGTTCGATAAAATTGTTTTGGAATAACTGTCCTATATTCGAACCAGAAATCAAAGAGATCTCCGATTATAAAGAGCGATTCGCAGTCATGCTCGATAGACTGCAAAAATTCAATAAATGCCTTTTCTCTCTCGGCCTGCTCTGAACGCGTCCCAAGCCCGAGATGTATGTCCGAGATGAAATAAATCATCTTTTTTATTGCCAGATATCAAACATATTCCATGAAACTACGAATTCTAACTGAATACTTCATAGCAATGCTCTTCTTGGCTTATTGCTCAAGTCATGCTCAAAATAAGTGTTATTCAGAGCAATTGCTTGATGGTTCTGAGCCACTGATAGCAATGGGTCAGGATACAACAGGTCATTGGTGGGCGGTGACATCTCCGTTTAGCAGGCGATATTCGATGATTATTGATGGCAAAAAAGGGATAGATGCTGATTCGCTGAATCAACCGAAATTCTCACCTATGGGGGATAGACATGCATATACTATGCTTCGGAATGGCATATGGTCGATTCATGTTGATGATTCCATAATCACCCTTGGAGCAGGCAGACCCGGCATATTGACATTTTCTCGAAATGGTGTATTCGCATATTCTGTGATTGATGGTCAAAGTGAAGTGTTGCATATTCTGAAGGACGATCAAACAGTATCGCACATATTGCAGAATCGTGTAGGTGATGTTCATTTGAGTTTTGATGCAAACAATTGGGCCTATGTGTCAAAAAATGCAACCGGTTTTGTAGTGCTACTGAACGAAGAAGACATAGGGCGATATGATCAATGCATCATAGCTGGTTTCATGGTTGATAATACGATGATCCATGCTGGCAAGCAAGGGGAGCTTTGGAGAGTCTTCAAGAATACCGAGCAATTGCTGTCAGCTCCATTTCTACAGCATGCGCAAGTCAATCTCATGGGTACTGCTTTTGCATGTTCCTATGGCATGGGGACAAGAATGAGTGGTTACCTTTATTCACCGGACTTTGTACAACCTCTTGAAACCTCTGGCTATGATCGAATAGACAATATCGTGGTGCATCCCTCCGAGGCCTTGATGGGATTGATTGCAAGTAAGTCAGGAACGAATTATATGGTGATGAACACAGCTGAATATGATGCAGGAATACATATTGGCATGATACGTTTTACTCATGATGGAAAGGAGTTATATGCTCTTGGAGATTCTCAACAAGATCCATTCATGATTGTCAATGGACAAAAGTTTGTTCAAAAAAATTCGCTCGATATTCAAAGACCTTATGCAAAAGCTCCCGAGACCGGAACCTTTGCATATGCAACATCATCTGCGCTAATGATGCAAAGAATGAGTGATAGTTTCACATTTGCGGGGATGATGGCCGACTATGTGTCATCGCCAATATTCAATCATCGGCTTGGTGCATATCAGTCACTTGGAATAGTGAACAATCGATTGTTCATGATGTCATGCAAGCCATAAAAAAAGCCCCATATGGGGCTCATTTATTTCATTCTATTTTCTTTGAAATTTTCCGTTTCGGGATCCATTACCAATTTCCTCAGCAACTGAAGCATTTCTTTATCTAGAATTCCATTGGAATTCCAAAAATGCACTTCATTTGTTACCCCTTCCTCATAACCTGAAATTCCACAAACTAGGGCAACATAGGTAAGATCTTCGGCCAACTCACGCACCTTGAATTCATATTTCACGCGTCCGGCTTTCCAGGTACCACCTCTAATCACCGGGAGTCTTCCATAACGCTCAAGCACTTCGGCAGTTGTATCTGAACCGCTGGCAAATACTCTGAAATCCGAGCGAATAAATCCGCGATACAATCCTGTTTTTTCATCCATTTTGGGGTCACGAGTGGATGGATCGGAGAATGTACCCAATTCATTGAAAGCTCGTTTGATGCCTTTCCATACTGTTCTAATGGAAGATTTGAGTGTGTCTTCGGTAGTAATTTGAGGAAGGTCCTCCTCAAATTGAGCTTTGAGTGGCGCAACATTCACCATGCATGAAAAGCAAATGATGAATAAAGCTGATTGGAAACAATTCATGGCATTTGTCAAATATTTAAGAAATAGGGAATCAAGTTCCGGTTAGACGCACAGATACTACTTTTGAAACACCTTCTTCTTCTTGTGTCACACCATACAATGTATCGGCTGCTTCCATTGTTTTTTTATTATGTGTGATCATGAGGAACTGAGTTTTCTCACTGAAACTTTTGATGAGCTGTAAATATCGATCGATATTGGCATCATCAAGAGGTGCATCAACCTCATCCAAAATACAAAATGGACTCGGTTTCACAAGGTAAATCGCAAAGAGCAATGCGATTGCTGTGAGTGTCTTTTCACCGGCTGATAATAACTCTATTGACTGCGGTCTTTTACCGGGAGGTTTTGCCGTAATTTCAATTGAACATTCGAGTGGATCACCTGCGCCTAAATGAATTTCGGCTTCCCCCCGACCGCTGAACAGCGTAGCAAAGAGATCTTTAAAATGGCCTCTAATCTTTTCAAATGTTTCATTGAAGCGCTGTTGAGCTGTTTGGTTAATCTCATCCATAGTTGCTTGGAGTGACTCCTCGGCTTGTGAAAGGTCCGCAAGCTGATGTTTCAGAAATTCCAAACGTTCATGTTCTTTTTCATATTCTTCGAGAGCAAGGAAATTCACATTGCCGAGATTTTGTAGTCTATTGGACAACTTTCTTGCTTTTTCTTTCTCTATCAATTCATCGAAATCTTCAGGCAAATTCCAAGATTCAGGAATATTTCCTAAATCAACATCGGGATATTGTTCTGATACTTTTTCAAGAATGCGTTTGAATTCAATCTGTGCTTGCTGCAAACTTAATTCTGTTGCATGCACCCGTTCTGTGATTGAATGTTCTGCACTACGAATTTCTGCTTCAGTGGTACGAACTTGATGCCTGCGTTCTTTAAAATCTCTTGCCTTGTCTTCTCTTTGTGCAATGGCTTGTTGTAATGATTGCACGCGTTCTTCTTCTTGAGTCAAGTCTGTTGCAACAGCATTCATTGATGATTCAAGCATGGTACGCTCATTACCTGCGCGTTCTTGTTCGGCTTTGAGATATTCCAGATGCTCGGCTTTTTGTGTGATCACTTCTTCGAGTCTTCGTATTTCTGCCATGACTGACCGCTCTTCACCTCTTTTTTGTACTAAGGTAATCTCGGCCTGCCTGAAGAGATTTTCAGCATTGATAAGCGCATTATCCGTTTCTTGAATACGATCCAAAATGGATTTTTTTGATTGGTCTGCCTCGGAGCGCTTGATATTGACATCGTCCATTGCTTCGGTCAATGTTGAAGTGCTCCCCTTGAATTCATTCAATTCATTGAGAAGTGATTGTAAGGTTTCATCTTGCTTTTGCCTAGCAGATTCCAAAGCTTCCTTACGATAACCAAGCTGAGCGATTCCTTGTTCGAAGGAATTCTTTTCGAATTCTGCTTTGCGCATAAGCTCAGTCAATTGTTTGATGTCAATTGCTTCATTTGTGGCTTTTGCTGTTGCAATGTCTGAAGTTAATTGAGCAATCTCACGAGACAATTGGTCAAGTGCTTTTTCTTGTTTGGCGATTTGCTCTCTTCTTCCAATGCGTTTTCCTTCGGATGAAGATATAGAGCCCCCTCGGATTATTCCTTCTGAACCATAAACTTCCCCACGAAGTGTGATGCATGTGATGTTAGCATTGCTTTTACGAAGAGCCATCGCAATATCTGCAGTTTCCACAATCAATGTATTGCCAAGTATCAGACGCAAAGCATTGCGAATTGCATCATCGACGCTTACTATTTCACTTGCCCAGCCAATCACGCCTTTTTGAGATGGGGAAGTTCCGGGTGCAGAGCATTTTGGTATGAATTCCTTACAAAGGAAAGAAGCCTTTCCTTTTGAGGAGCGTTCCAATTCAGCGCAACCTGATTGCGCTTCGTTGAATGTATTGACCACAAAATATGCACCTGCATCACCAAGGGCGGCATCAATTGCTATGCTTATTGCATCTTCGGCATTAACAATTTCAGCCAATGTGATTTTGCCTGATGCTGGAGACCAAGATTTTGAATTTGTAAGATGAACGGCGCTTTCATTTGTCTCGACAAGGTTGGCTAAGAATTCCAATGATGCCGTCAAACGACCCTTCTGATTTTGCTTATCAGCAATGGTCTCTTGCAATGTACCAATCTTGAATTGTAATTCGGCACTTTGTTCTTGAGCGCTTTGGAGTGAGATTTCTGCCTCTCTTAAAGCATGCAAGAAACGCTCTTTTTCTTTCTCTTTGGATGCTATGTCTGTCAGGATAGACTGTAGTGATTGCTTTGTTCCTGAGATTTCACCTTCCGTTTCAGCTATTCTACGCTCAATCCCGGCGATGCGTTCAGAAGCACGATCAGAAGCGGATCTTCTCTCTGCTATGGTCTTATCCAAAATGGCAAGTGTTTCATCAAATTGGCGAGCTTCATTGCGCAATTCTTGAGCTTTGTTTCGTACGGACTCACGAGATTGTTTATTCACATCCACTTCTTTCTCGATTGTCTCGCATTGCGACTTCAATTCGTCATGACGTTCTTTTGCCTTCTGCAAACTAGAAATTGATTCACTGCGAATTTCTTCTGATTCTTCAGATTGCTCTACTGCCCTTTGAATGGCTTCATTGAAGGCTTTGATGCGTTCGATAGTGACGGCCTTATGTTGAGACATGGCAGCCAAATGTTTCGATGAATCATTCAATTGATTTTGAAGGTCACGCATTTCTGCTTCAAATAGCTCCGCTTCCGCTTCGAGCGCTATACGTGCTTGTTCTGCTTCTGCCAATTGTTTTTCAAGGGTTGCTTTTTCTTCTTGAAGCGGAATCAATTCTGCCTTTTTATCAACAAGCATGGCATTGATTTTCACATAATCGTGATGTAGAATCCATGCTTCAGTGCGACGCAATTCATCGGTAATCTCAGCGTGAAGCTTTGCTTTTTCAGCTTGTCTTTGCAAGGTGTACACTGTTTTTTGTACTTCGCGCATGATATCCTGAACGCGCTCTACATCAGCTTTTATGGACTCGATCCTGCGTCTTGTTTCCTTTCTCCGTGCTTTGTACTTCGTGACACCGGCAGCTTCTTCAAATAAATGTCTGCGATCGTCTGTTCTGTCACTAAGAATTTTTTCGATCATTTTGAGCTCAATCACTGAATATGCATCGGCACCCATTCCGGTGTCCATGAATAGATCAATGATATCGCGCAAGCGACATTGAGTTTTATTGAGAAAATACTGGCTATCACCATTCCGATACAATCTTCTGGTAAGCGTCACTTCGGAGTATTCAGTAGGGAGAATCGCTCTATTGTTTTGAATTGTGAGTGAGACTTCAGCCAGTCCAACGGGACGGCGAGTTCTAGTGCCATTGAAAATGACATTCTCCATATTGTCGGATCGAAGTACGGAAGTTTTTTGCTCTCCGAGTGCCCATCGAATGGCATCGACGATATTTGTTTTTCCGCAACCATTTGGTCCGACAATGGCTGATAATCCGCCCTCGAAACTGAGAGAGGTTTTTTGTGCAAATGACTTAAAGCCTATGATGTCAACTGACGATAGATACATGATTATTCAAGAGTGAGGAATTGGTCTCAGGTTTCCCGATTATGCATGACAAAAATACAAAGTGTCGCTCTTTTGCATGGCTTTGCGTTTTCCACATAACCGCATAAGTGAAAAAGCCCTAACTTTGTTTTATTCGGGTTTATCCACAACTTTTCCCCTGATTATCCAGTATATGTTACAAATCGGCGCTCATCAACGATTTAGTTTTGCTTTCATTGTCCTGATGCTGTGGATAATCCCATCAGGCTTTGCATTTGCAATCTTACGAGATCCAATCGTGCTGCATCATGCCGATGTATTATCGGGTTCAGAAAGCCCTACCGGACCTATTCGTCAATTGCGTGGAAATGTATCATTGTCCCAAGGGAATGTTTCTGTCAAATGTGATTATGCTCTTTGGAACATGAATGGAAATTCCGTGGAAATGTCCGGGAATGTCATTGTAAAGCAGGGTACTATGACACTTGCAATGCCTTCCGGATCATATGATGGTATCACTCGTTTGGCTAGAGGAAGGGGTGGAGTAAAAGTCATGGACAGAGGGCGTACTGTTCAGGCATTATATGGAGATTATTCGACTGAGACGTATTTGGCTCGCTTCTTTGGTAATGTTTCGGTTGAGGATGATTCAACGATTATTTACGCTGATTCTGCTCAATATGACAGGGAATCAAGAAGAAGCTTGGCATTTGGTCGTGTGATAGTGATTAGTAAAAAAAATCCTGCCATCATTGAAGGGGGATTTGCAGAGAGTATTCCTGCTGAAGGATTGACGCGCATCACCGGGAAACCAATTCTATTCCTGATTGACAGCACCATTGCTTCTGATACAACAAAGATGATCGTGCAATCAAAAGTTGGTGGTGCAAAAACAGTTATTGTTTCAAAAGATTCATTTGTCATCAAGCAAAAGCGTGTATATGACACCATGACAATTATGGCTGACACGCTTGAAACAATTCCTGTGGAGGGTAATGCATATGTTGCGAAAAACAATGTTGAGATCAATAGAGCTTCCATGGCGGCAAGTTGCTCGATGGCGCGTTTCAAGCCGGATAATGATACATTGAAATTGGAAGGCAGGCCGATGATGTGGGTTGATTCTACGATGATGACTGCCGATTCCATTTCATTGATCATGCAGAAGCGATCACTTCGGCGGATAGATGCTCTTGGATCTGCATTCACATTGACAAAAGACGATACTGTGCGTCCAAACAGAGCTCAGCAACTTAGTGGACGAACTATTTCCGTGATCATAAACAATGATACGATATCTTCTATCATTGCAACAGGGCAAGCAAAGAGTTTGTATTTTCTTTTGAGCGAACGGGGAGTTCCTGAAGGTGCTGCACAAAATTCATGCGATACAATAGTGGTGCGATTCGAAAAAGGAGATCCAGAATCTATAGTATGGATAGGCGGAGTATTGGGTCAAGTGCATCCGGAGCATGAAGTGTATGGGAAGGAGCGTACTTATGACTTACCCGGCAGACCCGAAGATCGCATGAAACCTCAAAAAAGAAAACGACAATTCACTTACAGATGATTATTCAGGCAAATGGATGTCCAATGAAATATCCAAAGCCGGCGCTGAATGAGTGATTGCTCCCACTGAAATATAATCTACACCTGTCAGTGCATAGTCCCTAATTGTTTCAAGGGTGATATTCCCTGATGATTCAGTTTCTACAGTACCATTGACCAATCCGACGGCAGCTTTTGTTTGCTCTATGGTGAAATTGTCAAATAGTATTCTCTGCACATTGCCACATTCCAAAATTTCAATGACGTCTTGCAAAGAATCTGCTTCAACTTCAATTGGGATATCTTTTGGAATATATTCCTTGCAGAATCGAATTGCCTCACGAATACCACCGGCTGCGGCAATGTGATTGTCCTTTATCATTGCCATGTCATATAATCCCATGCGGTGATTATTGCCACCACCGGTTCTTACCGCATATTTATCCAATTCTCTCCATCCTGGTATCGTTTTGCGGGTATCGAGAATTTTGGCTCCCGTTCCTTGTATAGCATGAACATATTCTGCTGTTTTTGTTGCAACACCACTCATTCTTTGCATGAAATTCAAAGCTGTGCGTTCACCTGAAAGAAGATCTCTGGCTTCGCCATCAAGTTTTGCCAATATCATACCCGGCTCTATGATATCACCATCTTGCTTTTGCGGAGTCCATGTAATGCGATTATCGCTGATGATTTGGAACACCATTCTTGCAACAGACAACCCGCATATTATCCCATATTGTTTTGCAATGAACACACCTTGCGACCAAGCGCCTAATTCCGGAAAAACGCTTTCCGCAGTAACATCGCCAGTTCTGATATCCTCATTCAGAGCGATTTGTATGAGTCGAATTATTTCTGAATTATGCACAATATGGATAGTAAAGTGATTAAGACTGCTTTTTCTTCATGAAAGCATAGAGGGGAATACCCGTTAGAACAAGAAGTACTCCGGGTAAAGTGGTGCCCGGTTTGAACAGTAATAGATCTATGATGATTGCCCCTGCAAAGGCGATATATATTGTTGGTAGTATTGGGTATCCGAATGCTTTGTAGGGTCTTTCGGCATCTGGCTTCATAGCCCTCAAGCGGAATATTCCAAAGATTGTTAGAATATAAAAAATCAAAACTGCTGTGACAACATAATCGAGAAGAGCGCCATATGTTCCAGATAGACACAATAATGAAGCCCAAATTGCTTGAATGATGAGTGCTTTTCCCGGAACTCCATTTGCATTCAAATCACCGGCTTTAGTAAAGAATAGTCCATCCTTTGCCATTGCGAAATATGCTCTTGCTCCGGATAGGATGATGCCATTATTGCATCCAAATGTTGAGATCATGATCAGTCCGGCCATGATTGCGGCACCGCTTGCACCAAAGATGATTTCAGCAGCAGCTGCTCCAACACGATCGCTCACGGCAAATTGCATACCTCTTGCCATCACATCGCTGCCTTCCGGAAAACCAATCACGGGAAGAACATGCATATATGCAATGTTAGCGAGGATATACAAGAGTGTGACGATGCCTGTTCCTATTGCCAAACTCAAAGGAATATTTTTTGATGGATCTCGAACTTCGCCTGCTGTAAATGTGATATTATTCCAGGCATCACTCGAGAAAATAGAGCCAACCATAGCAGTTCCAAACATTGCAATGAGCATCGCTCCGCTGAGGTCGATCACAGAGCCATCTGGCAATATTTGTTCTGCATCCCAAAATGTTGAAAGATTATTTGTCCAAGTGGTGGAGTCTCCTGCAAAAAACAATCCCAATCCGATGAGAATGATCAATGCAATTGTCTTGGAAAATGTGAATACATTTTGAATGATTTTGCCTTCCCGAACTCCACGCAAGTTGATGGCTGTCAAAATCCAGATACTTGCGATGGCCAAAATTTGAGCACCGGAAACATGAAATGATCCAAATGAAACAAGGATATTATTTTCACTGACGAATGGAATGAAAATCCCGGTATATTTTGCAAATGCAACGGCAACAGCCGCAATTGTACCTGTTTGAATAACAGAGAATAGGGTCCATCCATACAGAAATGCGATAAAAGGATTATATGCCTCGCGCAAGTACACATATTGTCCACCCGCTTTCGGCATCATCCCTGCCAATTCTCCATAGCTCAATGCAGCAATAAGGGTGAACACTCCTGTCAATGCCCAGACAAGCAACACCCAGCCACCACCACCAAGGGTTCGTGATATATCAGCACTGACAATAAAAATGCCTGAGCCGATCATGGACCCAATAACGATCATCGTGGAATCCAATAATCCGAGATCTCGTTTGAATGATTGTTCTTGTTGCATGAAAAGTTCTCTGAACTGAAAAATGGATCAGTGTATTACGACAAAATAGTGCATTCCGGACAAAAAAAAGACCGCTCATTGCGGTCCTTTGAAGGTTGATTTACCCTTTTGATTCTTCAGGTGTCCACCAGGTGAGATCGATTGAATCTTCACCACCGTCAACTCCCAGAATTGTTCCATTCACCCAATCACATTCAGGCTTGACAAGCACTGAGATGACCTTTGCGATGTCTTCAGGTTGGGTCAAGCGATGATAAGGATTTCGCATATATGCATTTTTGATGATTGTATCACTGCCAGGAATCTTATCCAAAGCTGGCGTATATGTAACTCCTGCTCTAATTGAATTTGCAGTGATTCCAAATTCAGCCAATTCCAAAGCCATCTGGCGAATATATGATTCCATTGCTGCTTTTGCAGCTGCAACAGCGCCATACATGGGGAGTACACGGCTACTTCCGGCCGAAGTGAGACCTATGATTCTTGCTCCTCTTGTGAAGAGTCCGGCTGCCATAATTGATTGCGCCCAGTAGACTATGCTATTGGCCATCACATCCATGGTCATTTCCAATTGCTTTTGCGAACAAACCTTGGTGTCTTTATCACCAACGAGTGGAATCAAACTGCCGAAAGCCAGAGAGTGCAACAAAACCTTTACCGATGCCCCGGGATATTGAGCAATCTCAGCTGTCAATGCAGAAACGATTTCATTTCTTCTGTCAGGATCTGCGGCATTCACATTGTAAAAATGTGTGTCCACACCCATGGCATTGAGAGAGTGCTTCAGTTCATCGACAGCAGCCAGGCCGGCTGCCCTGTCTAAGTGGACTCCGACAATATGATATCCTTGTTTTGCCAATGCCAACGCTGTGGCTTTTCCGAAGCCACTTGAGACTCCGAGTATGACGGCATAATTTCTTGGTGATGACATTTCTCTTCCTATATACAGACGAGGTGCATGAGTTGGCAAAGTTAGGGTTTATGTGTAACAACACAAAGCAGTTGCTGATGTAATGGCTTAAAAAAGTGCTCCTTGATCGGAATTATCTTTGGAATTTCGACTATTTCCGCCTCCGGAAGGTGGTTTTGTGGGAAATATCTCATTGCTTTTCAAAATGGGTGGGCTTTCACGGATAAGTTCCGGATTATTGATTCGAGCATTATTGACGCCCGTTCCCACATATACAGACCTACACTCGGAACTTGGTTTGGGCATTAATAACCCCACAGCATGATCGGAATCAAATAGCCAAGATTGAAAACTGTCTTTGTTTATGAAAGCAGGCATGCGTTCATGAAATGTGCGCATCAAGGAATTTGCAGGAACGGTTATTATAGCAAAAGAATCGAATGATATTTGTTCATCAGGCGATGTCCAATGTTCCCAAATACCTGCTGCAAATAATAGTTCTTCATGTGAAGAAGTGCAATAAACGGGCTGTTTCTTGCCGGAGGGGGAAGATGCCCATTCATAAAATCCATTCATGGGAATGAGACATCTTCTTTGCTTGAATGCATGACGAAAACTAGGTTTCTCAGATACTGTTTCGGATCTGGCATTTATCATTCCTTGTGGAGTTGTTTCCTTTGACCATGCAGGCACGAAGCCCCACCTCATTGCAGTTGCATGAATATCTTGATTCACTGCTTTCAAAATGGGCATCGTTTGCAATGGCGTCACATTGTAATTATCGATGATATCTTGAAACTCAATAAGATCATCTAGGATTATGTCTGGAGGAAGAGCAGATTTCCAATTTCCAAACAATGTATAACGACCGCACATCAGGATTCCAACAATGATTGATACAATGCTTCATACTTGGGTACAATCAATGAAATATCAAATTCATTAACGGCTCTTTGTCTTGCTTTCTTGCTGAAGTCAGACCATTTTTTGGGATTATTGAGTAATTCCAGTACATATTTCGCCATGCGTTTGATATCACCCAATTCAGCAATGAAACCATTTTCGCTATGAGTTATCACTTCGGGAATTCCTCCAAGATTAGTGCCGATCACAGGTACGCCGCATGCCATTGCTTCAAGCGCAGCAAGGCCGAAACTTTCTGATTGACTGGGCATGAGGAAAATATCGGCGATGGACAAAATCTCGGGCAATGCATTTTGCTTGCCAAGAAAACGTACATGCTCATGAATTCCAAGTTCTCTTGAAACCCGCTCTGCTTCTGCTCTGTCGGGCCCGTCACCAACCAATACCAACTTGATTGGAGTGGTTTTCAATACTTCGTGAGCAATATGAATGGTATCCACAACCCGTTTTACCGGACGAAAATTTGAAACATGAATCAAAATTTTCTCATCATTCGGTGCGATCTGACACCGTATCTTTGTAGATTCCATTCGATGATACACATTGGTGTCAACAAAATTTGGAATGACTATCGGTTCATGATTGGTTTTGAACCCCGTGCTAGTTTTGTCAGCGAGAAATTTGGAAACAGCTGTCACCGCATCGGATTGATCAAGAGAGAATTTCACGAGCGGCAAAAACGTGGGCTCCAAACCAATTAATGTGATATCGGTTCCGTGCAATGTTGTCACAAGTGCAACATGACGATCTTCTTTTACGATTTCCTTTGCGAGAAATCCGCTAATTGCATGAGGAATTGCATAGTGCACATGGAGTATATCAAGTTGTTCATATTTGATCACATCAATGATTTTTCCTGCAAGTGCCAATGAATATAAAGGAAATTCAAAGAGTGGATAATGCGGTTGTTCCACTTCATGATAAAAGATATTGTCTTGAAAACGATCAAGACGCATTGGTTGCGCATATGTGATGAAATGCACTTCGTGACCACGCTTGGCCAATTCTATGCCGAGTTCAGTGGCAACAACGCCACTACCGCCATAAGTAGGATAACACACAATGCCAATCTTCATTGGTTAAAACTCTTTAGAAAGATGAATCTAGAAACAAACGATTTTTATTTGACTATTCAACAACGCGAGCGAGCATCCATCAAGGTGCGTGGCTCTGAATTTATTGCGACTGCAATTCCTGTAGCTTCAAAAGAACAAGCACAGAAGGAATTGGAAGGTCTGCGTTCTGAGTTTTGGGATGCAACACATAATTGTTTTGCCTATAGAATTGGAAAGTCAGGACTTGAATTTAGAACTTCCGATGATGGCGAACCAACAGGATCCGCAGGCAAACCAATTTTGTTTGTACTGAACAAATATGATGTATCGGATATACTGATGGTAGTCACGCGATATTATGGTGGAACCAAATTGGGCATCGGTGGTTTGGCCAGGGCATATTCCGAAGCTGCCGGTATGGTTCTTGAGTCTTGCGTGAAAATCCCGATTTATTCATCAAAAGACATTCGCGTGATGTGCATCTATGAAGATGTTGCCATCATTCGAAGAATAATCGAGGCTTATGCAATAAATTCAGATTCTGAATATCGCGATGCAGTAGAATTCATCGCACGTATACCTGAATCACAATGCGATGCATTTATCCAAGAAGTCATCTCATCCACGGCAGGAAGAGCTGGAGCAATGATCATCAATCGTGAAGAATGATTTAGGAAAGCAATGAAGAAAGTGAATTCATATATGCTGAATGCGCATCTTCAACTGCAATCGAAAATGTTGTTCCTTTGATATGATCTCCTCCTGTAGCGCCGATCACTTGTAGAGGGGTGCCATGTGCATCAGCAATTTGTTTTGCTGCTTCAAGTTTTTCTTTTTTCAAAGAAATTACGATTCTATTTTGACCTTCACCAAATAATTGTTCGGCTGTTTCTTGGAAGGGGAATGACAAATCAGCTCCGATGCCGCGTGCTATGGACGATTCAGCAATGGCAATGGCAATACCTCCTTCGGCACAATCATGTGCACTCAGTACATTGTCGCTTCGAATCAATTCAATGATTGCCTTTTGTAAAGCAACTTCACGGTCCAGAGAAAATGCCGGAGCTTCGCCCGTAATCTTACCTGTCTTCATCTTGAGCAATTCAGAACCTTCCAAGCCGCCTTCCTGCCATCCGAGCAAAGCTATGATTGCTTCGGATTCAGTGAAACCTGCACCAACAGTGTGCTTAAGGTCGGGAATGAGACCAAGCATGCCGATTGTCGGGGTTGGAAAAATTGCATGTTTTTGTGATTCATTGTGGAAGCTCACATTGCCACCGGTAACGGGTGTATTGAATGCTCTGCAAGCATCTCCCATTCCACGAATGGCTTCAGAAAACTGCCAATAGACTTCAGGATCATAGGGATTGCCGAAATTCAAACAATTCGTAATGGCAACCGGCTCAGCGCCAACGCATGCCACATTTCGTGCTGCTTCGGCAACGGCCATCATTCCGCCTTTGTATGGATCAAGATACACATATCTGCTATTGCAATCAGTGCTGACCGCAATTCCGAAATCATCGATTTCCTTGATTCTTAAAATCGGGGCATCACCTTTGATAGTGACGGTATTTGTTCGCACTTGAGAATCATATTGCTCGAAAATCCATCGCTTATTTGTTATCGTGCTTTGTGAAAGCAAAGCAAGGATCAGTGATGCATGTTCCTCTGCTTTGATTGTGAGCTCTGGAAAAGTCTTACTATCAGACAAATAAGCGGGTATTGTTTTTTCTCGCACATATACAGGTGCATCACCACCGAGCACAAGAGTCTGCGCAGGTAGTTCGGCAACTTTTTTACCATGTCTGAACACATGAATGAATTCGTCTTCAATCACTTCTCCTATGCGCGAAATCGGAACATCCCATTTATTGCAGATTTCCTCGGCGATATGTTCCTTTCCTTGCTCCACAATCACAAGCATACGTTCTTGTGATTCTGAAAGCATGATTTCATATGCACTCATGTCTTGCTCACGCAAGGGAACCAGATCCAAATCGATAACCATGCCAGCCTTGCCTTTTGCACTCATTTCTGCAGTTGAACACGAAATGCCTGCTGCTCCCATGTCCTGCATGCCGACAACACAACCACTTTTGATTAATTCCAATGTTGCTTCAAGCAATAATTTTTCAGCAAATGGATCTCCAACCTGCACTGTGGGACGCATGTCTTCGGTTTTTTCGTCAAATTCTCTGGAAGCAAGCAGTGATGCTCCATGTATGCCGTCACGTCCAGTAGAACTTCCCATGATCATCACGCTATTGCCTTTTCCTTCTGATATCGCAGAACATGTTTCACCAACATTTACGATTCCCACTGCCATTGCATTGACGAGGGGATTATCTGTATAGCAATGATCAAAATATACTTCACCGCCAACGGTGGGAACTCCGAAGCAATTGCCATAATGGCCGATGCCATGCACCACGCCTTTCACAAGGTATTTTGTGCGGGGTGAATCGAGTTCACCAAAACGAAGTGAATTCAATGCAGCTATGGGTCTAGCACCCATCGTGAAAATGTCCCTCAAAATCCCACCAACTCCGGTGGCGGCACCTTGAAATGGTTCAACTGCTGAAGGATGATTATGACTTTCTATTTTGAAAGCAATTGCATATCCATGACCAATATCAATCAAGCCGGCATTCTCTTCACCTGCTTCGACCAACATGCGTCCGCCTGAACGCGGCAATGTTTTCAACTGCAGGATTGAATTCTTATATGAACAATGTTCACTCCACATCACGGAATACACACCCAATTCCGTATAGGAAGGTGTGCGGCCTAATTTCTGACAGATGAGTGCATACTCATCCGGAGTTAAGCCGACTTCCTTTGCAGTTTCGGTGTTTACATCAAGTTCAGAATAGACTGATTGATTGAGATCAAGCTGTGTTCGTGACATGGTTGCTTCGAGGTGTGAGAAAACTTTCTTAACATTGCAGACTTGCAAATGGAGGAATTGCCTCTTTTATCCTCTCAAAATTACGACTATGCCCCTATTTTGCATAGGATTGTTTTTCCACCCTCGTGAATTTTATGGCCATAGATGAGCAACCCTCATTGAATCATGAAGATGATCCCCATGCCCAATTGCTGAAAAAGGTAGGTGGATTGCCTTCAAAACCGGGCATTTATATCTATAAAAATGCCTCAGATACCATTATTTATGTGGGTAAGGCAAAGAATCTTCGCAACAGAGTTCGTTCATATTTTCAAGATAGACCGATGGATGCCAAGACAAAGGCACTCATTCGATATATACATGATGTTGAAATCATCGTAACCGATACGGAAACGGAAGCTCTTCTTCTTGAAAATAATCTCATCAAGCAGCATCGCCCGAAATACAATATTCTTCTCAAAGACGACAAAACATATCCATCGATTCGGATAACAAATGAAGAATTTCCGAGAATATTTTCAACGCGAACGATCATTCGAGATGGTAGCACGTATTTCGGTCCATATACGGATGGAAAATATCTCTATCATTTACTCAGAACATTGCGATCTATTTTCCCGCTGCGCAGTTGCGATTTGCCATTGACGCATCAGACTGTTTCGGCAGGGAAATATAAAGTCTGTTTGGATTATCATATCAAAAAATGCAATGGCCCATGTGTTGGTTATGAATCCAAAGAGGAATATGCGATTCACGTAAAACAGGCTATACAAATTTTGAATGGAAAGACTCGAGATGTAGAACGCATGATGGAAGATCGAATGAATGCTCTTTCTGAAGAGATGCGTTTTGAAGAAGCAGCGGCCATAAGGAACAGATTACATCACTTGCGTGAATATGTCTCAAAACAAAAAGTGGTCTCAAGTGATTTGATCGATCGCGATATTTTTGCGATCTCCATTATTGATGATGATGCATGCATTGTGATACTGAATATCCGTGATGGAAAAATGGTCGGTAAACGACATTATTTGATAGCTCAAGCAAGCGGAAGGGCAGAGAAAGAATTACTTCGTGTGGCTTTGGAACGATATTATTTGGATACTGATTCATATCCAACGGAGATTCTTTTGCCCATTGAAATCGAAGATGCAGATTATGATTTGGAATGGTTGAGTGAAAAAAAGGGTTCTTCTCTGGACATTCTCATTCCGAAAATCGGTGATAAGAAAAAAGTGATTTCCATGGCCGAGACCAATGCGGCTTTCTTAGTTCGTGAATTGCATTTGCAAAGAGCATCTCGAGATCAAGCTTTGCCAAGAGGCATTGCAATCCTTCAACAGGATCTACGATTGGAAAAAGCGCCTCGACGTATTGAATGTTTCGACAATTCACATATTCAGGGATCGGATTATGTGTCATCAATGGTTGTCTTCTTGGATGGCAAGCCCAAAAAAAGCGATTATCGAAAATTCAAATTGGGGTCATTCGAAGGGAATGATGATTTCGCAGCCATGAAAGAAGTGATTCGAAGGCGATATGACAAAGCTCCGGAAGATCTTATGACATTGCCGGATTTGATTGTCATAGATGGGGGTAAGGGGCAATTATCTGCAGCGATGGAAGTGATTTCAAGTCTCGAGCATATGAAATCCATACCGGTCATAGGTCTGGCTAAACGATTGGAAGAAATTGTCTTGCCCGGACAATCTGATACGATGCTCTTGCCGCGTACATCAACAGGACTTCGATTGCTACAAGCAATTCGAGATGAAGCGCATCGTTTTGCTATCACGTATCATCGAACATTACGAGATAAAAGAACATTTTCAACGGAATTGACAGAAATTGAGGGAGTCGGAGAAAAAACGGCCCAAAAACTACTGATGCATTTTGGATCTGTGAAGCATGTCAAAGCGGCAAGCAAAGATGATATCATTGCATGCATCGGAAAAGCACAAGCGAAGAAAGTGATGCTTGCTTTGGGTATGCAAGTAGAGTAATTACAATGCTGTAATTACTGATTCAATGAGTGTTGCCAAATAAGGTTCTGCTTTTTCAGCAGCTTTGATTACGTCTTCCAAAGACACAACACCGAGATCTTCGTGATATCCTTCATCAGTGATAATGGAAAATCCGGCGACACGCATATTCATGTGTCTTGCAACAATCACTTCAGGAACAGTACTCATCCCAACTACATCGCCTCCTATGATGCGGAGGAACTTGTATTCGGCCCTTGTTTCTAGATTGGGTCCACTTACTGCAACATATACACCTTTATGAAGGGAGATATTCAATGCTTCAGCTTGCTGGAATATGAGGTCAATAAGTGCAGAATCATATGGCCTGCTCATGTCTGGAAATCGCGGCCCGAATGCTGACAGATTTTGTCCGATCAATGGATTATTCCCCAGCAAATTGATATG
>SXGQ01692748.1_pt1 | contig 29431 bp, 17 predicted proteins | sample 3178371 | NCBI WGS metagenome assembly SXGQ01 (sample SAMN11356859, study PRJNA531348) | freshwater metagenome | isolation source: freshwater sample F1-20 | place: China: Fuxian Lake, Yuxi | collected 2017-12-25 | reverse complement strand
GGCCAGCCCCAGATGCAGGGCGGCGTGACCCGCTTCAACGTCGACTTCGGCAGCGGCGCCATGCGGGCCCGGTTCAATCCTAAGGATGGACAACTCTATGTGACCGGCCTGCGCGGCTGGCAGACCACCGCGACCCAGAATGGCTGCTTCCAGCGCGTGCGTTACACCGGAGCCGCGACCCGCATGCCCATCGCCCTCGCCGCGACCAAGCAGGGTGTGCGCGTCGACTTCACCTGTGAGCTCGACGCCCAGATGGCGGCCGACGCCGCCAACTGGAATATCGAGACCTGGAACTACATCTGGTCCTCGGCCTATGGCTCTCCGGAGATCTCCACCACGGAGACCAAGGTCGCCGCGACCGAGCTCGGCAACGATGGTCGTCTCCAATTCAGCAAGGCGCAGATGGCGGAGCGCAAGCACGACTTCGTAGACGTGAAGTCCGCGACCTTGTCCGCCGACCGTAAGTCCGTCTTCCTCGCGATTCCTGATCTCCGTCCGGCGATGCAGATGCAGCTCAAGTATGACATCAAGGCGGCGGATGGCGTCGAACTGCGTGGCCAGGTGATCAACACCATCCACGCCTTGGCGGAGTAACCAGACGTCTCAGCTGCGGAAGCGCATGATCCGGCGGTATTCGGCCGGGGTCATGTTTTCCGTGCGCCGGAAAGCCGCGAAGAACGAGTTCAAGTTCGGGTAACCGCACCGATGGGAGATCGATTCGATTTTTTCGGTCGAGCCAGCCAGCAGGCGTTTGGCGGAATCGATGCGGACCGTACGCAGGCGGTCGCCCGGCGTACACCCGACGTGCTTGACGAAGGCCTGGCGCAGGCCGCGTTCGGACATGTGCGCGATGGTGGCGAGTTGCTTCACGCCCAGCGATTCAGCGAAGTGGTCCGTAATATGATGCAGGGCGCGGATAACGCCTTCGTGGCCGGTGGCCAGGATGTCGCTGCTCATGCGGGTGATCACGCCGGCAGGTTGGATGCGGATCGGCTCGATCGGAGCCTTTTCGCAGCGCATCAGGCGGTCGAGTAGTTCCGCGCCGCGATAGCCCTGTTCTTCGAGGTTCGTATCGACGCCCGAGACGTATTTCTTGATCGCGCCGACCGAGAGCAGGTAGTCGTCGATGCCGACGATCGCCACCTGCGTGGGCACATGCAGGCCGGCTTCTTCACAGAGTTCACGGAGCTCGACGGCTAGGGTGCCGTTGGCGGCAAAGATCGCCAACGGCTTGGGTGCATCCTTGAGGCGGGTCATCAACCAGTCTCGGCGGCGCTGCCACTCATCCTGGGCGGCGCCTCGTTTACCTGTGGGCTGCCAACGGAGATGCTCGCAGGCCAGTCCGCGAGGACGAAGGGCTTCCGTGAAGGCTTCGCCTCGCTCGACCTGCGACCAGTTCTCGGTGTCGCTGAAGAAGCAGAAGCGGGTCATGCCGCGCTCGATGAAATGTTCGGCGACCAGCTCGCCGGTCTTCGCGTGATCCTGCACCACATGGGCGAAAGGCGTGTCCCGACGACGCAGTGAGAAGTCGACCGTCGGCTTGTTCGCCTTGCGCACGAAGTCGGCCAGGTCATCGCCGGCGCCCAGCCAGGCTAGGATGCCATCGCCGTCCCAGCCCCACGGGATCACCTTCTCGTGGATGATGCTATGGGACGCCAAGTGCCAGCGGTGCTCGGAGGCATAGGTGGCGATGCCTTGGAGCAGGCGATGGTCATACCAACCGAGCGCGAGCAGGACATTACGTGGGCTTTTCATGTGGGGACAGGAAAGGGTCAGGTTACGTCGCTAGGCAGAGTGACAAAAAACGGCACAGACCGATGGTTTGGCAGGTCTGTCTGGACGTGAGGTGTCATGGTGGAAATTAACCCGTATTTATTGGGCTAACATCGAATATCTTGGGGAAGATGCGGGGAGGGGCAACCGCCGTTAACTGCCTGTTATATCCAAATATCGGCACAAAAGGCCGTTCGGACGGCAATATGCTCCAGCCAATCGCTTAGCGACCCGGAGCTTAGGCGTCCTTACGGGCGTCGAGGTCCATCCAGCGGGCCAAGGCTTCGGAGTGCTCGGCTTCGGCGGCGTGGAGGCGCTTCTGCAATGCCGCGGCCTTCGTGCCACCATCCTTATAAATCTCCGGGTCGCCCAGCTGTACGGTGATCTGGGCCTGTTCCGCTTCGAGCTGCTCGATCTTGCCGGGAAGGGTCTCGAGTTCCTTGCGCTCCTTGTTGTTGAGCTTGGCGCCAGGTTGAGCCGAGTCGGCTGACTTAGCGACGGCAGTCCTGGGGATGGTGCCGATGGCGGCGGTGCGCTTGGCCACGGCGACGCGGGCGAGTTCATTACGCCAGTCGGTGTAGCCGCCGGCGTGCTCGGTCACGACGCCGTTGCCTTCGAAGACCAGCGTGCTCGTGACGACGTTGTCGAGGAAGGCACGGTCGTGGGAGACCATGATCAGCGTGCCGGCGTAATCGACGAGGATGTCCTCCAGGACGTCGAGGGTCTCGGCGTCGAGGTCATTGGTGGGTTCATCGAGCACGAGCACGTTCGCCGGCTTGGTGAAGAGGCGGGCGAGCAGGAGTCGGTTGCGTTCGCCGCCCGAGAGCACCTTCGCCTTGGAGCGAGCGCGCGTGGGGTCGAAAAGGAAATCCTGCAGGTAGCTGATGACATGGCGCGAGCGGCCCTGGACCGTGACCGTATCGCTGTCACCAGCCAGGTTCTCGGCGACGGTCTTGTCGTCGTCGATCTGCGCGCGCATCTGGTCGAAGTAGATCACTTCCATCTTCGTGCCGAATTTCAGGACGCCGGAAGTCGGAGCCAGCTGGCCGAGGAGCATCTTGACGAGGGTGGTCTTGCCAGCGCCGTTGGGGCCGATGAGGCCGACCTTGTCGCCGCGGTTGAGGACGAGGCTGAATCCGCGGATGAGAGGCGTGCCGCCCGGGTAGGCGAAGGTGATTTCTTCGGCTTCGACCACGCGGACGCCGGAGCGTTCGGCTTCGCTGATTTCCATCTTGGCCGAGCCAGCGACCGAGCGTAACGCACCGCGCTGAGCACGCATCTTCACGAGGGCTTCCATGCGGGCGTTGGATTTCGTGCGGCGGGCGCCGGGGCTGCGGCGGGACCAGGCTTCTTCCTGGCCGAGTTTCTTATCGAAAGCGGCGCGCTGGCGTTCTTCGGCGACAAAGAGTTCTTCTTTGCGGACGAGATAGGTGTCGTAATCGCAGGACCAGCTGGCGAGTTTGCCGCGATCGAGTTCGATGATGCGGTTGGCCATGCGGCGCAGGAAGGCGCGATCGTGCGTGACGAAGAGCAGGGGGATCTTCTGCTCGAGCAGGAACTCTTCCATCCACAGGATCGAATCGAGGTCCATGTGATTGGTCGGCTCGTCGAGCAGGAGCAGGCCCGGTTTGGCGGCCAAGGCCTTGGCGAGGAGGCAGCGGCGCTTCAGGCCGCCGGAGAGCGCGTTGAACTCACGGTCCTCGGGGAGCCCCAGGCGGGCGATCAGGTCGTCGACCCGGAGGTCCTTTTCCCAGTCTTCGGAATGGTCGTCAGCCCGGACGCCGGAGGTCACGATATCGCGCACATTGCCCGGGAGGCTCTCGGGAATCTCCTGGGTCAGGCGGGCGATGCAGACGCCGTCAGGGATGGTCACCGTGCCCGTATCGGGGGCGGACTCGCCGGCGGCGATGCGCATCAGGGTTGTCTTGCCGGCGCCATTTCGACCGAGCAGACAGACCCGTTCGCCTTCCTCGATCTGGAGGTTCAGGTGGTCCAGGACGGGAGGGCCGCCGAAGCTGACATAGATATCGAGGAGACTGAGCAGGGCCATTGCCCGGAGATGTGGGGAAGGGGAAGGGCGGAGGCGAGGAAAATGGCCAGCTGGACTCATTCGTGTCGTTATCTGGCTGGAAGGAACACTTGTCGGTCAGGTGGGTCGTAGTGTAGACCATTGGCACCCCCGGAAAGGCCTGCCCAAGGTCCTTTTCCCATTCATTTCCATGCGCTCCTTCTTCCTTCTTTCTCTTCTTGCGGCCGTGGCCGTGGCCGATGGTCCGAAGGATAACATCCCTGCCGCCGTCCGACCGATCCCGCCGACCGATAAGGCCTTGGCTTTGCCCGAAGCCGACAAGGTGTCGCTGACCAAGGAGCTCGCTGAACTCCGTTCGGCCATCGACGCCTCCGCGAAGGCCCAGGCGAAGAATCCTCGCCTCGAGGAGTTCCTGGCTGACATCGAGATCTTCCACAAGGCGGTCGATTGGGCCGGCAAGTACAACGAGTATTTCAACAAGGGCGAATTCAAGACCGCCCATGAGCTCGTCGCCGAGGGCAAAACCCGCGCGGCTTCCTTCTTGAAGGGCGAGACGCCTTGGATTCGTCAGACGGGCCTGGTCGTCCGAGGCTACAAGTCGAAGATCGACGGCTCGGTACAGCCTTACGGCATGGTGATTCCCGACAACTACTCCGGTTCACTCATGCGCCTCGACTTCTGGTGCCATGGCCGTGGTGAGACCTTGAGCGAACTCGCGTTCCTCAGCGATCGCCGAAAGAACGTCGGCCAGCTCCCGGCAAATAACCGTCTGGTGCTCCATCTTTACGGTCGTTACTGCTGCGCCAATAAGATGGCCGGCGAGGTCGACCTCTGGGAGGCCTACGCCCACGCCCGCAAGAGCTACAACATCGACGACGACCGCCTGTTCATCCGCGGCTTTTCCATGGGCGGCGCGGCCGTCTGGCAGTTCGGCGCCCACTACACTTACCGCTGGTGCGGCATCAATCCCGGCGCCGGCTTCTCCGAGACCCCGGAGTTCCTGAACGTCTTCCAGAACGAGGACGTCTCCAAGATCCCGTCCTGGCAGAAGACCCTGTGGGCTTGGTATAACGCCACCGACACCGCCATCAACTTCCGCAATGCTCCGACGGTCGCCTACAGCGGCGAGCTCGATAAGCAGAAGCAGGCCGCCGACGTGATGGCCCGCGAGATGGGCAAGCTCGGCATGGAACTCACCCACATCATCGGGCCGCAGACCGCCCATAAGATCCACCCTGACTCCATGGTCGAGATCGAGCGCCGCCTCGCCGCCATCGCTGCCAACGGCCGTGTCCGTACGCCGAAGGAAGTCTCCTTCGCCACCTACTTCCTCCGCTATGACCGCATGCACTGGGTGCAGGTCGACCGCATGGTCGAGCATTGGAAGCAGGCGCGTGTCGACGCCAAGCTGGTCGACGAGCGTTCCATCGAAGTGAAGACCTCGAACGTCGCCGGTCTCACCCTGGACTTCGCCTCGGGTGATGCCGTGCAGTCCCAGTTCGCCCCGACCGCCGTGACCATCGACGGCCATAAGGTCCTGACCTCGGTCAAGGCCGCCTCGGATCGATCCTGGAAAGCCACGTTCGCCCGTGATCCTAAGAACGGCGAGTGGACGCAGGTCGCCGCGCATGCCGACAAGGGCGCCCACAAGCGTCACGGCCTTTCCGGCCCGATCGACGACGCGTTCATGGACTCCTTCCTTTATGTCGCCCCGACCGGCCAGCCTTTTAACGCCAAGGTCGGCGGCTGGACCAAGTCCGAGATGGAGCGCGCCGTCCGGGAATGGCGTCGACAGTTCCGCGGCGATGCGCCGACGAAGACCGACGCCCAGGTCAAGGACGAGGACATCGCCAAGAGCAACCTCATCCTCTGGGGTGACCCTTCTTCCAACGCTATCCTCGCCAAGATCGTCGCCCAGCTCCCGGTCCAGTGGACCGCCGACAAACTCGTCGTCGACGGCAAGACCTACTCATCCGCCGACCATGCGCCGATCCTCATCTACCCGAATCCGTTGAATCCCCAGAAGTATGTCGTGATCAACAGCAGCTTCACCTACCGCGAATACGACTACCTCAATAACGCCCGCCAGGTCGCCAAGCTGCCCGACTGGGCCGTCGTCGACCTCAAGGTCGCGCCCGACGCCGTCGCACCGGGCGCCATCCCCGCCGCGGGTTTCTTTGACGAAGTTTGGCAATTCCGCGCTTCTAAGTAATCTCACTCTCCCATCCCCATGGCCATTATCACCGAAAAAGAACTGCAGTCCACCTACGACGTCATCGTCGTCGGTTCTGGCGCGGGCGGAGGACAGTCCGCCTACACGCTCACCATGAACGGCGTGAAGGTCCTCATGCTCGAGGCCGGTCGTAATTACGATCCCGTCACCGAGACCCCGATGTTCCAGTCCCGTGCGGATGCTCCGTTGCGCGGCATGAGCACGCGGGAGAAGCCGTTCGGTTTCCATGACGCGACCGTCGACGGTGGCTGGGAAGTCCCCGGCGAGCCTTACACCCAAGCGTCGACCGATCCGAAGCAGCGCTTCGATTGGTGGCGCGCCCGCATGCTCGGTGGACGCACCAATCATTGGGGCCGCATCTCGCTCCGCAACGGTCCTTACGACTTCAAACCCTATTCCCGTGACGGCCTCGGTTTCGATTGGCCCTTCACCTACGACGACGTCGCCCCTTATTACGACAAGGTCGAGATGCTCGTCGGCGTCTACGGCTCCAACGAAGGCCTCGAGAATACGCCGGATTCGCCGAACGGCACGTTGCTCCCGCCGCCCAAGGCCCGCGCCGGTGAACTTTACGTCAAGAAGCACGTCGCCAAGTTCGGCATCCCCGTGATCCCGATCCATCGCGCGATTCTCTCGACCCGCCAGGATCATGTGAACTTCCCGGCCCGCCTCCACCCGAATAATCCCAAGGCGCAGAAGATCATCGCCAAGGCCATGCAGGAACGCGCCGCTTGTTTCTGGGCGACCGACTGCGGTCGGGGCTGCTCGATCAAGGCTAACTACCAGTCGACCACCGTGCACCTCCCGCCGGCCCTCGCGACCGGCAACCTCGACATCCTTTGCAATGCGCACGCCCGCGAGGTCACCGTCGGCACCGACGGCAAGGCCAATGGCGTCATCTACATCGACAAAGTCACCGGCCAAGAGCGAGCCGTGAAGGGCCGCGCGGTGATTCTTGCCGCGAGCTCGGGCGAGACCGCCCGCATCCTGCTCAACTCGAAATCCAACCGTTTCCCGAACGGCCTCGCCAACGGCTCCGGCCTCGTCGGCAAGTATATCATGGATACGGTCGGCGGAAAGCTGGGCGGTAGCGTCCCCGCGTTCGAGAATCTGCCGGTCCACAACGAAGAAGGCGCCGGCACCCACGTCTACATCCCGTGGTGGCTGTATAAGGACGCCAGCAAGCTCGGCTTCGCCCGTGGCTACCATATCGAGTTCGGCACGGGACGTCGCATGCCTGGCCTTGGCGCGGGCGGGGCCAGCCCTGGCTACGGCAAGAGCTATAAGGAAGAAGTCCGTCAGAAGTATGGCGCCAGCATCGGTTTCGCAGGGCGCGGTGAGATGATCCCGAACGAAAACTGCTTCTGCGAACTCGACCCGACCGTGAAGGATAAGTGGGGTATCCCCGTCCTGCGCTTCCATTGGAAATGGTCCGAACACGAGACCAAGCAGGCCGCGCACATGGAGGCCACGTTCGCGATGATGATCGAAGCCATCGGCGGCAAGACGCGGAAGCCCGAGTCCGACGGCACCAAGGCCATCGAGCCAGGCGGCTCGATCATCCACGAGGTCGGCGGCGCCATGATGGGGGCCGACGGCAAGAAATCCGTCACCAACCAGTGGAACCAGTGCTGGGAGGTCCCGAATCTGCTCCTGAACGACGCTTCGGCTTTCTGCAGCAACCCGGACAAGAACCCCACGCTGACCATCATGGCGCTCGCTTGGCGCGCCACCGACCATCTCATCGAAGAGATGCGCAAGGGTAACCTCTAAGACTTACGAACATGGAAAATATGCCCGCACATAACTCTGGTCAGATCGACCGCCGCATGGCGCTCAAGTGGATCGGCGCCGCCGCCGCCGCCGCCGCGATCTTCCCGCATGCCTCCGCCCAGGATAAGCTCCCGCGTCCCGCCGCTCCCGGCGACAAGCGCATCGGCTGGGACCCGGTCCTGAACAAGAACTACGCTCCGGGTGAGCTCTGGCCGCTGACCCTCACGCCCAAGCAGCGCAAGGCGGCCGCCTCGCTGACCGACCTCATCCTGCCGCCCGACAACCCGGGCGATAAGCTGCCCTCGCAGCTCGGCGTGCAGGAGTTCATCGATGAGTGGATCAGCTCACCTTACGACGAGACCGCGAAGGATCGTCCAGTGATTACGGAAGGCTTGGATTGGCTCGACGCCGAAGCCCAGCGCCGTTCCCAGAAGGATTTCGTCGACCTCGCGGAACCGCAGAAATGCGCCATCGCGGACGACATCTGTGGCAAGACACCGGTCAAGAAGGAGTTCAAGTCCGCTCAGAACTTCTTCGGACGATTCCGTTATCTCGCCGCCAGCGGGTACTACACCACTCCGCAAGGTTGGAAAGATGTCGGTTACGTGGGCAACGTCCCGACGGTCAACTTTGACGGGCCGACGCCTGAGGCCTTGAAGCATCTGGGGCTGGCTTAAGTTCGAGGGCAAGAGGGCAAGAGGGCCTGAGGCCACGAGGACCGGAGGTTGAAAACCCTTCGGTCTTTTTGTGTCTGCCTTTGGTGTCGGGTAGGGTTGAGAGCCCTCGCTCAACCGCGGCTGACCGAGGGCGGTCAGCCCTACCTTTGCATTTAAACTCTTGGAACAATCCCTCGGGCGGATTGCCTAAGACCTAACCCCATGAAGCGTTTTGTCCCCGTCCTTTGCTTGTTCGCCGGAGTCCTCGGACTCTTTGCCGCGCCGGCGCCTTTGTTCGATGGTAAGACTCTGACGGGATGGGAAGGCGACGCAAAGGTCTGGCGCGTCGAGAATGGCGAGATCGTGGGTGGCTCGATGGCCGGTAATCCGCGTAATGAGTTCCTGACGACCAAGCGCAGCTTCTATAACTTCCGTCTGACGCTGGAATACAAGCTCGTCGGCACCGAGGGCTTCGTGAATGGCGGCGTCCAGTTCCGGAGCCTCCGGGCGACTAATCCTCCGAATGAGATGATCGGCTATCAGGCTGACATCGGCCATGGTCACACGGGGTCGCTCTACGATGAATCCCGCCGCAAGAAGTTCCTCGCCCGTGCCGGCACCGGGGTTGGCGGTTATGGTGTGAAGGCCGACACCGAGATTGCCGAGCTCGAGAAGAAGGGCGAATGGAACAAGTATGAGATCCGAGCTGAAGGACCCCGCATCACGATTTTCCTCAACGGCAAGGCCACCTTGGACTACACGGAGACCGATCCGTCGATCGACGACGCCTACGGCCTCATCGGTCTCCAGATCCACGGCAACTGCAAGGCCGAGATCCGTTTCCGGAACATCACCCTCGATCCCATGACCGAGGTGCCGGTCGTCACCAAGGGCGATGTCTTCAATCGCTTCGGCGACCCGAAGTCGGCCTGGGTCCCGCCGGCGCCTTACAAGGACGGGAAGTTCACCCTCAGGCAGGATGAGGTGGTCGTCTTCATCGGTCAGGAGAATCTCGTGCGCGAGGCCAAGTCAGGGATGATCGAATCACGGCTCGCTACGGCCTTCGCCGACAAGAATCCCGTCTTCCGCTCCATGGCCTGGGAAGCGGATACGGTCCATGAGCAGTGGCGCGACCTGAATTTCGGACCTTGGAAAGGGCAACTCGAGGCCGCCGGTGCTACGACGCTCATCTTACAGTTTGGTCAGGCTGAAGCCCTCAAAGGGCAGGGTGGATTGGCCAAGTTCAAAGCCGACTACCACAAGCTGCTGGATGACCTCAGTCGCCACACGCCTCGCATCGTGCTGTTATCGCCCGTAGGTTTCATGCCTTCCGGGCGTCTACCGGACCTTACGACTGCTGAACATCGGAAGAATCTGGCTGAGTATGCGTCCGCGGTGGACGACATCGCCAACCAGCGCGGCCTGCCTTTTGTCGGCCTTACGGCGGTCACCCGGAATGAACCCTCGACGGATGGACTCCATCTTTCCGCCAAGGCGCTGGAGGTCGTCGGACGCGAGGTCGCATCCGTCCTGGGACTTGCTGCCAAGCCTGAGCCCTCCGAAATACTCAGGGCGGCGATCATCGAGAAGAACCGTCTCTGGGCGGATTGCTGGCGCCCGGCGAACTGGTCCTTCGTCTATGGTGACCGCATCTCGCAGAACTACGGCAAAGGCTTCGGTCCCGTCCCATCGCTTAAACAGAACTTCGAAGCCTATCGCCCGCTCGTGGCGGCCTGGGACAAGCACATCCAGGCGCTGGCCCGGGGAGAGAAATCCGTCGAGCCCGCCCCGCAGGCCGGACCGAACGTCGGCACCGAGAAGGTCATGTCCGCCGCCGAAGAGCAGGCCACTTTCAAGGTCGCAGAAGGTTTCGAGGTCAATCTGTTTGCCGACGAGTCACTCGGGGTCGCTAAGCCCACTCAGTTCTCCTGGGATGCCAAGGGTCGGCTCTATGTCTGCTGCTCACCGACCTATCCGCAGGCCGTCCCCGGCGTGAAGCCGCGTGACTACATCTTGCGGCTCGAGGACACCGACGGCGATGGCAAGGCCGACAAGGCTGTCCGTTTCGCTGAAGGCTTGACGATGGTCCAAGGTGTCGAACCACTGACTGACGATATCGGCAACACGTCGATCCTCGTCTGTGATTTCGATCGCTTGATCAAGCTCACCGACACCGATGGCGACGGGAAGGCGGACAAGACCGAGGTCCTGATGTCAGGCTTTGGCGTCGGCGACACCCACCAGCTCGTGAACTCGATCAGCCATGGTCCGGATGGCACGCTTTGGATGAGCCAAGGCCTGCACGCCATCACGCGGGTCGAGACGCCGCGTGGTATCGTCAGCCTGCCGAAGTCGGGCCTGATGCGCTACGACCTGAAGAACCAGCGACTCCAGCCGTTCTTCCAGTATGGCAAGGCTGGGCACAATTGCTGGGGGGTCGCCTTCGATGATTTCTTCCAGCCTTTCCATAAGAGCGGTGACCGCGTCGCCGGTTATTACAGCCTCCCAGGTCTCGGCGCGATCGAGACACCCGACGAATATGCCGGGACGCATTCGCTCTTCGATTCGCCGCTGAAGTCTAACTCCGTGGATATCGTCGGCACCAAGGCCATGCCTGCTTCATTGCAGGGCGCCGCTTTTATCGGCGGCTATTACGGCAACACCGTCGACTTGCATCGCTTCGTCGACGATGGAGCCGGTTTCAAGACCGAGCGCATCGTCAGCCCCATCATCTCGAGCAGCAAAGCCTTCCGTCCGGTGGACGTCTCCGTGGGTCCGGACGGAGGCCTTTATGCCTGCGATTGGTTCAACGCCGTCATCGGGCATTATCAGGCCAGTTATGCCGACCCGCGCCGCGATCGTTCGCATGGCCGTATCTGGCGCATCACTGCCAAGGGCCTGCCGACCGTGAAGCAGCCCGATCTCGTATCGATGTCTGAGAGCGATCTGTTCACCCAGCTCGGTTCACCCGAGCGTTGGACGCGTTATCAGGCTCGCCGTCTGCTCTTTAATCGTCCGACCGATAAGGTCGCCGCCGCCGCGGATGCCTTTATCGCTAAGGACCGCTCGGAGTCCCAATATCTCGAAGTCATGGGCGTACTGCAGTCGCATGGACTCGTCCGCACCGCTCTGCTGGATCGCCTGCAGTCCTCGGCCGACTTCCGGATTCGTGCCTATGCGGCCCGTGTCGCCGGGGAATGGTCATCCCTGCTACCCGATGTCCAGGAGCGTCTGGCCAAGGCCATCGTCGATAAGCACCCTCGCGTCCGCCTGGAGGCAGTCGTGGCCCTCAGTCATGTCGGTGGTCACACTTCGCTGCGCACCGCCTTAGGAGCGGTCGAGCAGCCTTCAGATAAGTTCCTCGACTATGCCCTGAAGCAGACCGTAAGGTACTTGGCTCCGACCGCCGGTAAGCTGGCTGCCGAATTGTCCGCCCCGCAGGCCGCCTATTTCAAGAAGATCGCCAGCGCCGGGCCGTCCGTCGTCTCGCCCGGGCAAGCCATCTACGAGGCCCTCTGTCTGAACTGCCACCAGGCATCGGGGCAGGGTCTGACCGGAGTCTATCCGCCGTTGGCCAAGAGCGACCGGGTCGCCGGCGATCCGCAGTCGCTTATCAAACTTACCATCCATGGGCTGGCCGGACCGACCAAGGTCCTCGGTAAGGATTACGGCCTCGTGCCCATGCCGCCCATGGGCCTCGACGACCAGCAGCTCGCCGACGTCCTCACTTACGTCCGCTCGACCTTCGGCAATTCGGCCCCGGCGGTCTCGTCGGCGGAGGTCAAGGCCGTGCGCGACGCGACCAAGGGTCGGACCGCTCCGTGGACGGCGGCGGAGTTGGGGAAGTGAGCGTGAGGTAGGGACGGCACCACGTGCCGTCCTAAGGTTTGCCCAAGGGGGAACGTAGGACAGCCCGTGGTGCTGTCCCAACCTCTTAATCTGAGCGGCCGGGAGCCTCGTTCACGAACGACAGCCGATCAGTTCGATCAGCTTATAGGCGCAGGCCTGGGCGAACTCCTTGTCGTTGATCGCGAGGTCGAACTCCTGCACCGGAACCGTGGCATTGGCTTTCAGGGCACTAAAGAGGGCCTCATCGGCAGACGCGTCATGGAACGGCTGGCCGACCGCGCTGATGACGGAGATCGCCTTGCGCGGGATCATGATGGCCGTACCTGCCTGATAGGCGTTGGCCTTCTTGGCCACGATGGCGCCGAGCTGACGGCATTCGTCCGTGGTGGTGCGCATCAGCGTGATCTGCGGATTATGGATGTAGAAATTACGTCCGGCGAACTTGGCGGGGACCGAGGCCTTCTCGCCAAAATTTACCATGTCGAGGCAGCCTGGGGCGACGACCACGGGGATGTTCGCCTTGGCGGCGGCGTCCATGCGCTCGGGGCCGGCGTTAAGATTGCCGCCGACGAGTTCGTCGGCCCATTCGGTCGTGGTGACATCGAGCACGCCTGAGACGATACCGCTCTCGATGACCGATTCCATGATGCGCCCGCCCGTGCCCGTGGCGGCGAAGACGAGGACTTCGTAACCGGCGGCTTCGAGGACTTTCTTCGCTTCCGTGACGCAGGTAGTCGTGTTGCCGAACTGGCTGGCGACGATGAGGGGCTTGGCGGCGCCGACTTCAGGAGTGACGCCGACCATGCCGCAGATCGCACCGGCAGCGCGGGTGAAGATGACACGGGAGAGGCGGTTGAGGCCGGCGACGTCGGCGATGCTCGGCATCATCGTGATGTCCTTGGTGCCGAGGTAAGGGGCGACGTTGCCGGCTGCCAGGGTCGAGACCATCAGCTTCGGGAAGCCGAGGGGCATGGCGCGCATGGCGGCCGTCCCGATGGCCGTACCGCCACCTCCGCCGAGGGAGATGATGCCATCGATACGACCTTCCGCTGCGAGCTTGGCCACGCAGGCCGGGGCGGCCTTGGTCATGGCCACCACGCACTCGCCGCGGTCCTTCTTGGCCATCAGCGCGACCAGGTCGATACCAGCCGAAGCGGCGACCTGTTCGCGGGTGATATCGGGCTGCACCGTGGCCGGTCCGCCGGTGCCGACATCGATCAGCAGCGGCTTGTGGCCGTGGCGGGCGATGAGTGCCGCCACGAAGGCATGTTCTTCTCCCTTGGAATCAAGCGTGCCGAGAACTGCGATCGTGGCCATGGGCTCAGAAGAACTTACGCTTCACCGGGATCTGCTTGAAGCGCTGGGTGAGCTCCGTGAGGGACTGCTCGACCGCCATGCGTTCGAGGCTCGAGGCGCCGACGAAGCCGTCGGTGTCGGTGTGCTCGTTGATGAAGGCGGCGTCTTCGGGGGTGTTGATCGGTCCGCCGTGGCTGAGGAAGATGAGGTCCTTGCGGACGGACTTTGCGGCATCGATGATGCCCTGGGTGATCTTAGCGGCTTCGGGGAGGCTCATCGTGGCGTTGGTCACGCCGATCGAGCCACCGACCGTGGTGCCCACGTGGGCGATGATGACGTCGGCGCCGGCTTCGGCCATGGCCTTAGATTCTTCGGGCGAGCCGACGTAGACGATGGTGAACATCTCCATCTTGCGAGCGAGGGTGACGGTCTCGAACTCCTTCTTCACGCTCATGCCGGTCTCTTCGAGGATCTGGCGGAACTTGCCGTCGATGATCGTGTGGGTCGGGAAGTTGTTGATGCCGGAGAAGCCCATGTCCTTCACCTTGCCGAGCCAATGCCACATGCGGCGACGTGGGTCGGTGGCGTGGACGCCGCAGATGACCGGGATCTCTTCGACGACGGGGAGCACTTCGTATTCGCCGATCTCCATCGCGACCGCGTTGGCGTCACCGTAGGCCATCATGCCGGCGGTGGAACCGTGACCGGCCATACGGAAGCGGCCGGAGTTATAGACGATGACTAGGTCGGCGCCGCCGCGTTCGATGAACTTGGCGCTAATGCCCGTGCCAGCGCCAGCGGCGATGATCGGCTTGCCCTTGGACATCGTGTCGCGGAGGCGGGCGATGACTTCGGTGCGGGTGTAAGGGTTTCCTTTTCCGGTCCAGGGGTTGGGCATGGTGATAAGAGGGGAAGGGTGGTCGGGGGTTGCTCCTTGCGGGGATAGGTCTTATGCAAAGGACGTGGCCCGCAAGAGCGATTTAAAACATTACAGTGAGACGCAACTCCGTCATTCCGAGACGGACATCGAGAATCCGCGTTCCCGCCGCCAGATCGTCGCCGCGGCTGATTATAAGGATGAGCGCCCGTGGGTCCTCTCCGGCGTCCGTTGCAAGGAGCTCGGCCTCTTCGAAATCGCCCACCTCGGCGTCGCCGAGATGCTGGCCCCTTATGAGGTCGTCCGGGCGAACCAGAGCGGGGCCTTCTTCATGGCCTGTCTGGCCGGCCAGGGACAGGTCTGGGTCGATGGCCGCTGGCGGACCATCTCGGAGGGGCAGGCCTGCCTGCAGCCCGCCGGCATCCGGAACTCTTTTCGCATCGGTCGAAGCAAACGGTGGGATTTCTGCTGGATTCGTTTCTCGGGCGGTGTGCGTTCTAACACGATTTTCAGGGCAAGTTCTCCCGCGCTGGCCGATTTTGACGGGGAACCATTGCGCGCCGCCATCACCGGGCTCATCGCGGAACTCCAAGGAGCGAGGGTCTCCCGTCGCAACCACCAGTGGATTGAACTGGCCTATGATTACGTGCGCAGTTTCGCCGGCAGCTTCCGCGGCGATCCGCGCGTGCAGCGCCTATGGGACGAAGTCCATGGTCGGCTCGATTTTCCGTGGGACACCAAGACGCTCGCACGTGAGTCTGGACTCAGTTTCGAGCACCTCCGTCGGCTCTGCCTGAAAGAGATCGGACGCACGCCGATGAACCACCTGACCCACCTGCGAATCCAGCAGGCCATCCGGCTCATCAGCGAGTCCGATGACAAGCTGGCCGTCATCGCCCGCAGGGTCGGTTTCGCCAACGGCAACAGTTTCTCCTCCGCCTTCAAGAAGTCGACCGGCCACGCCCCGTCCCATTTCAGGGCTGAGGCCTGAAATTCCGCAGGAATGTGCATCTGAGAGGGGTCCGGTTGTGCTTCAGGGTGTCGCTAAGTCTTGTAGGGTGCGGGCGGCTTACTTTGATAAGTGAATGCTCCCCCGCATCGCCTCCCTCCTGCGTGCCGCTTTGGTTTTCGTAGCGGCATCTTTATCCGCCGCACCGATCAAGGTGACGATCGTCTCCGATGACCCGGCCGCGGTCAAATCGCTGGCCGACGAACTGCATGCGGCGGGTGCGATCGTCACCGAGGCTGCCCGTCCGCGCGATGTTCTCGCCGCCACGCATGAGAAGGATGAAGTCATCGTCCTGTATCGTAAGGATTACGCCCCTTATGAAGTCAGGGATCGGGCAGCGTTGGCTGATCTTTCGAACCGTGGTGTCAACTTCGTCGCGGTGCGCGGTGCCATCGCCGGTCCTTCGGCCAGCTGGGCTAAGGATACCTTTGGTGCGGGTTGGACTCCGGAGAGCCGTCGCTTCCGCGCCTTGATGATGCTGAACATCCGGACCGACGCCCACCCGCTCGCCAAGGACGCCTCTACCTTCGATGTGACCGACCAGACGGTCTTCAACCTCGAGCTCAACGAGAAGATCCTCGTGCTCGCCGCCTCGTTCACTTCGAAGGTGAGCGCCAATCGCAAGAACATCGCCGAGGTCTCCGACAAAGCCTCGGTCTACGACATCCAGCCTCAAGCCTGGGTCTTCGAGAACTCGCGCCTCCGTTCCGCGGTCTTCCTACAGGGTGAAGCCGAGACCCTCGCCCACGCCAGCTATCGGACCTTCATCAAGCGTGGCATCGCCTGGGCGGCTCGTCGCACCAATGTCGATGAACTCTGCACGCCCAAGGACCTCGTGGATATGCGTTACCCGGTCGGCGGTCCCAGCCGCGCGGAGAAGGCTATCGCTGCTTTCCAGATGCAGCCTGGCTTCAAGGCCGGCGTCGTCGTGACCGAACCCCTGATCAACAAGCCCATCGCGGTACAGTGGGATGAACGTGGTCGACTGTGGGTCGCCGAGAGCCCGGAATACCCGAACGGCCGTCGCCCGCTCACCGCGGAATCCTGGCGCGAAGGCGGTGTGCTGGTCCCCGGCAGTTACGATCGACCCGCGCAGGACAAGATCAGCGTATTGGTCGACACCGATGGAGATGGTGTCGCCGATAAGAAGCAGATTTTCCACGAAGGCCTCGAACTGATTACCGGCTTCTGTCATTATAAGGATGGCGTCATCGTCGTCTGCCAGCCGCACATCGTCTGGCTGCGCGACACCGACGGTGACGGTAAAGCGGACAAGGAAGTCGTCCTTTATGGCGGCTTCACCCCGGGCGACACGCACTTCGTGGCCAATCACTTCGTCATGGCTCCTGATGGCTGGGTCTACGCCAGCAACGGTGGCGGCGGCGAGGCCTTCCCCCTCTCGAATCCCGAGCGCAAGGTCCGCCTCTCCTCCGGCACCTTCCGTTTCAAGCCGGACGGCTCTGCCATCGAGCAGGTCGCTTCGCAGGGCGGCAACAGCTTCGGCAATGAAGTCACCAGTAAGATGGAGCTCTTCCATGGTAAGGCGACCAACGGTAACCCCATCCAGCACGTCGTGTTGCCTGAGTCGATCCTCGCCAAGGCCCCGGGCACGCCGGCCAAGGCCTTCAGCTCCGTCAACCCGCGCCGTCCTGTCTTGCGCACCGACCTCCCTGACCGAGCTCCGCTCCTGCAGATCGACCAGGTCGGCTACTACACCGCCGCCTGTTCCGTCGCCGTGCAGGAGCATGGCGCTTGGCCCGACGCCTATCGCGACACGATCTTCATCACCGAGCCGATCCTTGATATCATCCACTTCGAAAAGCTGACCCCGAGCGGTCCGACCTTCCTCGGCGAAGTCACGATCAAGGATCGCGAGTGGCTACGCTCCATGGACCACTGGTTCTGCCCGATTGATGTCTCTTTCGGTCCGGACGGCGCCCTGTACGTCCTCGACTTCTACACCCCGGTCGTCGCGCACAACGACACCCGCGGTCCGCTGCACAGCAAATCGGGCGCCTCCGTGCGTCCTGACCGTGAGCACTACTTTGGTCGCATCTATCGGATCCAACATGAGTCTGCGAAGAAGTTTGAGATTCCTGACCTCGCCAAGGCCGATGTCGCCGGTCTCGTCGCCGCGTTCGAACATCCGAACAAGGTCGTCCGCTTCAACGCCCTCCGCGTCCTCATGGATAAGGACGCCGGACTTCTCGCTTCCGCCGTCGGCCCGCTCGTGACCAAGGTACGCAGTGAGGCCAAGTCCGAGGCGCGCATCCAGGCTCTCTGGGCCTTGCAGCGCCTGGATCGACTTGAGGACGGTCTGCTCCGCGCCCTTTGCGCCGATGCCGACGCCGATGTGCGTAAGAACGCTTTCCTCGTCGCCGAGGCCAGTCGCAGCAAACTCCCGGCTGACGTTTACGCCAAGGCCCTCGATGATGTCGAGCCTCGCGTTCGTCTCGCCGCCTTACGTGCCATGGGCGCCGCGCCGCTTGAGGCCGCCGCTGGCGCTCTGCTTCTGTCTGCTCAGGCCCGTATGACCGATGACTGGTCCAAGGCGGCCGCGACAGCCGCCGCCGCCGCTAATCCTGGTCCCGTCCTTGCTGGTATCCTCAGCGGGCCGGCCGATGCCGCTGGCGCTGATTTCGCACGGACGCTCGCCGCATCGCTTAATGGTGATGATGCCACGACCGTCCTCACCGCCGCCGCCAAGTCCGCGAATAAGCCGGTCGCAATCGCCGTCATTCGCGAGATTGCTGCCCGTCGCGTGGTGGCTCCGGCCTCGCCCGACGCACCCCGTGCCGCCTTGCGCACGCTGATCGCCGATCAGGACACGGCCATCTCCGGCTCCGCCGCCGCGATCGCCGCGCTCTGGTTCACCGATGGCAGCCTGCAGACGGAACTCGCCGCGGTTGCGGATCGCCTGTTGCCGCTTCTCGGCGATGCCAAGGTCTCGATCGATGCGCAGGTCGCCGCCGCTCGCGTGCTGGTGCTATTGCGTGATGCGAATCCGCAAGTTCGCCCGGCACTCACCCAGGCCCTCGCTGGTTCGAACGAAACCGTCGCCGTCGCCACCGCCGGTGCGCTGGCTGCGAGCGGCGATGCTTCCGTCGGTAAGCTCCTTTACGCCGCCTTCCCGAAGTCGGCGGGTTCCTACCGCGCCACCTTATTCTCCGCATTGGCCGGCCGTGCCGAATGGGCGGGCTTGGTGCTCGACGCATTGGAAGCCAAGTCGCTCTCCGCGATGCAGCTCGGGCCGATGCAGGCCTCTCAGCTCGTCCGCCACCCGGATGAAGCTGTCGCCAAGCGCGCGGCCGCCGTCCTCTTGAAACTGAACGCCGGTAGCAGCCCCGCCAAGGATGACATCGTGTCGAAGCTCCGTGCCGAGGTCGAGAAGCCCGGCGACGCCGCCAAGGGCAAGGAACTCTTCGTCGCTGCCTGTCAGACCTGCCACAAGGTAGGCAATGTCGGCAACGATTTCGGTCCGAACCTGCAGGGTATCGGCTCGCACCCGCAGGCCGAGATGCTCGTGCACATCGTAGATCCGAACCGCATGGTCGACGACGAGCACCGTACCTGGAACATCAAGATGAAGGACGGTACGCAGTATTCGGCCCTCATCGGCAGCGAGAACCCGACCTTCGTGAAGCTCAAGCTACCGGCCGGTCAATCCGCCGAGCTCAAGGTCGCAGAAATCGTCAGTCGAGAGCGTAGCCCGAACTCGCTCATGCCCGAAGGCTTCGAGGCCCTTGGAGCCGAAGGCTTGCGCAATGTGATCGCTTATCTTCGCAGCGTCGCCATCTCGCCCGAAGGCGAAACTGTCGGCCGCTTCCGTCTGCTTGATCTTCGCGCGGCCTTCACCGCCTCGACGAACACCGGCCTCTACGCCAACAAGGAAGCCAAGCGTGATACCTTGCCCTTCGCCCAGTTCGGCCAGGTCCAGTCCAACGGCGTCCCGTATAAGGTCGTCGACCCCAAGACCGCTAAGGACGGCTTGAACGTCATCGTTCTTAAAGGCGGCGCCTTCAAGGGGGCCTATTCCAAGACCTTTGCCCAGAGGGTGGAGATCCCGGTCGGCTCGGTCGCCAATCGTATCCACTTCCTCGGCGCCGTTGGTGGCTGGGGCGCCCATGGCGATGCTATCGCCATGATTGCTGAAGTGCATTTCCTCAGCGGCAAGGTGCAGAAGAAGATCTTCTACGGAGGCGTCGACTTCGCCGACTACAACGGCACGGGTGACGTGCCCCGCTCCAAGTCCGCCCGTCAGCTGCTCTCCGGCGAGGGTCGCCAGGTCCGTACGCATTGGATCCCGGTCGAGAGCAATGAGATCATCGATAAGCTCGTCCTGAGTTCCGCTGACACCGAAATCGCCCCGACTACGGTAGCAGTCACGATCGAAATCGGCGGTCCGCCCAACCCGCCCGCAGGCAAGGACGACGGCGCGCCCAAGGCCGGCAAGAAAAAGAGCAAGGCCAACGAAGGCCCCAGCGATCTTCTGCCCAAGGACAATCCCAAGACCACTCAGGCTTTCGGTCAGGCCTTCGCCCCTCGTAAGGCCGGCCAGCTCCGCGTGCTCTTCGCCGGCGCCGGTAGCTCGCATAACTTCCCCGCGTTCTTCCTCGGCACCGATGCGCTGACCGCCAAGGCCGCTGGTTACGATGTCGTTTCAACGCCTAACCTGAAGGAAACCCTTGCGCTCCTGCCCCAGGCCGACCTGTTCGTGTTCAGCGGCAATCATGGCCAGTTCGGCACGCCGGAGTTCCAGAAGGCCATCCGCGACTTCGCCGCGGCAGGGAAGGGCATCGTCCTCCTGCATGCCGCCACCTGGTACAACTGGCCGCTGACGACGAAGTATAACGACGAGTTCGTGTGCGGCGGATCGCGTAATCACGGTCATGGTGATTTCACCTTCACCGTCACCAAGCCCGAGCACCCGATCATGAAGGGCGTGCCCGCTACCTTCGTGATCAACGACGAGAGTTATAACATCGAGCTGACCCGCCCCGAAGGCGCGGAAGTCCTCGGCACCATCCCGCGTCAGACCCCCAAGGAAGGCCTGTCGAACATCCTGCCGTCCGTCTGGACCGTGAAGTATCCCGGCACCAAGGTCGTCTGCATCGCCCTCGGTCACGACGAGAAGTCGCACGATCATCCCGCCTACAAGCAGCTCCTCCTCAACTCCCTCACCTGGGTCTCCCAGAAATAAGCGATATTGTCTCCCCCTTGTCACCGTGTCCCCCTGTCACCTTGCCCCCTAAATCAATGGTCTACCACTACGGAACTTTCGTTTTCAAGCAGGGCGTCACCCCGACCCAGATCGACACTTGCTTCGCCGAGATGCGCGGCATGGTCGGCAAGATCCCCGGACTGCTCTCCATGCAGCATGGCGTCTACCAGAGCGACGAAGGCCTCAACGACGGCTTCACGCACGGGTTCGTCATGACCTTCGACACCCCGCAGAGCCGCGACCGCTATCTCCCGCACCCTGAGCATGAGCGCGTGAAAGAGATCGTCGTCCCGAACCTCGAACGCGTGATGGTCTTCGACTTCACCGTCTGAGCGTGGGGTGAGAGCTGGTTCGGTGCGCCGTCAGGGGAACAGGCGATACCGAAGGCATCGGGCGGAGCCAATCCCATCCTCTCCGATTCCCACCGCGCCTCGCGGCGAAGGGTTAGTTTCTAGGTTAATCCGCCGGTCAGCTTGCCCGGAGCCCGAGGATCGTATCCGCCCGCTGGCTATACTCGCGGTACTGCTCGGCGTTCTCAGGTAGCTTGATATCCAGGTCGTAGGTCGGGATCATCGCCTTCATCCGCGCATGCCCCTCTGGGCTGGCGAGCAAGGCGGGGAAGCATTTCCTGATGACCTCGAGCACGATGTTTACCGAGACCGAGGCGCCCGGCGAGGCTCCGAGCAGCGCGGAGATGCTGCAAGCGGCATCGGTGATGACCTCGGTGCCGTAGTGGACAATGCCGGCCTGACCATCCGTCTTCTTGATGGCCTGCACCCGAATGCCTGCGTCGATCAGCTTCCAATCCTTAGCCTGGGCGGCCGGATAGAAAATCTTCAGCACCTCGATGCGATTCCGCATGCTCTGCGTGCCCTGCTGGATGAGGTAGCGGACTAGGTCGAGGTTATGGATGCCAATATTGACAAGGGTCGAGAGGTTGTCCGGACGAATGGAGAAGGGAAGGTCGGTGTAGCGGCCCTTCTGGTGCAGGAACTTCGTCGTCCAAGCGGCGAAGGGACCGAAAAGCAGCGTTTTCCTGCCATCCAAGATGCGAGTGTCGAGGTGCGGCACAGCCATCGTCGGGGCCGCGGCGAGCGCTTGACCGTAGACCTTTGCCTGGTGCTTTTCGACGATTTCCGGATTATCGCAAACGAGCCACTGGCCGCCGATAGGGAAACCGCCTAGGCCTTTTGCCTCCGGAATTCCTGACATCTGCAGCAGCGGAAGCGTGCCGCCGCCCGCGCCGACAAAGACGAACTTGGCACGGTTTGTCCGCACCAGCCCCGTCGCTGACTCCTTCACGCGGACTTCCCAGCCCGTACTGTTTCTACGCAGGCCGATCACGCGATGGCCGGAGGCGATGCCGCATCCCTCCTGCCGTCCTAGCCAGCTTAGCAGTTTGCGAGAGATGGCGCCAAAGTTCACATCGGTGCCCCCGTCCATCTTTGTGGCGGCAATGGGTTCGTCACCCCGACCTTCGACCAGGAGCGGTGCCCAGGTCGCAAGGGTGGTGCGGTCAGTCGTGAAGGCCATCTCCCGGAAGAAATGGTGGGCTGACATTCCGGCGTGGCGGGCCTTGAGGAATTCCACCTGGTCAGCGCCATGCACGAAGCTGATGTGGGGGACGGGATTGATGAATTCCCTCGGCTGACTGGCCATATCGTTGGCCACCGCGTAGCTCCAGAACTGTTTCGATTGCTCGAACTGCTCGAAGATCTCGATGACCTTGGCCACCTTCACCGAGCCGTCCGCCTCGCGCTTGGGCGTGTAACTCAGCTCGCAGATTCCCGCGTGCCCGGTGCCGGCGTTATTCCAGCCATCCGAACTCTCCTGTGCCAAGCCATCGCCGGCCTCATAGAGCTGGATGGAAAGTCGCGGATCGAGCCGCTTCAGCATCGCTCCGAGATTGGCCGACATCACCCCGCTGCCGATCAGGATGACATCGGGGTCTTCAACGTGGTTGGCGGTCGGCATTAGTTTGGGTGAGCGATGGTTAATGGACGTCGGGAAATGGTCAGGTCGGGCTGCCAGCGGAATCACTGGTTGGCTTTTGCAAGGCTTAGCCCTTACTCCCCGCATGGCAAGTTCCTTGGTCGGCCTTTACGGTCTAAGCAGACTCAAGCTTCGTCGTATAATCCCTTTCGACCGGCGACGAGCCAACTGACGACGCAGGTGACCAGGGCGTAGCCGCCGATCGAAGGGCCAAAGAGTTCGCAGGCCATCACGGCGCAGGCCAGCGGGACGGCTCCTGCGCCAGCAAAGACGGCGACGAAGCCCAGCGCGGCGCAGACGCTCAGCGGAAGGCTCAGCAGGACGGCGGCGGCGCTGCCGAGGGTCGCTCCGACGAAGAAGAGCGGGGTGACTTCGCCGCCGCGGTAACCTGCGGTGACGCACGCGAGCGTGAAGAGAAGCTTGAAGATGAAGGTCAGCGGAGCGGCGGGTTCGACTAAGGCAGATTCGATCACCGATAGCCCTAGCCCGGTGAAGTCTTCCGCGTGCCGGAAGAAGACCACACCCGAAAAGAACAAGCCAGTGAAGAAGATCCGGGCGTAAGGCTCCGGGTTGGGCCTGGCGGCTTCACGGTGGTTCACGTAGACATAGAGTCGTGCGATCAGGCCACAGGCGACCCCGAGGGCCAAAGCGGAGCCGAGTCCGCTGAGGTCGTAATCCGCCGGGAGGGGTAGCCGGTAGTCGGCATGCTGGGCGAAGAAGAGCTTACGACCCACGAGGTCCGCGAGGAAGGCGGTAGCTAAGCAGGGAATGATCGCCCAGCTGCGAAGTCGCACGAACTCCAAGGCGAAGATCGCCGCGGCGAACGGCGTGCCGAAGACGGTCGCAAAACCGGCCGAAACCCCGCAGAGGATCAAGGTGCGTCGTTCGGATTCGTTCAGGTCAATCCAGCGCGAACCTTGGTCGGCGATCGCGCCGCCCATCTGGAGAGCCGTACCTTCGCGACCGACCGAGGCCCCGCCAAGGTGAGAGAGCAGGGTCGTACCGATGATTGACGGGCCCATGGTGGCAGGCAGGGGGGTGGTCGGAGCCTTGATCTGGGCGATCAGGTCCTTCACGCCCCCGGCAGAGGCCTTCAGGGGGCCTTTGTAGAGCCAGACCGTGAGCAGGCCGATGAAGGGTAGGGCCGCAAGCAGCCAAGGAGTCGACTGGTAGAGGCTGGTGACGGCCTCGAGGGCATGGAGAAAGCCCGCCCCGGCGGCGCCGACGACCAGGGAGACCGTGACGAGGATGGCGACCCAAAGGAGGATGTTTCTAGGGGGCTTGGCGAACATCGTTAAGGAAAGAAAACCTTTGAGAGCCCTCGGCCGACCCCACAATCTCAAAGCATGGCACCCCCCATCCCACGTCGCGATTTCGTTTCCACCCTAGCCTTGAGCGGACTCGCTCTAGCCGCCGCCCCGTCCATTCTCCGCGGACAGTCAGTCCCGTCCAAGATCAAGGTAGCCCTTATCGGCTGCGGCGGTCGCGGCACTGGCGCCCTCGGACAATTCATTGCGGCCTGCAAGCTGCTCGGCGCGGAAGCGGAGGTCGTCGCCCTGGCCGATGCCTTCGAGGATCGCGCCAAACGCCTGAACGACACTTACAAGCTTCCCGCGACCAAGGTCTTCGTCGGCTACGACGCTTACCAGAAAGTCATGGCCACCGATTGCGCCTTCGTGCTCATGGCGACACCGCCCGCGTTTCGGCCCGTTCACTTTGCCGCCGCCGTCGCCGCCGGTAAGCACTGCTTCGTCGAGAAACCTGTCGCCGTCGATCCGGTCGGCGCCCGTGCCATCATCGCCACCGGCGAGGAAGCCAAGAAGAAGGGCCTCGCCGTCGTGGCCGGTACTCAGCGTCGTCATGACGCCTCGTACATGAAGAACAAGGCCCTCATCGACGCCGGCGCCATTGGCGCGCTCCGTGGCGGCGTGGTCCAGTGGAACGGCACCGTACCGTGGATCCGTCGTCGGGCCAAAGACGACACCGATGCGGACTACATGAACCGCAACTGGCTCAACTTCACCGAGCTTTCCGGCGACCATATCGTCGAGCAGCACATCCATAACGTCGACGTCGCCATCTGGTTCCTCGGGCGCCCGCCGGCGAGCGCCCTCGGTTTCGGCGGCCGGGCTCGCCGCGAGACCGGCAACATGTTCGACTTCTTCAGCGTCGACTACGATTTCGGCGACGGCGTGCGCATCCATAGCCAGTGCCGCCAGATCACCGGCACCACCGGTCGCGTCGGCGAGTTCTTCACCGGGGCGACGGGCTCTTGTTTTGGGGCCGGCAAGATGTTCGGCCAGAAGCAGGTCGATATCCCGGCGATCAAGCTCGATACCGATGACTCGATGACCCAGGAGCATGTCGATCTCATTCGTGGCGCCTACAACGGCAAGCCGGTCAATGACGCCCGCCAGATCGCTGAGAGCAATCTCGCGGTCATCATGGGCCGCATCTCTGCCTATACCGGCGAGATGGTGAAGTTCGACGACCTCCTCAAGCACGAGAAGTCGCCTTACTACAATCTCAAGGCCTCCGTCGGACCGCTCGATTTCGAGAAAGGCACCGTCAAGCTGCCGACCGAAGTACCCACGATTCCAGGGAAGGCGTGATGCACCGACAAAAAAGCCCCTCAATTGAGGGGCTTTTCTTTGGTCGGTTTTCCTAAGGATTACTTGACCGGGGAGTAATCGGTTGGGAGAAGGAACTCGGATTTCACACCATCCTTGATCGTAAGCGAACCGCCGGCCTTCTGCTCGGAAGCGCCCTTGGCGGCGATCCAAGCCGGGTCAGCGCGGAAAGCGCCGAAGCTGGCCTTGGCGGCGTCTTCGCTCTGATGATGAAGGAGGTAGATGAGAGTATTTTCCGCGACGTAGGAGCTCTTGGCGCCCTTTTGGTCCGCCACGAGATTCCAGTAGGTCATGCTGGTCATGCCATGCTTCGCGAAAAGCTTCAGGGTGTGGTCGCGGAAGCGGGCGTTCAGGTTATCCAGTCGGCCTGCTTCGGTCGTATAGGTGCGCAGTTCGAAGACACCTTTACCGTAAGACTTGGCCTCAGCCAGCACGGCGTAATCGGTGGCCGTGAGAAAGGCGTTCTCGATACGTTCGATCAGTTTGCCGTCTTTCTCGGACTCCTTGGCGGCAGCCTTCCAGGCCGGGTCAGCGCCGAAGGCCTTGAAGGAGGCGTCACGTGCGGCGCGATCAGGGAACGCGAGGAAGTAGACCAGTTTGTTCTCCTTGTTGTCGACCGGGACGAAGTAGCCGAGGTTCGTCATGCCATGCTTGGTGAAGAGTTTGAGCGTGTGGTCGCGGAAGCGGGCATTGAGGGCGTCAAGCTTGCCCGGCTTGGCGTAGTAGACGCGGATCTCGAAGAGGCGGGCATCCGGCTTATCGGCGGCGACGGCAGTCACGGCGAGAAGGCCAAAGGTGAGGAGGGAGAGCAGGGACTTCATTTTATTTGTGGAATTGGGAAAGATTATCGTGGGTGATGAGCTGGAAGGGAATCAGGGTTTCCTTCGGGCAGGGCTGTTTCTTGGCGAGCAGGATGGCGGCGTCGACCGAGCCCTTGCCCTGACCGATGGCATCTTGGAAGACCGTGGCGTCAAGACGACCTTCCTTCACCGCGGTGAGCGCCTGCGCGATGGCATCAATCCCGATCACGTAGACGTCCTTCTTGAGGCCGGCGCGCTCAAGGGCGAGCAGGGCGCCCATGGCCATCTCGTCATTGTGGGCGAAGATCGCGGAGAACTTGCCCTTGTGGGCCTGGATCCAGTTCTCGGTCAGAGCCATCGCCTTGGCCCGATCCCAGGAGGCCGTCTGATGGTCGACCAGCTTGAGTCCGGGGTATTTCGCGAAGACCTCGCGGGCGCCGGCTTCACGCTGCAGCTGGGCCGAAGTTCCCATGATGCCGTGGAGCATCAAGACGCCCCCCTGGCCGTTCAGTTTCTTGGCGATAGCCTCCATCGCGATCCGACCCGCATCGAAGTCATCGGAGCCGATGTAGGAATCGCCAGCGGACTTCGTCACTTGATTCACGAGCACGACGGGGATGCCGGCAGCCTTGATGCGGTCGACCGCAGGGGTGCTGGCCTCGAGTTCGCAAGGATTAAGGATGATGGCGTCGACCTTCTGCGCGATGAAGTTCTCGACCTGGCTGAACTGCTTCTGGACGTCGGACTGGGCGTCGACCATAACCAACTTCACGCCCGGCCTCGTCTTGGCGTAGTCGACGATGGCCTCGGAGAGCTTTGCGGTGTACTCGGCCGACAGGTCGCGAGAAGAGAAGCCGATCAGGATTTCGCCTTCCTTACGGGCTTCGGCTTTCTTGCAGCCGGAGAGAAAGGAGACCGAGAGCGTGAGGGCGCAGACGGCCAGAAAGGCCGAGATGGCTTTGCGAGGGGTAAGACGCATCCCAGACTTTTACGAACGGGCCTGACGTCGGTCGAGCCAAACCGCACCCACGATGATGACGCCTTTGATGACAGCCTGATAATACGAAGAAACACCCATCAAATCCAAGCCATTGTTGATGACCCCGATCAACAAGACGCCCCGTAACGTGCCGGTAAACGTGCCGACCCCGCCCGCAAGGCGGGTGCCCCCGATGACCACCGCCCCGATCGCGTCGAGCTCATAGGCTTGGCCTGCGTTGGGCTGACCTGTGGTGATGCGCGCGGCAAGGACCACGCCAGCGAGACCCGTAAGGAGCCCGCAAAGACAATAAGCGAAGAGCTTTACCCTTTCGACCGGCACCCCGGCCGCCCGGGCGGCGTTTTCGTTGCCGCCGACGGCATAGATGTGGCGACCGAGGCGGAAGTTGCGGAGGAAAAACCAAGCTGCCGCGGCGACGCCAGCGAAGCAAAGTACCGGGACCGGTACTCCCAAGAAGTCGCCGGCGAGAGCGGTCAGTTCGTTCGACATGTCAGCGACCGGGCGCCCCCCGCTCACGATAAGCGCCAGGCCGCGCGCGATGGTCATCATCCCGAGGGTGACGATAAAGGGGGCGACGCCCCCACGGGTCACGAGCACGCCGTTGACGAGCCCACAGGCGGCCCCGGTGAGAAGGCCGACGGCGATGGGCACGAGTACGGAATGGTCGCCCGGGTGAGCGAAGGTGGCGCAGGCGACACCGCTCAAGGCCACGACCGACCCCAGGGAAAGGTCGACGCCGGCGGTGAGGAGGACGAAGGTGACGCCGACCGCGAGGATACCGTTGATCGAGATCTGCCGGGCGACGTTGGTGAAGTTCGCGACGCTCAGGAAGGTGTCGGTCAGTAAAGACAGGGCCAGGCCGACAAATAAGATGACGAGCAGCAGGCCGAAACGATGAACCAGATTACGATCGAGGGTGAGCATGGCGTTATAAAGGCATGGCGTGGCGGAGCACGGTTTCCTGGTCGGTCGAGGCCGCATCGAGCGTCGCGGAGACGCAGCCGCGGCGAAGGACTACGATGCGGTGCGCCAGGGAAAGGACTTCGGGGAGTTCGGAAGAAACTAACAGGATACCCTTGCCGGCAAGGGCTAGCTTCTGGATGAGGGCGTAGATTTCCGCCTTCGCACCGATGTCGATTCCACGCGTCGGTTCATCGAGGATGATCAGATCGGGGGCGCCAAGGAGGCAGCGCGCAAGCAAGGCCTTTTGCTGGTTGCCGCCACTGAGCTGGGCAATCGGTTGCGACGGGCTTTCCGCTTTGACGGAGAATTCCGACATCTGGGTCTGGCTCGCGGCGGCTTCGGCTGGATGATTGATCAACGGTCCGCGACCATAGTCACGCAAAGCGGACAGGGTGATGTTCTGGCCGACACCTAGGGCAGGAATCAATCCGAGGCCTTTGCGGTCCTCGGTGACCATGCCGATGCCGGCGGCCAGGGCGTCCTGAGGATTACGGATAGAGAGCGGCGTACCCTTGAGGCGGATCTGACCTTCCGTTGCAGGCTGCAAGCCGTAGATCGCGCCGACTACCTCGGTGCGGCCTGCGCCCATCAGGCCGGCGAGGGCGACCACTTCACCGCGGCGAACCTGGAAGTTGATATCACGGTAGGCGGGTTCACGGGTCAATCCGGAGACCTCGAGCAAGATGTCATCGGAAGGGGAATGGCGAACCGGGAAGACATCGGCGAGTTCTCGCCCGACCATCATCGTGATGAGTCTGGCGGGATTCAGCTCCGCCGCCGGCGCCGTGCCGACCAGACGCCCATCACGTAGGACCGAGATGCGGTCGGCTAAGCGGAAGACTTCGTCCATCTTGTGGGTCGTGTAAACGATGGCGACGCCGCGGGCCTTCAGGCGGGCGATGGCCCGGAAGAGGGCGGCGACCTCGTGGTCGGAGAGAGCCGCCGTCGGTTCGTCCATCAAGATGACGTCAGCCTGGCGCCCGAGCGCCTTGGCGATCTCGACCACCTGAGTCTGGGCCACGGTCAGCGTGCGCATCATGCGGGCCGGACTGATATCAGATTCAAGTTCGTACAGCAGCTCTTTGGCACGCGCCAGTTGGGCGTTTCGATCGATGAGACCGAAGGCGGAACAGGGCTCGGCACCGAGGGTGATGTTCTCCGCTACCGTCAGGTCAGGGATGGGCATCAGTTCCTGATGGATCATCGCGATGCCCGCGACCAAGGCATCGTGTGGCGAGGTGAATTCGGCATAACGTTCGCGCCATTCGACCTGGCCGCCGTCGGGGCGATAGAGACCGGCGAGGATCTTCATCAACGTCGACTTGCCGGC
>SXGQ01741882.1_pt1 | contig 29442 bp, 16 predicted proteins | sample 3178371 | NCBI WGS metagenome assembly SXGQ01 (sample SAMN11356859, study PRJNA531348) | freshwater metagenome | isolation source: freshwater sample F1-20 | place: China: Fuxian Lake, Yuxi | collected 2017-12-25 | reverse complement strand
TCCGCGACCCTGGACCTCGGCAATATCCGCCGCGGCTCCACCCTGAACGGCACCATCGCCATCACCAACTCCGCCTCCAACGATGGCTACTCCGAAGTCCTGAAGGGGATCACCACCGGCTCGGCCTTCACCGGCTTCACCAACGTCGCGGGCGGCGCCTCCGGCAACGTCGCGGTTTCCCTCCTGGCCTCCGCCGCGGGCGCCAACACCGCGACCGGCTCCGTCGCCCTCAAGTCCACCGGCATCGAAGGTTACGCCGACACCGATCTCTCCACCACGGCCATCACCGCGACCGGCTACGCCTACGACCTGGCCAACCCGACCCACGGCGCCACCCTTGGCTTCGGCAACGTCCGTCCGAACGCCACGCGCAACCTCGCCCTGACGAACACCCTGCGCACCAACGGCGACCTCGCCTTCCAGGATGACCTCGCCGTGGTGACCTCGACCGGCACCGGCCTCCTCGCCGCGACCGACCCGTCCAACCTGCTCGCGGGCGAGACGAAGAACATCGCGCTCCGCGCCACCGGCCCGGGCGTCCTCGACAGCCGCATCAACCTCAGCTTCTCCTCCACCGCCCAGGTGAACGGCGTGGACATCGCCGGCCTGACCTCCGAGTCCACCGCCGGCACGGTCGACGTCACCGGCGTGGCCTATGACTTCGCCGTCGCCACCCACGACGCCACCGTCGCCTTCGGCAACGTCCGCCCGAACGCCACCCGCAACCTGTCCGTCAGCAACGTCCTCCTCGGCACCGACGCGACCTACCAGGACGCCCTCCGCGTCGTCGCCACCCGCAGCAACAGCCTCCTCTCGCTGGCCAACCCGGGCGCCGACATCGTCGCCGGCCAGTCCGCCAACGTCGTCGTCACCGCCACGGCCGCGGGCTTCCTGACCGACAGCATCAACCTGGCCCTGACGTCCAAGGCGGCCGCCTCCGGCCTCGTCGACGGCAACCTCTCCTCGGGCTCCGTCGCCATCACCGGCGCGGTCTACGATTACGCCCTGGCCTCCGTCCCGACGACCCGTGCCCTCGGCAATATCCGCGTCGGCGCCACCGCCAACCTCGCGATCGGCAACACCGTCGTCAGCAACGCGGCCTTCCAGGATAACCTCGCCGTCGCGGCCACCAGCTCGGCCCCGGGCGTCCTGACCGTCGCCAATCCCGCCACCGCGATCGCCGCCGGCGCCTCCGGCAACGTGGTCCTCACCGCCGCCGCGGCCGGCGCCATCACCGGCACCGACGTCTCGCTCGTCCTGCAGTCCAAGGCGCTCACGGGCACGGGTCTCGACGACTCCACGCTGACCCCGGCCACCGTCGGTATCACGGGCGCGGCCTTCGACCTGGCGAACGCCACCCACGCCGCCACCGCCGCCTTCGCCAAGGTCCGCGTCGGCCAGCAGCTCACGCTGGGCGTGACCAACACCCTCCGCCTCGCCGGCGCCAACGCCTACCAGGATGACCTCGCGGTCACCGCGACGTCCGGCTCCGCCAAGGTCACCGCCGCGGCCCCGGCGAACATCTTCGCCGCCGCCTCGGGCGACGTGACCCTCACCGCCGCCTCGGCCGGTTCCCTCGCCAGCACGCTCTCCCTCGGCTTCAGCTCGACGGGCAAGGTCGCGGGTACGGCCATCACCGGCCTCAGCGCCGCGGCGCTCACCGGCGGCACTGTTACCGTGACCGGCGAAGCCTACGACTTGGCCAACGCGTCCGTCGCCTCGTCCCTCGCCCTCGGCGGCGTGCGCGTCGGCTCGACGGCGAACCTGGCGGTGACCAACGCGGTCCGCACCCTGGCGGCCTACCAGGATGACCTGGGCGTGACGGCGACCGCCGGCACGACGCAGCTGACCCTGGCCAACCCGGCGCTGATCGCCGCGGGCGCGACCCGCAACGTGGTGGTGACCGCCGCCAAGGCGGGCCTGCTGACGGACACCCTGACGCTCTCGCTGGCCTCCAAGGCGCTGGCCGCCTCCGGCCTGGCCGACGGCGCGACCACCTCGCAGACCGTCGCCGTCACCGGCACGGCCTACGACTTCGCCTCGGCCTCCCACGCCGCGATCTTGGCCCTGGGCAACGTCCGCGTGACCACCAACGCGACGACGGGCACCCTGACGGTGACCAACGCCCTGGCGGCCAACGGCACCGCCGCCTACCAGGATAAGCTGGACGTGACGGCCACCTCCTCGAACGCCCGCCTCTCGGTGCTCGGCGGCGCCACCGCGATCGCCGCGACCGCCACGGGCGACGTGACCGTCCGCGCGATCACCGCCGGTTCGCTGGCCGGCAACCTGACCCTCGGCCTGACCTCCAAGGCGCTGACCGTCTCGGGTCTGGCCGACGAGGCCCTGGCCAACGGCACGGTCGCGGTGACCGGCGCGGCCTACGACCTCGCGACGGCCTCGGTGGCCTCGAGCCTCACCCTGAACAACGTCCGCACGGGCACGCTGACCAACGTGTCGGTGGGCAACGTCGTGACGACCTCGGCGGCCTTCCAGGACAGCCTGGACGTGGCGGCGACCTCCTCGAACAACAAGCTGACGCTGACCAACCCGGCGAACATCGCCGCGGGCGCCGCGCGCAACCTCGTCGTCAACGCGGCCACCGCGGGCGTCCTCGACGCGACCCTGACGCTGGGCCTGACCTCGAACGCCAACAACGTCGCCGACCTGACCAACGTCGACCTGGCCGACAAGACGATCGCCGTGACCGGCGCGGCCTACGACCTGGCCCGTCCGACCGTCGCCTCGACCCTGACGCTGGGCAACCGCCGCGTGGGCACGACGGACGTGCTGAACATCGCCAACACGACGCTCACCTCGGCGACCTACCAGGACAGCCTGGACGTCACGAGCGCGACCTCGAACGCCAAGCTGACGCTGGGCTCCGTGGCCAACATCGCCGCGGGCGTCGACCGCGACCTCGTCGTGACCGCGGCCGCCGCGGGCGTCCTCGACGCGACCCTGACGCTGGGCCTGACCTCGAACGCCAACGGCGTGACGGGCCTGAGCAACCAGGCGCTCGCGGGCAAGACCGTCGCCGTCACCGGCGCGGCCTACGACCTCGCCGACGCCTCCGTCGCCTCGACCCTGGCCCTCGGCAACATCCGCCGCGGCGCCCAGTACAACCTGGCCGTGACCAACGCGGTCCGCACCGCCGCCGCCTACCAGGATAATCTCCGCGTGGCCGCCACCAGCGCCGATACCGCCGTCCTGACCGTGGCCAGCCCGACGGACATCGCCGCCGGCGCCACCGGCAACGTGACGGTCTCCGCGGTCGCCGCCGGCGTCCTCACCGGCGCGAGCGTCAGCCTCGATCTGACTTCCAAGGCCCTGGTCGCCTCCGGCCTGGCCGACGGCGCGACCACCTCGCAGTCCGTCGCCGTCACCGGCACGGCCTACGACTTCGCCGTGGCGAACGTCGCCTCCTCCTTCGACCTCGGCAACGTCCGCGTGGGCGCGACCAAGACGCTCTCCGTGGGCAACACGACGGTGAGCAACGCCGCCTACCAGGACAAGCTCGCCGTGACGGTCACCGCCGTCGGCAACGCCGCCCTCGGCGCGGTCGCCGACGCCTCCATCGCCGCCGGCCAGACGGGTCTCATCACCTACTCCGTCAACGCCGCGGGCGACCTCGCCGGCACGACGACCCTGGGCTTCACCTCGACCGCGCTCGCCGGCACCGGCCTGACCGACGCGGCCCTCACCGGTGGCAGCGTCGCGCTGACCGGTACCGCCTACGGCTTCGCCTCGGCCGACTTCGTCAACAACACGACCTTCGCCCTCGGCAACGTCCGCACCGGCGCCGCCGTCGCGGCCCGTAACCTGGCCTTCGCCAACACGCTCACCGCCGCCGACGCCGCCTATCAGGACGGTCTGACGGTCACGGCCAGCTCGACCAACGCCAAGATCACGGCCACCGGCCTGACCAACCTCGCCGCCGGCGCCACCGGCAACGTCACGCTCGCCGTCGCCACGACGACCGCCGGCTCGCTGGCCGCCACGATCAGCACCACGCAGACCTCCGTCGCCAAGGCCGGCACGGGTCTCGCCAACCTCGGTCTCGGCGGCGGCACCGCCACCGTCACCGGCGCGGCCTATGACCTCGCGAGCCCGACCTTCGCCTCCACGGTCGCCTTCGGTAACCTGCGCGTCGGCGCCCCCGCCGCGGTCCGCAACCTCGCGGTCACCAACACGGTCCTCACCGCCGCCGCCTACCAGGACAGCCTCGACGTGACGGCCGCCGCCACCGCCGCCGCCCTCACCGTGACCAGCCCGGCGAATCTCGCCGCCGGCGCCACGGGCAACGTGACGGTCACCGCCGCCACCACCGCGGCCGGCTCCCTCGCCGACACGCTCGCCCTGACCTTGGTCTCCAACGCCAACAACGTCGCGGATCTGAACAATGTCACCCTCACCGCCGGCGCCGTGGCCGTCACGGGCGCGGTCTACGACTTCGCCAACCCGGCCGTCTCCGCCAACACCGTCGCCTTCGGCAACGTCCACGTCGGCAGCACCCTCGGCGCCCAGACCCTCGAGGTGACCAACCTCGCGAAGACCAACGCGACCTACCAGGACGGCCTGGCCGTCACGACCACCTCGGGCAACGCCAAGATCGCGGTCGCCGGCGCCGGCACCGTGGCCGCGGGCAACACCGCCCTCACGCTGACCCTGACCCCGAGCGCCGCCTCCGCGGGCTCGCTGGCCGGCAACCTCAGCCTCGGCTTCACCTCCGTGGCCCAGTCCGGCACCGGCCTCGCCGACGCCGCCCTGACCGGCGCCACCGTGGCCGTCACCGGCGCCGCCTACGACTTCGCGCAGCCTGGCTACTCGACCGCCGCGCTCGCCTTCGGCAACCTCCGCGTCGGCGCCACCCCGGCGGCCAAGTCGGTCACCTTCACCAACGCCGCCGTCACCGACGCCGCCTATCAGGAATCCCTGAAGGTCGTCGCCACCGGCGTCGCCGGTAAGTTCACGGCCACCGGCTTCGACAATCTCGACGCGGGCAGCGGCACCGCCAGCGTCTCCGTCTCGGCCGTCACCGCGACCGCCGGCCTCCTCAACGGCAACCTCGCCCTCGGCCTTACCTCCCTCGCCAAGGCCAACACGGGTCTCACCAACACGAGCCTCACCGCCGGCACGATCGCCGTCACCGGCGCGGTCTACGATGTCGCCCAGCCGACCTTCACCGACGGCGCGGTCCTCGCCTTCGGCAACGTCCACGTCGGCGACGTCCTCGCGACCCGCAACGCCAGCTTCACGAACACCGTCGTGACCAGCGACACCTACCAGGACGCCCTGCGCGTGCTCGCCGCCGCCGGCAACGCCAAGATCTCCGCCGCGAACCTCTCGTCGCTCGCCGCCGGCGCCACCGCCGACCTGGCCGTCACCGCCTCCACCGCCACCGCCGGTTCGCTGGCGGGCAACATCGACCTGGCGCTGACCTCCCTCGCCAAGGCCAACACCGGCCTGGCCGACGTGAACCTCGCCGCCGGCCAGCTGACCACGACCGGCGCCGTCTACGACTACGCCAAGCCGACCTACGCCTCCGCCACCCTGGACTTCGGCAACGTCCGCGCCGGTGCCACCGTCGCCGCGCAGGGCATCACGGTCAGCAACCTCGTCGTCACCGACGCCGCCTACCAGGAATCCCTCGCGGTCGCCGCCACCTCGGCCAACGGCAAGCTCTCCCTCACCGGCCTCGCCGGCCTGGTCGCGGGCGACGCCGTCGGCACCGTCCAGGTCGCCGCGCTGACCACCTCCGGCGGCTCGCTCGCCGGCACTGTCAACCTCGGCTTCACCTCCTTGGCCAAGGCCAACACGGGTCTGACCGACACCGCGCTGACCGGCGGCTCCGTCTCGGTGACCGGCGCGGTCTACGACTTCGCCACCGCGGGCGTGGCCAGCCAGACCCTCGCCTTCGGCAACGTCCACGTGGGCGACACCCTCGGCGCCCAGACCCTCGCGGTGACGAATACCCTCACCGCCGCCGCCGCGGCCTACCAGGACAACCTGAGCGTGACCGCCACCGTCGCCGCCGCCGGCGTCACCGCCTCGGCGATCAGCGAGCTCACCGCCGGCACCACCGCCAACCTCACGTTCACCGGCTCGACCGCCACCGCCGGTTCGCTGGCCGGCGCCGTGACCCTCGGCCTGACCTCGACCAACACGGTTTCCGGTCTCGACGCCAAGACCCTCGCGACCACGGCGACCTTCGCCACGACCGGCGCCGTCTACGACTACGCCAAGCCGACCTACGACGCCACCACCGTGGCCTTCGGCAACGTCCGCACCGGCGCCACCGTCGCCGCGCAGGGCATCACGGTCAACAACCTCGTCGTCACCGACGCCGCCTACCAGGAATCCCTCGCGGTCGCCGCGAGCTCGGCCAACGGCAAGCTCTCCCTCGCCGGCCTCGCCGGTCTCGAGGCGGGCGTCACCGCCGGCACCGTGGAGGTCGCCGCGGTGACCACCGCCGCCGGTTCGCTCGCCGGCACCGTGAACCTCGGCTTCACCTCCCTGGCCAAGGCCAACACGGGTCTGACCGACACCGCGCTGACCGCCGGCTCCGTCGCCGTCACCGGCGCGGTCTACGATTACGCCACCGCGGGCGTCGCCAGCAAGACCCTCGCCTTCGGCAACGTCCACATGGGCAAGGCCGGCGTCACCGACGTCCTCGCGGTCACCAACACCCTCACCGCCGCCGACGCGGCCTACCAGGATAACCTGAGCGTCACCGCCTCGACCGTCGCCGGCGTCTCCGCCACGACGATCAGCGAGCTCGCCGCCGGCGGCTCCGCCGACCTGACCTTCACGGCCGACACCTCCGTCGCCCGCTCGCTGGCCGGCGCCGTGACCCTCGACCTGACCTCGACCAACACGGTCTCCGGCCTCGACACCCGCACGCTGACGACCACGGCGACCTTCGCCACGACCGGCCTCGTCTACTCCGGCCAGTCCGTCTGGAACACCGACGGCAACGGCTCGTGGGGCACCTTCGCCTCCGGCTTCGGCGCCAACTGGGGCGCTTACCAGGGCTCCGCGGGTCTCGACGCGGCCTTCGCCGGCGTCGACACCGCGACCTTCGACAACACCGCGCTCACCGCGGGCAGCTCGGCCACCGTCACCCTCGACGGCGCGGCCCCGAGCCTCAAGGCGATCACCTTCAACACCACGGGCGGCGGCTACACGCTGGCTGCGGGCACGGGCGGCGCCCTGACCTTCAAGTCCGACGCCGGCAGCGCCTCGCTGACCGCCACCGCGGGCACCCACTCCGTCGCCGCCGACGCGACCCTCGCGTCCAACCTGGCCGTCGCCGTCGCCGCCGACTCCCTCACCATCACCGGCGTCCTGGCCGGCACGGGTAGCCTCGCCAAGTCCGGCGCCGGCCTCCTGACCCTCTCCGGGGCCAACACCTTCGGCGGTGGCGCCACCGTCGACGCCGGCACGCTGGCCCTCGGCCACGCCTCGGCCCTCGGCGCTGGCGCGGCCACCGTCAACGGCGGCACGCTCGACCTGGGCGGCTTCTCCGTGACCAACGCGGTGACCCTGACCGGCGGCGTCCTCTCGAACGGTACGCTCTCCAACTCGACCCTCGCGGTCGCCGCGGGCACCGTCTCGGCCAACCTCGCCGGCTCGACCGCCGTCACCAAGACCGGCACCGGCACCGCGACCCTCGCCGTGGCCAACACCTACACCGGCGCCACCGCGGTCCAGAACGGCACGCTCGCCCTCGGCGACGCCGCCGCCCTCGGTACCTCGACCGTCACCGTCGACGCCGGCGCCACCCTTAACCTCGCCGGCCTGAACGTCACCGGCGCGACGCTCCTCCTCAACGGCGGCACGATCGCCAACGCCTCGGCCTACGCCGGCTCGGTCGGCTTCGCCGCCGCCATCACTAACTTCGGCGCCGCCGATCTGACCAGCCTGGCCTCGAACGTCGCCGTCCGCGTCGCCGCCGGCCAGACCCTCGACACGGATACGCTGACCCGCTCGATCGACTTCCGCGGCGGCAGCCTCGCCAACCTCGGCACCTACGCCGGCGTCCTCGATGTCCGCGGCGCCCTCGACGCCTCGGCCACCGGCCTGTCGGCCGGCACGATCAACCTGACCTCCACGGGCAGCATCGCCCTCGGTGCCACCGCCTCGACCAAGACCATCAATTACCAGGGTGGTGCGCTCAGCGGCGCCAACTACACGGGTGACCTGGCCTTCACGGGCGCCGTGACCGTCGCCGGCGTCGTCTCCGCCGGTACGTTCAACGTCTCCGCGGGCGACACCCTCAACATCGGCGTCAACGGCGTCTCGGCCAACATCAAGCTCCTGGGTGGCACGGTCGACTTCGGCGGCCGCACCTCGACCGCCTCGGTGGCCTACACCTCCGGCACCATCGCCAACGGCTCCGGCTTCACCGGTGACGTGAGCTACGCCGGCGCGCTCACCCTGAACCAGGGCGCCTTCGGTGCCGGTCGCATCCTGGTCGGCGCGACCAACACCGCCAACTTCGCCGCGGGCTTCGCCAACCGCGTCAGCTACTCCGGCGGCACGATCCAGAACGGCGCGAACTACGCCGGCACCCTGACCGTCAACAGCGGCGCGACCCTCGCGGCCTCGACCAACCTGGCCGGCTCCATCGTCCTCGACACGGGCGCCAAGCTCAGCGGCGTGGGCAGCGTCGGCGCCGTCACGGCCAAGAACGGCTCCGAGATCACCACCGGCGCGTCCACCCCGGGCCTCCTCACCACCGCCGGCCTGCGCCTCGAGTCCGGCGCCACCCTCCGGGTCAACATGAAGGACGCCACCGCCGCCCGCGGCGTCGGCTTCGACTCCGTCACCGTCAACGGTCTGCTCGACCTCTCCGCGCTCTCGGCCACGAACCGCGTCACCCTGCAGATCAAGTCCCTCGATGCGAACGGCCTCACCGGCAACCTCGCCGTCCAGAACTTCACCTGGAACGACCCGAAGAACTTCACGCTCTTCAGCTACGCCAGCCTCAACCTCGGCGCCGGCGTCTCCATCAGCGATGTCTTCGCGATCGACTACTCCGGCTTCAGGGACTTCCAAGGCAACGTCGCCCGTGCCGACTGGTTCACGATCTCCAACGACACGCAGAACGGCGCCATCGTGCTGACCGCCATCCCCGAGCCGTCCACCTACGGCCTCGCGATCGGCGCCCTGGCCCTCGCCGCCGCCGCCCTCCGTCGCCGCCGCAAGAACAAGGCCACGGACACCTCCGCCCAGTAAGGGTGGGGGAGTGGATTAGGGACAGGGACAGGGACAGGCGCTGGATCTATCCTCCTGACCCTTCCCCTGTCCATGCCCCTGATGCCTCTGCCACCTGCCTCTCGGTAGGGACCAGCGTCCCTGCTGGTCCGCGGCCGACCGAGGACGGTCAGCCCTACCTGAGACGCGGAGAGGACACGAGGGCAAGAAGGCAGGAGGCGCACTCGCAGCCTCTAAGCCTTCCCCTGTCCCTGACCCTGACCCTTCCCCTAATGCCTCTTATGCATCCCTTGCCCCCATGCCCACTGGCCAGCCGGCCAGCTTAGCCTGCTGTCTCTTCCGGCCAACGGGCCAACCGATCAACTTTCCCGGCCCCAGCCCTCGCCCTGCTCGCCTCCCATTTCCTTATCGTCCTCGGCCGCTTTTTCCGACCAATGTAGGGCCGCTTCCATGCATCGCCTTTTCGTCGAGAAGAAACCCGCTTTCCGGTCCGAGGCCGAGCACCTCCTCCGCGACCTCCAGGACTCGCTCCGCCTGCCTGGCCTGAAGTCCCTCCGCATTCTCCAGCGATACGACGTCGAGGGCGCCTCCGAGGCCGCCATCCGCCAGGCCATCCCGACCGTCTTCGCCGAGCCGCCGGTCGACGACGTCACCGAGGGTTCCTTCCCGCTCGCCGCCGGCGAGACCGCCTTCGCCGTCGAGTTCCTTCCCGGTCAGTTCGACCAGCGCGCCGACTCCGCCGCCCAGTGCCTCCAGATCGTCGGGGGAGGGGAGCGCCCCGTGGTGGCCGCCGCCCGCACCTACGTCGTGAGCGGCGACCTCACCCCGGCCGACCTCGCCCGCGTGAAGGCCTACCTGATCAACCCGGTGGATTCGCGCGAGGCCGACCTCGCCGCGCCGACGTCCCTGCGCCGCGCGGCCCCCACGCCGAAGCCGGTCGCGTCGCTGCCGGGTTTCCTCACGAAGTCCCCCGCCGAGCTGGCCGCCCTCCGCAAGGAGCTGGGGCTGGCGATGTCCGACGCCGACCTGCTGTTCTGCCAGACGCACTTCCGCGACCACGCCCGACGCGAGCCGACGCTCACCGAGATCAAGCTGCTGGACACCTATTGGTCCGACCATTGCCGCCACACGACGTTCCTCGCCGAGCTGAAGTCCGTCGAGTTCGCCGACTCGCCCCTGCTGGCCCCGTTCAAGGCCGCGTGGGAGCGCTACCAGCGCGTGCGCCTTGGCCTCAACCGCCAGGGCAAGCCGGTCTGCCTGATGGATATCGCGACCATCGCGGGCCGCGAGCTGAAGCGCACGGGCGCGCTGGATGACATGGAAGACTCCGAGGAGGTGAACGCCGCCTCCATCGTGGTGCCGGTCGAGATCGACGGGCGCACCGAGGAGTGGTTGGTGATGTTCAAGAACGAGACGCACAACCACCCGACCGAGATCGAGCCGTTCGGCGGCGCCGCGACCTGCCTCGGCGGCGCGATCCGCGACCCGCTGTCGGGCCGTTCCTACGTGTACCAGGCGATGCGCGTCACCGGCGCGGCCGATCCCCTGACCCCTTACGACCGCACGCTGCCGGGCAAGCTCCCGCAGCGCAAGATCACCACGGGCGCGGCCGCCGGCTATTCCTCCTACGGCAACCAGATCGGCCTCGCGACCGGCCTGGTGTCCGAGCACTACCACCCCGGCTACGTCGCCAAGCGCATGGAGATCGGCGCGGTCGTCGCCGCCGGCCCGCGTCGCTGCGTGCGCCGTGAGGCCCCGGCGCCGGGCGACGTCATCGTGCTCGTCGGCGGCCGCACCGGCCGCGACGGCGTGGGTGGCGCGACGGGTTCGTCGAAGGAGCACACCGAGACCGCGCTCCAGAATTCCGCCGAGGTGCAGAAGGGCGACGCGCCGACCGAGCGCAAGCTCCAGCGCCTCTTCCGGGATGAGTCCGTGAGCTCGCTGATCAAGCGTTGCAATGACTTCGGCGCCGGCGGCGTGTCCGTCGCGATCGGCGAGCTCGCCCCGTCGCTGCACGTCCACCTCGACCGCGTGCCGCTGAAGTACGACGGTCTCGATGGCACGGAGATCGCCTTGTCCGAATCCCAGGAGCGCATGGCCGTCGTGCTGCATCCCAAGGATGTCCCGGCGTTCCTCGCCGCCGCCCGCCGCGAGAACCTCGAGGCCGTCCCCGTGGCCGACGTCACCGACTCCGGCCGCCTGATCATGGAGTGGCGCGGCCAGCGGGTCGTCGACATCGCCCGCGACTTCCTGGACACCAACGGGGTCACCCAGTCGGCCACCGCCTCGGTCGCCGCCCCGGAGGCCGCCCAATCCCCCTTTCAGGTGCCCGCCCAGGCCGTTTCGGCCGCGGACCTGAGGAAAGCCCTGTCCGACCTCCCCAACGCCTCCCAGCGGGGCTTGGTGGAGCGTTTTGACGCCTCCATCGGGGCTAACACGGTCCTCCACCCGTTTGGCGGGGCCGCCCAGACCACCCCCCAGGAGGCCATGGCGGCCAAATTGCCCGTTTTAGGCGGTGAAACCGATGCCTGCACCATCATGGCCTACGGGTTCAACCCGGTGGTCGCCCAGTGGTCCCCCGGCCATGGCGCCGTCTGCGCGGTCGTCGAGTCCCTGGCCCGCCTGACGGCCGCCGGCGGCGACCCCACCCGGGCCCGCCTGACCCTCCAGGAATACTTCGAGAAGCTCGGCACCGACCCCAAGCGCTGGGGCAAGCCGCTCGTCGCCCTGCTCGGCGCCCTCGAGGCCCAGCTGGAGTTCGGCACCGCCGCCATCGGCGGCAAGGACTCGATGTCGGGTTCCTTCAAGGACCTCGACGTCCCGCCGACCCTCGTCTCCTTCGCCATCGTCCCGGGCAAGGCCAGCCAGGTCGTCTCCGCCGAGTTCAAGCAGGCCGGCTCGACCGTCGTCGTCGTCGACGTCCCGCGCACCGCGGCGTTGCTCCCCGACCTCAAGCTCGCCCGCGAGCGTCTCGCCGCCGTCCACGCGCTGGTCAAGGCCGGCAAGGTCCGCGCCGCCGCCGCCGTCCGTCAGGGCGGGGTGGGGCATGCGCTCGCCCGCATGGCCTTCGGCAACCGCGTCGGCGTCGCCCTCGCCGCCGCGCCCTCCGCCGATTTCCTGCTCCCCGCCTATGGTTCGCTCGTGCTCGAGGTGGCGTCCGCGGCCGACCTCGGGGCGCTGCCGCACCGCGTGCTCGGCCAGACCACCGCCGCCCCTGCGCTCGCGTGGCCGGGCGTGACGATCGCGCTCGACGAGCTCCTCGCCGCCCACGAAAGCGTGCTCGAGCCCGTCTTCGCGACCAAGGCTTCCGAGCCGGCCGGCGTGCCCGCCCCGCTTTCCTTCACGGTCCGCTCCGGCCTCAAGCCCAAGGTCCGCGTGGCCAAGCCTCGCGTGATCATCCCGGTCTTCCCCGGCAGCAATTGCGAGTACGATACCGCCCGCGCGTTCCGCCTCGCCGGCGCCGAGCCCGAGATCCTCGTCCTGCGCAACCTCGACGCCGCCGGCCTCGGCGAGTCGCTCCAGGCCCTCGCCGCCGCCCTTGGCCGCTCCCAGATCCTCATGATCCCCGGTGGTTTCTCCGCCGGTGACGAGCCGGATGGCTCCGGCAAGTTCATCGCCGCCGTCATCAAGGCGCCCATCGTCCGCGACGCCGTCATGGACCTGCTGAAGAATCGCGACGGCCTCGTCCTCGGCATCTGCAACGGCTTCCAGGCCCTCATCAAGACCGGCCTCGTGCCGTATGGCGAGATCCGCGACGTCGACGCCGCCGCGCCGACGCTCTTCCACAACCGCATCGCCCGCCACATCTCGCGCTACGCCCATACCCGCGTCGCCTCGGTCAAGTCTCCGTGGCTCGCGCGCATGGAGGTCGGCCAGGTGCACAACATCCCGCTCTCGCACGGCGAAGGCCGCTTCACCGCCTCGCCCGCCGTCCTCGCGGAGCTCGCGAAGAACGGCCAGGTCGCCTTCCAGTACTGCGACCCCGCCGGCGCGCCCTCGCACCGCATCGAGTTCAACCCCAACGGCTCCGTCGAGGCCATCGAAGGCATCACCAGCCCGTGCGGTCGCGTCCTCGGCAAGATGGGTCACTCCGAACGCGTCGGCGCGAACGTCGCCAAGAACCTCCCCGGCCATAAGCACCAGCCCCTCTTCCAAGGCGGGGTGGAGTATTTTGGTTAAGAGTTGATGACAGGGCCCGGGCTAGGGCTAGGGACAGGGACAGGGACAGCGCGTTGATGTTACCTTCTTATGCGCGCTCCGCGCGCCGGTAGGGGCAGCACCGAGTGCTGCCCTAGCCATTGCCCTGTTCGTCCCAACCGCCAACCGCCATCCCCCAACCGCTCGCGAACTTAGTTCGCGCAGGTAGGGACCGGCGTCCCGCTGGACCGCGGCCGACCGAAGACGGTCAGCCCTACCTGAGATGCCCAGGGGCACGTGGGCAAGGTGACACGTGGGCAAGGGGCGCACCTGTAGTCCCTTCCCTTGTTCCTGTCCCTGCCGACCGCCCCTGACCCTGTCCCTGTTGCATCTGTTGCACCTGTGCCGCTCTCTTCCTCCCCCAACCGCTAACCGCCATCCCCTAACCGCTCTTTCTTACTTCCCCGGCAGCTTATCCACGTCCACCTGGGGCGGATTCTTGCTTTCCGGGATCTGCAGCATCACGCCGCGCTTGCCCTTGGGCGCGCCGTAGCCGCCGGTGCTGAGGACGACGCCGTTGCCTTCCACGTAGTGGTCGAAATCAGCCCGACCGAGCTCGGCGGTGGCGCTGGACTTGGCCTCGCGCAGCTGGAGCCACTTGCCCTCGGTGTTGCGGATCCAGAGGTTGGAGTAGTGGCAGACGCGCTTCTGCTGGCCGGCGCTACCGGACCAATCCTCCACGAAGGAATAGAGGCCGTCGAGCTTGGCCTTGGTGTTCGGGCGGCGGAAGGACGTCAGGAACTTCCACTGGCCGCCGTCGACGCGCACAAAGGTCGAGAAGATCGCGCCCGTGCCGTCGGGTTTCACGCCCAGCAGGAACGCGTATGTCTCGTTGTCCTTCCAGGGGTATTCCCAGTGGCTATGGCCGCCGGAGCCCTCGTGGTCGAACGCGTAGGCCTTCACGTCGTCGCCCTTGGCCAGCATCCGCACGATCGAGTTCTTCAGCTCCTCCGAGTCGGCGCCTTCCTTCTTCACGGCGTTCTTCACGTAGCCCGAATCCCAGAGAGAGTAAATGAACCAGCGGTCGTCGGGGTTCGTGCCGAGCGCGCGGCGCTGGAAGCCGAAGTAGCCCTGGCCGAAACCGAGCACGCAGTTGTAGGTCGCGGCGGGGCCCGGGGCCGACTTCGCCTCGGCGTAGGCCCAGAGGGCGGTCTCGCCCTTCGGCACGGGGTAGCCGTAGTGCACGGACTGGGCGTTGCCGTTGGGCAGGGACCAGAGGTTGGCGTTGGTGCCCTTGCGGAGCAGCAGGCCGTTGACGGTCAGCGGCGCCTCGCCGTCGGCCTTGCTGGCCAGCGCGATCAGGTAGGTGCCGGCCTTCGGGAAGGAGAGGGTGAAGTCGGCCGAGTGCGCGAGCTTGCCGGTGCCGGTCAGGGCGAGGTCGGTCACCGCGGCGCGGGTAAGTCCGGCTTCCAGGTCGTCGGTCGCGGTGACCTGCAGCGCGCGCTTGGCGCCCGCCGCGAGGTTGAAGCGCGCGGCGAACGTGACGTCGCCGGCCTGCTCGACGACGATGGGGACCAGCAGGCGGCCCGCGCCCTTGAAGGTGGCGGCGCCGACGTTGCCGCGGTCGCCAAGCGTGACTTCCTTGCCCTCGGCGTAGGCGGTCTTGAAGTGCGCGACGGGCGTGGCGACGGCTTCCTGGTCGAACTTGAAGCCGGTGACGACGACCGCGCCCCCCTTGCGTTCGACGGCCTCGAGGTTGAGGAAGGTCGGTACGCCGGCCGCGACCTTGGCGGCGCCGAGCGCGACCCACTGGGCTTCGCCGTTGCCCTCGACCGAGCCGGCGAGGTCCTTGCCGGCTAGCCTGCCCTTGAAGCCCGTCTTCGCGCCCTTGGCCAGCTTGACCTGGACGGCGACCGCGACGTTGCCGTCGGCCGCGAAGGTGAAGCAGGCCATCAGGCCCTTGTCGCCGTTGAAGGTCGCCACGCGCTTGCCGCCGTCTTCGCTGAAGCGCGCGCCGAAACGCGTCGGACCGGCGGACTCGAGGCCGACCTCGTTGGCGACGGCGGAGAGCAGCAGGCAGGGCAGGGCGAGGGCGGTCGCGAGGAGGCGGAAGCAGGGGCGCATCGGAGTGGCTTCTTTTCTGGAGACACCCGCCCGCCAATCCAATCCCAACATATGGCGTTTAACGGGCGTGAAGGAGGGGAGGAGGGATTCAGAGCTGGCCGGCTGGTCAGTGGGCACGCTGGCCAGATTGAGTACAGAGTGCGGAGTACAGAGTAGGAGTGCGCAGTACAGAGTGCTGAGTCGATGCGTACCTGTAGCCACTGACAATGCGCGCTCCGCGCGCAGGTAGGGACCAGCGTCCCTGCTGGTCCGCGGCCGAAACAGGGGGTCTGGCTTCATCTCGCACAGCGATGATGTGCCTGACCCACTTGTTGATGGCCGACCTTCGGCCGACCTTCGGCCGACCGAGGACGGTCAGCCCTACCTGAAGCAGACAGAGTACAGATGACAGAGTGCGGAGTACTGAGTGAACCTGCAGCCGCATAGCCCCAACCGCCAACCGCCATCCCCCAACCGCTCGCGAACTTAGTTCGCGCAGGTAGGGACCAGAGTCCCTGCTGGTCCGTGTCTCTCTGTATCCCCATCGACCCAATCATCGACTCTGCACTCGTACTCTTCTCCTGCCTCCCTCTCCGGCCAACTGATCAACTGATCAACCCATCAACCAAAGTTAAAACCTCCTCGTGAAACCGACGTACGCCGACCGGGGCTGGGCGCCGAAGCCGATGCCGGCGGGCGGGGCGTCCTCACCGAAGAGGTTCTCGATGCGCAATGATACCTCGCTGCGCGCGTCCAGGGCGTAGCGGACCCACAGGCGAACATAGGCGGCGTCCGGTAAGTCCACGCGCTGGCCGAGGTTCCAGTCATAATCGACGCGGTCGCGCAGCAGCGTCACCGCCCCGCCGAACGTCCACGCGTCGTTCGGCGTCACCTCCGCCCCGGCGTTCAAGGTGAGCCGCGGCCGACGCAGCAGCGTCTGCCCCGTCGCGGCCACGCCTTGGTAATCCGGCGAGAGCACCTCGGTGTCGAGCAGGGTGGCCGCGCCGAAGAGACGCAGGCCTTTGACCGGCCGGCCGGCCGCGCCCAGTTCGATCCCTTGCGTGCGCGCCTTCGCGATGTTGAAGGTCTTGTAGAAGTCGGCCGGATCGTAGTCGATCAGGTCGGTCAGTTCGTTGCGGAAGACCGCCAGCGTCGCCGAGAATTCGCCCGGGATACGGCTCTCGTAGCGCAGGCCGATCTCGCCGCCGGTGTTGGACTCCGGACGCAGCGCCCGGTTGCCGGAGGTGCCGTAGGCGAGGTCGTTGGCCGCGGGCGCGCGGTAGGCCGAGGCGATCTTGGCTTCCGCCACGAGTTCCTTGCCGAGTCGCCGGGCGTAACTGAACTCCGCCGTCGTCTTGCCCGCGAAATCGGTGTGCTCGTTGCGTCGCCACGCCGCGCGGAAGCGGTCGGCCGCGGATGCCCGCCAATCAGCCCGCGTCCAGACCCCGAGGGTCTCATGCGTGTCGCTCCAGGCCGTGGACACTCCGTCCAACGCCAGCTGGTCGAAGTCCGTACGCTCGTAGGTCGCGCCGACGCCGACGGTCAGGTCCGGGCGCAGTTTCCAGTCCGCGAAGGCCGTGAGTTCGTCGCGATCAAGCAGGAAGCGCTGATGGTAGGCGAAGGGACCGAAGAAGTTGGTGCCATCGACCAGGCTCGTGACCGCGGAGCCGCCGCGCGACCAGAAGGCGACCGCGGTGACTTGGTCGTCCTGGAAGCGTAGGCCGGGCGAGAGCATCCAGCCGGAGTCCTTCTGCCAGTCGTTGGGGTCGCCTGCGGCCGGGGCGGTGGCGGATTGGCCGGGGAGCCCAGCCTTGGCGAGGTCCGCCGAGCCGATCAATTCCAGCACCAGGTGAGGGGAGAGTCGCCAGGCGGATTTGACCAGCGCGTTGGTGGCGTCGCGGGCGCCGTTGACGCGCCAGCCGTCGTCGTGGGTGCTGGTGAGCGCGACGGAGGTGCCCGAACGGGCGGCTTCCGTCCCTTGGGCGTCGTTGGTCAGCCACGAAAGCCCGATCATCGCGCGGCCATAGGAACCGCCTTCGACCTGCCAGGAGCCTCCCCGGGCATCCGTCAGCGGGTCGGCGAGGCGGAGGTCCACCACGCCGCCGAGGGCGTTGGCCCCATAGAGCGAGGACGACGGACCGCGCAGGATCTCGACCGAGCGCAGCCCGAACAGCCGGTAGCGACCGATCTCGTAGGAGCCCGAGAAACCCGGCGGGAGCCGCCGACCGTCGAGCAGCAGGGCGCTTTGCGAGGAATTGGTGCCGCGGATGAAGACCGAGGCCTGCGATCCTTCGCCCGTCTGCTCCGTGGCATACAGGCCCGGGGTGGTCGCCAGCGCGCCGGCCAGGGTCGTCAGCCCGCTGTCCGTGGCTTCGGCCACGATGACCCGGCTGACGGAGGGCGAGGCTTCCTCGAGCGGGGCAGGGTGGCGCGTCTCGACGACGACCGTCTCGGGCAATCGGGTGGGCAATTGGGCGAGGACGAGGGCGGCGAACAGCGATGACATGCTGGGGAATCTTCGCCCGCGCCCCTGTTAATCAAATGAAATCGGGCTGGCGAACGGGCTTTCCTTCGTCATAGTCATCTCGATGGGCTCAGAAACCACCAGAGAACCCGACCACGGACCGGTTCGGCAGTTCTCCATCTTCGTCGAGAACAAGGTCGGTCGTCTCAACGAGCTCGTCCAATCCCTCGGCTCGGCCGACGTCCACATCATGGCGCTGTGCCTGGTGGACACCACCGACTCCACGATCATCCGCATCGTCGTCGATTACCCCGAGCGGGCCGAAGCCGTGCTCAACGAGCATAACTTCGCCCACGACGACGTCCCGGTCGTCGCGATCGAACTCCAGTCGGAGTCCCAGCTGAAGGACGTCACCTCGATCCTGCTCAAGGCCGAGATCAACATCCATTACGTCTACCCGTTCCTCTTCCGTCCGAACGGCCGCTACGGCCTCGTCGTGCGCACCGAGGCCCAGGAACTCGCCGCCTCCGTCCTCGCCACCCACGGCATCAGCGTGATCGGCCGCGGGGATATCGCGAGGTAAGCGAGCGACGATAACAAGCTGGCCGACGGGCAGGTGGGCAAGCTGGCTGGATTGAGTGCGGAGTACAGAGTGCGGAGTGCTGCATCGCGTGCTGAGTCGATGCGTACCTGTAGCCTCTGACCTCGCGCGCCCCGCGCGCGGGTAGGGGCAGCACCGCGTGCTGCCCTAGCTGCCTCTTCAGGTAGGGACCAGCGTCCCCGCTGGTCCGTGACTCTAACTGCCTCCTCCGGCCAACCAATCAACCGATCAACTGTCCCGCCCCTTGCCCCCATGCCCACTGGCCAGCATGCCAGCCAATCTTAATCCCCCCTTAACACTCCCTTCAGATTTCGTTCATCTAAAAGTAACTTTAGCGGGCTTAACACGGCCGTGAAATCGGCTTTAATCAGGGATGTGGAAAGCGCCTGCGGCTTCCGCCAACTCCACCCCAAAATCATCATGATCAACGCCCGTTTGATCGGAACCCTCGCCCTCATCGCGGCGGCCTCGCAGGTCTCCGCTGTCAATCCGCCGCCGCCCCCGCCCGGTGCGAGCAAGCCCGCGCCGATGGCCGCGCCCGCTCCGTCCGCGATCAAGCCCGCAACCGCTCCGGCACCCGCGCCGGTCAAGCCCGTCGTCGATGACTCCGCGCTCCTTGCGCCCGCCAAGCAGCCGGCCTTGCGTCCGCACGTGCTCATCAAGCCGCCCCTGCCGCGCATGAACCCGGCCAAGCCGTTCTTCGGCGACCCGCTGCCCGGTCTCACGACCGCGCAGCTGGGGCTCTTCATCGACGGCAAGGCCGACTTCGAGAAGACCGAGGATGTCGAAGGTGGCCTGGGCCCGATCTTTAACGAGAGTTCCTGCGTCGCCTGCCACAATGGCGGCGCCGTCGGTGGCGCCAGCCCGCGCAACGTCACCCGCTTCGGTCGCGTGACCGCGACCGGCTTCGAGTCCCTCGACGCCCTCGGCGGCTCGCTCCTGCAGGACCAATCCATCCTGCCGGCGGCGCGCGAGTTCGTGCCGCGCGAGGCCAACCTCGTGGTGCGGCGTAATTCGACCCCGGTCTTCGGTCTCGGCCTGATGGAGGCCATCCCCGACGCCGCGATCGTCGCCAACGTCCGCAAGCAGCCGGTCGACGGCGTGACGGGCAAGGCGGCCATGGTCACCGATGTCGTGAGCGGCCAGATCCGCGTCGGTCGTTTCGGTTGGAAGGCTCAGCAGGCCACGGTCCTCGGTTTCGCGGCCGATGCCTACGCCAATGAGATGGGCGTGACCAATCGCTACTTCCCTAAGGAGAACGCCCCGAACGGCGACGCCGCCAAGCTGGCGAAGTCGGACTTCATCCAGGATCCCGAGGACGCCCCGGCGACCGGCCTGGCCGACTTCGAGAAGGTGGCGAACTTCATGAAGTTGCTGGGCCCGCCTCCCCAGGCGCCCGCGACGGCCTCCTCCAATGCCGGCAAGCAGCTCTTCACGAGCGCGGGCTGCGTCGCCTGCCACGTCCCGAGCCTGCTGACCGGCCCCAACACGGACCCGGCCTTCGACCGCAAGGAAGTGCGTCTCTACTCCGACCTGCTCCTGCATGACATGGGCTCGCTCGGTGATGGGGTCGTCCAGGCTCCGGCCGGCCCGCGCGAGATGCGCACCGCGCCCCTGTGGGGCCTGCGTGCCAGCGCGCCTTACCTGCATGATGGCCGCGCGCCTAACGTGGATGCCGCCATTGCCGCCCACGACGGCGAAGCCAAGGTCTCGCGCGATCGCTACCTCAAGCTCACTCCAGCCCAGAAAAAGCAGCTCGCTGACTTCCTGATGACCCTGTGAGGGTGGGGTGGCTGGCCCGTTGGCCAGAGGAAGCAAAGCTGGCCCGCTGGCAAGTGGGCAAGTTGGCAAGAAGAGGTGCATCTCCACTTGTCAACTTGCCCCCATGCCCACTTGCCCCCTCGGAGGCTCCGCTTTCGTCGGCACCGCGTGTGGCCCTAGCCATTACCCGCTGGCACCTACCCGCCAACCGCCATCCCCCGTCCGCTCGCGAACTCCGTTCGCGTCGCCCTAAGGCATCTTCACCAGTCGGCGTGGCTTGCATCAGGACCGTGCCCGTCGACGCTTCCGCCCATGGTCACGACTCTCCGGACTCTCTCCGTCCCTACGCTTGCCAAGCGTACGCTAAGTCGTACGCTTGCACGTATGGCCCACGTCTCCGCCACCAAGGCTCGCGCCCAGCTGTACCGCCTGATCGACGCCGCCGCCCACGAGCCCATCCACATCACGGGTAAGCGTGGGAATGCGGTCCTGGTCTCGGAGGCGGATTGGCGCAGCGTCCAGGAGACCCTGCATCTGGTCTCGATCCCGGGGATGCGCGCCTCCCTTCGTAAGGGCCGCGCGGAGCCCTTGGCCAAAGCCGTGCGCAAGCTCCCCTGGTGAGCTGGACGGTCGTCTATAGCCGGCAGGCGGCCAAGGACTCCTGTCGGGTGTCCCGGGCGGGTCTACGGCCCAAGGCGGAGGCCTTGCTCGCGGTCCTGGCCGCCAACCCATTCAAGGTACCCCCGCCGTTCGAGCGCCTCGTCGGCGATCTGGAAGGCCTCTACTCCCGTCGCCTCAGCCTGCAGCATCGCCTCGTGTACGAAGTCTTCAAGGACCGTAAGACCGTGCGCGTCCTGCGCCTCTGGACGCATTATGGGGAGTAGGCGGAGGTGAGCTGGCCCGCCAGCAAGATTGAGTACAGAGTACTGAGTACTGATGGCCAGGGGAGTTGGATATTTAGTGGGTGCGCTTAACCTTCTGTCCGCTGCCTCCCTCTGTGCTCCATACTCCGTAATCCGTAATCCGTACTCTTACGCTATCTCGACCTGCCTCTAGTTACCCCGCTGGTCCGCGGCCGACCGAGGACGGTCAGCCCTACCTCCGATGCCCCTTCGCTCTATCCGCACTCCGTACTCTGTACTCATTGCTTCATCCCCATCTCCTTCCTGGGCATTTCCCCTTATCCCGTTCCCCTTGCCCTCATCCCTGGGCATGCCAGCTTCCTCTCAGGTGTGTAGGCGGCTAAGACCCGCCGAGATTCCTCCTAGGGGGGCGCGAAAGCGCCCCCTTCTTCATTGGGCCGTAGCGTGACCCCGCGGTCTTGGAAAAGTCGCTCGCTACGCGCGAGAATCCCCCGGGCATGCGGCCGCCTGAAGAGCAGGTTTGGCTCCTGCTGTTGCTTGGTCAGGTAGGCGAGAAGGTCACAGAGTTGAAGCAGCGAGCTTTGGCTTGAATCCCTCCCGAAGGGTTCATCCACGAGGAGCGATTCGATGGGTAGCCTCGACCTGATTTCGCCGAGCCAAGCGGAGGACGGTGCGGTCCGATGGTCGTCGCAGACAACCAGTAGTCCGGCGGCAGAGCAGAGCGGGTGGCCCTGGTTCGAGCCGATCTGCGTGGCCGCCGCATGCAGCAATGACGTCCAGGCGGTCTGACCGATGTCCCCGGGGCAGCGCTGCTTGTCGATGATGACTCTAATCGCGGTGAGCCTATGCTCGCAGCGGATCATCTCGACGGCGTGCAGGATGGCCTGGATGCGTTGGTTCCGGCGAGCCCCATGATGTTCCTCGCTTCGCCCAAGCATCTCGCTGGCATGCATCTCGGCATGAGGAGGGTAGGCGTATTTCGCGTGGAGACGTTGGCGCATGCGACGGATGGCCGCCTGGGTTGCGTGCCATTCGGCATGGTGAACCATCAATCCGCTGAGGATGAAGGTGTCGGTGCCGGATCTTTGCCGGCCGGTATCGCCGCTTTCATCGCCGTAGAGGAGGTGCATGCGTCTTTGGAGGCGGGGTCGGTGGCCGCCGCAACCGTCTGCCCCTAGGGTCCGGCACCTGGGGTGCGACCTCTGGACCACCTTGGGGGTCCTCCCGCCGCCCCCGCGAAATTAGGTCGAAATCCCGCCCCCGAACGCCAAGGTCAGACTCACCCCGACCCCATGACCACCCGTCGCCATTTCGTGCGGAATCTCTCCCTCGGTGCGCTGGGCGCACTCGCGCTCCCCGCCCAGGTCCCGTTCACCACCGAGCCGCGCAAGGTCCGCGTCGGCATCGTCGGCGGCCGCTTCGGCGCGACCTTCCAATTCCATGAGCATCCGGATTGCGTCGTGGAGGCGGTGAGCGACCTCCGCGCGGATCGCCGCGCGGCCCTGCAGAAGACCTACCGTTGCGCCAAGGCCTACCCGTCGCTCGAGGAGCTCCTCAAAGACCCCAAGGTCGAGGCGGTCTTCCTCGCCACCCCCGCGCCGGACCACGTCCGCCATACCTTGCTCTGCCTCGCCGCCGGCAAGCACGTCCTCAGCGCCGTCCCCGCCGCGATGACCCTCGACGAATGCGCCCAGCTCGTGGGCGCCGTCAAGCAGGCGGGCCTGACCTACATGATGGGCGAGACCAGCTGCTGGCAGCAGCTCACGATCTCGGCCCGCAAGTTCTACCAGGAAGGCGCGTTCGGCCGGCTCTTTCACGTCGAGTCCGAGTATCACCACCCCGGGCTCGAGTCGCTCTACTTCGAGAACGGCCGGCGCACCTGGCGGCATGGCCTCCCGCCGATGCATTACCCGACCCACTGCACCGCGCACCTCCTCGGCATCACCGGCGAGCGGCTCGTCGAGGTCTCCTGCCATGGCTGGGGTGATGACGATCCCATCCTTAAGGACAACGCGTACAAGAACCCCTTCTGGAACGAGACCGCGCTCTTCCGCACCGACCGGGGTAATTCCATGCGCGTCGCCGTCTGGTGGCGTGGCGCGCAGAAGGGCGGGGAACGCGCCCGCTATTACGGCGACCGCCTGAGCTTCTATCACGCCGACCCCGCCGGCCTCGGCGGCCCCGTCGTCGTGCGCGCCAAGGCCACGACCGAGAAGGATAGCGGCGGCTTCTCGCGCTCCGCTCAGGTCGTCGAGCGCTACGCCGCGCCCGCCTGGTGGAAGACCGATCTGCTGCCCGAACCCCTGCGCCACGACAGCGGCCACGAAGGCTCGCACTGCTTCATCACGCACGAGTTCGTCGACTCCCTCGTCAAAGGCCGCAAGCCCCTCGTCGATGTGTACGCCGCCGTCGCCTACACCGCCCCCGGCATGATCGCGCACCAATCCGCCCTGCAGGGCGGCGCCACGCTCAAGGTCCCCTCGTTCGACTGAGCATACCGGCCGGAGCCCCTGTTTACGGGCCTTCGGTGCGGCCCTCCTTCGTGCCTTGACCTCGTCGCCGACCCCGCCTATCAAGCCCATCCCCTGAATCAACAGAGGACCTGGAGAGGTGGCTGAGTGGCCGAAAGCGCCCGTTTGCTAAATGGGTATACCCCAAAAGGGTATCGTGGGTTCGAATCCCATCCTCTCCGCCACTTTCATAAGACCCTTTAAAACAAGGGCTTATGTCATTGTATTTGGTTTTGAGGGTCAAACTATGACCAAAAACTATGACCAAACGCCACCGATAGTTGCCATGCGTCAGGGAGCTGGATTGGGGCATGCGCAGTATTGTGCCGGCCTTCCCTTGGGCTAGGGTCCTGACTTTACGCCGATGTCAGATGCCAGCTCTGCCAGCATGCCAGATAAGCGACCCAAAAAGCCTGCAGGCCTTGCTGCCGGTCTGAGGCAAGATCTGCCTGTTCTGGGGTTCGAAGAGTGGGACTTTCGTTGGATCGCCACCCAAGAGGAATGGAACCTGGTCGAGGCCTATGAACTCGGCCGAGAGGTCATGCGCCTGGCCAACCTCATTCTGACCTATGATCAAACTGATCGAACCAAACCCCATCCGGCCTGGGTAGAGTTTGTGACATGCGGGGGCCTAGCCGACCTGATGAAGCATTTAGACCGGCCGGGTGTGCCTAGCTATAGCTTGGCCAAGGTGCTCGAGGTGGTCATGTCGTCTAAACCCTCGCTTCATGAACGGGCTGCGCTTCCGCCGCCTGCCTTTGCGCTGAAGCAGTGGGTTATTAATGAGGCAAGAAAACCCGGGCCTGCGCCGGTATTAGCTATCCAAGCTCAGGTTCCTGTCGGATGGGCGCCTGATAGTGAGGACGATTCGCCGCCCAATGACTCCTTTGCCTATCTAGGCTGGGGAGATTTCAAGCCGACTTCTCCTTCTCACAAGTTCATCCTGCACGTGCCGATGTTCCAGCAGCTGAGCAGACAGGAGGCAGTGGAGCAGTTTCAGGCATGGGTTTCCGGGTCGGATTTGTTTTCGGGTGTAGGTCGCCCCAGGACGCCAGCATTGTTGAGGTTGGCTTTCTTCAGGTTCAATCAGGGCCGTAAAGACCTTAACTTATGCAATAGCTACTCTCTTATGCTGGAGGGGAAGGTCGATATCAAGGCACTCCCCGAGGCCGAACGTGCCGGTTTCAGCTTACAGCAATACAAGGACGGTTTTATGGCTGAGTACACGGGCCGGTCGGCGTTTTGGTCTAAGTCGATTAGTTCGATCAGGGATGAGCTTTCCGTTCATGCGCAAACCTTAGCCAATCTGGCTACTTCATCACGTCGGACGACCTCGGGGCCTGGCGCATCGCTTAAGGTGAAGGCCGATAAGCTGCCCGTTTCAAAGCGCCGCCGCCATTAGCGGAATGTCACCGCACAATTCATTAACCCGACTGTGTGGTCGGTTGATCGTCTGTGGTTATCTCGGGATGTGCTATGAAGCACAACCATGTGCCCATCGGCGACGGGGCCAATATCGTCGCCACTAACAGTCAGGCCCCCATCAGGCCTGAATGGATTCGCCTTCCCAAAGAAGGCTCAACCTGCCCCTTCAGTGGGCTCAGCCGATCCTATCTCGCGGATCTGGTCCGTCGTCGCGAGGTGCCCAGCAAGGCGCTTCGCCGGCCTGGGGCCGTCCGGGGTGTCCGGCTGATCTGCTACGCGGGGCTCATGGACTACATCCGCAACTCCCAGGGAGGGGCTGCCTAACATGGACTCCGACCTTAACCTTCGTCTGGCCGCTATCCGTATCTCGACGGTAGCCCGTGCCTACGGAATGGAGGTCCGCGAACGCGGTCTCTCCAAGTGCGTATTCCATGACGACCATACCCCGTCGCTGTCGGTCACCCCTTCCGGTAAGTTTGGGGCCGACCTCTTCAACTGCTTCGGCTGCGGCGCTTCTGGAGATGTGGTTGGGTTCCTGGCCCGACTCGTCGCCATCGATCGTCGTAATGCAGTCAAGGCGCTGCTCCAGGATTACGCGGTTCCCGTAAGTGTGATGCCTCGGGTGCGTCCGGCCGAGCCGGTTCAGCCGGTCGATATGTCGAGCTACTGCCTGGATACGGGCGAGGACTGCGACTTCGAGATGCTCTCGAAGCTGCGGGGTATCTCTATTCCAGCACTTAAGTTGGCTGCCAATCGCGGGTTGCTGCGGTTCGGTTGCTATGCCCGCGAGCGGGCTTGGGTCGTCGTCGACCCAGCAGGATCAAGCCTGCAATTCAGGCCGCTCCGGTCTGGTGTATGGTTCGGCAAGTATAAGGCCCTCTCGGCTAAGGGGGCTTCGACGAAGTCTCCGTTGGGCTTGGGTCGATTGAGCCAGGCAGATCTGGTTCATATCGTCGAAGGCGGGCCGGATCTCCTCGCCGCTCATCAGGTCATGTTGTGGATGCATGGACCAACTCCGGATCATGTCGCCGCGGTGGCCTTCCTGGGTGCCTCCGTTGACCCATCCCGGAGTGAGTGCGAGCAGTTTGAAGGAAAGCACATCGTCATCTGGGCGCATGCGGACAAGCCTGGCATGGACTCGGCCAAGCGTAAGCTCGAGCTCCTGGACCCTCACGTACGGTCAGCTTCGGTCTTGCTGGCTTCGGAAATGGTTCCGGGTGCGAAGGACCTGAACGATCTTGTCAGCAGCCCTGATGGCTTTGACGCCATTCTCGCCCGGAGGGGGGTGTTTTATGTCTAAAAAATCCAATCCCCCGGTGCGTACGCTGTTCCCAATCGAGTGCCTTCCAGGTGCTTTCGGGGCCATGGCCTCTGCCATGGTCGGCAAGTACCAGTGCGGCGTAAATCTGCCTTCGATGGCCGTTTTGGGAGCCTTGAACGCGGCAATCGGTAATCGCTTCGTCGCCTTCAACCCTGTCGGCCTGAAGGTCACGCCGGCCAATCTGTTTCAGATTGCCGTGGCCAAGAGCGGCGACGGGAAGTCGCAGGTGATGTCGTGCGCCTTCCGTCCGATCGAGGAGTATGAGCAGGAGCTCGTTAGGACCTGGAGGGAAAAGGTTGAGCCCAAGGCGAAAGCCCGACGAGATTATATTAATCTTCAGATCTCCGAGATTAAATCTTCCACCAAGGCTAAGGCCAAGAAGGCCGAGGTCGCGCGTGAGGCTGAGGAGGCCGCAAAGGCTGAGGCCTCGGAAGAGGTTAAGCCGAAAGGACTTCAGGGAATCGACTTCATGTCCGCAGACGTTGGCGGATCCTCGCTGCCGGCCGATGACGAGGGGGTGATTGATCGGCTTGAGGCGCTTTATCGTCAGCTAGCGATTGTCGAAAAAAGCCTGATCCAACCAAGGCTCATCGTTGACGACTGCACGCCTGAGAAGATGGCCAGTTTGCTCGCTAACTTCCCTAGTTTGATCAGCGCCAGCGCGGAGGCCAGGAAGGCTATGGATGTCCTCATGGGTCGGTATAACTCGAAGAACAATGATCAGCCAGCGGATGATGTCTTCGTGAAGGCGTTCTCAGGGGACCCTATCAAGGTCGACCGTCAGGGGGCTGGCTCCATCGACATTCTGAAACCCTGTCTATCGGTCCTGTGGATGGTGCAACCAGGTAAGGTGGACAGGCTGCTGACCGCAGAGGCCCTTAAGGACAGCGGCTTCCTGCAGCGTTGTATGTTTGGCTACTCGGAAGGTGTGTCGGGGAACTTCCTCGACGCAGTGCCGATCCCCGAAGAAGTTAGCCGGGACTACCACGAGTCGCTCAGGCTGATCCTGGCTCATGATATCGCAGTGAGTGGGCAAGGTGTCATTAAGCTGAGTCATGCCGCAGGGTTGCGCATCAATGACGTTCGTGAGCAACGGCGTCAGTTCTGGGCCCAGAAGGGTGAAACCCACCAGATGTTTGAGTGCCGGTATTCGGAGAAGGCCGTCAAGATTGCCATAAACTTGCACCTAGCTAAGTACCCCGGGGCCTGGGGTAAGCGGGAGATGGAGCTAGAGACTGTCGAGGCGGCAATCGCGATCCTCGGGTTTTATACCCAGAATCACGATGGGATCTTCGCTTCATTTGAGCATAACGAAGCGGTGTCTCACAGCATGGAGGTAGCCAAGCTGTTGAAGCACTTCGGGGGTGCCTTCACATTGAGGGAAGCGCGCCGTAGCCCTTTGAAGTCCTTGGAGCCCGGGCTTGAGGACTATCTGGAGTCGGAGGTGTCGGAAGGGCGCTTGCACAAGTTCCGGTCCGGCCGGACTGAGAAGTATACCGACCAGAAGCACCGGGCTAAGCTGCCTGAGGACTCGCCTGATAAGGCCAAGCGGGATACTGAGCCGCCGGCGGATCCATTCTAGGCTTAGTTCCGCTAAGGCATCGTCCGAACGGGAGGGGGCTTCGGCTTCCTCCCGTTTTTGTTATCTGGCAAACTGTCACTGCTGGCAGCTGACATTGGGTGGAGCTAGGTGGCAGCCATCCAAGGGTCGCGCATGCGTGCGCGCGCGCGAAGCAGCAGGTAGGGGGGACCGATATGAGGCCCTTTGGGATGGGCTGATTTACGTTTGCATGCTCATTCCAGCCGCCGGCCTCAATCGTCGACCATGTCTGTCGGAGTCCTAGGCAGGTGCGGCACGACGTACTGGATGTAGTGCTCGAGCAGCTCCTGGGTCGGGATCTCGTCGTCCACGAGCATGCCGGCGCCGCCCAGGAGCTTCATGGCCTCGAGGCGGGCCGTTGCCGTGAGAGGCAGGTCTCCGTATCGGCTCATCTCCAAGGTGCGGCCGATCTCCAGCCGGCGGATCTCCTCTGCGTGCTGCGGGTTGCGGACGTAGTGGTTGCCCAGGAACGGATCCCGGGGCGGGGTGGGGTGGGGTCGAGGCTCATGTCAGGGCTGCTGGGGAGGTTGTTTGGTGGCAACAGCTTCATTCAGTGTCAGGTTCTGTGGTGGGAACGGCTTCAATCAGTGTCTCGAGGTGAGCATAGGCGAGCATGACATCGTCGAACTCCGTATCCTCATTGTTTTCAGCCAGCCGTCTCTTCAGCTCTGTGATGCTTACGCTCCCCTGACAACCTGTGTAACGGCCGTGGTGACTGAGGTGCCACCGGTTACTTATTGGCATGTCGGATGGGGCGCCGTTTTCGCCGAGGCGCTTGGTTACATGGACTCGGCCGTAAATGTACTGCACCGTATACCAATTCGTACCATCGAGGGTGAAGTGTGTTGCCTGAAACGGGTAGTCATTCCCACACTTTTTGTACGCTCTACCTACGACCTTTCCGTCGACTGACAGATCTGTGTCGAACATGCGGTGGGGTGTGGTGTATTTGCCCGTATAATCGTCGATATGCTCAATGAAATAAGGGTGTTCTTGAAAGTTGGCTAAGGTGAAGTTTGGAGGGTATTTCATGGTAGTTTTTAAAGGGGTAGCCGAGTGAGTTGCTTTAAACGAGGTAGCGGGCGGGTTTGAACCGCCGACCCCCGCATTATCAATACGGTGCTCTAACCAACTGAGCTACGCGACCTAAAGAGATCCGACATTGGTCCCCGGCTACAGATCCTGGAGTCCAGGTTGACGGTAGCCGGGGATCCCGGAGTCTACCGGGTTCTGGTTATCCATGTCGGTTAACGGGAAATGGGCGAGCGCCTGGCTCAGCCGGTGAGGGCAGCGACCAGGCGCCGATTTCTTATATGCCATCTTAGCGCGGGTTATTCTCCCCGGCGACACGGCGCTTTTGGCGCGCGTGACTTATCCTGCCAGAAGATAGCTATCATGCTATCAAAGCACCGGCTGTCATTGGTTAGCCGGACCGGCT
>SXGQ01813234.1_pt1 | contig 29448 bp, 26 predicted proteins | sample 3178371 | NCBI WGS metagenome assembly SXGQ01 (sample SAMN11356859, study PRJNA531348) | freshwater metagenome | isolation source: freshwater sample F1-20 | place: China: Fuxian Lake, Yuxi | collected 2017-12-25 | reverse complement strand
GTTGAGCAGGTGCGCCGATATAGCCGCCATTTGATTATTCCTGATGTCGCCATGACCGGACAGCGACGTTTAATGGCTGCAAAGGTGCTTTGTGTTGGTGCTGGAGGCCTTGGATCGCCTGCATTGATGTATTTAGCAGCCGCGGGAGTCGGAACACTTGGAATGGTTGAATATGACGTCGTTGATGAGTCAAATTTACAACGTCAGATAATTCACGGACAAAGTGACATTGGTAAAAGTAAAGCGCAGAGCGCAAAAGAATCTGTTGCTGAAATCAACCCTTATGTGAATGTTGTTATCCACGAAACCAGAGTTGATAATTCAAATGTCATGGAGTTGTTTTCACAGTACGACTTGATTATTGATGGAACAGATAATTTTGCAACGCGCTATCTTGTTAACGATGCATGTGTGCTTTTAGGAAAACCATATATCTGGGGTTCGATTTATCGTTTTGATGGACAAGCAAGTGTGTTCTGGTCTGAACATGGTCCTTGTTACCGTTGCTTGTATCCAGAACCACCACCGCCAGGAATGGTGCCAAGTTGTGCTGAAGGTGGCGTACTTGGTGTGCTCTGCGCATCAATTGGTTCAATCCAAGTAACTGAAGGAATTAAATTAATTACTGGAATTGGCGAACCGCTTATTGGTCGGTTAATGATTTATGACGCACTTGAGATGAGTTACCGCAAAGTTGCGATCCGCAAAGATCCAAAATGTGTTATCTGCGGGCCAAATGCAACTCAAAAAGCGTTGATGGAAGATTACGAAGGTTTTTGTGGTGCCATCTCGACGCAAGCAGCAGATGCAGTTGCAGGTTCGACAATCACTGTCACTGAGTTAAAGAGCAAGTTAGACAATAAAGAGAACTTCATCTTGATTGATGTGCGTGAGCCAAGTGAATTTGAGATTGTCAGAATTCCTGGTTCAGTATTAATTCCAAAACAAGAGTTTCTTGATGGAACTGTGCTTTCAAAATTGCCGCAAGATCGCCCAATAGTTTTGCATTGTAAGAGTGGAGTGCGTTCTGCTGAATGTCTTGCAGTTGTAAAGGCTGCTGGATTTGCAGATGCAACACATGTAAGCGGGGGAGTTGTAGCTTGGGTCAAGCAGATTGATCCATCACTGCCTGAATACTAGAAGTTAGATTTTCAACGAGCGCTTTAAAAAATCTAACTCTAGGTGCATCAAGTTTTCAGCCACCACTTCTTGTGAAGTCATATGAGTAACTCCTGTTAACGGTAAAACTTCATGTGCTTTTCCAGCAGCAAGTAATGCACTTGATAAGTGCAGTGAATTTGCCACCAAAACATTGTCATCTGCTAGGCCATGAATAATCATTACTGGAACCGATAACTTATCTGCATCAGGTAAGAGCGAAGATTGTTCATAATTTTTGTGATCGGCAACCGATCCTAAGAACCGTTCGGTGTAATAAGTATCGTAAAACCTGAAATCGGTAACTGGAGCTCCGATGATTGCGCACTTGAAAATATCGGGACGACGAAGTGCAGCAAGGCCAGCCAAATATCCACCAAAGGACCAGCCGCGGATTCCAACTTTCTCTGGATCAACTAAACCTGGGCGAAGTTGAAATAGCGCTGTTACTGCATCTGCTTGATCTGCCAGGGGTGCAGCGGAGAGGTCATCTAAAACTGCTTTCTCCCATTCAGGTCCACGATTTGGAGTACCGCGACCATCTGTTATCAGAACTGCAAAACCTAAATTTGCAATCCACTGCGCTTCAGCAAATGCATTTTTAGCTTTGATATTTCGCAAATGACTTGGCCCACCATACGGGTCTACTAATAATGGAAGATTTTTGTGTGGAAATTTACTTTGGTTTTGCGGCAATAAGAGCGCAGAGCGAAGTTCGCGTTCTCCAAGATTTAACAATTCAGGTTTTGCATCTACTTCAGGCTTTTCCGCGAAAGATTCAATTTCGATTCGCATTCCATCACGAATAACTTCTACTTTTGCGCCGTAATAATCTAACGAGCGAGACAAAAGCAACAAGGTATCTGCGGCCGCCTTCGCCATGTGCACACCATCGCCTTTAGATATCTCTTCCAACTCTCCACCCCACCCATACCAATAAACATGCAGCGACGTTGCTTCAAATGTTCCTTCGAAAGTGATTCCATTTCGGTCGATGTGAACAATTCGATCAACTTGCAATCCCTCTGGTGTAACTGGATTTCCATCGACTGCAAGATGACGTGTTGTTGCAGAATCAAAAGTTGTAATCAACTGTCCAGCAGGACCCCATTGTGGAGATCCCGATACAAGTGTGATCCAAGCAGGGTCGCGTATTTCTGCAATTACTGTTGAGGTTCCATCACTTAAATTTATTGCGCGAATATGAGCATGCCGTTGCGCACGATCAATAGTCATGAGCAGCGGTGGTTTATTAACAGCGCCAGAATTTACAGAGACTAAATACTCGTGCTCTTTGTCCCAGTTAATCTCTTGGCTGCTTTGACTTTCAAGGTGGTAAGCAAAAAGGGAAGGAACAACATTTGGAGTTCCAACTTTTGGATAGCGAACAGATCTAGGTTGATTTTCAGGATTTGCTGGATCACTGATCCAAATTTTCTCGACACCACTTTCATCAAATCTTTCAACTAATAAATACTTGCTATCTGAACTCCACCAAAATCCATGCATTCGGTCCATCTCTTCACTTGCCACAAATTCTGCTTGCCCGTAGTAGACATCTGCTTTTTCGGGAGTGAAAATTGCACGATCATTTACGCCATCGCTCATGCGCATCTCACCTGAAGGGTTGATATATCCAACAGCACTGCCATCAGGTGCAAATTGCGGATCAATCACAGGTTCTTGCGCAGGCCATTGCAAAACTTTTCCATCTTCTAAATTTGCAACGTATAGATTTCCAGACAATGTAAATGCAATTTTTTTAAGATTTGTATCGCTTGAATAATTGGTGATTCCAGCAGCGGCTTCACGCGCACGTTCGCGTCTGGCTTGCTCTTCTACTGAGATTTTCTCATCGCCACTTTTAAGCAGATCAAGTGGGTTCACAATCTCGCGGGTGCTCTTACTATTCAGATCTAATTCAAAAAGCCGACCAGTGCGGTCTGTCCCAGATCCACTTCTTACGAAGACAACCCGCTGGCCATCAGGGGAGATGCTGAAATTTCGAGGGGCACCAAGGGAAAAACGCAACGTGCGGGCGCTGTGGCGCGGAAATGGGAGTTCACTCATAGGAATCGACCGTACCCTTTCCCTTATGTCTTTGGCACCTTCAGCCAGTAAATCATCAGGCGCGCGTCTGTTGCTGGTTCACGCCCACCCAGATGACGAGAGTATTAACAACGGCGCAACAATGGCAAAGTACATCGCCGAAGGGGCGCAGGTCGCATTAGTTACTTGTACGCGGGGAGAAGAAGGGGAAGTTCTGGTTCCTGAGTTTGCAAATTTAGCTAGTGATAAAGATGATCAACTTGGCCCACACCGTGAAATCGAATTACGAAATGCTCTCGCCGCATTATCTGGAAGTAACCAAATGGAACATTATTTTTTGGGAGCACCGGATAAAAAATATCGAGATAGCGGAATGATGGGAATGCCACAAAATGAGCGACCAGATGTTTTTTGGAGCGCTACTCCAGATAATGCCGCCGCGCATCTCGTGGAAATAATTAGAAGTTTTAAACCTCAAGTGTTGATAACTTATGACGACTTCGGTGGATATGGTCATCCAGATCACATACAGGCACATCGAGTTTCGATGAGAGCAGCAGAGTTAGCCTCTGATGCGAATTATGGAATATCTACTCCTTGGAATATCTCTAAAATTTATTGGAATACCATCCCTAAATCAGTTGTACAGATAGGAATGGATGCTTTGAAAGATTCCGCTTCAGATTTTTTTGGCGCAGAATCAATTGATGATATTCCATTTGCGAAACCAGATGAGCTTGTTACAACAGTTGTTGATGCAACAGAGTTTGTTTCACATAAAATGGAAGCAATGAGAGCACATGCAACTCAAATAGCTGTAGATGGTCCATTTTTTGCACTCTCAAATATGTTAGGGATGCAAGTTTTTGGTGTTGAGTACTACACATTGGCTAAGGGCGAGATCAGCGAGCCATTTGACGCAGATGGTCGCGAGATTGATCTGTTTGCAGGCATCTCAATATGAAATTTCTGTTTGGAATACTGATCGGAGTATTGACCGGAATATTGGCGGTACTAATTCATGCCTGGATATTCCCATTGGGAATATTGATCGCAGTGATTGGATCTTACGTAATTACTTATTTACTAGGTCAATATTTTGGAAGTCGAATAGCAAAAATCGGCTTTACTATTGGCTGGATAGCAATAATTTTGCGCGCATCATTATTTGGAAACGCTGACGAATTGCTGGTCTCGAATAATTCATCGGGAAATCTGCTCTTAACGCTAGGATTTCTGATAGTCCTAATTGGAATTGGAGCACGTGTTTGAAATTTCCTAATCGAAAAATTCAAATCGCGATTATTTCAGTTGGTTCTTTATCGCTAATTTGGTTAGCCGCGTGGTTCGCAGTTGGTTCTGGAATTCCTAGTGGAGTGAGCGTTTCGGGAATTGATATTGGTGGAAAAACCAAGGTTGCGGCAATAAGTGATTTAAAATTTCAGATGAGTAAAAAAGTTAAGAGTAATATCAACTTAACTGCAAAAACTGCAAGTATTTCGATCTCACCTAAAAGTGCCGGCATATCGGTGGACTCAGAAGCAACCATTGAAAAAGCTCCCAAGCGTACGTTGAACCCGATCAATTTATTTTCGCTACTAACATCTAAAACAGATCTGAGACCTACATTAAAGTTAGATAAAGAAAAATTCATAAAAGCACTTCGGCCCTTAGAGATTAGAACCACAAAAGCTGCACGGGATGCAACAATTATATTCAAAGAATTGGAGCCCCAAGTTGTAAGTTCACTTTCTGGAACTGAAATAGATCGGAAAAAGGCGATCAAGGCAGTTGAAAAACATTGGTTGAAGAAAAATGTTATTAAATTATCTATGAAAACAGTTAAACCAAAAGCAAGAGCAAAAGATGCAACAGCTCTTTTAGAATTTGCTCGACAAGCCGTAAGTGAGCAATTAACAATAAATGTTTCAGCACAACCAATTGTTGTTACCCCCACTGAGATTGCTCAGTCACTCGCATTCCAGACATCTCCTGGGAAATCCGGAAAATTAGCCCCGATTTGGGTGAAGGAAAGTTTCATTCAACAAGTTGGTTTGCGCTGGAGTAAATTTGTAAGAGAACCAATAAATGCATCTTTTGCCATGGTGGATGGAAGCCCACGAGTGCAACCATCAATGGATGGAAGTGATGTTCCCGATTCAAAGTTAAATGAAGCAGTAATTCCAGCTCTTTCCAAGACAGGCCCATTCCGCGTTGCTTCAGTAGTTCCTGAACTTGTAAAAGCAAAAGTCACGACAGAGATGGCTGGCGGATTAGGAATTAAAGATGTAATCGGAACTTTCACAACTAACTATCCTTACGCTGAGTACCGATTGATAAATATTCATAGAGCCGCACAGTGGATGGATGGAACAATTGTGCAGCCTGGGGAGATATTTAGTTATAACAAAGTTGTAGGTGAACGGACTGAAGCCCGGGGATTTGTACCTGGAATCATGATTGATAACGGGGTATTTAAAAAAGATCTTGGTGGAGGAGTTTCACAATTAGCAACAACTCTTTGGAATGCTGCATGGTTTAGCGGTTTGGAACTTGTACAACATAAACCTCATAGTTTCTATATTTCTCGATACCCAGCCGGACGCGAATCAACAGTTGCCTGGCCAAATGTAGACGTAAAATTCAGGAATAATTCGGGCTACCCCATATTTGTTGATACCTCATTTACAAAATCTTCGGTAACAGTTTCGATCTATGGGACAAAATTTGTAGAAGTAGAAACTAAAAGTGGACCGAAAACTAATTTTGTTGAACACGAAATCTACGAAGAGGATTCGATTGAGTGTATCTACCAAGAAGGGGTAGATGGATTTTCGATTACAGTAGATCGAATTTTGAAAAAAGAAAATATTGAATTTAAGCGAGAAAAATATCGCACTCGTTACATCCCTGAGGATCGAGTGATTTGTACAAATCCCGAGGCGAAGTGGATGAATCCTCCTCTGGAAGTTCAACGCGGAGAAGGAAATTAATTATATAGTATTGAATAATTCAAGTAGTGATGCAAACTAAATCCTAGTGAATGGTAAATTTTAAGAGCATTTACATTTTCTGACTCCACTTGTAAAAATACATTCTCTAATCCATTGCTTCTAATTTCATTCAAAGTTGCGAGCATGATCTTTTTGCCTAAACCTTGGTTTTGCTTATCGGGTCTTACTCTAACCCTAGATATTCCGGCCCAATCTTCGGTGAATGCTGCGCGACTGGTTGCTACAAGATCTGACTCCTCGTAGAGATGTAGATACTTCGAGGGAGTTCGAAGCATCAACTCAGCCGCTATCTCATTATCTCCATGCAAAGCAAACCAATCATCAGTCGGATAATCGCTGGTAAGCAGATGTATATCTTTTAGATCATAAATTAAGGGGTTATTAATTTTCATGGTTTCAAAACGGACTTCACCTTTTGATCTAAAACCTATTGCTTTAATGCTTCGCTCTAACTCTTGATGGATAGATGGAAGAATTTGAAAGATAGCCGGTTGATTTAAATCTTTATAGAAATCAATTACTTTATAAATCGCTTTATTTAATTCAATTCCCGGTGTGCCAAATCCCTTTCCTCCCAGTGGAAGAGTGGAATTTGCGCGGAATGAAAAACCTCTATTGCTTCGTAGTTGCCAACTGCCAATCTCCTCAATTTTTTCAGGCATCCAATTTTGTTGAGCGATTTTTTCTAATGATTCAATAATTGAAGCACTGTTACTTTTAGTGGGCGTGATCGGAACTTGCCGCCATGCCACAACATCAGCGGGATTAAATTTTGTGACAGTGCCATCTTTGCGCCGTACTAAATTTCCTGGTTCAAGGTAACCAAGCAGGTCGTGATACCCATCCTGACCCGGAGTTTGCAGTCGAATCGAGAGCCGTGCCCCCACGGGTCCGGGAACAGATGAAGGATCTAGGGCAGCATTAATGTCTGACAACAAAGACCCCCTTTAAGCGGCTTAGTAGGCTTAGCCCGCTTACCCAATAGTAGACAGTAGAATTATTAACAAGGTCTTTAACGGATTATCTAGAGAAATATGAGGACGTAAGTGACTTACATAATCGCCCAACCGTGCATCGACATCAAGGACAAATCTTGCATTGAGGAGTGTCCAGTTGATTGCATCTATGAAGGCAACCGCATGCTTTACATCCAACCTGATGAGTGCGTTGATTGTGGTGCTTGCGAACCTGTATGTCCGGTTGAAGCAATTTATTATGAAGATGATGTCCCAGGGGTGTGGAAAGAGTACACAGCAGCAAACGAAGAGTTTTTCGTCGAACTCGGTTCACCTGGAGGAGCGGCAAAAGTTGGTTTAACTCCAACCGACCACCCAATAGTCAAAGCAGCACCACCCGCACAGTCAAACGAGTAATGAAACTTCCGGATTTCCCATGGGATGCCCTAGTTCCGTATAAACAAAGAGCTAGTGAACATCCAGAGGGAATCGTTGATCTCTCAATTGGAACGCCGGTAGATGCAACTCCAGAAATTATGCAAGATGCATTAATAGCAACTAGTAATGCTCCCGGATATCCGACGACAATAGGAACAGCCGAACTCCGAGACGCAATGCGCGGATGGCTAGGCAAACGTTTAAATATTTCTGATGCTACTGATCAAAGTAAATTAGATGTATTGCCAACAATTGGTTCAAAAGAATTAGTCGGGTGGCTTCCAACATTTCTTGAAGCAAGGCGAGTAATAATTCCGGAAGTTGCTTATCCAACTTATGCTGTTGGTACGTTGGTTGCTGGTGCGGAAGTTATTCCAGTGTCACTCGATCCAGATACCTGGCCAGAGTTGAATTCTGCTGATTTGGTTTGGATTAACTCTCCATCAAATCCCACCGGGCAAGTTAGTTCGCCAGAATTATTGAGAAAAATAATTTCCTGGTCTCGCTCTCGTGGCGTCACACTGGCAAGTGATGAATGTTATTTGGATTTTGGCTGGGACGCAGACCCACAATCTATTTTGAATGTGGCCGATGGTGATTACACCGGATTACTAAGTGTTCAATCACTTTCAAAAAGCTCAAATGCAGCGGGATACCGGGCAGCATTTATTGCAGGAGACCCAAAAATAATTGGAAAGATTCGAGAGCTTCGCAAACATTTAGGAATGATGCTTCCACTGCCGATCCAACATGCGATGACGGCGGCATTAAATGATCGCCAACATGTTGTTGGACAGCGAGATCGCTATCGCGCTCGCCGCCAAATGCTTAAATCAGCTTTAGTAGCTGTTGGCTTTCAGGTTGACCACTCTGAAGCGGGTCTCTATTTGTGGGTGACGCGCGGGAATGATTGCTGGGCAGATGTTGCTTGGATGGCAGAGCTTGGAATATTGGCTACTCCAGGAGTTTTTTACGGTGAATTAGGTGCAAAACATTTACGAGTTGCACTTACTTCGACAGATGCGCAGATAGCTTCCGCAGCGAAAAGATTAATTGAAAGTAAGGCGTAGTAATTTATGGGCCATCAAAAACGCGAGGCAATTTTACTTGTAGGTGGTAGGGGAACTCGATTAGCTCCGCTAACTGATGCCGTAGCAAAACCCATGCTTCCGGTTGGCGGGGTTCCATTCATTGCTCATCAGATCGCCCAGGCACAAGCCGCGGGAATAAATAAAATTGTGTTGGCGACTTCATATTTGGCGCAAACCTTCACCGACTATTTTGGTGATGGGTCAGATTTTGGTGTCAAATTAATCTATGCAGTTGAAGAAAGCGCACTAGGAACAGGTGGGGCGATTCGAAATGCAGCGGAATTTTTATCAGGAACACCAGATTCATCCGTTGTAATTTTTAATGGTGACGTTTTGAGCGGTCATGATCTGCCGGGTCAAATAAAAGCACATGAAAGTTCAAATGCAGACGTAACCTTGTATTTAACTAAAGTGCAGGATGCCCGGGCATATGGCTGTGTTCCATGCGATCAAACTGGGCGGGTCTTAGATTTCCTGGAAAAAATGGAAAATCCAGTAACAGATCTCATTAATGCCGGCTGTTACATATTTAAGCGTTCTATTATTGATCAAATTCCAGCAAACAAAGTAGTAAGTGTCGAGCGCGAAACTTTTCCTAAGTTGTTAAAAAACGGCGCGAATATCCGTGGTTTCGTCGATAATTCTTATTGGTTAGATGTTGGAACTCCGCAAGCGTTATTAACTGCATCAAGAGATTTAGTTCTCGGGAAAATCTCATCGCCTGCCATTGTAAATAAAAATAATGATTGTGTTATGTCACCAACTGCAAAAATCGATTTGACTGCAAAAATTTCAGGTGGAAGTACAATCGGGGGTGACGTCTCAGTAGGTGCTGGAGTCGAAATTATTGGATCAATAATTAGTGCCAGCGTACAGATTTCCGCGAATTCGCAGATAAGTAATTCAATTTTAGGTCGGGGAGCGATAGTCGGACATTCCGCCCAAATTATTGGAGCTGTAGTAGCCGATGGCGAAAAAATCGCCGAAAATGCGGTTTTTCGGCAAGAAATACCGCTTTTTTAATATTCATCCCCGAATTTTCACCAAACCGACTTGACGAAAGAGAGTTACACGCGTGTAATTCTCCTTAGTTGCTCACTTGCCGTGAGCAAAACTTTAAGGGGATTAGCTATGGCGCAATTACTTCCAATCTCGGGAGATGCCAATAATGATTCAGTTGAACTAGGTTGGCAGGAACGAGCACTTTGTGCCGAGACTGACCCCGAAGCGTTTTTTCCGGAAAAAGGTGGCTCGACCCGTGAAGCCAAGCGGGTTTGTCTGTCCTGTGAGGTACGTACCGAATGCCTGGAATACGCCCTCGCACATGATGAGCGGTTTGGCATCTGGGGCGGACTTTCCGAGCGGGAACGACGCCGACTTAAGCGACGTCCAGCGTAATTTTGCGCTTGCTGTGGTGATTACCTCCCAGTAAGCCAGCACCGTAAGGTGGGGTTGTTATGAGTACTCCCGAGGGGCTATTGGCGCCCGAGCCCGATAAAACTTATTCAGATTTAACTGTCACCGCGATATTGGTAACTCATGATGGTGCGCGTTGGCTTCCAGAAGTTGTGGCCGCGATATCTTCACAAACGAGACCGGCAAACCAAGTGCTTGTAGCAGACACCGGCTCTTTAGATTCTTCCCGTCAATTAATTTCCAACTCAGGCTTGCCGCTAATTGAGTTAGAGCGCGAACGTGGTTTTGGTGAAGCCGTAGCGATCGCGGTTGAAACTCTCCCTGAGATCGGTTTCAAGAGTGATGACGGTGACGGCGGTGATGGATCAGATGAATGGCTTTGGCTGTTGCATGATGATTGTGCGCCTGCACCCGGTGCACTCGCCGCATTGCTTGAAGCCGTAAGTGAACGTCCCCAGGTCGGAATTGCAGGTCCCAAGATTTGTGGTTGGAATGATCGCGGTTATTTACTTGAAGTTGGAATCAGCATTGGAGTCAATGGAGCGCGTTGGACCGGTCTTGAACCGCGCGAACGCGATCAAGGTCAACATGATGGAATTCGAAATGTACTTTCAGTCAGCACCGCTGGCGCACTAATTCGTCGAGATCTGTTTGAGGAGTTAGGCGGATTTGATCCACACCTAACTTTGTTTAGGGATGATGTAGATCTTGGTTGGCGCGCACATGTTGCTGGATATTCAGTGATTTGCGTAACTGATTCTGTTGTCTACCATGCAGAAGCTGCCGCAACAGAACGGCGTGAAGTTGATGTAGAAGGCGCACCTCTTCATCGTCCACACTTATTAGACCGTCGACATGCAGCATATGTACTTCTGGTTAATACACCGACATGGATTCTTCCGTGGGTTTCAATCCGATTGTTATTTACTGCAATTTTGCGAGCATCAGGTTATTTACTTGCGAAGTTACCGGGATACGCTCTAGATGAGATTGTGGCTATTGCACTGAACTTTTCGCGCATTGATATTCTCAGAAAAGCTAGAAAACGCCGGAAGTTAACGCGCTTGCTTCCATCCCGCGTAGTGCGACCTTTCCTTGCTCCGTGGCGAGATCAAATTATTAATCCATTAGAAAATCTACGCGATTTGATCTTACGACGTACTGATAGCGCCCCGACAACAGTAATTACTGAACCAATAAATGAAGACGCCGATTTAATTGACTCTGAAAGCAAGCCCAAGTCACTACGAGTCTTGATCAGACCACTTCCAATTCTTTTGATTTCCTTGACATTAATTTCACTAATTGCAGGAAGAAACCGATTGGGAGATATTTCTGGCGGAACCCTTCTAAGTATGCCTGCAGGGGCCACCGAACTGATGAGAATTTACAGTGACTCTTGGCATGCCGTGGCACTTGGTAGTAACACTCCTGCAATGCCAATTCTTCCGCTGCTATCTCTTTTATCAATTTTTACTTTTGGAAATGTATCCCTACTCGTGACAATCCTATTTTTATTTGGCCCAGTATTGGCAGCAGCCACTTTTTTTGCATTTCTGCGTGATCGAGATTTATCACAAGGAAATTCAGCATTAGGCGCATTACTTTATGCGTTAAATCCATTGGTGATTACTTCGATTTCATCAGGTCGAATCGGCACTTTACTTTTTATAATTTTTTTACCGATGTGTGCACTTGCCGGAAAGCAGGCACATGCGCCGGAAAATTTAAGTTGGAGAAAAATCACAGTTTTAAGTGGGCTCTTCGCATTATTAGTTTCACTCAGTCCACCCTCTTTCTTAATTGGTGTGGGTTCAATGATTTACATTATTTTTAATTCACAGTGGCGCTCGATTGTTTTTTACCAACGGATTCAGAAATTTGGGGTTATAACTGCTGCGACCATTGGGGCTCTCGCACCTTGGTCCACAAATGCACTACTACATCCAACGAAATGGCTCATGGAGAGTGGAATTAGTAGCGATGTAGGTCAACCTTGGCAAGCATTGATTGGTAACCCCGGAGGCGTTGGATCTCCACCAATATTTATTTTGGGCCTAGTTGCTTTAATCGGCCTGATTGCACTTCGTTCCACGCATGCTGTCCTTCTGGGTGCGCTCACTCTTGTTTCAACTAGTTTTGCTGCAATTCTCATGGCGATAGCTATTCATTCAAATGGTGATTCGCTTCATGCAAGAGTTTGGCCCGGGGCTTCCCTTGCACTAGCTAATTTCTTTGGCTTACTGGCACTGACTTCCATGCTGAATGGCTTGGTCTACAGATTGCAAAATTCAAATTTCGGATACAGGCACATCTCCACTGCAATTCTTTCAACGGTGGCAATCTATTCCACAGTTGCACTTTCAATTTGGTGGGTTTTACCTGGATCTGACAGTCCAACACGAGCTGGAAATTTACAGATAATTCCTCCGTTTGTTGCTGCGGCTACCGCAGGGGAAGAAAGATCTCGGACTTTGATACTACAAAGCCAACAAAGTGATCTTGGTACAAGCGTTTCCTACGCGTTGCTACGAGAGCGCGATCTCGTTTTTGGCGAAATGGATTTAATGTATAAGGAAGATCCAGTAATTTCAAAAATTGTTTCAGAAATTGTTGATGGCGCAGGAGAATATCCAAGTGAGCAGTTAGCAAATTATGGCGTTAGATATGTTTTCTTAAATGAGCCGGTTGACAAAGAAGTTGCACGCAAAATTGATGGTGTCGGAGGATTAGTTCGATTGTCGGCAACCAAAGACGGTGTACTTTGGAAAATATCGGGAAACTCTGCTCGAGTAAAATTTATTAGTAAAGATGCAGAGCCAATTGCACTTCCTTCAAATCGAATTTCAGCTAATTTTACGGTTCCAAATTCTGGCGAAATTTTACTTGCAGAGCGCTTTAGTTCCAGTTGGCAATTACTGGTGGATAGCCAATTTGTAAAACCAGAAATAACCGCAGAAGGATTAACGAAGTTTAAAGTTAAAAATCCAGGAGATGCACTTTTGATTCATGATGGAACTCTGCAAAGAGCTGGAATTTCCCTACAGTTGATGACAATAGGACTTATCGTATTTTTCGCCTTACCTCGCGGAAGAAAGAGATCACAGCTTTCAGATGTCGAGTTGGCCAGATGATAAAACTCCAAGAGATAAGAATTAATCGGGTTCAAGCCATTTCAATTTCAGCAATTTTCATTGTATTTCTCTCACAGATTTTTTCAGCAAAACCTGAGATTAGAAAATACAGTGAAAACATTTCGCCAACGATCTGTCCGTCTGAACCCAAAGGCGTCAACTCTGTTGTCTATTTATCTGCCAAGAAACGAGGAGTAGCAACAATACAAAAAGGTGAAAGAAAATTTAAAACTCAAAAAACTTCTTCAATTAGTTTGGGGAGTAAAGCAAAAGAAGTAGAGGGCTTAGGTGCAAGTCCGCTTTTAGTCGCTGTAAAACCGCAAAGCTGGATGGCTCTTAGTCAATGTACTCCTGCCATTAGTGAAAAATGGTTCCTAGGTGGCATGTCAACCATATCTAGTATTGGATATTTTCAATTTGTAAATCCAAATCAAAGTAAAGCGGTAATAGATTTGGAGATTTGGAGTGAAGACGGAAAAGAAAGTAATCAAAGTTTAGTTATTTCGTCACAAAGCACACGAATAGTTCAACTGAACTCACTTGTCACAAATAAAAAGTTTTTAGCGTTTCATCTAACCGCTAGAGCTGGAAGATTCTCTGCCGTTTTGTTTGATGAGCGTAAAAAAGGTCTTGCAAAACTTGGGGGAGATTTTGTTACTCCAAATGCAACCCCTGACAAGAAAGTATTTATCACTTCAATATTTGGAAAGATGAAAAATCAAAAAGTTAAATCACAGTTTCTGCGCCTTCTCGCCCCGGGTGAAGCAGATGCTGTGGTAAAAGTTACCTATTTAGCAAAGTCAGGGATTTATACCCCTGTTGGTTTGGCAGATTTAAAAGTTCCTGCAGGTAAGGTCATTCAAGTTCCCTTCACATCCTTACCAACAGGCAGATTTCTAGCTTTGCAGATTGAGGCAACCGAACCCATAGTTGCATCAGTATTCTCCAGCGTTAAAGGCTCAGTATCTGATTTTGCCTGGAGTTCAGGAAGTGAAGCAATTAACGCTCAAAACATTGAAGCAATCACCGTGCCTGCGATCGGGATGAATCTTAATGTTTACACGGAAGACAGTTCTGTGGTTGTAGAAGCAACAACAAATCGGAAGAAAGTAAATCGGAAGAATTTATCGGGTATAGCAACGTGGAAAATTCCATCCAATGTGATCTCAATTCGAATAATCCCAGGGGCTAAGCCGGTATTTGCCAGCCTTTCAGTGCAGGATTCCCGAGGAATCTCGGTAATGGCAATTAGGCCGGTTACTGCAATTGAACGCTCAGCACTTCCAATTTCAGATAGCGAAGTTTTGACTCCTAGAAAGTAATTTTGACTTTATTGGTCGCGCCAATCCCAAACTCTTTCTAAAGAAACGACTACCTTATATACATGTCTCGCAACGTGCCTAACAGCACATCCGGTACAGCTCGTCCTACGCGGCAATCTATTCGTCGCTGCGCCAAGATGGGATGTAGCGAACCAGCAGTGTTGACGTTGACCTACATTTATTCTGATTCGACAGTTGTCCTTGGCCCACTTGCAACATTTGCCGAACCACACAATTATGATCTTTGTAATGCTCATGGAGAAAAATTGACACCACCACGCGGTTGGGAGTTAATCAAACTAGCCACAGAAGAGTACGAATCAGGACCAACTCATGATGATTTACTTGCCATCGCAGAAGCGGTGCGAAGTGTAGTTTCACCGCAAAAAGAAGTGGTTCACCCAACACTTGGCCGTCGAGGACATTTGCGCGCACTACCATCGGAATAAAGATATGAAATATGAGTTAAATTTTATTGATCAGATTATCAAAGCTTATGATGTACGTGGCTTAGTCGAAAATTACCTAACTCCAGAATTTGTTTTTGATATTGGGCAAGCGTTTGCAATGTTAGTAAAGAGTGAATGCATAGTGGTTGGTCACGATATGCGACCATCATCTCCTGAATTAGTTCGAGCATTCAGTGAGGGAGTAAATCTACAAGGAACTCACGTCATTAATATTGGTCTTTGCTCAACAGATCAACTTTATTTTGCCACTGGAAAATTAAAGATGCCTGGAGCAATGTTTACTGCGAGTCATAATCCAGCCCCTTACAATGGAATTAAAATGGCACAAGCATTTGCAAAACCTATCGGCCGAGATTCGGGATTAGATTTCATACGTGAAGTACTACTAAATGGAAATTATGATGAACCTAATAAAAATAAAATTGTAAGTATTACATCTCAAGATTTACTAGAAGAGTATGCGCAATTCTTAAATAACTTAGTTGACTGTAAAGAGATCAGGCCTCTAAAGGTTGTAATCGATGCGGGCAATGGCATGGCGGGCCATACTGCTCCAAAAATCTTTGCTAACTTGCCGATAGAAGTGATTCCGATGTTTTTTGAATTAGATGGAACTTTTCCAAATCATGAAGCAAACCCAATAAATGCAGCTAATTTGGTGGATTTGCAGGCAAGCGTATTAGCAAACCAGGCGGATTTAGGCCTTGCATTTGATGGGGATGCCGATCGCTGTTTCCTAGTCGATGAAAAAGGAGACCTAGTTGATCCTTCCGTGCTAAGTGCACTAATCGCACAACGTGAAATTATTAATAACCCAGGAGCCACCATTATTTACAGTCTAATTTCCTCACGCATCGTGCCTGAGACCATTTTGGAAAATGGTGGCAAACCGCTGCGAAGTCGAGTGGGTCACTCATTTATTAAATCGATGATGGCTGAATCTGGTGCAGTTTTTGCTGGGGAGCACTCGGGCCACTTTTACTTTGAAAAGTTTTGGGGTGCTGATTCAGGTGCCCTGGCTGCCCTCCACACTTTAGCCGCTCTTGGTTCTACCAATGCAGGCACAACTTTGTCGCAATTACTGTCACCATATGCAAAATATGTTCAGAGTGGAGAAATAAACACCAAAGTAGGTGATATTCAAGAACTCATTTCAAAAGTTAAATCAAATTATTTAAACCATCCTGATCTTCTGGAGATTGATGAGTTGGATGGATTAATGGTGATTTCAAAAAAATGGTGGTTTAACTTAAGGGGATCCAATACAGAACCGCTTTTACGCCTAAATGTAGAAGGGGATACTGGTGCAATAATGACCTCCATGAGAGATGAAGTTTTGGAGTTGATTGCTAAATTAAAGTAAGTTGATCCAAGATAACTAATCAGGAAGAACAGGATGAGCAAATGAGTATCGACCCAAAGATATTAGCGGTGCTAGCTTGTCCTGAATGTCATTCCTCACTAGCAGAAGTTGATTCTGAATTATTGTGTGCAAAATGTCCGCTTGCTTATCCAATTCGAGATGGAATTCCAGTTTTACTCATTGATCAAGCGCGAAAACGTTAATTAGAGACAAAGTCGAAATGAGTAAAATTCAACAACTAAACGGAGTTGTAAAAACTTATGCTTGGGGATCCCATTCGGTATTGGCAGGAAATAGGGGAGTCAAATGTAGCGACCTGCCTGAAGCAGAGTTATGGTTTGGGGATTTTCCAAATGGAAGACTGCCCGTTCTAGCAAAGATTTTGGCTGTTGCTCAGACTTTATCCTTACAAGTTCATCCAGATAGAGTACAAGTTGCGGCAACTCCTAATTTATTTTCAGATGCAAATCACAAACCAGAGATGCTCGTAGCTTTGTCTGAATTTTATGCCTTAGCTGGTATTGCTAGTGAAATCCAAATCATCGAGGCAATTAATTCAATGGAAACTAAAAGTATTTCGAATTTTCTAATCCCAAAAATTAAGAATGCGGATTCAATAAGTAATTTGTTGAGCATTCTTTTGGGAGTGCCAGATGATCTGAAGTTAATTCCAGAGTTGATCCGTAATTTGCAAAAAATAGCCAATCCTTCAGATCGGCAAGTTTGGACTTTGATGGTAGCTAATACTTATCCAGATCGACTAGATGTTCTTGCAACATTACTTTGCAATTTTGTAAAACTAACTCCGGGACAAGCGGTCTATCTCCCTCCGCGAACAATTCACGCGTATCTAAATGGCGTTGGGGTTGAAGTAATGGCTGCAAGCGACAATGTGGTTCGTGGTGGTTTAACAATTAAACCTATAAACCTAAAGTTGTTTTTAGATATTGCAGACACTTCGGCAAAAAATTTAGAAAGTTACTTGGTTGTTCCGGAAAATTTAGTAAATGGTAAAACTTGGAACGCTCCTGATCTTAAATTGGCAGAACTCCCTGTATCCCAAGATCCCCAAACTCACTTGCTCACTACCGAAACAATCGCCTTTGTATGGGGCGGCGAAGTGCTCCTTAGCGCCGCCAAGGGGGAGAGTTCGATCACGATTAGCGGGGATTTAGGCGCAATTATTCCAGCAGGACGGTTTCAATACAGCGGCACTGGCTCGCTTTGGTTAGCGTCACAAGGTTAAATCCGGCACTTCTTAGTAAGGTAAGCGCTCTAAACCTTGGTCAATCATTTGGCTATTGACCGATTCGAGTAAGGATTGAAATGACCGCTACCGCCATAAATAAGACCGACAAATATGACGTTGCCGATATAACTCTTGCGGCCGAAGGCAAGAAAAGAATTGAATGGGCTGAGCGGAACATGCCAGTTCTGGCACAGATTAGAACTCGATTTGAAAAAGAGAAGCCATTTACTGGAATTCGTATTTCAGCTTGCATGCACGTGACAACTGAGACCGCAAATTTAATGCGCGCTCTTGCTGCCGGTGGTGCTGAACTATCTCTTTGCGCATCAAATCCACTTTCAACTCAAGATGACACAGCAGCGGCACTGGTTCATGAGTATGGAATCAATGTATTTGCACACAATGCAATTGACCGCGACGGCTATTACCGCCATATCAACGCAGCTCTCGATTTACAGCCAAACTTAGTTTTTGATGATGGTTGCGATCTAGTAAATACATTGCACACCACACGGCGTGAGTTGCTTCCAAATGTATCCGCTGGATGTGAGGAAACAACCACTGGTGTAATTCGTTTGCACCAAATGGCCAAAGACGGTGCGCTGACTTTCCCGATGATTGCCGTGAACGACACCGACACAAAGCATATGTTTGATAATCGATTTGGAACTGGTCAATCAACATTAGATGCAATTTTCCGGGCGACTAATACTTTGATCGCTGGAAAAATTGTTGTCGTTGCAGGATTTGGTTACTGCGGGAAAGGTGTCGCAGAACGTGCTAAAGGCATGGGAGCAGATGTTGTAGTTACTGAGATTGATCCAACTAAAGCATTAGATGCCATGATGCAGGGTTACCGCGTAATGCCAATGATTGATGCTGCAAAAGTTGGAGATATTTTTATAACAGTGACTGGAAATCGTGATGTACTACGTGAAGAACATTTTGCAGTAATGAAGGACGGAGCCATAACCGCAAACTCAGGACACTTTGATATTGAGATTGATGTTGCATGGCTGGAAATAAATGCGAAAAAGAAGAATCTGAAGATTCGCCACCAGACCGATGAGTATGTAATGGCGGACGGTAGAAGAATTTTGTTACTTGCAGAAGGTCGTTTAGTAAATCTTGGGGCGGCCGAGGGCCATCCTGCTGCTGTAATGGATATGTCATTTGCTGATCAGGCACTAACCGCTGAATGGCTTGTAAAAGCTGGTAAAGGATTAAAGCCTGGCGTATATGACGTACCTTCTGAGATTGATAAGGAAGTTGCTCGCTTGAAGCTTGCCAGCATGGGCGGCTCAATTGATTCCTTAACTCCAGCCCAAGAGCTCTACTTGAATTCGTGGGAGCACGGCAGCTAATGACATTGATTATGGTCGTCGATGATGACCAGGATCTTGCAGAGATGCTCGCTATCGTGTTAACCGGCGAAGGCATGGAAGTTGATTTGGTAGGGCGCGGAGATGAAGTAATGGAAATTTTCCGCGCTACTCCACCAGATTTAGTCTTACTGGACATTATGTTGCCAGGAATTGATGGCATTGAAGTGTGTAAACAAATTAGAGCGGAATCAATGGTTCCCATAGTGATGCTTACCGCAAAAGGGGAAACCACCGACATTGTAAAAGGATTGGAATTCGGTGCTGATGACTACATCGTAAAACCTTTTCAGCCCGGAGAATTAATCGCTCGAATCAAAACTAGATTGCGCCGCGTTCCCTCATCTACTGCCGCTTTAACTCTTGGCGAGGTGAGGATAGATTTTGTGGCTCATGAAGTGAAGCGTGATGGACGTATTATTGCTCTTACTCGACTTGAATTTGATTTACTGGTGGCCCTAGCGCGAGAGCCAGGCCGAGTTTTTACTCGGGATGCGTTGCTATCTGAAGTTTGGGGGTATAGCCAAACCGCAGATACTAGATTGGTCAATGTCCATGTGCAACGACTTCGCTCTAAAATTGAACGTGATCCTGATAATCCAGAATTAGTAATGACAGTTCGTGGTGTTGGCTATCGTGCTGGAAATTTCATCCAAAGTAAATGATTTAAAGATCATGAAGAAAACCTCTTTAGCTGTGCGGGTTGTGGCAAGTACGGTTGTTCTGTCAACTATTACGACCTCGATTTTGGCGTTTATCATTCTTGCAAGAGTCCAAGACGGTATTAAGAATTCAAGACTGGAAGCGGCGATTTCTGAAAGTCAATCCTCAATTTATCAAACAGAGTCACAATTTTCATTGCTAAGCACTCAGTTGCTTAAATCTTATAAAACCGCATTAGATGATGTAATTAATAATTTTACACCCAGCAATCAAAGTGGAGTTAGTCGTGAAGTAATTTTAATTCAGCAAAATTCCCCTCAAGGAACTTTGCTAGAAACCGAACGAACTACTAATTTGATTTCAAAAAATTCAATTCCAGATGAGTTACGTAATAGAGTGCGTACTTCAACAGAATTACAACATGCTTATGGTGTAATTATTTCTCGCGAGAATACCTCTCCAATAACAGCCCCCAGAAGTGATCCTAGAGCCCTAATTATTGGTGGAAAAGTTGCAATTCCTACCGTGGGAATCTACGAAATCTATTTTTTATTCAACATTGAAAATGAATATCAAAATATTGCCTTAGTTCGGAGCACTCTTTTAATAGGTGGGCTGGCACTCATACTTTTAATTGCAATCATCGTCACTGTCGTGGTTAGACAAGTTGTTCGACCAGTCAGATCTGCTGCGCAGATTGCTGAAAAGTTAGCGGCCGGGCAGCTTGAAGAAAGAATGAGTACCGAAGGGGCAGAAGAGATGGCCAGTCTCGGAACTTCATTCAATGACATGGCGAATGTCCTGCAAGAACAAATCTTGCGGCTCGAGAATTTGTCCAGAGTACAGCAGCGATTTGTGGCTGATGTCTCGCATGAACTAAGAACTCCGTTAACAACGATGCGCTTGGCTGCAGATGTTTTGTTCAAAACAAGGGATAGTTTTGAACCTACGATCTCGCGAAGTGCGGAGTTGTTGATGGCGCAAATTGACAGATTTGAATATATGTTGAGTGAGTTGTTGGAGGTGAGTCGTTTTGATGCGGGCGTTGTTAAGCTTGAGCCAGAAATCCTTGATTTCAAAGTTGTTGTTCATCGCAGTATTGATGCGTTGATACCAATCGCACATGATAACCGGATAGACATACATGTTACTGAGCCTGAGGAACCAGTTTCTGTGGTTTTAGATCCGAGAAGAATTGATCGAATTTTGCGAAACTTACTCATTAACGCCATAGAACACGCTGAAAACAAAGATATTGAGGTTTTAATCAGGGCCACCGAAGAAAGTGTCGCGGTAAGTGTTCGAGATTTCGGAGTTGGTTTGCGAAAAAGTGAGTTAAATCGAGTATTTGATCGTTTTTGGCGGGCAGATCCTTCTCGGGCAAGAACTAAAGGTGGAACTGGACTCGGCCTTTCAATTGCACAAGAGGATGCCCAACTACATGGGGGAGTTATTGAAGTCTGGGGTGAAATTGGAAAGGGTGCGCAATTTATTTTTACTTTCCCTCGAGAGCGCGGTCAAATATTGCATGAGCGGCCAATTCCAATTTTGCACATACCGGAATGATCCGCAGAAAATAACTTCCTACTTTGTTATAACAGGATTTCTCAGTACTAATAAATCATGAAAAAGTTTCTAAGCCCTCTTTTAGATTTGGTATATCCAAAGAAGTGCCCTGGATGTCAAATTCCTTCGCCAGGTATATGTGAAGATTGCAATAGATTTTGGCAGGAGCCACCAATTACATATATTTTAAATCAAAATAATGTTTCGGTTATTTCAGTTGCCCAATATCGAAATGAAGTACGCTCTGTTTTGCTAGCGTATAAAGAAAATGGCGAGCGAGAAGCGGGAAAAATTTTGATAGAAGCGCTCCTTAAGGCTCGACTTCAAATCGCTAGTGATTCGATCTGCACCCTCGTACCTATACCTTCAAATCTCAAATCAATCCGGCGACGTGGTCGCGATTTCATGATGGAGCTTTGCACTCAAGTTTCAATTCAGAGCGGGGATAAGGTCCTGTCATTCCTTAGAGTAAATAGGAATGTAAAGGACCAAAGCAACCTTGATGAAAAACAACGCTCTCAAAATTTAGTTGGCGCATTTGATTGCGTTTCAAAAAACTTACATTTGGCTCAGAGTTCCCCTGTGATTTTGGTGGATGATTTACTGACCACTGGGGCTACTTTGCGAGAAGCTATACGGGCGCTTGGTCAGCGCGGACTCTTGCCACTTGGGGCCATCACGGCAGCCCATACTGGGCTCTCGCGGCGTAAATAAGGCGGACAATTGGAAGCCAAGCGCCCCTCACGATTAGAGTAGCCCTAGATAATTACTGTCCATACTGAGCGAGCGTTAACGAAAAGGTGTCCGTGGTTGCGATACTAGACAAGATCCTGCGTGCAGGTGAAGGACGTGTCGTAAAAGATCTCCAAAAGGCTGCTAAAAAAGTCAATGAGTTCGAGTCTGCAATCGTGGAATTAACAGATGAACAACTTAGGAATAAAACTATTGAATTTCGCCAGCGGCTAGACCAAGGTGAAGATCTAGATGATTTACTTCCAGAGGCTTTTGCCGTCGTGCGTGAAGCGGCCAAGAGGACTTTGGGCCAACGTCATTACGATGTTCAGCTCATGGGAGGAATTGCGCTGCACCGTGGAAATATCGCAGAAATGCGCACAGGTGAAGGTAAAACTTTAGTTTCAACTTTGCCAGCTTATTTAAATGCCTTAGCTGGGAAAGGCGTCCATGTCATTACGGTAAATGATTACCTAGCTGAACGCGATAGTGAATGGATGGGGCGCGTACATCGCTTTCTTGGATTGAAAGTCGGAGTAATTGTTAGCGCGATGGATTCAGCCGAAAGACGCGAAGCATACGCATGTGATATCACCTATGGAACAAATAATGAATTTGGTTTTGACTACTTACGCGACAACATGTCATGGTCTATCGAAGATTGCGTACAACGCGAACACAATTTTGCAATTGTGGATGAGGTTGACTCTATTCTTATTGACGAAGCCCGCACTCCTCTGATTATCAGTGGACCTTCCGATCGTCCAACAAAATGGTATTCAGAATTCGCAAATATCGTCACTCGTCTGCAAGTAAATGTTCACTACGAAGTTGATGAGAAGAAAAAAACAGTAGGCGTTCTTGAATCTGGAATTACTGAAGTAGAAAAAGCACTTGGAATCCAAAATCTTTACGAAGCAGAAAATACGCCCCTAATTATTTACTTAAATAATGCACTTCGAGCGAAAGAATTGTTCAAGCGAGATCGCGATTATGTAATTATGAGCGGAGAATTACTAATTGTTGATGAGCACACCGGTCGAATCTTGCATGGAAGACGATATAACGAGGGTCTACATCAAGCATTAGAGGCAAAAGAGAAAGTCCAAATTAAAGATGAGAATCAGACTTTAGCAACAATTACATTGCAGAATTATTTCAGACTTTACAAAAAGCTCTCTGGAATGACCGGTACCGCAACAACTGAAGCATCAGAGTTTCATCAGATCTATAAATTGGGAGTAGTTCCAATCCCAACAAATCGCCCCATGCAGCGCATAGATTCTTCTGATTTGATCTACAAAACAGAAATTTCTAAATTTAACGCAGTTGTCTTGGATATTGTTGAAAGAAATAAAAAAGGACAGCCAGTTTTGGTCGGTACGGTTAGCGTAGAGAAATCAGAAGAATTATCTGGTTTGTTAACCAAGCGCGGAATTAAGCATGAAGTATTGAACGCAAAGCATCATGAACGAGAAGCAACAATTATTGCCCGCGCCGGTTGTAAAGCCGCAGTTACCGTTGCTACAAATATGGCTGGCCGTGGTACGGATATTATGCTTGGCGGAAACGCTGACTTTTTTGCTGATTTCAATTTGCAAGCACGTGGATTATCTCCCGCTGAAACTCCCGAAGAGTATGAAGCGGCCTGGCCGGCGGAAATTGCAAGTCAGAGGGAGCAAGTGGCCGCTGAGCATGATGAAGTAGTCGGGCTTGGTGGCTTGTATGTTCTTGGCACCGAAAGACATGAATCGCGCCGTATTGATAATCAGCTTCGTGGTAGATCTGGTCGACAAGGCGATCCTGGAGAATCTCGATTCTATCTTTCACTTCAAGATGATCTAATGCGTCGCTTTAATTCGGCTCTTGTTGAAAGATTTTTAGGTGCATCAGGGATTCCAGATGACGTTCCCATAGAGTCAAAGATGGTTAGCAACGCAATTCGATCAGCTCAAACGCAGGTCGAGAGCCAAAACTTTGAGATTCGGAAAAATGTTCTTAAATATGATGACGTTCTTAATCGGCAGCGCCAAGTAATTTACGGAGAAAGACGCGAAGTGCTTGAAGGTGCAAACCTTCAATCGCAAATGACCGCATTTATTGAAGATGCAGTCGGAACTTCTGCTGCTTTTGGAAGTTCACAAGGGTTTCCAGAAGATTGGGACCTTGAGGCCCTTTGGGTTTCGTTGCATGGTATCTATCCAGTAGGAGTCACCATAAGCGAGTTGGAAGAAGATTGTGGGGGAAGAAGTGGGATCTCAACCGAGTACTTACAACAAATACTTGTCGAAGATGCATTAAAGCAATATGAGAAGCGAGAGAGCGCTTTGACTACTCCAATTATGCGCGAGCTCGAACGCAGAGTTGTTTTGTCGGTACTTGATCGTAGATGGCGTGACCATCTTTACGAGATGGATTATCTGCAAGAGGGAATTGGTCTACGTGCCATGGCTCAAAGAGATCCACTTGTTGAGTATCAAAAAGAAGGTTACGAGTTGTTTGCCGCCATGATGGAAGGCATCAAAGAAGAGTCTGTAGGTTTACTTTTCAGTGCTGAAGTTTCAGTTGAAAGTACAAGCGAGGGTGAGCAGATTCAAGCCCGTGGCATTTCGAATCAAGAGGAGAATCGAGAATTGCAATACTCGGCGCCAGGCGAGTACGTAGCCCCTGTTACGAAAACAGATAATGTCTCTCGTAATTCACTCTGCCCCTGTGGTTCTGGCAAAAAATACAAACGGTGCCACGGGGATCCTCGCAACCGTTAAAAATTACAAAATTTGGAGACAGTTACAAAGCCAGCGACCATCGACTGCTTCAAATCGAGCCATTAGGGCGCGTTTTCTTACTGGGCTATGTAGGAGTAGAACAACTTCCATGCATTCGTCATTGGGTTTACCTATGTGTAATTTGCCAAGTTTTGGCATAGTTTTTTTTGGGTGAATATTTTCAATTAGGTAAGTGAAAACTTTCCTAGAACACCAACGAGACAGTTGAGCTATTGGGCGAGATCCAGCCATAACTTCTAGCGCCAAAATTACAAATCGTTCTGCCCAAAGATCTCCCTCGGGAAGAGCGGAGACGAGAGTTGGTTTTCTACTGAATTCTCGATCCAATTCGCCTTCTAGATCATCAGGAATAGGAATAAATCCAAGTTGTGAACTCTGAAAAATTAGAGTTTCTGAATCAACGAGATCTCCTTCCTCTAGTTCTTGGCCATCGCTTTTTCGAATAGATGGCGCAGCTCGAAAAATAAGACCGTGATGAGTGCTGATTGTTTGAGTTGTATTCATTTTTATGCCCTCCTGTTAAAAAGAGCATGGCTTTTTTGTTAGTCAGAAAATTCCACCAAAGAGTTGATATCTCTTCATCCATTTAGATGACTGTGGACAAAGTTTTATCTTGGGCCTTCTGTTGAAGTATTCAAGGGGAGTGCGAATCAGATACTTGGTCGGGTTACTCCTTGTCATCTCAGCATCAGTAGCTTTTTTCTTGGTTATTACCAACCAACCTAAAACAGCGGATATGTGGGCTGCACGACACAACCTTTTTTCAGGACAATTAATAAAAAGGGATGATTTGGAAATTCGTAAAGTGCGTTTTGAAACTCAAGCGCATTCTTACTTATCGGCCGAACAACCCATTATTGGTATGCAAATAACTCGCCCCGTGATGACAAATGAATTGATTCCCACAGGGGCAATTTCGCAAGATCCAGAAGTGTTTAACAATTCAGTAATTGTTTTGCCAGTAGGTAGGGAATACATCTCAAATATTTTGGCACCGGGCGAGAAAATAGATCTTTACTCAGTTTCAAATGAGGCGCCTTTTACGGCACAGCTAATCGGTAAAGATTTAGGAGTTTTGGCATTCGATCGAGAAGGGATTGATTTCAACAATTTAGTAAACCTGACATTAATCGTCCCAACTGAAGAGGTATTGCAGATATTGAGTAATACCCAAGGAGGTAATTTTAGAATTGTCCAACATCAAGTCAGATAGAAAAACCCAGTTTAGGGTTGTAACTGCCGTTTCAACACCTTTGATCGAGAGCAAAATTATCCGGGCTTTTATTCGAGCCGAATTGAATATAGCTGAGAGATTATTTGATTTAAATAATTTTGTTGGTGACAATTCTAAAGAAGTGATACTGATTCTGACTCCTGACCAGAAAAGCAAAAAAGAGGTACGTGCAGATTGGATAGTGGGAATTGGAAGTACTACTGATGAAAGATGGAAAAAATTCAAGATAAACATGATAATTTCACCAGAAGAGGTGGAATTACTACCAGTTAAGTTGTTTGCAAAAATGGATGAAATTAACTGTGTAGATATTGTTGTCGGCGCCAAAGAGATTCTTTTTTTAGGAACTAAAGGTTCACCTGGGACATCTACCTTGGCCTGGAACTATGCAGGAGGACTGGCCCGTGGTGGACAGAAAGTTTTGCTTGCCGAGGAAAACATTAATGGTGCTGAAGGTGCGCTCTTTTTTGGATTTGATGATCAGCATAGAAGCACATCTGCTTTTACCGCAATTACGATACGCCCGAATTACGACCTACTCTGTAATCCACTAATTCGTTCAAAAATAGAAATTACAACTCCAGAAAAATGGTCTGATCTTAGAAGAAAGTGCCAAGAGAAATTTTCACAAATAGTGGTTGATGGTGGGGTCTTTGATTTAGAAGGAAATGCTTCTTTGCACTCATATTTTCTTAATAGGGCAGAAAAGATATTTCTGATTGGGCAAGATGATATTTTTTCATTGCTGCGATTAAAGTTGATGGTAGACCAGATTCTAGAGATCAATAGTAATTTAAATATAAGTATTGTTGTAAACAAATCTGAAGCTAATTCAAAAACAATGTCCCAGGTAAAGAGTCAAATATCTGGATCAAAAGAATTAGATATTCGCTTTTTTCCTAGAGCCAACCAACTCTTCACTGATTGTGTTAGAAATGGTCTGCTTGTAAGTGAAGTGAAAGGCAGTAAAGCCGCTTCGATATCTGCCCTAATAAACGGGCTTGCTTCATATGGTGGAACCAGCATGAACGGCGACTCTGTAGGCTAGGCAAGTGCGAATCTACCTACCTGCCACACGCTTTGATCTTGAAACTTTAGTGAGCACGAGATTCATTACAATTTCAGCTGGTTTCGCAGTACCGGACAAATTTGACATTGAATTATCCGAAGAGGAATTAGAGTATGAAGCCAGTGAGCGAGCAAGAGATATCTCGCGTGGAAGTGAACAAAGTTCATATGGATATGTCTTGGCGGCAGAATTACCAAGAAAAGAAACTGTGCAAGGTGAAAATGGAGAGATCACTCTAAGTCGGGCCGTATCAATTAAGGAAGTCGACTCTCTTTTACTTTCGGTACCAGGAGATGATGAATTGCAATGGTTTGCTACCCAAGAAATTGATTTATATTTGCAGGGACAGGTGGGTTAGTTATGTCAGGCTTCGAAGAATTGACGCGCGCTAGTTCACTTAATGAGTCAGATTTGAAGAGATTACAATCGTTAATCGCAGAGTGGCAGTTATTGGCAGATCTATCTTTTGCTGATTTATTGCTCTGGGTTCCGATCCGAGAAAAAGAGAGCAGTTGGCCTGAAGGACATGTAGTGGTCGCGCAGATGAGACCCACAACTGCTGCCACAGTTCATCCACGTGATTTGATTGGCACTAAAGTCCAGTGGGGACAGCGCGCAAGAGTGGATTCAGCGCTGTCACAAGGCGAGATATTCCTAGATGGTGAGCCAGAGTTAGTAGGCGAAGTTTTAGTAAAAGAAGAAAGCATCCCAGTAGTTAATGATGATCGAGTTATTGCCGTAATCACACGTCACAGGAATGCAGAACTATCTAGATCCACTGGTCGACTTGAAGGAGTTTATAGAGAGACAGCGAATGATCTAGCGAGAATGATTAAAGAGGGATCCTTTCCAATCGAAACTCTTACTTCTGAAGTCACGCCACGTGTAGGAGATGGATTAATACGATTAGATGTAAATGGAATGGTCACCTTTGCTAGCCCAAATGCAATTTCAGCTTTTCGGCGGTTAGGTTTGCAAGGCGACCTTGAACTGAAAAATCTTGGATTACTTGCTGAAGAACTTTTGAGCGAAAATTCTGCCCGATTGCCACGTGATGAATCCTGGCAAATAATTTTGAGTGGAAAAAATGCGCGAGAGGTTGAGTTAGAAAACAGACAAGGAACTGTTGATTTCTACGTACTTCCACTCGTCGCAGGCACGGATCGAATTGGTTCCTTAGTGTTAGTACACAACGTGACAGAGATTCGCAGACGTGAAAAAGAGTTGATCTCTAAGGACGCAACAATTCGCGAGATCCATCATCGGGTCAAAAATAATCTTCAGACTGTTTCGGCATTATTGCGTCTCCAGGCAAGACGTTCCGATAACGTTCAAGCAGAAGCTGCGATTGAAGAAGCTGTAAGGCGCATCGCGTCTATTGCACTAGTTCATGAAACTTTGTCTACTAGTGCTCAGGAAGTCGTTCTCTTTGATGATGTCCTAGATCGCTTAATATCAGGTTTGAAAGATGTGGGAACTCGGCGCGAAGGCGTGGAGATCTCACGCATTGGAAAATTTGGAAACCTACGTCCTGAAGTTGCAACACCACTTGCTTTAATACTTACTGAGTTGATTCAAAATGCGCTTGAACACGGATTAGTGAATTCAGGAAAAGAGTTGATTGTTTCAGTTAATCGATCAGGTAATGGGTTATTAATTGAAGTAATTGATGATGGTTCTGGATTACCAGAAAATTTCTCCATAGATAGTTCCACAACTCTTGGATTACAAATAGTTCAAACTCTCACAACAAATGAATTAGCCGGCGAATTAAATATAAGCCAAAATCTTCCGACTGGAACTAAGGCAGTAATTCGATTAACGATTTTCTAAATTTTCGAATGGATTTGGATTTTCAATTCCACGTGCGCGATTACGAGCTGCCCTGCGTTTAAGCGCTCTTCTTTCATCTTCAGATAATCCACCCCACACACCAGCTTCTTGCCCACTCTCTAATGCCCACTTTAGGCAATCAGTTGTGACTGTGCAGCGGGCACATACTACTTTTGCTTCTTCGATCTGAGAAAGTGCCGGACCGGTATTTCCTACTGGAAAGAAAAGTTCAGGATCTTCATCGCGGCAGGCTGCCTCATGGCGCCAATCCATCATGGCTCACCACCGCCTTGTCTCGATCCATTAGACCCTTTCGGGTCTCTTTCAATAAACATTCCTATGTATTGCAAATCAAAAAGAGCATGAATCACTCAAGGTTCTATTGTCGCGCTCAATTTCACCGAGTTCAAGGACATTTACATCGCAAGAGTGGTAATCCCTCTCACATATCCGACATATCTCGCTAAATCTGGTGCCCCCGGCAGGATTCGAACCTGCGCACCCGCCTCCGGAGGGCGGTGCT
>SXGQ01165816.1_pt1 | contig 29469 bp, 23 predicted proteins | sample 3178371 | NCBI WGS metagenome assembly SXGQ01 (sample SAMN11356859, study PRJNA531348) | freshwater metagenome | isolation source: freshwater sample F1-20 | place: China: Fuxian Lake, Yuxi | collected 2017-12-25 | reverse complement strand
TGTGTAATTTGGATGACTATTATAATGGGCAATCTTTTATAAACTGGTTAAACAACTAAACTATACCTTATATGATAGATGGCAGAGGAGGGGCAACCAGAGTTAAATAGAGAGGATATTCTAGCACAATGGAATGACGAGAAACTCACCTTTGAGCAGCGAGATGCCCTCATGGGGCGTCTCGAAGGCCTCGATCTGTATCCACGACTCATGCAGGAGTCGGATGCCTGGGAGTCCGAGGGCGGTCTCTATCCTGACACAGAGGACCCCCGCTTCACGGAGAAGCTTATGGAGAAACAGGAGTTCGCAGAAAATAAGCAGGAGAGCATTCTCGAGCAGGCAACTGCCGGCGTGAATCCCTGCGATCCTGACAAGGAGTTCGAGCTCACTCCCGTCCAGCGCTTCGTCGGCCGCTTTCTCTCGCCCCAGTGCCCCTACTTGTCCGCGCTCCTCTTCCACGGAGTGGGTGTAGGAAAGACCTGTGCGGCCATAACCATCGCAGAGAACTACCTCCGCTCCTTTCCACGCAAGCCCGTGTACATAGTTGCCCCTCGAAACATCCAGCCCGGATTTCGCAGAACAATCTTCGATGACGAGTCGCTCGTAATCCCAGATGACGCCGACGCCATCAATACGGCCAAGGGCTGCACTGGAAACACCTATTTGAAGCGCACGGGCACAGAGTTCGAGCGCGAGCGCGGAACTATTCTGAGACGCGTGGCACAGGCCATCAGTAGTCGCTACATCTTTCTCGGCTATATCCAATTCAATCGCGTGATAGAGGATATTATTAAGCGCGTGCCAAAAGGGCTCGACGAGGCGGATGCAAGGGCCCAGCGCGATAAGCTGCTCCGCCGCGAATTCAGTGGCCGCGCCGTCATCATTGACGAGGCCCACAATCTCCGCGACAATCCTGCAGAGAGTACCGACGATGCCGCGGACAATCCTGGCGGTGACGCCGAGCTGACGGAGGCCCAGGCTGGAAAGCGCCTCACACCGAATCTCATAAAGGTTCTGAATGCGGCGGAAGGCATGAAGCTCGTCCTCCTGTCTGGAACGCCCATGTATAACTCCTATCGCGAAATCGTGTTTCTGCTCAATCTTCTGCTGATGAATGACAAGAAGGTCACACTTTCGGAGCGGGATATTTTTCTGCCGACTGGCGCCTTCAAAAAGGCCGCGGCCCCAGGTCAAAAGGGCGGGGAAGAGCTGCTCGGTGCGGCGGCGAATGCGTATGTGAGCTTTATGCGCGGCGAGAATCCTCTGTCCTTTCCTGTCCGCCTCCCTCCGATGGGAACACCACCCTTAACGGCCTGGCCCTCTCTCGCACCCGATGCAAAGGAGATTCCCGAGAACCAGAAGGAGCGCATGCTCCGTCTCCCCTTCGTCCCTGTAGAATACGAGGGGGCGTCCAAGGAGGCCTATCAGCGCATATCCGAGGAGGCGATTGAGGGCGGAGGCATGGGTGTCGGCAGTATCGACGAGATGGTGCAATCGGGCAACTGGCTCTTTCCAGCGGAGGGCGGGCCGCAAATCCGCGATATGGGATTCGACGGCTGTTTCGACGAGAAAAATGGTGGCACACAATTCACGGCGCGCGGCGGAGCACCTACATGGCTCCAGCGCGATGAGATCGGCAGCGCCTCCGCCAAGGCAAAGTTCATGCTCGATCGTGCGCAGACCGCAAAGGGTGTCGTGTTCGTCTATAGCCGCTTCATTAAATCGGGGGCACTGCCACTCGCCCTTGCTCTAGAGGCGAATGGCTACTCGCCATGGGGCGACCGCAAACCCCTGCTGACTAATGGCATTGTAGGCGACCAGGGGCGCCAGTGTGCGCTGTGTCCTCGTAGGGAGCGCGCCCATGCAGGAGCAGGACACAAGTTCGTCGCGGCAAAATATATTCTTATAACGGGTCGCGCGACGATTTCGCCCAATAATCCCGCGGCGATTCAGGCCGCGCGTGTAAAGACCAACATGGACGGGCGCGAAATCAAGGTGATTATCGGCTCCCAGGTGGCATCCGAGGGCGTGGATTTCCGGTTCGTGCGCGAAATCTATGTGTTCGACAGCTGGTTTCATCTGAATAAGATGGAACAGGTGCTCGGACGCGGTATTCGAACCTGCTCCCATTCTCTGCTGCCAAAGGAAGAGCGCAACTGCACGATTTATCTGCTCGTCAATAGTTTTGGAGAGGGGCAGGACACGGAGACCGCGGATCTCTATATGTATCGCAACGCCATGACGAAGGCGATTCAGGTGGGGCGCGTCACTAGGGTCCTGAAACGCTATGCGCTCGACTGCAATCTGAATCGCGAGGCCATCATTGTCGCCGGCCTGGCCACTCAGGAGCATACGGATTCCCAGGGCGAAGTGCGCGAGGAGGTCGATATCAATGACACGCCTTTTACAAATGTCTGCGACTGGATTGAGACATGCGAATACAACTGCGCAAAAGAGGTGCCCATCAAGGAGGATGGGCTCGATGTCACTACCTATGACGACTTTGCCGTGCGCTGGCGCGAATCGGAGCTGAAGACGGCCATCAGAAAGCTGTTCGCGGAGAATGACCAGCCCGTGTTTCAGCTGCCCGATATTCTGGAGATGATGACGGCGGTTCCTCCCAAGGCGATTTCGGGCCTGCTGGCCGATATTGTAGGAAATCAGTCCTTCCGCTTGAAGGTGGGAAAGACCGAGGGATATATCGTCTATCGCAACGGATATTACATGTTCCAACCGGATTTCCTGGCCGATATTCGTATTCCTCTGGCTCTGCGTGTGGCCGAGGTGCCGGTCAAGAGGGATGCATTCGAGCCTGCGGATATTAAGGCGAAGCCTGTGGCCCAGGCGGCTCCAGCCGCTGCTGGAGAGGGCGAAGAGGCTGCAGCCCAGATGCCTAGCGAAGGCGGCACTCTAGAGGCATTCTGGCAGGCAATCAAAGGCTGGGCCGGCACGATTATGAATGCAACGGCCACCGTCGATGATATTCCTACAGCAGTCAAGACGGCCATTGCAGCGCGCTATGTGGGCGACGAGCAGCTGCGCGAGCGCGAGCGTCTCATCATGATAAACTGGCTGTATGAGCATATTCATACAAGTGGAGTCTATACGGAGGAGCACAAAAAGGAGTATTTGCTTGCTCTTGCACAAACTCTCCTGCAGTTTGTGTGGGACGAGAGTTTAAGGCAGAATGAGCAGGTGCAACTCTTCCGTAGCGATGATGAGACAGTCAAGAAGGTCGCAAAGGAGCAAGTAGTCGTCAAAGGTGAGACAGGGGCATTCCGCTTTGTAGATCCTGTGACGGGGTTAATGCGATATATTTGCACCGATGGACCATGCTCGGAGGCCGTTGCGAGAGTCTTTGAGGCCGATACTGGGGACCCCCTGAACGGACTGAAGGCTGATACTAGCACTACAGGCGGTATCTATGGCTTCCTTGTTCCAAAGGCAAAGGAGGGGCGTCTCGTATTTAAGACAAGTGAGCATCCTGCGCCGGTGGGTGACAAGCCTGAAAAGGGTGGTGAGTGCGCGATTGTCAGCACGATTTCATTCCATATTAAGATGCTGAAGGGAATCGCGGAAAATCTGGTGGCAGAAGGATATCCGAAATTCATTCTGGTGGATGAGGTTCTGGACGAGAAGGCGCGAAAGAAGAAGGAGGCAGCGGATGCAAAGGCTGCGGGAACAAAGGCGGTTGCGTCGGCCAAGAATCCGAGACGCAACTTTGAGAATGCTATTCGCGCATGTTCTCTGAAGGATATTATACTGCGATGGATGGATATCATGCAAAGGAAAAAGGAGGGGAAGGCGAAGAGATACTTTTATCGGCCTGTTGCGGCCCTGAAAACTGGGCATAAGGGAACAGTTGTGAAGGCCTGAAGCTCACAGCTACAAAGCCTAAAGCTGCCAAGCAGCTCAAGGCGGCAAAATTGAGTAAATCGAAATACACAAGGTAGGTAGATAGAGTGAAATGGAGCACACCGCCGTATTTGAAGAGCAAGTCGCAATGACACCAAAAGATATGCGAGGGCAGATTGACTCTGTTGAGGATCTGCTCAAGGATAAGCTGGTTTCGCGCCTGGAGGGTCGCTGCTCTCGTCATGGATTTGTGGTTCCCGGAACTGTGACCATTCTGTCGAGGTCAATGGGGACCATTGAAAAGGGGCGCTTCACAGGGAGTATCCTGTTTCATGTGCAGGCCGAGGGGACCGTGCTGAATCCTCCTGATGGAACGATTATTGAGGGCGAGGTCATCCGAAAGAACAAGATGGGCATGTATGTCTCCTATCAGGATGCGATTCGTGTCATCATTCCTCGCGATTTGCATATTGGCGACGAGGCGTTTGAGGCTGTGCAGATTGGAGAGAAGGTGAAGGTGGAAGTGAAGAAGTCGAGGTTTCAGGTGAATGACCCCTATATTCTCAGTGTCGGGGTGTTTGTATCCTCCAGTGGAAAGGGATCTGCAAAGCCTGCAGCGAATGCTGCTGTTGCTCCTCAGCCGGTTGAGGCTGGAAGCGAAGCGGGAAGCGAAGCGGGAAGCGAAGCAGAAGCAGAAGCTGAAGAGGAAAGCGAAGCGGGAAGCGAAGCAGAAGCCGAAGAGGCCGAGGAAGCCGACGCGGAAACGGGCGCACCCGATGAGGAGTAGTCCGAATAGAGATGAGTGCTTCTGCCGCAAGTTTAACAGCCGCCGAATACGATGAACGCAAACGCTTTTTAGAGGAGTTAAAGACACTCTCCAAAAGCGAAATGGAGGAGCTCTACCGCATTCTGAAGGGCTCCACCGCCGAATACAGCGAAAATAGCAATGGTGTATTTTTCGACGCCTGCAAACTTCCGGCCGAGATTTTTGCCCAGATGCAAAAGTTTATGGAGTTCTGTCGCAAGAATCGCGACGACTTTGCCGCTCGTGAGGAAGAGGAGAGGCAGGCACAGGAGGCCCTGGTGCTGGGAAGGGACTAAAGCCTGAGCACGCTACTATACTAGAATGCTGGCCGTTGTACATAAAATCCAATCATGGGCAAAAGAAAATCCCAATCGGAAGCGCGAAGTGACTCCGATTGAGATTTCCGCAGTGAGCGACACACAGGAGGGCGAGGCTGCTCCGGCGACGGTTGCAGGAGGCTGGGTGCCAACTCCTCTTGAGCCGCCTGGACCTGTGGGCTTCTATCTCTGGAAGACTGATCCCGAGTTTCGAGCGGCGACACCCCCCGTTCGTAGGACTATTCTGCGCGATACCATCCTGAAAGTCAATGAACGTGTCGAGGCAGAGCTGCGTGGCATCAAGTGGCAGCGCAAGAAGATTCTGGAGCAGCTCGCCGCCCAGCAGACTGCTGCAGTGTCTCCTCCAATGGACACGCATGAGCTGGATATCGGAATGTGTTCTCTTTTCGGTTACCAGAAGCTGTGTGTGGATGAGGCGAATAAGAAGGTGCGCTTTTTCCCAGCTGACCCCCGCACGTGGTCGGCGGAGCTGCCAGTGTGGGGCGCAACTGCGGGGTCTCGCGCGATTCTTCACAGACCCGGTGAGGAGTCTGTGGGAGTTGGGCTGGCTCTGTGGCTGAGCGACCGCGAGCGTGAGGGCTGGACGATGGATTGGCCGGTCGCGGATGGAACTCTGGAGGATATTAAGGGCAAGATGCTGCAGCGGGGGGTGGGAGTGGGCGCAGGCGTCGATAAGCCGAAGAAGGCGGATTGGGCGGCTGCGCTGGGACGTTCAGAGGCGATTGCCGCACTCGGGCGGCTGTAAAATCTTTACAGCACATTTTTCATCATTTTACCAATGTTTTTATACCACTGGCAAAATGACTGCACCCTGTAAAATTGTCCCTCCAAGCACCCAAAGGTAAAGCTAGACAGGTTAATAGAAGTCGGTGCCTCCATGGAGTTATTTCCAGCAGAAGCCGAAGCCATTAAGAAGCGCGTGGAGGATTGGCTGAGCCACCCCAATTACGAATTGGAGGCAACTTTCGGCACCGGCACAGGCGAAGTGGATGCGGTCACTTTCCTCACCGTCGCCCAGCGCCTCCGCGCCAAGAGTTACACCGCCCTTCCCCAAGAGGATCGTCTGGATGTTCGCACCCCGGAGCACTTTCGCTTCAGCCTCTCCAGCCTCGCCATCATTCAGGCCTATTGCGAGGATGACACTCTCGCCGGCAAGCCCTTTGTCGCCAGGATTAAGGACCGCGCCACACCCGAGAGCCAGGTCGATCTCGACGACTACGCCACTCGCATCAAGGTGCGCCGCGAGACACCTCTCGCCCCCGACGATGCCCAGGTCCAAAAGCTGTTCGGCGCCTGGCCACAGCAGCGCAAGGCCTTCCGCATGATTCGTCGCTGGACGTTCGAGGGCGAGGGGATTCGCATCGACATGTCCATCGTCCGCAGCACGGCCAAGGGCCGCAACGGCGAGTTCAGATGGCAGCGCAAGTTCCGCGATCAGGACATTCTGACCGCCGCGCCCACCTATGAAATCGAAGTGGAGCTCATGCGCAAGGCCGATGACACTACAGAGGACTCCACGAAGCGCCTCATTCGCGGCGTCGGCGAGGTCCTCCGCGGAATCCAAAAGAATACCATCCTCATTCGCACCTCTGTCCGCAACCGCGTCATTGCCGGCTACAAGGACCTCGTAGGAACTGACGCCTTCCGTGGCCCAGCTCTGCGCACCCTCCGCAAGGAGAATATGACAGTCGAGCACGCCGCCAAGGTCCCCAATATCCGCGACGGCTACAATGTGACGGACAAGGCCGATGGCCTCCGCACCCTCGGCTACGTGGATTCCAAAGGCACACTCTATCTCATTGACATGGGAATGAATGTCTATCGCACTGGGCTCAGCCGCCCCGAGCTGCGCCTCTCCCTTATTGACGGTGAGTGGGTCACCCAGACAAAGGACAAGAAGCCCATGCAGCAGTTTCTCGTGTTTGACATCTTCTTCGCGACGGATAAGAAGGACGTGAGTAAATTCCCTTTCCAGCCCGGTGCCGTGGAGCCTGGCGCCACCAGCGCTCCTCCCGCTGCCGATGACAGCCGCTACAACCATCTGAAGAACTGGATTGCGACCTGGAACAAGGACGGCGGGCCAAAGGCGATGCCAGGTCTGAGCGCCCAGTCCAAGCTCCAGGTGGCGGCCAAGGAGTTCGCCTTCGCCAGCGCCGGCAATGATAGCATCTTCCGTATGGCAACACGCGTTCTCACCGCGGCGAGACCCTACTACACGGACGGTCTCATCTTCACACCCAATGCCGCACCTCTGCCCGAGCGCGCCGCTGCGACCTTCTGGGAGCAGTTCAAGTGGAAGCCTGCCCGCGACAACACCATCGACTTCCTCGTCATTACAGAGAAACTCACCGGCTCCAAGACCCAGGACAAGGTCATTGCCGGCATCAAGCCCGGTGCCGGTGGCGAGACAGTGAATTACAAGACTCTGCGCCTCTACGTCGGCTCCAGCAATGAGAATGCCCGCGACATCATTCTGAATGGGCGCGATCTCCCCAAGCGCGACCGCGCAGGCGCATACGGCGCAAAGAAGGGCAAGGGCGAGTATAAGCCAGTGGTCTTCACGCCCAAGGAGTTTCCTGACCCTATGGCCTCCGTCTGTAAGCTAGAAATCAAGAAGGACCCTGACACTGGCGAGGAGTATATCATGGCCGACCACACTGGCGAGCCCATCCAGGACAGGACAATCGTGGAGATGGCCTATGACCCTTCTCAGCCCCCTGGATGGCGCTGGGTACCTCTGCGTGTGCGCATGGACAAGACCGAGCGTCTCCAGCGCGGCACCCTCAGCCGCACGCTCAACTCCGAGGGCGTGGCCGAGGACGTATGGAACAGTATCTACGACCCCGTCACGGAGACAATGATTAAGACCGGTGCAGAGGACCCTACTGAGGAGGAGCTGGCGCTCATTGGAAAGGGCGTCTCTGGGCGCGAGACTCTGGCCCGTCGCTACTTTGACCGCCAGGGCCCCATCGCCGACGAGAGTCTGGTGGAGGGACTGAAGAAGTTTCACGGACGCTGGGTGAAGGGCGAGATGCTCTATAAGGCGGGACTGAGTGGAGAGGGCAAGGCTCTGCTCGACCTCGCATGCGGCGTCGGCGGCGACATGCACAACTGGATGCGCGCGGGGGCGAACTTTGTGCTGGGAATCGACTATGCTGCAAAGAACATTATGGACACGCAGGACAGTGCCTATACACGCTATATGGGTGTTGCCGTGGATCAGGGCGGGCTCGATAGTCTGCCACCCATGATCTTTGCGATTGCCGACTGCTCGAAGCCGCTGGTGAGCGGAGAGGCCGGTAGTAATGAGCAGGAGAAGGATATTCTGCGCTCCGTGTTCGGCAGGACGAGGGCAGTGGGCTCCGTGCCGGCCTATGTGGAGAAGGTGGGTGCATCGAGACTGAAGACTGGCGCCGACTGCGTGAGCTGCATGTTCGCGGTGCATTACTTCTTCGAATCCACACAGAAGCTGAATGGCTTTCTGGGAAATCTGGCGGACACGCTCAAGCTGGGCGGATACTTTGTAGGGGCATGCTTTGACGGTCAGCGTGTCTTTGACCTGCTGCGCGAGACTGCAACAGGAGCAGGCAAGTCCGGCCAGGAGGGAACAGCCACGCTGTGGAATATCGTGAAGCAGTATGACGTAGAGGACATTCCAGAGGGCGATGGAGGCGTCGGACTCGGCGTGGATGTGGAGTTCCTCACGATTGGAATGGGTCACCGCGAGTATCTGGTGCCTTTCAGGCTGCTGCAGGAGAAGCTGAAGCTCATTGGCTGCGAGCTGCTCACAAAGGAGGAGCTGAAGGACGTGGGCCTCCCAGCCTCTACAGGAACATTCGATACTGCCTGGGATATTGCAGCCAAGAAGGGCAAGAAGTTTCCTATGGGCCCTGCCGCGAAGCAGTTCTCCTTCATGAATCGCTGGTTCGTGTTCAAGAGGAAGCGTATGGAGACTATGGGTGCGGCGGTGGTGGCAGAGGCGGAGGCGGCGGCAGAGAGTATGACAAATGGCGTGGCGCCCACGGGGCGTAATGCCGTGCAGGCCGAGCCCGCTCCAACCACTGGTCGCGCAGCAACGGCGCGCCAGCGTGCAGAGAAGAACGCGGCGGCGGCAACGGCTATTCAGAATGTGGCAGCAAATCTAAATGCAGCCGCAGAGACGGCAGCCGAAACAGAGGGGCCAGAAGCCGTCCAGGCTATTCGCACTGCAGCTGCAAAGATTAATGCAGCTGCCGCGGCAGTAACAGCTGCTGCAGGAAGAACCGTGCCAGTCGCTCCAGGCCCAGCAGCCGCACCTGGCGCCGGTCGCACCTACACAATCGGCGAGCTCCTGCAGTTCTACACTGACGCGGCTGTAAAGGACACACTCGGAATCAAGGACCCTGGGGCCGCGCGCTGGCTGGCCCTCTCCGCCCCATTCCCTATCAAGGACCCTGAGGGCGACACAACCTATCCCACCGTCGAGCACTATATCGGCGGAATGCGCGCAAAGATGGCGACAAACAAGCCAGAGTTGGCCACGACCATCTTCAGCCGCGAGGGAACCATTCACCAGCGTTTCCTGAATGATCGCCTCGTGGAGAGCAATGGCGGCACGAAGCCTCTAACAGAGGAGCGCGACCACGAGATTCTGAAGGCCGAGGTGGCGGCCATCAAGGACGCCATGCGCGCACCGGCCCTGAAAAAGCACCGTGCAGTCGTGGATGAAGCCAAATGGGCAACTGTGAAGGACGCAGTTGTCGAAGAGGCTATGAAGCAGCGCTGGACTCGCGATGACCGCTTCCGCAAAATCGTAACAGCGGCTCGCGACCGCGGCAAGACTCTGCTCTATTATACGCCTGGCGCGGCCACCAGCAATCTGGGTGGTATGCGCGCGACTTCCACCGGCAGGATTGAAGGCGATAATAAGGTCGGCAAGATTATCATGAAGCTCGCCGGATACCCTGATGTGTAGTAGGCATATTTATAGTCGCCTACTGCACCTGGACCTTGAGAATACCGAAGCCCACTCGAATCTGTGTGCCCTCCTCGTCCTCGTCGGCATCCTCGTCATCTATAATGCCCCAGCCATACATGGCAAAAGGGTTGGCAGTGAGCTGCTGCTCAAAGGTGGTTCCCTCATATGGAAATGCCTGCCCGTATGCAACAGGAATGAAGGAATCGAATCGGGTCGCCATGGCCTGCAGTGCCCTTTTTGCATCTCCGAGAGACAGATACAGATTTGTTGGGGCATCATCGACATTTGGAACTCCGTAGGAATAGGAGTCAGTAGAGGGGTCCTTAATCACAATCATAAATCCGATACGTTCATTGGCTGACATGTTTTTACTTGCTATGTAGAAATGCGCCAGGTAAAATTTAACGCGCAAAAGGCCCAGGCAGCTCCAAAGCGCTCCATGCCTCAACCCTGGCAGGAGCTTACAGTCCGTAATAAACACCCTCGAGATGACTGTATTCTATTTGACGAGCCTACACACGTCTATACGGTGAATGGCAGCTCCAAAGGGATTGTGTCCTGCACAAAGTTCCTCCACGAGTTCTTTCCCCATTTCGATCCGGATGCTATTATTGCGAAGATGATGGCGTCTCCGAAGTGGCGCCAGAGCAAGTACTACGGGCAGACGGCTGCGCAGATTAAGAAGGGATGGAATGACAACGGGGCTGCGGCGTCTGGCTCCGGGACGGCCATGCATTTGGCGATTGAGCAATTCATTCACGGCCATCCAGAGATTATTGAGCCTGCAGTTCTGGAGACTCCCGAGTGGGCATATTTCAAGAACTTCTGGAATGATGTGAGCGGGGATCTGGTTCCCTATAGGAGTGAGTGGGAGGTCTGGAGCGAGGAGCACAAGCTGGCCGGCTCCATCGATATGATCTTCTACAGGAAGTCCGATGACTCCTATGTCATCTACGACTGGAAGAGGTCGAAGGAGATTAAGAAGGAGAATAGCTTTGGAACTGGCTTCGGACCAGTTGCCCATTTGCCCGATGCGAACTACTGGCATTATACGCTGCAGCTCAATGTCTATCGCTGGTTCTTAGAGACCTTCTATGGTCTGAGAATCAGTGATATGTATATTGTCATCTTTCATCCGGATAATACCAACTACAAGCGGTTCAAGCTCAATAGGTTAGATGATGAGGTGAATGAGATGGTTGCATGCAGGCTGCGTGCGGTGAAGAATGGTTGTCGGTCTGTGGTGGAGTTTGAGCCGGCTACTAGGCCTACGGAGCATAGGTCTGTGGAGGATTATCCACCATGTTCAATGCTGGAGGGTTAGGCTTCCGGAGAGGCTTCAGTGACATTTACATTTTCGAATGCATTTTCTTCTGGAGCTGGCTCGGGCGCAGGCTCGGGCTGGGGCTCGGGCTGGGGCGCAGGCGCAGGCTCGGGAGCAGCTACAACCTCCGGAGCAGCAGCAGCCGCCACCGGCGGCCTCGCCTTCAGACCAATAAACATGGACTGCGCCTTCTCCAAAATATCCACCAACCCCTTTGGCAAATCCCCCTTTTTCAGCATATCCGGCTCCTCCGGATTGCGCACAAGTAACGCCGGCCCTGTCTCTGTAATAACAATGACGGGAATACCAGGAAACAGAATACGTTTCGCCTTCTTTGCAATCACCTCCGGTGGATCCGCCCGCAAATCAATCTGCACAAAAGGTCTCGCCGTCATTTGCACGGCCTCACGAATCATCTTATCCGTCATGGCGACCGTGTCCTTTGCGATTCCGAGCTGCTTCGTAATCAGCCCTATAGGTGTAAAGATGGACTCAAAAGGCGCCCTCAGAAGACGCAGAGCACCTGTCTTAGGGTCAGCCTCTGCACTACCATTGAGCACCGTCTGCAAAGAAGGTGGCAGGGCGGTGCTATCCTCCTGTGGAGCCAGAGGCGCCGCAACCGCCGCGGCTCCTTCTCTGCCCATCTCCTCAATATAGACTGCATTCTCATCCAACTTCGCAGACCATTCCAGTCGCAGCAGCTCATACCAGGCCGCCGACTTCTCAGGATAAATCCTCTCCTTTCCAACCTGCCCTGGTTTGCCGAGTGTAATCGGCCTATCCAGTGTAGCCAGACGACTGACATCCTGCTCGAGAAGCTGCCGGCGCCGCTCGCCATAGCGTAAGAGCTCCTCTATCAGGCGTAACAGGAGCACACGGGGCGCACTGACCTTCTTTTCAGACTCGCCCAGCTCCGTCTCCTCGGGCGCATGTATCATGCATTTGGTCGCAGCCTCCTGTCTCCATACACAGCGCCCGCCACACGCCTCCTTTCCGCGCACACGGCAATCTACGCGCAAAAGCGACGCCTCGTCCGCCCTCTTGGCATCCTCCTCCGTATAATCCGTTGTCATCCATTTGGAGATTTCGCGGCCCAGAAGAATATCGAGGCGCTTCCTCTTTTCAAACAGCGGCAGTTTGCGGCTGAAAATGACTCCCTCCAGCACTTTGCGAAATTCGCCGCCGTCCTCCTTGGACGCCAGCCAGTTCGAGAAGGTCAGGCGCAGATGCTCAAACACCTCCTGAAAGTTCGTGGCATCCATACGCCCCTTCTCTCCAGGAATCTCCGACCCCTTCTCCTCCAGACAGATTTCATGATTAATCGTCCATTCCATCTCATCCACCTCCACCATCGGTGACCCCTCCATTGCCGCCTTGCCCTCCTCCGATGACATTGTCGCAACAGGGACATACAGACCATTTCGCAGCTGCATGGCCTCGATTGTTCCGGATTTGCGCGACTTCACCACGCGAATAGGAGAGAAGCCAGGATACAGGGCGAAACGCGGCTCCACATAGTTCTTGTAGAACGCCAGAACCTGCTCAATAGGTGCGCGCTTGAATTCAGGGTCGTCCCAGTCCATCACGAGTTCCTTGTCCGTAATGAGCTCACCGTCATCCGACACGGGCAGAGGGAGATAGCCCCCGCCCATGTTCCCCCTATCCTTATAGAGGAGTGCCCCCACGTGATTATAGGAGTCGCGCAGCACAGCGGCGAGCACCACCTTTGTATCCTTGGCGAGAATACGCTTCGCCACACTTGCAGGAATCATTGCAAGAGGATTCATATCGCTCTGGGACGTGTAGAATCCGCGCCCTGCAGAGCTGCACTGGGCACTGAACTCCTGCTGCCTCTGGAGCACAATAGGTGGCCACTGGCCGATATTTGCCATCTGAAATACGAGCGTGAAATGGTCCAGGCCGCGCTCCTCCGACCTGTTATCGACATGGAAAATCGGCTCCCAGATTCCGGACCAATGATGCATCAGGAATCCCACGTCGTTTTTACTCATGAGCTCGGCATTATAGCCATAGGGTGGGCAACGCACTGTCATTTTTCCCGACTTCAGAATGTCGAGAACAATGATTGTCAGACCTCCTCGTGCCCCTGAGCGCATGAATCCGGATTGCGCTAGTAGGAGGGCGAAATGCCTGAACTCCTTCTTGGTCTGGTCGGATTTCAGCCAGCCTTGAAAGGTAGTGTGGCTGACATAGGCGCGCACGAGCGCCTCCTTGTTCTCCTCGTGCAGAGAGACGGACAACTCCTCCTCGGCCCATACTGCCAGCTCGCTGTCCTCTGGGCGCTTGACAATGGAATCGGCAGGGTCATAGAACTCCAGCGCGAGATTACCGTAGTTCATCGCGAGAAACACGCGGGGTGTAATCTTACTGAGCAGAAGGTCCTTCATCTGCTCGGCACTATTGAGCAGGAAAAAGGGCGCGATGGCGGCGAGAAAGCTGTCATTCTTGAAACGGAGGCGATTCTCAATACCAATACGGAGGAAGCCCATGCCATCGGGCTTAATCTTCTGGGGATTGAAGGCGCGGCTGACGAGCTGTGTCTGGTCCTGGTTGAAATAGGGGTCGAGCACGGACGGCAAGAGGCCAATCTGGGGCTCTCCGCGATTTCCCGTGGTGACTGTTCCGACTTCGAGAGGGAGCTTCTCGGCGCCCACAATATACTTCTTGGTAACACTGGCCATAGTGACATAGTAGTCGAGCAGAGGCAGACCAGACTCAATACGAGGTCCAGCGGCTGCACGGCGCTCCTGCTCCTCTTCCTCGTCGGCGGCAGCGGCTGCTACTGCAGCGGCGGAGCCTGCGGGGCGCATGCTCGACGGCTTCGGCGCCAGACCCCAGTCCTTGTATTTGTCAAAGGCGGGATTGTCTTTGAAGCGCACTGGCGACTCGTCGAGAAAGCAACAGGGGAGATAGAAACCCTCTGGATGGGGAGTGGATTTCAGGAAGCGGATAAATAAGTGGCGGGCGTCCTTGGTCAGAGGCTTTACAGGGCGCTCCAGAATAGTCTGGCCTGGTCCTGGCGACTTTTTGGAGCGGATAATAGTTCCTCGGCAGAAGGGGCACTCGCCGGCCTTTTTAGAGGCGCCAACAGGGCGACGCATTTTTGTGCTCTCGAGATCGACATCGCGCACCATGATTTCATCGCGGGTGCAGAAATAGCGGCAGCAGAGATAATAGTTCTGCTTCTGGGGGCTCGTTCCGTAGCGGAGGACGGTGAAATATTCCTTTTCGACTTGTCCAGGAGGCCTATCGGGCTCGCCTGGCTCTAAAGGATATACTTGAAAGACTACGTCGTCGTTCGCATATTCCTGTTGCATTTCCTGGAACTTCTCCTCGCTCAGAACGGCGGGCTGGCGACCATAGGTGGGCTGGCATTTGCTCACATAGCGCTTCAGAGATGGATGGGATTTGGTATAGTCGAAGAGGCGGCTGTCGGCCTCCTTCAGCTTGGTGAGGAAGTAATTCGCAATGCCGGTTTCGCCGGTAGTGGGGGCCTCTTCGTCATCTTCTTGTGTGACTGTTGCTGTTGCTGTTGCAATAGGTGCGACACCGATACCCTCCAGCTCCTCTTTAGGGGCAACAGTGGTCGCTGCGATTTCGCGACGGAGCTCCTGGGCTGGCGCAGCTGCAGCTTGCGTGGCAGGCTCAGCAGGGGCTGCTTTTCCCTCAAGAGGTGGCTCTGGAAAGGGTGTTCCCTCCTGCTGGGCGGCGGCCACGGAGGCATTTGCGGCATTGCCCTGTGCCTCGTCTCCTCCGAAGGCTCCAAAGTAGTCGATGAACTCGTCGATTTCTTCGGCGCCCAGGACGGTGGTCTCTGCGGGAGCCTCGGCTACAGCGTCAGCGGCTGCAACAGCCTCCACAGGCTCCACAGCGGCGACTTCCACTTCCGCTTCCACTTCTGCTTCTGTCGCACTAGCCTTCTCAGCCGTCTGCAGCTCTTTCACGGCCTTTTCGCCCACCTGCAGGTCCTCTGTTCCCGCGCTCATGAGTAGCGACAGCGCCGTCATAACACGCTGCAGATTCTCCAGAGAATTCACACGATACAAATGGAAAGTGTAGAAGGGATGCTGGGCGAACACGGCCACATCAATCCCAGGATTATATTGGAGCATATAGTCCTTTGTCTCTGGCGTCACCAGCACCACGTCGCCCTGTGCCTGGAGCTTCTTCGCCACCTGTTTCCTCGCATCCGCAATATCCATTTGGAATTCATCCGCCACCAACTCCACCAAATCCGTCAGAAGTCCCTCGCCCCGTAGAACTTTCCTATTAATCACCTGTGTCAAGAATGTCTGCACACGGTCCTCCGTCGCAAAGTTGCTCACGAGCTTGAAACGGAGCATGGCCAAAGGCTTCTCACCAGGCAGAGCCGCAATCTCCTGAAAAAACGCGGAGAAAATGGGGAGGCGCGCACGAATCACACGCTGCGTGATGGCCGCGACGGACTTGGGCAGCTTCACACCCAGAACAAGGGCCGCATTTCCAATATCTGGCTGGGTGCTAATATAGGGCAGGTCCTTCAGACCTTCCACAATATTCTCGCCGAGTGATTCCAGGTCCGTTCTCGGCTCGAGCTTCTTGGCACCCTTGGGCGGCTCAATAATACAATCTGCCGAGCCGTCATTGAATAGACGCAGTGTTGCGTAAATGGGCACGACATTAAAGAGTCCCTTACGCAGCAAAATCTTGGCGAAGGCGTAGTCCTGCTCGGGTGTCGGATTGCGCTCCTGCGACCAGACTACGAGCATCTTTGGGTCCTGAATATCAGGTGTCTTGCCGTCCTTTAAGAAGACCTTGCTAATGCCTGAGCCCTCTGTAGGAATGAGACGCATGAAGGGTCGCCGCTCATTGACCCCCGCCTCATAGAACTGCGCCTCGATTCCTGGAATCTCCTTTCGCTTTCCCCAGGTCAGGCGGAGAAAACGGACTCCCGCGAGAGTCAGAGGAATCAGTGGCAGACCCCCCTCCAGCAGAGATTCCAGACGTATCAGAAACTGCTGGCGGCGGGCAAATACTGTGACGAGGCGCTGCACCTGCGTCTTCTGCTCGGCGGAAGGGCCTCCCGTCGCGGGAGTCAAATAGGGGAAATAGGGGTATAGGCGACCATTCCAGTCTTTTTCACTGGGTGGTTTGGCGCCTGGAATCGCGGCGAGCAGGTCCTTATAGAGATATGCGTGCAGAACGGGGATGGTGCCGCTCTTTTTGATAAATGCATCCTCTATGGTCATGCGCTCGCGCTCCACAGAGGACACGAGTTTCCGCTCGCCATTGGCATCGACGAAGCGGCCGTCGAGGCTGGGGCCACCTGCGAGCTCAAAAGGGGATTTATTCAGGAATGGTTTGCTCGCACTCACGCCAGGGAAATTCCAGCTGAAATCCACGGGGGCGACTTGGCCGCCGAGGAAGGACTTGCCTGGGGCGGGGCCGTGGGTGGCCAGATAGATGAACTCGGGTATGGCGGCCTCGTCGCGCTTCAGCTCGATATAGAGCGCGAGTTTGATGTCCTGGAGTGTCATGAAGGGGAACATGTTTTTCAGTGTTATGGAGGTCTCCTCTGTGCGACTCGTGTGCAGCACGAGCTCTATTTCGCCTGAGGGCATTGACTCGCGGAAGGAGCTGAGGGCGGTCGGATACAGGACCTCCCGTAGGAACTCTGGGATTTGCTCTAGACCCTCGGCCATCTCTAACGTCGCGTGCCAAAGTTTATTTCGTTAGAAACGTAATGGACTTTGGTTTTGAGGGCTCTGCCCGAGCCGAATCACATACTGAAATCGGTGCCGTCTTTGCTGGCGTCATAGGTGGGCTGGTCGGTGATTTTCATGCCGCAATAGGATACAGGATGCGCCCGGAAATCACGGTGTTTATAGACTCCAACGCGCTCTGCTTCCTGTAGAAGCCATGCGAAATTGTTCCAGAAATCTGGGCCGTGGCCGATGGTTTTTGTTATCATGTGGCCCATTTCGTGGATGGCGACGAAGGTGACAATATCCTCATGCACGAGAGATTCGTCGTTGCCCTCGCGCTGTCGGAGACAGAAATGGACGGATTCGCCTTTATTCACACTGTAGCTGGTGTGCTCGGCGTCTGGAGTGGCCTCGATGAGGCGATTGGGGTTCGCCTCGAAGTTGCGCGAGAGCTGCTTGACCTGTGGCTTATCAGGAAAGCCCTCCTCCAGATGGATTTTCAATTTATTCATCTTGATGCGGACTTTCGCCATGATATCGGCGGCGGCCTGCTTGTCTGGCATATCGCGGACAGAATATGTCTGGCCATCGACAGTGCTCTTGACCGGAACTGTCGGGTAGTCCGACGAGCCGATACCTATATATTGCATGGCATAGGAGAGTGTGCCGGCGAGGTCTGCCATCTACCGATATACGTGTAAAATAAGAGCTACAGTGGAACCTTTTATCTGAGGTTTCATTGTAGGGTTTTGAGGGGGTTAGTTATTATCTCCTGCGAGTGCGACGACCGCCTCTCTTATTCATCATAGCATTGAGATTAACTACTGAGGTGTTTTTACTAATGTTAAAAGAACTACTAGGCTTAAATTCAGGAGCCTGATACCTGTTCTTAACATTTAAGCCATTAAATATATTCCCCTGCTTCTTTAATGCATTTACAGCAGCGTTCGCCTGGACTGCTACAGCCGCGGCAACCTTAGGATTCTCTTCTTTTACAGCAGTCTCTGCTGCGCCTAATGCCCTTACAGCCTTTTCAGAAGCTGCAGCGTTAGTAGGATTTGCAGCAGCTTGGGCAACATAATTAGCAGCCCTTACTAAAGGTGGAGAGGCTGCCTGAAAAGGTCCAAAGTTATTATTATTTCCATTCCCAGGCATTGTTAATAAGTTATTTGCATTATTTTGCGCATTTTTAAATGTCACCCCCTTCTTTGGCCCGGTTGATGTCACTAATTTCCCATTTCTTCCATATGTAGGTATCTTACGAATGCCACTTTGAATCTCCCTTTCAACCTTCTCAGCAAGCTTTCCAGCCCTCTCCTGTGCAGCACTGATAGAATCACCATCCATAATATTCTTCAAGGCCGCCTTGGCTGCATCGAGCTGATTCCTCTTGCTGGACTTATCATTGTTTGATAAGTTCTTGCCTGTAGCAGTATTTCTACCGGCTGATAAGTCATGCTCTAACATGCCAATAATGCCCCTGTAGTGTGCAGCCATGAGCTCCTTTCTGGCTGCACGATATGCCTTGCTTCCAGCATTATAAGCGGCAACAGCGGCAGTGAAAGTTGCTGCGCCTAAAATACGCGCGCCAGCCACAACCATCCTTGGGGCATTTACAAGGACGGCCTTGGCGGTAGCCCCTGCTGCAACTTTTACAGGCTTGAATGCCTTATATATCTTGGTCTTGTAAATAATAGCCTTGCGTATGCTGCGCAGCTCCTTTTCGATGTCATGAATCTTATCTTCCAGCTCATCGACTTCATCCTCAGCATCATTCCTCGCATTCCTGTTATTCTGCCCTGCGCCAGCCTTTGCAGCAGCCTTCTTTGCCTCCTGAAAATCACTCTTTGCATTATCCAGATCAACTTTGGCCTCTGCAAGCTGATCCTTCAGCTCGCGCTGCTTCTCGCGCAACTGGAGCTGAGAAAGCTTTGCCCTTGCAGCATTCTTATTGGCCTTCTTGGTCTGATTAGCAGTTGCCCACCAGCCAGCCTTGTAGTTGCGTGCAGCCTTATTGGCCAGCTGTCCTTGGAATAAAATCCTATCTTCTTCTGGACTTAGCTTTGCTGCTGGTCTGCTTATTCTCGCGCCCATCGTATATCTATGATATGGCTCTATAAAAATACGCGCAGATTCTCTGGCCGTAGTTTGATAGCTGCCACTTACCAGTTGCCGGAAATAAGGAGGACCTATGGTAAAGGCTTTGACCAATTATACATACCCTCCAATCTTGCACGATCAGCATTACTAATATTTGGACTTGCTGCTATTCCGTATTTCTTAATATTCTCAGTTGCTTTCTTTACACGTTGGCGTTCCCTTCCAATCAGTTGGTTTTGCTGATTTAATAGCCTTTCGAATGCCCTCAACATCTCTTGTTCCTTTGCGTTATTTTCATTCTCTTTATTCTTTGCCGGTGTCTTTTTATTATTTGCCGCCTTCTTATTTACAACTTTGCGTGAGCCAAAAAGGGGCTGAGCAGCATACGTGCGGTTTTGCACTTTAAACGCATTTCCTAGTTTAGAAAAAAACCCTTTACTGGCCGTCTTTGCCTTTGCAGCAGCAGAAGCCGCAGAGTTAGCATTTCTTCTTGTTCCGTTTGTTGCGCTCGCACGCGCCGCATTGCCTGCAGCATTTGTTGCCCTAGCCATAGTTTTAGCAGTTTGAAGTGCATTTCTGATATTGGCTGTAGGAGGTATGTTAGACTTTTCAATAAGCTGCTCTCCCTTTTCAATCTGTTGCTCTAATTTTTCACTTGCAGCTTCTGCCTTTGCAGCTGCTGCCCTTGCAGAGGCAGCAGTTTGGTTTGTTCCTTTACGTGCAGCTGACTGTGCAGCATTGGCTGCAGCAGCAGCCGCACTCGCCGCATTGGCAGCGGCCTTCCTTGTTGCATTGAGCGCCCTGTCTCTTGCATTCATATTCGCCTTGGTAGGTGCTTTAAAAAATCCACCAGGCGCACTCTGTCCCGCTCCCATTTCTACTAAACTATACGCAGGTTTCTGCCTGTAGTTTGATAGGGTTAATCACTCAATCCGCCGGACTTAGGCGATCTCCAGGGCACGCCTATTCACATCGGGCTCAATAGTAGGCACATTGAACACGGTCACAGGCACCTGAGGGTTGGGTGGCTCAGAGCGCAGCTGGTAGTTGGCATTACGCAGGGACTGGCCCACGGTATTCACGCCAATCAGTGCGCCAGCGGACAGGAAGTTCTTGCCCTTCAGGCTGCCAGTCCCCATAGGGTTCTGCTGTGCCCACACGGAGTTCGCGTCCTTGGGCAGCAGCTCAGAGGGGGTCAGCTGGTCGCGAGGGTAGCATCCAGCGGGCTGCTCGGCATTGCCAAAGTTCGCGGGGCCAGAGGTGGGAGTAGGTGCCACGTCAGCAGCCTGACTCACAGCCGCCGCACGTGCGGGGCCACTAGCAGAGTTGCCACCAGCCTGGGCAGAGTAGTTAGAGGCAGCAGACAGAGTCGCCTGGAATCCCTCACGACGAGCAACAAACATGCTAGGCTGCAGATATCCTAACGCAACCATGACGACAGCTAAAAGTGCCAAAGCACCAAGTGCATTAATACCTCCAAAGTTAGATCCAGCCATACTTGCTTCTGTATTAGCACAAGCCTATATTTTTTCAGGCTGCTTCATTTTGGTGTAGCCGCGGCCGCGTCTGGTGGCAACAGCTCATCCTCAGAAGACAGCTCGGATTCCGAGCCGACCCCATCAAAGTTTCCGTAGCGCTTATAATACCTTTCTGCGAGACGCTCGGCCCGAAGTTTTGATAACGTTAGCCGTAGCCGGGCCTCACGAATCTTCCTACGCTCCTTTGCCCTCCGCGCCTTTTGCTCCGCCGCCGGATCCTCAAAGGGGATAATACCCCCAACCTCCTGCAGGTCCGGAAGGCCGTCCATAAAACCGGAGGGAATCTTCGGCTTCTCCACTTCCATTTCCACCAGATTCCAATGGATTTCATAGCGCCCCGTATAAAACAGAATCTGCGCCGGAATCCAGCAAACTCGGACAGGCTCGGAAGGGGGCACTGACAAGTCAAACTCTGCCGTATTCCAGTTATGTGTAACCCTCTGGAAAAACACGGTCAAATCGAGCGGCTTGGAGAAATACTGTGACGCCTGGCTGAGGAAATCCGACGCGAAATCCTTCAGAATATCCTCGGACACCCTCATCTTTGTAGGGTCGCGCGTGACTTCGGCGAATCGCTGGGGGTCCTTGAATTTAAAGACATAGCAGTTCTTGCTCGCATCGTGCAGAGGTGTAAGAACCTTGAACGTCATCTGCGGTCAGCTTTGTTATACGCTTTAAATATTCAGGGTAGGAAATGCCGAAAGAGGCTGCAGCCCCCCAACCCAAAGCAACAAACACCTTCGTGCAAAAGCTCATTGACTACATCGGGCGTGACGAAATCCGACAGAAGGTCCAGGACGATATTATTGATCCTCTCCTTAATCACGTCATGAAACGTGTATTCCCCTATATTATTCTGACATGCGTCCTATTTATCCTGCTCCTTCTGGCCGTTCTGCTCACCCTCGGCATCATCATATTCCAGAACAGGGCGCCCGGAGTGAGTGTAGTCTTACCTCCAAATTAAGCCGCCAACCTCCAGAGAATGAACCCCCCCGCCCCTCCCACCACGGCCCTCGTGCCGGCAGCTTCGGCAGACCCCCTCAATGTTCAGCAAGTGGGGAATCTTATTCGCTACTGGGTGCACTATGACAACACTATCCAGACCCTTAACAAGCAGGTCAATAACGCCCGAGGCCTCAAGAAGAATTATGAGTCCCAGATTCTCGCCATGTTCCGCTCGGCGAATATGACGACCCCCGTCATCCAAATAGGCGGAGGAGGACGCCTCGTAGTCGCTGAGGACAGAGCACAGGAGTCCCTCAGCTTCGCAACACTTGAGAGGATTCTGCATGAATACTATGCAAAGCGCCCCGGGAAGCCCGATGAGACCAGCGATATCATCAAGTTCGTTAAGACAAACCGTCAGACTACGAGCACCCAGTGTCTTAAGCGCCAGACCGTAGGGCGCTCTAGGTCCAAGTCCGTCGATGACACCGGCAAGGCACCAGTCTAAAGATTTGTGCCGTATTCTATGATAGTAAATAAGCCCCGCCCCCGGATACATACCAATGTCATGGACAAGTTGGCTACGTGAGCCCGTTTTTTGGGCAGGCGTCGAGGAGATTCCACGCCATAAGGCGATTACACGACTCTGTGGTGCGCTAGAGAGATTCATTAAGGCGCACGGATATGAGCTTGGCTGCTACCCGAAGCAGCTCCGCTCCAACATCGCAACCGGCCTATTTAATAATCGCGGCAAGAGCGTCGTAGAGAGTGACTGGGATTTGCTGCCGTGTAATACGAGTGGTCTGGACGACGATAAGACCCATTTCTATCATACGATTGGCAGGCAAGAGTGGGCCGCCTTTTGGGCACGCTGGGGCATATGGTCCGACGTATCTGCCGAGCATTTTCGGGGCGTGGATCGGCAGCTCGATATTCAGGAATATATCTGGACACAACTCAATCTGGAAAGATCATTCCAAACGCAAGTTGTAAATGAGCTCCTCGGTATTAGCGAGGAGACGACATATGAGGATAGGACGACTGGAGGTGACGTCTATTTGAGGGATGCGGCAGAGTCTGGCGAATGGGGTGGCTACCGCAGATGATACAGGCCAAAATCGTTTAGCTAGACTCCCACTTCTTGTCATTAAATGGCTTCACAAACAGAGAATCGGCCTGTGCCCTGAACTCTGCGACTAACTCATTGACCTTCAAAGCATCAGGAGAGGTGGGCACCTTGCCCTGCTCCATCAGCTGCTGCTGGTCATGGCTGGACTGGCTAGGCTTCTTGCCATAGCAATTCACGCCATATTTCATATCAGGATTATCGAAATATCCTCCATTCAGTCCGGTAGTTCCGCAAGCATTCTGCTGATCTGCCGGGCCTGCCTGCAGCTTGTCATATGTATCTTTCTGTGTAGGATACACTGCCATCTGTCCCTTCACCCAGCCGTAGTTGCACCAGTCGGCGCCCTTACCCCACGCATCCTTCACCTGCTCGTAGGTTGCCAGCTCCGCACCCAGCGCCTTGCAGAGAGGCTCGGCATCATAGAAAGTGAATTTGTTATCAGCCACGTTGAATACCTCATTTCCACTTGCGGATGGCAGCACACGCTCGACGATTCCCTGCTGCGCCTGCATCTCGGCAGGGGTCACAGTCTGTGGAGCAACAGGAGTGATAACCAACTCTCTAGGAACCGCACCCATTGTTGTGGATGTTTCTGACATGACGGAGGGCTGTGTAGGGGCCCCAATAGAAGTCTTAAAAGAGGAAAGAGCGTATTCATATCCCTTTTCAATATCCTCGCGGAAGACTCCGAGGATTATCATAAAGACTGCAACAAGTCCAACGAAGATTCCGAGAGGATAGATATAAGGGATAGAGCTGATAGCATTTGCGGCTGTCGCTGCTGCGGACCCATTATTACCCCTATTATTTGAGCCGTTGTTGCCTGCCCCTGCCCCATTGTTGCCTCCGTTATTTTTCACCACATTTCCAGTGGTAGATGGAGGAGACGCATTGCCAAACATATTCATGGATGGAAGACCGATAGAGCCAAGAAAACCGGATGCGCCTGATGCACCGGCATTGTTCTTGGCGGCATTGCCATTATTCTTGGGGGCATTGCCGTTATTCTTAGGCCCATTTCCAATAGGAATAAGACTATTGAAAGATGGCAGACTATTAAACATGGACGTAGCCTGATTAGCTGCACCAGAGGCCGCGTTTGCTACTGCATTACCAACTGCATTTGCTGCTCCTACTATTTGATTTGCGACTGGCTGCAAAGCTCCAGAACTCATCTCTCTACCAATAAGTGCCAAAATGCTGAGCCTATATGAATGCGTTTATCTGCTTTTTCATATGGTCCAAAAAGGCTGCCACGCTGACATCCCAATGGATTCCATCCGGGGCGCGATTTGGATATGCAACACCAAATCCCCATGCAGAAGGAATATCTGTCAGAGCGCCGGTATCACCATTATACGCTTTGGCGGACTTCTCGATTCCATCCACGCTACAGCGAATCGTCTCGCGGGGCAGAAATCCCATAGCGTAGATGACCCAGTCAGCCGCGGCGGATGACCGGATAAGTTTCGCCGTATCCTGAATAGGAATGAGATCGACGGGAATCCTTCCTGCTACGATATCATCGGCGATTGTCGCGGCCTCCTCCTTAATACCGTCATAGGCACCATTCGAGGCCCAATAGAAGGGCTCGGCGGTATTGTAATAGGCTGCGACGGTTGCCCCTAGTGCCACTGCATTTCGTATCACGAGAGTGCCACTGTGCATTGTTCCAAAGATACTTACATGCTGGCCTGGCTGTATGAAGTGCTGGAGGCGTGTGGAGTCGAGCGCAATCTCAAGAGGAATAGAGGGGATTGGGAGATCCATTGTGCGGGGCTCGGAGCCTGATGCGAGGACGAGCTTTGCCGCTTCGACCGTAGTATCCTTTCCGCCGATAGTGGCCGTTATAGTCCAGGTATTAGTTGCAGAGCTATATGCGGCTGCGGTTGCCGTTCCCTGAATCTGTCGCGCCTTTTTCAGGGCTGGAGCGGCCAGGTTACGGAGAAGATGTGCAATCTGGACAAGGGGAGTCGTCTTAGTGGGGTCGGATGGCTGTGCTGCGGCGGAGGCGCTTAGGCTTGGACAGTGAGTCGCAAGAGAGCCGGTCGTCTTAGACCAGGGGGTATTTGAATGGACGGCTGTCCATTTGCGGGCGAGATCACCACCGTCAAAATGGGGATCGATGATGACGACCTTTGATATATCTGTGCCGGCTTCTTGGAGAAGGAGTAAAAGGCTGAGACCTGTTGCACCTGCGCCTACAATACACGTGTTATACATTCCTATTTAGTTCCTATAAAGGCGCTTGGAAGCATTTAGAGCGAATCCTCTGGCAGCAACGCTGCCGCTGGATTCCTTGTAAGCGTTCACGCTTATAAGGAATCCTCAGGCTCATTCCTGTTACCGCCACGCCCAGCGATATACTGACGCTGCTGGGGGGTAGTGCAGACGCAGCCGCCGCCGCAGCTGAAGCTCGCACCGCAGCACTCAGGCTTGCACTGGTTATTCTTGAACATGAACAGAGAATCGTCGCCGGGCTTGAACTCTGCACCGTTCAGAGGCTCATTAGGAGCAGTGTAGCGCCAGCCAGACACACTATTGCCGGTGGACAGCTTCACACCGTCAAAGGCGCCGATTGCATTATACTGCTCCTTTGCGCCGCCTGCATTCTCCAGATAAAAGGACGCGAATCCCTCGGTTGCATTCGCATTCGCATTGCCAGAATTCATGCCATTTGCATTCGCGTTGCCTGCATTCATGCCGTTCGCATTTCCAGTATTTGCGTTCGCATTGGCAACAGGTGCATTCTGGAAAAACTCCAGACGCCTAGGCCTGTAATAGACCATCATGACATTGGCCAGCAGGATAAGCAGAAGCCCACTTATTATCACAGTTGTCTTCATTCGCGATTCTCCTCAAGGGTCACTTTTTTTGCGAGCCTGGCCCAGATTAATCCTTCTTTAAGGGGCCGAAATGGGAGCGAACCCAGTTTCTGTCCGCAGAAAATGCCTTTGCAGCCTTTGGAACGGTATGCGCAGTCAGCTTCGCAACGGCATTCAGTTTCCTATATACACCGAGAGCTCCATAGCTATTTACAGCGGCCTTCAGAGCAGCCTTTCTCTCAGACTCTGTGCGGCGGAAGGAATAGCCGTATTTAGACAGCTCGCCCTTTCGGAGAGGGCCAAACCCCTTTCCAGAAATTGGCCCCTTTCCAGGCAGACCCAGATTCTTTATGCACTTCGAGTTCACCAGCATATTGGACGCCTTAGGATAGACCTTGTATGTTTTTCCATCCCTCCTCACAGTGAATCCATGCTTCCTAACAGCCGTAGAATACTTACGCGTATAGGATTTTCTGGGAATCATACCGGGGGGACAGTTCTTACGCGATAGCGAGCGAAATGTTGGAACCTTCTGAACAATATTTCTTACCTTTCTACGTGCAGTTGCACTACCCATGATACTGCTCTAATCAAGAATAGGAATTTTGGGTGATGACTCTACTTTATTAGCATTTAGCTGATTAATATGGGTTGTGCTAATCGTATAGGGATATGTCTTGAGATAGAGATTTAATATGCGCAGTAGCTCTTCTTTTAAGGATGGATTCTCCCGTAGTGCAGGAAGAATGCCCTCCTTTTCAAAGACGGCGCACACGACCCGTTTCTCCATATCATCAGATGTAACATTACCACCGGCATTAATCGCCTCCGATAGAATTGCGTGGAGTCGGTCGAGGCTTTTCAGAGCATCATCAATGTGCTCCAGGCTCTGCTCGGCATCTCCGCCACCGTCCTGCTCCAGAATGGGGCGCTTGAAATCATTCAAGAGTTCCCTGAATTTATCCGTTATGGCATTTTCTGTCATTCTCTGTGGTTGGACCACGTAAAAAAACCCGGAGGTTTTGGACCACGTAAAAAAACCCGGAGGTTTTGGACCACGTAAAAAAACCCGGAGGTTTTGGACCAACCACGTAAAAAACTCGGGCCAAGAAACCAACTCCGTAAATAAATGCCCCTATCCGGCTCCGCTCTGCCATTTAGTGCCCCACCCACCGATTCTGGTCCCTCCATCGAGGAGTCCCTGCAGGAGGCCCAGGCGCGCCCTCTCGACTTTCCTGCCACCGAGCGTGCAGTCTATATTCGTGCAATGGTCCGTCGTGCCCAAGAGCTAAAAGCCTCTGGGCGCAGCGTGCAGGAGATACGCCAGCAGTTGCCGGAATTCTATCGCGACTACCCTCATCTCTTTGATACCATCCTGGAAAACGAGTTCGACACGGCTAGTCTACAGACAATGTTGGCAATGCTGGAGCGTATGGGACAGGGCAGCCTGAACCATCACCAGGCAACTGTGATTGTGGGACAGCGACTGGCAAAGAAATACATTCATTCTGCCGACTCTGAGGCGGGGCAGAAATAACGGGAAATGGGTTTGCCGGTGGCTGCATCGCCACGGCCCGCGTCATTGTATGCGGCACACGAAATCTCTGACACCAGCGCTGGCTCGTCTCAAAATCTTGAGGCAGCTGCTCCAAATACCACTTCTCTGGCTGCAGGGCATATAGCTCTGCACGCTCGATTGCGACCAGCTGCTCCTCCGTATTTGCCTTGATATGCCTATTCAAATAGTCCTGCTCGGCCTCCAGGGCCACTCCCGAAATATCCACAGGATACAGCTCTCGTAGGCTCTCCTTCTGAATCTGAAGAAGACTCTGCAAGACTCCTGCTGGAAGTCCCTTGAATCCGCGCCCCAGGAAATACCGCTCCGAGTTACATGGTCTCGAGAGGGCCGGCTTATACAGCTGCCACTCTCGGAAGCAGCGCGCCATGAGTACAACGAGCAGCTGCGTAGGAGCGGCAAACACGTCAAACAGCTTCAACACAAAGCAGCCATCCGGTAGCAGAGATCGCAGACCAATCGTCGCAGAGCATGCAAGCAGATGGAATACACGATGCTCCTGGATATCATAATCGACACTGAAATCGAAGCCTCCGTCAGCTGTGAATAAATGCACACCAGGTGCAATGGCCTCAATAAAGGAGTCCTGATTCCCGAGCTGATAGACATCGCCTGTTCCATCCACTCCATAGTGCAGACGGACTTCGTGATGGTGATGCAGAAACGCGGAGGCGCGGCGCCACCCAGGGACGCGCTGGTCCGTGGGCTTCAACGTCATCGCCGTCGCCTGCTGTAGAATCTTCTTGTGCCTCTCTGTGCAATCTACGACGGCCTGGATGAATCCACCAGGTCCCTCGGCGATATGGGCCGTGCGGATTTTCGCCTGCTGCTTCGGCAGAGTCTCAAAAAACTGCAGAACATCCAGCATCTCCACGAGTTTGAAGTAGGAGCGGCTCAGAGGCTTGATGAGCGCCAGTGACGGATGAAACTGCTTGTCCTCATGTGTATAGACAATTTCATAGGGATTCACCATCTTCTTCACGAGCTCCCAGCGCCGCTGCTGCTCAAGCGCCGAGATGCGCTCCTTCGCCTCCTGCAGGGGGGTTCTGGACGAGCCTCCCCACTCACGAAAAATCATCATAGAAGGCCATTGTGGCGTTTTATGACGATATTGCCATTGGCTTGTTGCTAGCACCCAAGGGGGCTTTGCAATCTGCCTGTTCTCCATATATGTTTATATGCGTGGGGCCTTAGGACCTGAATCCATTATTTTCCAGCACATATTTATAATGGAGCTGGCGAACTGTTTTGGTCTTATCAGAGGAAAATACATAGGAGAACCCCCGCTCTATGTTGATAAGACACGTCCCCCAGGAATGACGGAACTTCCGAAACCCACCATACTAGGCTGGATACGAAATGCTCCCTTTGTTCTTATCAACTCGCCTAATTTTGTATGGGCAGTTATATCGTTAGTTACATATGCATATGCTCCATACGATCTTTCCATAAACTCTAGTGCAGCTCTTGCTCCTCTTAGTTACAGATTTATAAGTGAGCGACTGCCCATTTGGTTTTCATTAGTATTTGGATACTTTAGCTTTTGGCATATTGCACTTTACGGATTTCATCTAGCTTCACGACCCTTTATTGCCGATCGCCCCTATAATACCGATAAAGTTATTCATAATGCTTTTTGGACGAGTTCAGGTATTGTTATATGGACCGCATTTGAAAATGTATTTTGTTATCTCTGGTCTACCGGTCGCTTATCTTACATAAGTAATGCAGACTCTTTTACGAGTCTTTTAGGTATCTATCGTTTTGTAGCAGCACTTATGCTCGTTCCTCTTTGGCGCAGTATGCATTTTTATTTTGCCCATCGTTTTCTGCACTACAAGCCTCTGTATCAACAGGTCCATAGTCTTCATCATCGTAACACCGATATCGAGCCCTTTTCTGGTCTTTGTATGCACCCAGTTGAGCATCTCTATTATTTTGCATGTGTAATGCCCAGTCTGTTTTTCCTTTGCTCACCCTACGCCTTTTTGTGGAATGGCGTGCATCTTCTTCTAAGCCCAGCAGCCAGCCATAGCGGATATGAGGACCATTTTCAGAGCGATATTTTCCATTATTTGCATCATCGGTTCTTTGAGTGCAACTATGCTGGTAGTGATGCTGCTTTTATGGATATCGCATTTGGAACGTTTCGTGGTTCTTTAGAGGATGAACCCAAACCACGCGAGGATTCCAAGAGTAGTTTGCGACTAGTCCCTACGGGGGAATTCGTAAGCTACTTACTGCTGTCAGGTGCATGTGTTTCGCCTTGGTTCTTCGTTAAAATAGAATCTCAGACATATGCTATTATTCTATCATCGCTGGCAGGATTCGGGCCTGTTTTACTAGCGACAGTAATGTCTAGTATGTAT